>OIWQ01004291.1_pt1 | contig 11660 bp, 10 predicted proteins | sample 1587571 | NCBI WGS metagenome assembly OIWQ01 (sample SAMEA3888910, study PRJEB22519) | human gut metagenome | biome: human gut; feature: human-associated habitat; material: faeces | place: Denmark | collected 2010 | reverse complement strand
TTGGCATTTTTGATAGAGGATGGGTTTCTGCGGCCTTGTTTTCTATGGCTATTATATTTTACATAGCAGGTGCTTCTTTTTCATTAACATCAGAAAAACCTTATTGGGAATATATTCGAACCAGAGTAAAAAAGATTGTGATTCCTTATTGGAAGTATGCTTTTTTTTGTTTCCCCGCTATTTTGTTCTCTTATTGGAAGCATGGAGAGGTAATTTCGGTAAAGGATCTTGTGTCGTATGTGCTTTTTACTCCTACCTTGGAACATCGGATATTTGATCATCTTTGGTTTCTTGCACCTTATTTATTGATTAGCCTTTGTCTTCCGGTGTTGTTTAAGGGAGTGCGTCAGTATAAAATCCCTTTTATTTTATATGCGGTTTGTCTGGTTTTGCTTTTGTTGTTTAATCAATATTATTCGGAATTGATCCAGACTGCCCTTGTTTATATGCTGTTTACTATTTGGGGACTGTATTATAAGCGGAGTTCAGGTTGGCAGAATACTATTTGCATAGTTGTGGCAACCGGATATCTGGTTTATAAGTTTGGCATAGAAAAGGTGCCGTTTGATATACAGGCAAATAAGTTTCCTCCTAATTTGTTATTTGTTTCATATTGTATGGTTATCTTAGAGTTCGGTGGCTTTTATATGAAAAAAGGAGTTGTGGCTTTATATGAAAAGTTCGCAATTGTCCGCCGGTATATAGATATTTATTCAAAAGAAGGATATGATATATATTTTGTTCATGTTTTTTCAACGTTATTGTTAGGTGGATTTAAACGGGTTTTCGGTTTGAACGAGATTATTGGTGATCATCTTATTTTGCAATTGATTTATGTTGTAGGCGGCTTTTTGTTTTTGCTTAATGTTAATATCTATGTTCTGAGAGCATACAACTTTATATGGTCCCTGGTAAATAGAACTGTTAAAGTCGTATTTCCATCCAAGCCATTATAAATCTTTTACCAGCCGGAAGCCATTGTTGAAATGCTTGCTGTTCGGGAAGATGTAATACCGGCAGGTTGGACGGCAGATTGCGCGTTCGTTGAACCAGGTTCCACCGCGGACGGCAACATATTCTTTGTCCTCTTTTATTTGGGTATTGCTGCACCATTCCCAGACATTTCCGCTCATGTCGTATAAACCTAACTCGTTCGGTTTTAAGGTTCCGACACGGTGAGGCTTGCCGCCGGAGTTGCCGGAATACCAGCCCAGGCTGTCCAGTTCCATTCCACCGCTGTAGAGATGGTTGCGGTTGCCGTAGATGCCGCCCCTGGCAGCAAATTCCCATTCCTCTTCGGAGGGTAAGCGTCCGCCTGCCCACTTGCAATATGCCTGTGCTCCGTACCAGGTGACATAGATGGCAGGATGTGCCTCATAACCGGGGACGGGCTTTCCGTTCAGAATGCCCCAATTGCAAGGATAATACATCGGCGGGTTGTTTTTTATCTTCTCCGGGTCCTGGCTTTCCAGGAAAAGGGCAAACTGGTAGTTTGTTATTTCGTACCGGCTGATCCGGAAACTGTCCACTTTCACTTTATGGGGTGCGTTGTTGTCTTCCTTATAAGTCGATCCCATCTCGAAGGTACCGCCTTCAACCGCCACCATTTCCGGCTCTTCATTTAGTTTCAGCCATTTCCGGAATTCCAGGTTTTCCATCCTTTTTACAGCTGCCTCGTATTCATCCTTACGGATATCGCTTTCCATAAATTTCCGGAGGTAATGGATGGAGATGTCGTAAGCCTCGATCCCTTTGACGGGAAGCAGGCGGTCGGACATGGAGGCGAGAGCCATGTATCCGTCTGTGCGGGTGGAGTCCAGTTGTACTGCTTTTGCATAAAGTTTATAGGCCTCTTCCGCATAATGGTTCATTTCTCTTTCTTTGCGGCTTGTCAGGCGCAGGAGGTCATCGGCTTCCCGGATATAGCTATCGGCATAAGGATTGATCTGGTTACTGATCAGGCGGGTGAACTTGGTTTTCTTCATCTCCACCGGAATGCGCCGGTAGAGTGCTTTGAGCGAGTCCGGGGGCAGGTCTTTCATGATGCGGGTCAACAGGAACTGTCCGGCGTACTGGTCCATGTGGGTTTGGATAAAAGTAGCCCGGATGGAGTCTTGTAGCTGTGTCACTTGCTCGATTTCAATCTCTTCTTTCAGCTTGTAACCGCCTTCTACTACATGTTTGTTATATTTATCACTTCCTGTACTCAGAGTATGTAGTTTTGTTGATATTTGGTTCAGGCTATCGAGTTTTTGGCGGACTATTTGTGTCTCGTTCAGATAAGCGGCATATTGCATCTGCGTCTCTGCTCCTTCGAAGTGCAAGCCGTTGGGAAAGTCCCGGATGCACCCTTCGATCACGATCGTCCCGGTGTCCACAAGCAGGTCGCAATAGTAAAATTCCTCTTTGATGGTCGTACAAAGCCAAAGGTGCTGGGGAGTATCGAATAGCTCGCCTTTCATTTGCAGCTTGCCGTTTTCGAGGCGCATGGCATTTATAATCCGTTGCGTGCTGAATTGTTTCAGGAAGAATACGGTTCCGTCTTTTACATCCCGTATATGAGCCTGTATGACATATGAATCGTCCGCATGTAATAGCAGGCTGATTCCTGAAAACAATAGAGCAAGCAACGTTTTATACATAGTAACAGTTCTTATTTCTCCAATTCTTTGTTCAGCATCTCTTTCATCTTCTCCGCTCCCATGAAGCCTACCTGGAAATGGGTGGGTGTGCCGTCTTTGGCAATGATCATATAAGAAGGAACACCGTTAACGCCGAATTTCTTGCAGATGAAGTCCCATTGTGCATCCGTCATCCGGTAGTGTTCGCCCTTGATGTCCGGTATCATCTGTTCCCAAGTGCCTTTCGGGGAATTCTCGCCTGCCAGGTAGAGGAAGACGATTTCTTTGCCTGCGAAGTCTTTCTTCACCGGTTCGGACTGCTTCATAGCTGCCTTGCACGGGCCACACCAAGTTGCCCAGAAATCGACGAACACGACTTTGCCCCGGTAAGGGGTCGTGATGGCATTGAACAGTTCTTCCGCCGGAATATCGGCAATGTTCACGCGGTTGACGGTGTAGCCGGATTTCTTTTTGTTCTCTTCGATGGTTTGTTTGACTTTGTTATTCATCAAGACAAATGCTTCCTGAAAGACAGGAGATATTTTACCGGCTTGCGCAATCTGTTCGTCGCTTAGCGGGTGGAATTCTTTTATCGGTTTGGACAAACGCTGTGCGGCAAGGAGGTCGAAGAGCGTCCCTTTATCCGTTCCCATAAGTTTGGCGAGTTCGGCGGTGTTATCCGGGATGTTGTCTTTGTCTGTTCTTTCTTCTCCGGTGAAGTTTGCATATTGGATATAAGAGATCAGATATGTAAAAGAACCGTCGTATAACAGATAGGTATCGTTACATACCAACTCCGGCAGGAAGTCGTAATACTCGATGCCGGGGATGACCTTTTTGTCCTTTGGGATGACCGAATCTCGCGGAATCTGGTTGGCTGTCCGGTAAGCATATTCCGTCATGCCGGTAATGCTGAGCAACTGTTCTGCCAAATCCTTTTTCAGGCTGTTTTGCAGAAGTGTCCGGTAAGCGTCACTTAATTCCGTATGGCTGTCCAAGGCAGCTTTTTCCTTCTGATACCGGTCCATCCAGTATGCTTTGAACTGGTCCGCATTCATGGAGCTGATATCGGAAAACATCTGCATATATTCTTCTTGCGTTTTGGGAGTGAGCGATACGAATCGGAGGGAGGAATTGCAGGCTTCGTTGTTGAGAGCTGCCATAGCTCCGGTAAAATAATATTTCTCTCCTAAAGAAGGTTTATCTTTTTGTTTCTTTGATTGGGCACGGCATATTTCGGGGAAGTTGATCTCAACCGATGTCGTTTCTCCTGGTTTGAGATATATCTGGCCGTTCATAAAGCCGCTGGTGATATTCAGGCTTGTAAGATAATACAGAGGTATTTCCAGTTTGAAATTACCATCTGATTGTACTGTAATATCGTATTCGTCATTACTGCCGGTCAATATATTAGACACCCAGGCACGTCCTTTTAGTCCCATTTCAGGTTTGTAGCCGGCAATATGCCCTTTCAGGATTCCCAAACCATTTTTGAACTCCGGCTTTTCCAGTACAGGCTCTTCCTTCGGGTTCTTTTTCCCTGCCAGAGAAGAGTTGGCAGGCGAGCCGTCCAGGTGGATGCCCCATATTTTGAAAGCACCCTCTTCGTCGCCCTCAATGAAGTCTACCGTCTTGGTCCCTTTCGGCAGAGGCGGGAATATCAGGCGGAAAGAGGCCTCTCCCGATTCCGGCATCCAGAACTTTTCGCTCAGCGTGATGCCGTCGCCCGTTTTGATCGGATAGGTTTTGCCGTCCGCCCGCAAGGTCGTTTCTTTAACGACCTGAATCCAGTATTTCGGGCGGAAGTAGGCGTCGATATAAAAGACCGTAGCGGTGTCGCTCAATGCGATTTTATCTATTTCCAGTGTGGTCGAGCTCCATGCGTCGAAAGCCGGTTGTTCAACCACGCGATCCTGTGCCTGCAACCCTGTGCCGCAAAGGAGGAACATAAGTAAGTAAAGTCCGTGTTTCATATTCATTCGAATTAGGTTATTTGTCTTTTATAAATGTACGAATATCTTCCGACAGGAATTTATATCCTTGTCCGGCTTTCAGAACGGTGCTTTCCGGTGAAATATAGATAAATGTGGGAAGTGCATGTACCCCGTAACGAGCCGCTATGCCGCTCATGCCCAGTCCGTCGGACAGTTGCAGCCAGTTGTCAGCCGATTCTTTGACTTCTGTTTCTTTCCAGAGCGGTTCAGGATCTACAGACAAGCTGATGACCACGACCTTCTCTTTGTGTTTTTCTGCGATTTCCTTTAACAGTGAGTTCTTCCAGGCCGGCATCGGTAATCGGGTAGTCCAGCATGAGCAGCAACTCTTTTTGCAGGATAATCTCGTCATGTATGCTGTTCACCGTCTGCCTGATCGAAGCGAATTCCTGTTTGGCGATCGAATCTTTCGCTCTGATCTTGGGGAGCAGTTTCATACACTCTGCCGTTAAGTCGTGGATGCGTATGTATTCCTCTCGTGTTGCCTCCCGGAAACGGTTCAGTTCGACCTGTTCGGGGATCGGAATGTCGCTTTCCGCCAGCCAGTTCTGCACATAAGGGGCTTCTCCGGTGATTTTGATGTTCGCTCCGGGCTTCACCCATACGGTGTAGCCGGTGTTGTTGAGGGATATGTACATCTTGGTTGTCCTGTCGGCTTCCCTGGTGAATTTAAATTTGCCGTTCACCATTTTCTCCTGATCTTCCGGTCGTACATCCATCCCGTTTCCTTTCATCTCCGCGCAAAAAAATCTGACGGTATCCGGCATATTCCGTATATCTCCTTCGATCGTAACGGTCTTTTGCCCGTAAGCGGAAGAAGCGCAGACAAAGATTCCAAACAACCATGCAAGTGTCTTCATAAGCAATTCGATTTATGATTAGTGACGGCAATATACAAGTTTATTTGATTTGGAATCATGCGGAGTACGATAATTTCGTAAGCCGTAACATATCTTAATACGTTACGGCCCATTCTTTCCCTTTTATAACATTTAAGGCTTAGATCAACGTCTCCGTAACAACCTGTCCGTCGAACAGGTTGATGGTGCGGGAGGCAAACCCGGCATCGTGCTGGCTGTGCGTCACCATGACGATCGTCGTCCCTTCCTTGTTCAGTTTGCTGAGCAGGTTCATCACCTCCTGTCCGTTTTTACTGTCCAGGTTACCGGTCGGTTCGTCGGCGAGGATCAGCTTCGGGTTGGCCACTACGGCGCGGGCAATGGCGACACGCTGTTGCTGGCCGCCGGACAACTGCTGCGGGAAATGCTTTTCGCGGTGCACGATCGCCATCCGTTCCATCGCTTCCTGTACCTTTTTCTTTCGCTCGGCAGCCGACACACCCATGTAGAGTAAAGGAAGTTCTATATTCTCGTATACATTCAACTCGTCGATCAGATTGAAACTTTGGAAGACGAACCCGATAATCCCTTTGCGCAGTTTCGTCCGCTGGGCTTCCGTATATCGGGACACTTCGATCCCGTTCAGGTAATATTCTCCGCTGGTCGGGTTGTCGAGCAATCCTAAGATATTCAACAACGTTGATTTTCCACAACCGGAAGGGCCCATAATGGCTACGAATTCCCCTTCCTTCACCTCTATGCTTACTTTATTAAGAGCCAACGTCTCTACCTCTTCCGTGCGGAAGATCTTTTCTAATGCAACTGTTTTAATCATGGTCTTTAACTGATTTGTTTACGAGAAATGTGACAAAAGTCGTGCCATAATCGTAAAAAACTTGTAGATAAGATGTTATCTGTTGTGCCGGGTTTGATGATCGTGCATATACGCACAAAAGGAGTTCGGATGCGCACGGTTTATCATAAGCATCTGTATCTTTTACCCCGTTCTTCTGTATATATTAGCACGCTTATCTTAACCCATAAATCGTTCGCTTGGCGGCGAACGGTTGTCCGCTTGCAAGAGAACGATCGTTCGCCGCCAAGCGGACAACTTATAAGTAGAAGGAAAAGGGCTAAATAATACGGTACTTCTTCTTAATTCATATAGTATAAGTTCTTAATTGGTTATTATAACCATACCTCTTCATGTTTTATGCGTCACTATATATATTGCAAGTGCGAGGATAATTCCATTTTTTCCGTATGTTTGTGGTGTTCTAAAGAATCAGATATATGGAAAAGACAAATAACGCGTCTTTGTATTGGTACGTCTTCTACAATGACCAACTTCTACTGCAAAAGAAAGCTGAAGGCTATGTAATCCCTTGTACGGACGAAGCGCCTGTGACGGTTGCCCGCTCGCTTCCGGTCGAGATGCAGGACGGGACAATGGCGATGGCGGCTTTTACCGATGCGCCCCTGGAAGAGACGGATGTTTTCCATCCTATGGGACTCCGCGCTTCCTATGATCATATCGACCGTTACTCCTATGATCAGGCGGGGAAAGCGTATGAGATTGTCTATTGGGATCAACACAGCCGGTTTTGTCCTGTCTGCGGGACGCCGACGGAACTGAAAGGGCCGATCATGAAGAAATGCCCTCATTGCGGCAATGAGATGTTCCCGTCGGTATCGCCTGCCGTACTGGTCCTGATTCGGAAAGGTGAGGAAATCCTGTTGGTGCATGCGCGTAACTTCCGGGGAACGTTTCATGGGCTTGTGGCCGGCTTCCTGGAAACGGGGGAGACGTTGGAACAATGCGTGGAACGTGAAGTGTGGGAGGAAACAGGATTGACGATCAGGAATATCACTTATTTTGGCAACCAGCCGTGGCCGTATCCGAGCAACCTGATGATCGGTTTTATAGCCGATTATGTCAGCGGGGAGATCAAATTGCAGGACGAAGAGCTGAGTTCCGGCTCGTTCTTCTCGAAGGACAACCTGCCGGAAATACCGCGCAAGCTGAGCCTGGCGAGGAAGATGATCGACTGGTGGTTGGGAAATTGAAAATTGAAAATTAAAAATTAAATCATAGATTATTATGAAACCAATGTTTTTATGTTCTCTTTTGTGTCTGCTAACTATGGCATTCGGTGCGGAAAGTGCCGCTTCGCAGGTGACGCGTGCCGATTACGAGCGTGCTGACACGATCCTGAAATGCTCCGACCGGGTTTATTCTCCTGCTATCCATCCCGAATGGATAGACAGTTCACACTATTTCTGGTATAAGAATCATGAGAAGGAAGGAGATTTCTACTATCTCGTCAATGCGGAGAGCGGAAAGAAACAGCGTGCCGCAGATAAGAAAGGATTAGCGGCATTCTTCTCCAAAAAGCAAAAGAAACTGGCCGAATCCCTGCTGAAAGAGGAAGAGAAGAGGCCGGATCGCTGGCGTCGTCGCGAAGAGGCTCCGGCTCCTGTTGTATCGCCCGATAAGAAGTGGGAAGCGTATGTGAAAGATAATAATCTCTATCTCTCGCCCGTCCGGGATGAGAAGGAGAAAGATAAACCGAAGGAAGAGATTGCCTTGACGATGGATGGCACGGCGAACCTGCGTTATGACGGTTGGTCGATCATCTGGTCGCCCGACTCTCGGAAGCTGGCAACCGTGAAAGTGCGCGACGTGCAGGAACGCCGCATTCCGCTGATCGAGTCCAGCCCGTCTAGCCAGAAGCAGCCGATCCTGCAATGGCGCGACTATGCGAAGCCGGGGGATGTATTGCCTGTTTACCTGCCGGTGCTCTTCGATGTGGAGGCGCGCAAGCAAATGGCGTTGAATGTCACTCCTTATGAAAATCAGTTCTATCTGAACCTGACCGGTTGGCGCGAAGACAGCCGCGCGTTCACGTTCGAGTTCAACCAGCGCGGGCATCAGCGTTATGTCATTGGCGAAGTGAGTGCTGCCGACGGTTCTATCCGTCATTTGGTGGATGAGCAGACGAAGACTTTCATCTATTATTATAACAACTATCGGTATGATCTGGATGACGGAAAAGAATTGCTTTGGATTTCCGAACGGGACGGATGGCGTCATCTTTACCTGATAGATGGTACGAGCGGGCAGGTGAAACGACAGGTGACAAAGGGTGAATGGGTGGTCCGTCAGGTCGATTATGTGGATGAGACGAACCGGGTTGTCTATTTCACCGCTTCGGGCTTTAATAAAGGCGAAGATCCTTATAACCTGCATTACTGCCGGATTAACTTGGATGGAACAGGCTTTACCGATATGACTCCTGAGAACGGGAACCACCGTGTGACTTTCTCTGCCGACCGTTCTTATTTTACCGATGTCTATTCTCGTCCCGACCTGCCGCCTGTCAGTCAGTTGAAGCGGACTTCGGATGTGTCTGTGGTGGCCGGATTACAGAGGTGCGATGTGAGTGCGTTGCAGGCGGAAGGCTGGCAAATGCCGGAAGTGTTCTGCGCGAAAGGCCGGGACGGGCAGACGGATATTTGGGGGAACATTTATCGCCCAATGCACTTTGATGCTTCCAAATCTTATCCGGTCGTAGAGTTTATTTATGCCGGTCCGCACGATTCGCATGTGGATAAAGACTTCAAACCGGCCCATCATCTGGTCTCCAAATTGGTAGAACTCGGCTTTATCGTCGTTTCGATCGACGGTATGGGGACGTCCAACCGCTCGAAAGCTTTCCATGATGTATGTTGGAAGAACCTAAAAGATGCCGGTTTCCCGGATCGTATCGCTTGGATGAAAGCGGCAGGTGCGAAATACAAGTATATGGATTTGAATCGTGTCGGCATCTATGGCTGGTCGGCCGGAGGTCAGAATGCGATGGCTGCTTTGTTGTTCCATAACGATTTTTATAAGGTTGCAGTCGCCCTTTGCGGTTGCCATGACAACCGGATGGATAAAATCTGGTGGAACGAACAGTGGATGGGCTATCCGATCGACGTCTCTTATAGCACCTCCTCCAATGTCGACAATGCTTACCGTCTGAAAGGCAAGTTGCTCCTGATCAACGGTGAACTGGATGACAACGTCGATCCGGCTTCCACCTTGCAGGTTGTTAGTGCCTTGATGAAAGCAAACAAAAATTTCGAACAGCTTTATCTACCAGGCAAGACGCACAGCCTCGGCGGTCCGTTCGAAATGCACAAAATGCACGATTTCTTCGTCAAGAATTTGCTGGGGCAGGAACCGCCGGAGTGGGAGTAAGGAGATATCTGAATAATAAAAAGGCCCTGTATCCAAGAGATTTCGAACCTTGGATACAGGGCCTTTCCGGTTTAGGGCAGTAATTCTTCCAATTTGATTTGTTGAAAGACCATATCGGCTTGACTGCTTTCATATAAAATACCGATTGTGTTTTCATTTACAGAGGTTATGCAGGAATAGCCGCGTCCGTTATATTCATCCAATAGGATTTTCTTGTTTTCAGGCCAGGTCTTTCCATCGTCATAGCTAATCTTCAGTGTGATATGATTACGCTCCGAATAGGATTCCGGGTTGACGAAAAGCAGGATTGATTTATTTTGTCCGTCTTTGTGATAAGTGTGTTTGTGTATGCTACCCATACAAGTCGGTTCGATTAATGCTTTTCGTGAGGTGGGATGTTCTGTCCAAGTTTTCCCTAAGTCAGAGGTGATGCAGACACGCCGTCCGTTCTCCTCTTTGTTTCCCCGGTTACGGTTGTCACGCATATTTAGCATGATGTTTCCGTCGGATAGTTGTACGGCCATACATTCTGTTACATTTGTAAAAGCCGGATTGCTGGCGCTCCAGGTTTTACCACCGTCTTTGCTCCAAGTGATATTGGAAAATGGGTGTCCGTCTTTATCTCGTCCTTGTGTCGGAAAAACGAGAGTTCCGTCTTGTAGTGTAATCCCATGTCCCGGTGCAGGGGCATATAGCCACCATTCCTTTCGTTTGGTTTGTTCCGTTATGTTTACAGGGGGATTCCAGGTTTGACCGTCATCGGTACTTTTTGCAATTAGGAACTGACTGGTCTCTTTTACTCCAAACCCAGGCTGAGAGCCTTTTTCACGCCATTGGTGTATCCAGCGGGTACTGTCTTTTGTCATTCCAGACACCCATTCCCCTGTTTTTCCATCTAATACTCCATGCATCCAAAGGCCGGCTACATAAATATCCCCTGTGTTTTCATCTACCAGGATGTTGGCATCACTGACTCCATTGTATTTTTCAGGTAATCCTCCCCAATCTTTCATGTCCAGGACTACTTGCATAGGTTGCCAGGTTTGCCCTCCGTCTGTACTGCGATTCAGACAAATATCCATATGCCCTTGTAAATCGCGTGGACTTTCGTAGCGGGCGTCATAGATTGCTAACAATGTTCCTTTTGTAGATGTTGCTAACCCTGGGATACGAGACGTGTGAACGCCGTCTTGCTTGTGCTGGCGTACGGCCACTCCTGCACGAAGTTCAGATGAAGCTGTTACAGGCACTTTTATCTCTCCTTCATTTGTCTCTATCTTAGTACAGCTTGCTTTAAAGCGATGGCTGAGATCGACTTTGTCTTTTAACTTAAAGGATACCCAAAAAGGGAAGGTGTCCGTATCAATTGAAATATCTGTATTGAAAACAACTTTTTCAGATGCGGATACTGTTTGGAGAACCGGCTTGTTGGTATCGATCATTCCTTTGGAATCGGTATGATAAAGACCGACACTTTCAATATCGTCGATATCTGTTGTGCCATGAAGGTCCACTTCTAATTTTTGTAATGAATAATTATCGCCAGTTTGATGTCTTATCAGTTCAATTTTGAAGACAGGGTTGGCTTCCTTCATGGTAAGAATGGGAAGTACCGGATGTTCTGCTGTCATGGATATGTTGTCTGTATAGTTCGTACAGGATAATGACAGACCTGAAAGGATTGTAAATAATAATGCTCTATTCATGGAATTTTATTTATTATGAGTGTTTTTATACTCTTCAATCATTTGCTGTAGTTCATTTTCAATGTCAACATATTCTCTTTTTCCGCTTAGATTTTCTTTTTCTGCTTTATTGCCGTTCATGCAATAAAGTTCTCGGTCTGTAATATGATTTGTCGCATTGTCGTACCATAGCGTGTAACGCCAGTTTTTAGTCCGGACAGTGTATCCCATGTGTGTCTGGTTTTTATAAGAATTTACCGCTTTATAGGGCCTTGGGA
>OIWQ01004289.1_pt1 | contig 11668 bp, 4 predicted proteins | sample 1587571 | NCBI WGS metagenome assembly OIWQ01 (sample SAMEA3888910, study PRJEB22519) | human gut metagenome | biome: human gut; feature: human-associated habitat; material: faeces | place: Denmark | collected 2010 | reverse complement strand
TCCTTTAAAAGGAAGAAATAAAATTTCTCCTGTTCGTATTTTCCAGTCGAAAAAGGGAGACTGGGTGTACGATTTGGGTCAAAATTTTTCGGGAATTATCAATGTTCAACTTCAATCTGGATCGGGAAAATCTATCCGGTTTTATCCAGCAGAACTTTTGAATGCTGATAGTACGGTTAATCAGAGTGCTTCCGGAAGGCCTTTCTATTTCACTTATACGGCATCCGGGAGAGGTGTGGAAACTTGGCAACCTCAGTTTACTTATTATGGCTTTCGATATGTCCAATTGAAAGGGGCGGTTCCTATTGGCAAACCCAACCCTAAGAACTTACCGGTGATTGAAAGTCTGATCGGGCTCCATACCTGTAATTCGGCTAATAATATAGGTGGTTTTTCTTGTTCAAATACTATGTTTAATCAGATCTATAACTTAATTGATTGGTCTGTGAGGAGTAATTTGGCCAGTGTATTGACCGATTGTCCACATCGTGAGAAATTAGGTTGGTTGGAAGTTGCCCATTTGATGTTCTATTCGATTCAGTATTGTTATGATGTTTCTCGTTTTTATGGGAAGGTGATGGATGATATGGCGTCTACCCAAGCAGAAAATGGTTTCATTCCGACTACGGCACCCGAGTTGGTCGAGTTTTCTCAAGGATTCAAGGACACGCCTGAATGGGGGAGTGCATTTATTATTATTCCTTGGTATGTTTATCAGTGTTATGGAGACAAACAATTGTTGACCTGTTATTATGAGAAAATGCAGAAATACATTGATTATCTTTCTTCTAAAGCTGAAGATTATATTATTTCTTATGGATTGGGAGATTGGTTTGATATTGGTCCCAAGAGTCCAGGTGAATCTCAATTGACTTCGAAAGGGGTTACGGCGACTGCTATTTATTATTATGATGTTTGTATCATGCAAAAAATAGCACGTTTATTAGGTAAAACGCAAGATTGTTTCTTATATGAGCAGTTGGCTACTCGGATCAAACAACGTTTCAATGCCGTATTTTGGAATGAACAAACAAGGAAGTATGATCTTAATAGTCAGGCTGCTAATGCAATGGCCCTCTATATGGGATTAGTAAAGAAAGAAAATGAAGAGATTGTTTTTCAAAATTTGGTGAATGATATTCGGAATCGTAAAAATGCGTTGACGGCTGGAGATGTCGGGTATCGATATGTATTACGTGTCTTGGAGAAGAACGATGCTTCGGATGTTATTTATGATATGAATAATAAGTATGATGTCCCCGGCTATGGGTGGCAATTGGCACATGGTGCCACTTCATTGACTGAATCGTGGCAGGCTTATGGTTTTGTCTCTAATAACCATTGTATGTTAGGTCACCTGATGGAATGGTTATATAGTGGTTTGGGGGGAATTCGGATAATGGAGAATACGATTGCATATAAACAGGTAGTGATAAAACCTGAGATTGTAGGAGATATCAATGAAGTATCTGTTTCTTATGAGTCTCCTTATGGAAAAATCATTTCACATTGGAAGAATGAGGGGAATCTTTTTAAACACTTTATTTCGGTCCCAGCAAATAGTAGTGCATGCGTATATCTTCCGGGTGAAGAGGTGTCAAAGATCAGTGAAAGTGGAATGTCATTGGAATGTGTTTCTGGCTTGGAGATTATCGGAAAGGAAAAAGATAGAATCGTAGTGAAGATTGGATCAGGTAATTATCAGTTTGATATAGTAAAATGAAGAATATGAAATATAGAATAATATTGAGTATTGTTTATCTCTTTAGTGGGGGATTACTTTCATTCGCTCAAGATAAAAGTCCTTATGGATTATTGACAAACTTATTGTCTAAACCGGAATTGTCGATATTGACGACAAATGTACCTAAATTTAGTTGGATTGTACCTTCTACCGTAGAAGGTGATTATCAGACTGCTTATCAAATTTGGGTAGCCTCTGACTCTACTTTGCTCGTATCAGGAAAAGCAGATGTTTGGGATAGCGGCAAGGTACTTTCTGATCAATCTACTCATGTCCGGTTTGGAGGAAAAGAATTGAAGCAAAATAGTTCTTATTATTGGGCTGTTAAGACTTGGAATAGAAAAGGTGATGGGTCGGAAAAGAGTGAAGTGCAAAAGTTTAATATAGGCGATGTCACTCGTAAGAAGAACTGGCCGGGTGAAAGCCGTTGGGTTCAGTTTCCTCAATCGGATAGCTCTGCTTCATGGACATTTGAGGATAGACATCCGATCAGCTATCATGCGTCTTATCCAATTGATTGTCATCGGAAAGAGAATGGTACGTGGTTTATTGATTTTAAACAGGCTGCATTTTCAAATATTTCTCTGACTTTACGATGGAATGCGGGCCCTTGTGAGAAAAAGGATACTTTGATTCAAGTATGTATCGGAGAGAAGAGTATTCTTGATTCTATCGATCGAAAACCTGGCGGGGGAGTTATTTTCAAAGAATATTTCGTGAAAGTACATGATGGAGTAGGAAAATATAATATAGAAATACCTCGTTTTAAACCGCATTATCCGCATAGTCAAGTGATGCCAATACATATGCAGGAGGTGATACCTTTCCGTTATTGTGAAGTGAATGCTGGTGGATTGGACTTGTCTATCATATCTGCCGAGCAGATGAGGCTTTATACGGAGTATGATGAGTATGCTTCCTCTTTTGTTTCGAGCGATACGCTTTTAAATGAGGTATATGATCTATGTCGTTATTCTGTTAAGGCGAATACTTTTAATGGTGATTATGTAGCAAGTCAAAGAGAGCGAATGATGTATGAAGCTGATGCGTATATACATCAGTTGGGACATTATGCGACAGATAGGGAATTCATGACGGCTCGTTTCAGTTTGGAAAATATGATTTATCATGCCACGTGGCCAACGGAGTGGATCTTTCATTCGATTATGATGGTATGGATGGACTATTTACACACTGGGGATATAGATGTAATAAAAAAGAATTATAAAGACATTCAACCCAAACTGATGATGGCATTAACTATGCCTAATGGTTTAATTTCAACACGTACAGGATTGGTGACAAAAGAATTTTGTCGGTCGATATTTTACCAAGGAAATGCATTAAAGGATATTGTCGACTGGCCTTGGGAAAGTATGTCTACTTTAAAAGGAGGTGAGACTGATGAATACCAATTTTCTGATTACAATACAGTTGTTAACGCATTCCATTACCATGCGTTAGACTTGATGGAGAATATGTCGAAGGTTATAGGAGAAAAGAAAGATGCTTTTCTGTATGCGAAACGTAAAAAAGAATTATATAAGATATTTCAAAAGTCATTCTTTGATCAAAAGAGAGGTGTCTATGTTGACGGTCTGGGGGAGGATCATGCTTCATTACATGCTAATTTATATCCGTTGGCATTCGGATTAGTGCCAGAGAAACATAAGGCTAATGTTTTGAAGTATATGAAGGAAAAGGAGATGGCTTGTGGGGTTTATAGTGCAAATTATCTATTGGAAGGACTTTTTGATGCTGGTGAGGAAACCTATGCTATGCATTTGTTGACTTCTAAAAGCGATCGTAGTTGGTATAACATGTTGCGTGTGGGAGCTACAATGACAACAGAAGCATGGGATAATAAGTATAAGAGTAATAACGGATGGAGTCATGCTTGGAGTTCTTCTCCTGCGCATATTATTCCCCGTAAGGTGATGGGTATTGAACCTATTAAACCTGGATTTGAGTATATTCGTATCAAACCTCAAATAGCCGGATTATCATGGGCAAAGGCGAAATTGCCGACTATTAGGGGATTTATTCAAACAGAATTTGTTCGATCGGATTCAAAATTTACTTTATCGGTTTCTATTCCAGCTAATATGCGAGCCGATGTTTATGTCCCTATCCGAGGAAAGGGGCAGAAGTGTACTTTGATTTTAGATGGAACTCCTATTGATAAATTGAAATTTCAGGAAGACTATATTTTATTGAAAAATGTATATTCTGGTGTGCATCATATTGAGTTGAATTATTAATAAAAAAGGTATGATTCGGTGTATTGTTGCATTTGTATTTCTGTTTGTTGGTATCTTTTCGGTGCAAGGAACAATACCCGATGCCCCTGTGAATGGGAGGATATGGAATTTTTTCTCTCATTTAGGTATTGATTCAGAGAAGCCTGTTTTTTCATGGCAAGTTGTTGACAATGATAGAAATGAACTTCAGACGGCATTTGAAATCATAGTATCCGAAAGTGAATTTTTGATTGATAGGAGCCAGGGGACTGTTTGGCAATCAAGAAAAGTTCTCTCTGAAGAGACAAAAGTAATTTATGGCGGGAAACCATTGAGAAGTGTAACTAAATATTGGTGGAAAGTCAGAGTATGGGACCGTGATCATCAAGTTTCCCCTTGGAGTGAAAAGAGATACTTTGTAACAGGTTTCCTTAACACATCAGATTGGGACGATTCGGCAAAATGGATTTGCGCTCCCAAACAACAGGCTGGATTGTCTGGTGCAAAATGGATTTGGGATCAAAAACAATCTGATACCGTAGTCTTTCGATCAGTCTTAGAGTTACCACATGATAGAGATATACGGTCGGCATTTTTTTCTATTACAGGAGATAGTTGTTATTCTTTTCTAATAAATGGATCCTATGTCATTCGTGATTTTTCCCAATGGAAAGAGGTTCAGCATATTGATATAAGACCTTTCTTGTATAAATCAAAAAATCATTTGGAAATACGAGCTGTTAAACCTGCTCGAAAAAAAGGAGGGGTGGTAGCTCGTGCAGAAATTCGGTTTAATAATCATGAGTTACTGATTTGGAATACCGATTCTTTGCATTGGAAAATAGGATTAGGAATGGAATCTACTCCTGCCGTTTTAGGGGACGTGGGAAGAGAACCTTGGCTTTTGGCTCAATCTAAAGCATTGACTTTGAATGATCGGTCTCCTTTGTTTAGAAAATCTTTTTCTGTTCGGAAAGAGGTAGCAGAGGCCTACCTGTTTATTTCCGGATTAGGAGTCTTTGATGCATTTTTGAATGGTCGGAAGATAACTCGGCAATTGATTCCTCCTGCTTGGACTGATTATGATAAAACCGTTAATTATGTGACGTATGATGTAGCCTCTTCTATTGGACGGGGAGAAAACGTGTTGGGGGTTATGCTAGGAAATGGATGGTTCGACTATCAGACTCAGTCTTTAGTTGGTCGTCACGGTTTGGGTGAGTCGGCCCCTCACATTCGCAACTATGGAGTGATGAGGCTGAAAGTCCAATTGAATATAAAATATAAAGATGGCTCAGAGGATAAAATTGTTTCTGATCCTTCTTGGAAAACAATAGCCAGCCCTTACACACTTACTCATGTTTTTGGCTCTGAAGATTATGATGCCCGTTTGGAACAAAAGGATTGGAATAGGCCGTCATTTGTTGAAGAAGGCTGGGAATCTGCCCAAGTCATTGAGGCTCCGAAGGGAAAATTGATAGCACAACAGGTACCGCCGGTAGTTGAACAGGCCATGTTCCCTTCTTTAAATAGGAACTATCCGAAATCTGATATCGTAGTTTTTGATTTAGGACAAAATATCAACGGACAATTTGAAATTTTGGTGAGCGGTCCTGCTGGTTCGTCTATCAAAATCATTCCGGGGGAAGTTTTGGAACAAGGGCATGTGAAACCGGTTGCTCATCGGTTTTCAACCTATTCGGTCTACACTTTGAAAGGAGAAGGAATAGAAACTTGGCGACTGACTTTCTCGACGGTTTCGTTTCGCTATATAGAGATTGTTGGAGTTTCCGACGATCTTCAAAATGAGAATAAACCTTATGTCCATGATGTCAGAGGATATTGGGGGTATTCGGCGGCGGAAAAAGTTGGTCATTTTAGAACATCAGACGATAGATATAACTGGATTTATGATTTAATAGTCAATACGTTAAAGAATAATTTCGTGACGATTCATACCGATTGTCCTTCATATGAGAAATTAGGCTGGCTTGAGGTATTGGCCAATACGGCGACTTCTTATGCCTATTTATTTGATGTTCATTCGTTTTGGATGGGATGTATTCAAAACATGATAGATGGACAACGTGAGAATGGGTTGGTTCCTAATATCGTACCTGATTATACGCATGGAAGAGGCGATTTTGATGATTCTCCATCGTGGGGAACAGCATCATTCGTGATTCCATGGTTGCAATATCTGTTTTATGCGGATACTTCTTCTTTGGGAACTGCTTATCGGATGATGCAAAATTATTTGGTCTATTTAGATAAAAAGAAGAATACAGAAGGTTTTCTTGTTCATGGTTTAGGTGATTGGATGGCTACAGCCGGGAATCAAAGAATGAATGTTGAGAATGCAGTGTATGCTCACAATCTGTATTTGATGAGTAATTTGGCTGATATTTTGGAGGATCGTTTAGGTAGGGAAGAATATGATCGGAAATTTCAAGTGGTAAAAGAGCAATATAATCGTAGGTTCTTTACTTTGGAAACAAGTGCCTATACTCCGGAGGTGCAAATAAACCAAGTTCTCCCTTTGGCCTTCCATTTGATCCCTGACGGAAAAGAGGCGGTTGTTATGGAACGTTTGTTGAATAGTATCGCTTATCCGGATACAAATGTGGTTGAGGAAAAGAATTTCGGAAAGGTATTGCCCTATCATAGCACGGTCGGAGATATTGGAGCGACCTATTTGTGGAGAGTCTTGGGGGATTATGGTTTTTCTTCTTTGGTGGAGAAAATGATGCTACAAACGGATGCTCCTAGCTATTATAATTATATTTTAAATGGAATGACTACAATGCCCGAACATTGGTTGGTTGAACAATCGAGATCAATGAATCATGATATGTACGCCGGTATTGTGGAATGGTTCTATCGTTCAGTGGCAGGAATCAGATGTTTGTCACCTGGATTCAAAACCTTTTCTTTGAAGCCAGCTTTTGAGTTGACACCGGAATGGGTCGAATGTTCTTATCTGTCTTTTTATGGGAGGATTGAATCTTCTTGGAAGAAAGTAAACCAAATGATAGAGTGGCGAGTCGAAATTCCCAATAATACTTCGGCAATAATCTATGTCCCGGTGAAGGAAAAAATGTTAATTAAGGATAATGGGCAAACGTTGTGTGAGGCTGATGGAATTCGATATATTGGTCAAAAGGAAGGTTATCTTCTTTATAATATAGGATCAGGTATCTATAATTTTTCATTTCCGGCTTCCATAAGAAAATGATAAATAATAAAAATGATAAAAGATGAAAAAGTGTATTGAATGGCTATTAGTTTGTATTTGTTTCTTCTGTTCGTGTCAGGAGAAGGAAACAGGCAAACAAGATTCGTTAATTGATTACGAATATTTGAAAACTCATTTTCAAAATCCGGATTCGATGTATGGTGTGAATTGTTGGTGGTGGTGGCTCAATGGAAATGTAACCCGTGAGGCGATCTCTAAAGATTTGGAAGCAATGAAATCTCGACACTTTCAAGGGGCTATGGTTTTTGATGCTGGTGGGCATGATCAGAGAGGAAATAAAACAATACCTTCCGGACCTTTGTATGGGAGTAAAGACTGGATTGATTTGTTTGTCTTTGCATTGGATGAAGCAAAACGTTTAGGTTTAGAAATGGGACTCAATATCCAGAGCGGATGGAATCTTGGAGGCCCTTGTGTGACGGCTCAATATGCAGCGAAGCAATTGACTTATTCGGAAATAAAAGTTGAGGGTGGTCGTCCTATTCAGCAAAGGTTAAAACAGCCGGATGCCCGAAGGGATTTTTATAAAGATATTGTAGTCTTAGCTTTTCCGGCGAATGAAGTGGATAAAACAACGGAGCAGATCGAAGATCTGGATCTAAAATTGGGTTTTCACGAATTAGGAGGATCGGCTCCTGATTGCCGTTTCCTGTTGGAAAATATCGATCGGGGAAGAAAGGTTTCAAAGAGTGAAGATACTTATATCGTAGATTTGAATAAGATTCTTGATTTGACGGATCAGATGGATGCTGATGGTTTATTATCTTGGACTGCTCCTGAAGGGCATTGGAATATCATGCGTATAGGATATACCTGTACAAACTCATCTGTCTCTACGTCAAGTAAGGGATGGAGCGGCTATGTTTTAGATTATATGAGTAAGAAGGCCTTTGACTTTTATTGGGATACGGTGGTTGTTCCTGTTCTACATGCAGCTGGGGATCATGTAGGTACGACCTTGAAGTTCATGGAAACCGACAGTTGGGAATGCGGAGGCATGAACTGGACAGATTCTTTTGCAGAAGAGTTCCAGTCGTTTTGTGGATATGATCTAAAGAGTTATTTGCCGTTGATTGCAGGCCATATCGTTACGGATGTGAATGTCTCGAATGCATTTTTGGCTGATTTCCGTAAAACATTGGGGCATTTGGTCGCTCAAAATCATTATTCTCATTTTGCAGAAAAGGCTCATCAATTGCATATGGGAATCCAACCGGAATCGGCTGGTCCTCATGCTGGTCCGTTGGATGGTATAAAGAATTACGGGTTCAGTGACATTGTGATGAGCGAATATTGGTCTCCTTCGCCTCACCGACCCAATCCGCAAGATCGTTTTTTTGTTAAACAAGCTTCTTCTGCTGCTCATATTTATGGGAAAAAGATTATTGGTGCCGAATCGTTTACAACAATTGGCCCACATTGGAATGATGAGTTGTGGCACGACCAGAAGTCATCGTTCGATCACGAAATTTGTGCTGGTTTAAATAGAACCTATTTCCATACATTTACCTGCTCTCCAGTATCACAGGGGCTACCGGGACAAGAATATTTTGCTGGGACACATGTTAATCCACAAGTGACATGGTGGAAGCGGTCAACCCCTTTTATTGATTATATGAGACGAGTCCAAATGCTACTTCAAGAGGGTAGTTTTGTTGCTGATGTTTTATATTATTATGGAGATCATGTCCCAAATGTTTATCCTTTTAAATATAAGGATGCTGCTGGGGCATTGGGAGGATTTGATTATGATGTGACCGACGAAACGGTCTTTATGCGTTTGGAAGTTAAAGAGGGACGAGTGGTTGCCCCTTCCGGTATGTCTTATCGTGTGTTGGTTCTTCCGGATCATCGTGTCTTGTCTTTGGAAGTGCTGAAGAAGGTGGAGTCTTTGCTTAAGGCGGGTGCGCATGTGATTGGATATAGACCGGTAAAAATGGTAACATTAATGGGTGGAAATGACGCTCATGCAGAGTTCGCTGATTTGGTAAATAAGATATGGGGGGCAGATGTTGATAGCAAAATGGGAAAGCACTCGTATGGAAAAGGAACTGTTTCTTGGGGGATAACGGCAAAGGAATATTTGCTTTCCCAGCAGGTTGCGACCGATTTTTCTATTGAAAATAACGAAGACTTGCAAGGTTTCGATTATATCCATTATTCGTTTGGAAAGACTCAGGTCTATTTTGTAAGTAATCAAACGGATCAGCCACAAAAGATAAATGCCGGATTTCGGGTAAAAGAAATGCAACCGGAGTTATGGAATGCTTTGAACGGAGATATTAGAGATGCGGTTGCATTTGCACAGAAAGATGGAAAAACGTTCCTTCCTCTCTCTTTTGATCCGTATGGTTCTATCATGGTTGTGTTCAACAAGCCTATAAATAAGAATAAACAGGGAAATAAGTCGCAAAACGATCCGGATTATGAGGTTGCAGCAACATTAAAGGGGGCGTGGACCGTTTATTTTGATCCGAAATGGGGTGGTCCAGATTCGACAATTTTTCAAGAGTTGATAGATTGGACAACGCATGAGAACTTAGGTATCAAGTACTATTCTGGTACGGCTGTCTATAAGAATAAGTTCTCTTTTGAAAAAGGGAACGACCGTTATTTTCTCCAGTTGGGAAGTGTAAAAGATGTAGGGATTGCTACCGTCTGTTTGAATGGTAAAGAATTGGGGACTGTTTGGACTGTTCCTTTTCGATTGGATATAACAGATGCTTTACGGAGTGGAGAAAACGAGGTGGTTATAGAGGTTATAAACTCTTGGTATAATCGAGTGGCTGGAGATGAGATGTCTGTGTCTAGAAAGAAATATACACAAACTAATGTTGTCTTGAGGAATGACTTTAAGGGACATGCCAAATCGGAGATAGCATTGGAATCTTCCGGATTGTTGGGCCCTGTGGTAGTTATGAAAGCAATATATAAATAAGAATAATATCATGGAAAAAAAAATTGTTTCAGTAGGTTTGGTTGGGTTTGGATTGGATACATATTGGACTCAATTTGGAAATTTGTATGAACGCTTGTGCGGTTATCAAGACCAGATAGCTATTTTTATGAAAAATATGAATGTTCGGGTAGTGAACGTTGGTATTGTTGATAATCCGGTGAGGGCAAGGGAATGTGCTGATTCTCTGCAAAAAGAAGGTATCTCATTATTGTTTATCTATATCTCTACTTATGCCTTATCTTCAACTGTACTTCCTTTGGTTATGCAACTAAAGGTTCCTGTTATACTATTGAATGTTCAACCTGAAGCCGCCATACGTTATGATTATTTGAATGGGTTAGGTGATCGTGGCAAGATGACTGGTGAATGGTTAGCTTATTGCCAAGCTTGTTCGGTTCCTGAGTTTGCCGGTGTGTTTAATCGGGCGGGAATTTCATATGACATTATTTCAGGTTACTTAGGAGAACCATATGTCTGTGAACAAATTAATAGTTGGTTAAAAGCTATTATTGTGGTTGAAGGGTTATGCATGAATCGAATGGGGATTTTAGGTCATTATTATGGAGGTATGTTGGATGTATATACGGATGTAACGCAGCAATCTTTTACTTTTGGTACACATATTGAAATGTTGGAAATGTGTGAGTTAAAGGCTTATCGTGACCTAGTGATATCGGAAGAGCTAGAAACGAAAATTCAGGAATTGAAACAATGCTTTGATGTTGTGCCAGAGTGTGAAGTTTATGAATTGGAGCGGGCAGCTAAAACTTCTGTCGCTTTGGATAAATTAGTTGCCAACCATCAATTGGGCTCTTTGGCATATTATTATGAAGGATATCAAGGCAATTCGTATGAAGATATGATTACTTCTTTTATAGCTGGTTGTACGCTCCTGACTGGGAAAGGTATTCCGGTGGCTGGTGAATGTGAAGTTAAAAATGTGCAGGCAATGAAGATCTTTTCGCTGTTGGGAGCCGGCGGTTCTTTTTCTGAATTTTATGCAATAGATTTTAATGATGATGTCGTTATGTTGGGACATGATGGTCCGGCTCATTTCCTAATGTCTGATGGACGTGTGAAACTTGTCCCTCTTCCAGTGTATCATGGTAAACCGGGTAAAGGCTTATCTATACAAATGACAGTGAAGACCGGTCCTGTTACTTTATTATCAGTATGTGAAGGTAGAGATGGAGTTTATTTCCTTGTTTCAGAAGGTTATTCGGAAGATGGGCCGGTTTTGCAAATAGGAAATACAAATAGTCGCTATCGTTTCCCTTGTGGTGCTCGTAATTTCATTGATGCATGGAGTAAAGCAGGCCCTTCACATCATTGTGCGATAGGGGTAGGTCATTGGGCTGAACATTTGAAGAAAATAGCATTTTTATTAGAAATACCAATAGTAGTGATTTCTTGAAAATTTATTAAAATCAAAGATTGTAAATTTTCATAAAATACTTATCTCTCTATTT
>OIWQ01004284.1_pt1 | contig 11682 bp, 10 predicted proteins | sample 1587571 | NCBI WGS metagenome assembly OIWQ01 (sample SAMEA3888910, study PRJEB22519) | human gut metagenome | biome: human gut; feature: human-associated habitat; material: faeces | place: Denmark | collected 2010 | reverse complement strand
GAAAAACATTGATTTTACTGACTTCTTCAATGTTTTCTTATCTGGTGCTACCATTAGGCGTCTTTTTTATTTGGCGGAGATGGAGAGATCGGAGAACAAAAAAATCTCGCAATGAGGAATAGTCAAAGCCCTGATAAAATGCGAAGGGGGCCCCCGCAATGGTTCCCCCTTCGCACAACCCCTTCCTTGCGTGGGTACAAACCTGCAATATTGGATCGTTAGCCGATTTGCGTCTCAATGGCACAGAAAAAGCACAGGCAAATATAGTAAAATCTCCCCTCCTAGGTGGAGGGGGTATTGCTGCGTTTAGGCCTTGATGAAGTATTTATACACTGGGTTTCCACCCTTGGCATATGCCTCTGCTTCCACACAGCGGCTATATATGCTGGATGCAGCATACTTATCTCCAAGGAGGTTCTTCTGCGCTTTGTATATGGAGTACTTATACATATCAATTATACTTTCCAAACAGCAAGCCGCGCGGATCATTGCGACCCGCGCGGCTTTGTTCAGGAAGAGATTATGAAAAAGATGTAGGAAGATATCTTAATTACTTGACCATCGCGGCCTTCTTTGCCTCTTTCTTGGCCTCCAGCCGGCTTACAATGACGGCACAGGCCGCATCGCCCACGATATTGATGGTGGTACGACCCATATCAAACAGACGGTCGATACCATAGATGAGCAGGATGCCCTCCACGGGGATTCCTACGCTGGTGAGCACCATCGCCAGCATTACCACGCCGGCGCCGGAAACACCGGCCGTGCCGATGGAGGCAAGGGTCGCCGTCACTACTACCATGACCAATTGGCCAATAGTCAGATTCATGCCGTAGCAGCAGGACAGGAAGATGGTATTAACAGCCATGTAAACCGCGGTACCATCCATATTGATGGTTGCGCCCAGCGGCAGCACAAAGGAGGAAACCTCCTCACTGGCGCCCAGGTTCACGGCACATTCCTTATTGATGGGCAGGGTAGCCACACTGGAGGTGGAGGAGAACGCAAAGACCATTGCGGGGATCATGCCCTTGAAGAACTTGAAGGGGCTCATGCCGCCCATCGTCTTAACGGTGATGGAATAGGTGATAACGGCGTGCAGGATGTATCCCAGATACGCAACACCCAGTACCTTTGCCAGATCGCCCAGAATTTCCGGGCCCTGGTTGGAAACGACCCAGGTCATCATGCAGAATACGCCGATGGGAGAGATCTTGATGATGAACATCATCACCTTCATGAACACTTCGTTCAGGCTCTCGAACAGCTCGGCCGTTGCCCGGCCCTTTTCTCCGGTAAGGATGATCCCGGCGCCGATGAGCAGCGCAATGACAATGATCTGCAGCATCGAGGCGTTGGCGAAGGGTGCCACGATATTACTGGGGAAGATATCGACGAGGGTGGTCATAAAGTCGGCGCTGGTCGCTTTATCCCATGTGCCCAGCCCCTCGGTGGAAAGCTGCGGGAACCCGCCCTTAAAGATGTTGGCAAGCACCAGGCCGATGATAAGCGCCACAATGGTGGTGCCGATATAATAGACCAGCGTTTTCCAGCCGATGGAGCCGACCTTCTTGATGTCCTTCATGCTGATCATGCCGCACACCATCGAGAACAGCACAATGGGCACTACAATGAACTTGAGCAGATTGACAAAGATGGTACCAATGGGCTTGATGAACTTGGTGGCAAAGGCCGCGCCGCCGGGTACATATACCAGCGCCCAGCCGATGCCCGCACCGATGATGAGTGCTAAAAAGATCCAGAATGCCAGCGACAGCTTCTTTTTACCGGTTGACATGATGTTTACACCTCGTATCACAAAGAATTAATATGGTTCACAGTATAGCACTTATTTTTCATTTGTAAATACTTTTTGCAAGTTTTTATTTCGTCTAAATTCATTTTTATGCGCCGTACAGGCGAGATGCTCCCTATTTTACGCTTTTTTAGCTAATATGACGAACATTTTTGCATTTTGCGGTTTTCCGTCACTTCATTCCGCGCAATATCCCCTCTCTATTTCCTGCAAGATCCGGCGGGCGGCCCTGCGGGCCGTCCCCCTCCGCCGCTCTTTTCCCCCACAGCGGTGCAAGCAACAAGAGCCCGGCAGGAATCCCCCTGATTCCCACCGGGCCTTCCGTTTACATCAGCGTCACTGTCACCGCTTCCTTGGGCCGCGCCATAAAGCGTGCCCGCCAGGTCACAGTCTCTACCGGCTCATAGTGCAGCGAGGAGTACGCCGCGCGCACATCCTCCCCGGCTTCATCGCCTTTGCCCGAAACAAAAACCGCCGTCGGGCCATCCGCTCCACCGATGATCCCGATGCAGGCGCTCTCCTGCGCCGTAAAGCCGTTCTCCACCCTGCAGGCACGGGCCTCATCGCCGGGCGCCGCATCTACCAGCACAAAGTCCCCCACCGGCAGCGGCGGCTCCAGCGTGTACTGCATCTCTACATATTCCGTCGGGAATTCCATCCCCACCGGGGGCAGCAGGCTGCGGTCCATCGTTTCCGGCGTCAAAGAGAGCACCCGCAGCGTATGGGTCAGCCCTGTGCGGGGGTCGGTCAACAGCACCGTTTTCCCCGGCTCCGCCGTAAATGTGCCCCCGTCCACCGCCATTTTCTCGGCCGCCATGGTCAATTCCGCCGTTTTGGGGGTCATTTTCCTGCCGTCCCACGGGCAGCACACCCGCCAAATGACCCAGCCGCAGTTCCGTTCCAGCCCGTAATGGGTCACCACCTGTTCGGCCTCCCCATCCCAGCGGGCGCTCTCGGGCAGGCCGGGTACCCAACATACCCCGTGGCCGGTGCTTTGCCGCAGCCGCCGTCCGTTCACCGTCACCTCCGCCCAGAAGCGCTCCTCCAGCGGGTTTTCGTTCTCCATCTGCTCCTGCTCCGCCGGGGTCAGCTCCCGCCGGGGCTCGCCGTTTTCCTCCAGCCCCCACTTTTCCGCAAAGCGTTCCAGTGCCTCCAGTGGTACCTTTTTCAGCAGATCCAGCACCACCCCCTCGCTGCAGCAGTACATGGCCGGTACCAGCCATTCCTCTTTGCCCCAGGTAAATGTCTTCCCCAGCGTGATTTCTCTGCCGGGGCGGTGCCGTGGCTTCTTTCCGCCAAACCCATACTCAAAATAAACCGCCCATTCCTGCGGTTCACATTTCACCGGATGCAGCAGTTCTTCATATTCCTTCTCAAACCGCAGACCGGAGCAGTCTGTTTCCGCCCGCACTTTCTTGAGATAACGCCACGGTTCCTCCATTGGGGCCAGGCCGCACTTCTCTTCAATCTCCCGCATCACCGCCCGCTGTTCCTCAGTCGGCGGGTTCTCCCGCAGGTACTCCTCAAACTGCACTTCAGTCCACATCCAGGCCTGCTCCAGCGCGGCGGTATCTCCGCAGGCCAGCAGCAGCCGCAAAAAGTCGCCCGTATCCCGTGCGAGGGGCTGCACGCAGTCCTGACCCGGGTTCATGGGACTTACCGAAAAGATGGTCTCCCCAAAGCCCTTTATGGTGCAGAAATGGATGCCATCCACCCCGGCCCAGCCGAAGATCTTAGCCCCCTTCGGCGTGCAGGTATAGCGCACCGCATTGCGGCCGCCCTCGGCGCCCAGCGCCCCCAGGTCAATATGCATTCTCTTAAATTCCGTATAGGTCATGGTTCTCCTCCTTTTTGCGTCCCACTCATGCTTTGTACTATCCCATGGTTTTGCCCCTGCTTTTTCATCCGCTAAAAATCCAGTTCCAGGCCTGGGCAACCCCCTGCAAAAGTCGGGATCGCCCGCGGCACCGACCGCTTCGCGGACTGCGGCGGCCTACGGCCGTCGCGCGGGGCTCCGCCCCGCGGTGCCGCGGGCGATGGCTGTCTCTCATGGCTCCTACCGTTTTTACCGCAGCTTCTTTTTCCGCTCCCGTACCAGCAGCACCACTCCTACGATCAGCAGCACGGTCAGCGCCGCTACCAACCATTCCAGGTCATACTTCTGCACAAAGTACTTCCAGCTGTGGCCGGTCAAATTGCTGTCCCACCGGTACTGCCAAGTGCTGCGGTCGGTGCTCCATACCTTGTGGGGGATCATCACCTCCACAAACCGGGAAGCGATATAAATGATCACATTCCCCCAAAAGCCCAGCATCGCCATGCAGCCCCCGGCGATCACCTTTCCGTTCGTCCGGTGCGGCTTCTGCGCTACGGCAGCGGCCGGCCCCTCCGGGCTTTCCCGTTCCTCATCCAGCAGGTAGTCCGCCGATACCTCAAACAGCCGGCTGATTTGCCGCAGATTTCCGGCATCGGGCAGTGCCGTTCCGCTTTCCCAGCGGGAAACCGCCTGCCGGGATACCCCCAGCCGCTCCGCCAGCTCCTCCTGCGATAGCCCCCGCCCTTTCCGCAGCCTGATGATCTTCTCCGATAATTTCATTGCAAGGTACCTCCGTTTGATTGGTGCCCTTATCCTACCAAAGCCCGCCCGGCAAATCCACCGCATCCGCTTCCCATTCCCGCAACAAGAGTTTACATTTTCTCTTTTTCGTCGTATTTCTCCAGGAAGCTGTGCAGCTCATCGTCATCGCCCATCCGGTAGCCCACTGCCGTTGCCAGGTTCACATTGTGCATACTGCGGAAGATATTGATATCCACATTTTTGTTGTGCTGCTTCATCTCGGCGATCAGCCGCTTCATCTCCCGGCGGGCGCTGTCCTCCTCGTGGTGCTCGGTCCGCTCGGTAAAGCGGCAGGCGCACTGCAAAAAGTGCAGGTTATTATATTTTCCCCAGCTGATAATATCTTCTTCCCGCACCAGGTACAGCGGCCGGATGAGCTCCATCCCCGCAAAGTTGGTGCTGTGCAGCTTCGGCAGCATCGTTTTGATCTCCGCCCCGTACAGCATACTCATCAGCGTCGTTTCTATCACATCGTTAAAGTGGTGCCCCAGCGCTATTTTATTGCAGCCCAGCGCCTGCGCCTCCTTATACAGGTACCCACGCCGCATCCGGGCGCACAGGTAGCAGGGCGAACCGCCCTCCACCTCGTCCACCACACCAAAGATCGGGCTTTCGAAAATGCGGATCGGCAGCTCCAGCGTGCGGGCATTCCGCTCGATGAGTTCCCGGTTGGGCGGGTTGTACCCGGGGTCCATCACCAGGTACTCCACCTCAAAGGGAAAATCGCTGTACTTCTGCAGATGCTGCATGCATTTGGCCAGCATCATGCTGTCCTTTCCCCCGCTGATGCACACGGCAATACGATCCCCCGGTTTGATCAGCTCATAGTCCTTGCATCCCCCGATAAACCGGTTCCATATCGTCTTGCGGTATTTTGTGATCAAGCTGCGCTCCGCCAGCTCTCCCGCAGTCATCTCTTTCGGCATTTTTCTGCCCTCCCGATGGTTTTTGTTTCTACCGCCTAATGATAACACACCCCCTGCCCCACCGCAAGCAATGATGTTTCCCCAGCCCGCATCCCGCTCCTTTTCCACCCCCTGCCCACCGCAAAATACGGCCTGCGGGCCACCCCCTCCCCCATAAAAAATCTCCCCTGCCGCGCGTCCCGCAGGGCAGAGGAGAATATCTTTTTTACCCGTGATGTTCCTCGTTTTCGTTGGTGTGGATGTTGATAAACTCTGCCCGCATCTTGGAATAGAGGATGGTCTGACTGCTGTAAAGTCCGCAGTAGCCGGAAAGCAGATAGCTGATGGCACACGCCATCGCAAAGTACAGCACATCACCGGTGCTAAATAGCTCAATGCTCAAAAATACTGAGGCAATGGGACAGTTCACCGCCCCGCAGAATACCGCCACCAGGCCAATGGCCGCGCCAAAGCCCGCCGGCAGCCCCATGGCACCGCCCAGCACGCAGCCAAAGCACGCTCCCACGAAGAAGGAGGGCACCACCTCGCCGCCCTTATAGCCAAACCCGATGGTCACCGCGGTAAACAGCAGCTTCCAAAGCCACGCCCACGGCTCCACATCGCCGCTCACAGCCTGCTCCACCATCTCCATCCCGGCGCCATTGTAATTGGTGTTGCCTACCAGCAGCGTCAGTACGATCACCAGCGCACCGCCCACCAGCACCCGTCCGTATGGGTTCGGCAGCAGCCGCGCCGCCAGTTTCCCGGTCTTTTGCAGCCCGCGGCAGAATAAAATACTCACCACCGCGCAGCCTATGGCCAGCAGGATCACCAGCAGCATGGTCCAGGGGTCCAGCCCCGGATCCGCCACCGCAAAGCGGGTCGGCGGCACCCCCATCAGCAGGCTTACCAGATAGCCCACCAGTGCGGCCGTCAGGCATGGAATCAACCCCGCATAATAGAACACCCCCACGCTGATGACCTCCATCGCGAAGATGGCCGCCGTCAGCGGCGTCCCGAATAGCGCCGAAAATACCGCGCTCATCCCGCACAGGGTGGCCAGCGGCAGGTCCTTCTCCCCCAGCCGCAGCAGCCGCCCGGCCTCAAAGCCGATCCCCCCGCCGATCTGCAGTGCCGCGCCCTCGCGCCCGGCACTGCCGCCGCCCAGGTGGGTCAGCACCGTGGAAATAAAGATGACCGGCACCAGCAGCACCGGCACATTCTTGCCAAAGTGCACCGATTCAATGACAGCGTTGGTATCCTTGCCCTCCACCTTGGTCACGCGGTACAGCCCCACAATAATAAGCCCCAGCGCCGGCAGCAGGTACAGGATCCATGGATGCGCTGCCCTCATTTGGGTGGCATAGTTGACACCAATGTGGAACAGCGATCCGATCACCCCACCGATCCCGCCGATCAGCGCCCCCACCGCCAGCCACTTGGCCAGCGCAGCCGGGTATGCCCCTATGTGCGCCGCGATCTTTTTCCATTTTTCCATGGTATTCCGCCCTTCTCTCCCTGCTCACTTTCCACAAAATCCCCTTATTTATAGCACCTTTCCCCACCGGTGTCAATGATAAAGCCGCACCCCATCTGCCCGGCGGCATACAGGGGCGGCTCATTTCGTCCTCAGCTTTTTATGAAAATGTAATTTAAGATCAGGCTACTTCAGCAAGCTTCTTCATCACTCTTGCGGAAACTTCAGCATAGTAGGCGGCATCCGCATCAAACAAACTCTTACTATCGATGGCATCGAGCTTTGCCATCATATCAGAGTATTTGCCCATATAGTCAGCAAGATCGCCCATCATGGAAACTTGATCAGTAGATGCTTTATACTTCTTCTTATATCATATCCTAAACCCAAAAGAAAGCTAATTTTGTGCAAATTTTCACTTGTGGTCAAAAGCCCACTTTACTTCGCCCTGCTCCCCCCACCAAAAAAGCACCCCTCCGGGTGCTTCTTTCGTGCCGCCTATCTGCCTATATCCCATAGTGGATGACCCACCTGCTTTCCCGTTCCGCCCGCCGCAGCAGCGCCGCCAGCTCCGCCATGCCGCCCTGCCGGGTCACCGCTTCCCGCAGTCCCGGCAGCGTCTCCGGCGGTATCAGTGTGATGCCGGTATAGCATAGTCCCCTGCCCGGGCGGTCCACCGTGTGCCAGTACATCGGCAGCCCCAGCGTTTCGGGCAGCAGCCGCTCTATCTCGTCATCCTCCACCGGGATGCAACGGTATTTCCCCGGCTCATATTTCTCAAACCGCTGCCCCGCCGCCGGCGCCTGCGGCATCATGCCAAATTCATGCCTCGCCATTTCCCCTCCTGTAATACATACTGTATAATTTCATTGTTTTATCCGGCTTATAGCGGGATCTTCGCCTCCCGCAGCCGCTTTTTGCGTTCCTTCCAGTCCGGCATCACCTCGGTCACCACCGCGTGGAACGCCGGGGAATGATCCGCCCGCACCAAGTGCGCCAGCTCATGCACCATGATGTACTCGGTGCATTCCATGGGGGCGTGCAACAGCCGCTCATTCATCGTGATGACCGCCGTGGCCGGCTGACAGCTCCCCCACCGGCTGGTCATCCGCCGGGTGCGCAGCATCGGCCTGGGGATGTTCCACCGGGCAAACCGGGGGTACCACTGCTCCAGCACCGCCGCAAAAATCTCCCCGCAGATTTTCTTCCACCACCCCGTCAGGAGCCGTTCCGCCGCCTTTCGGTCGGCCAGGTCGGGCAGCGTCAGCACCAATTGGTTTCCCCGCAGCTCAGCGCCTTTGGGGCTTCCCTTCCGCAGCACCAGCTCCATCTCCCTGCCCAGGCAGGGCAGCTTCGCTCCATTCTCTACCGTCAGGGCCTCCTGCAGATGCTCGTTTTGCCAGCGTTGCCGGGCCTTTTCTATCATCCCGGCATGGCTCCTCACAAATTCATCCACCGCTGCCGCGGACACCCACCCCGCCGTCGAAACATGGATGCTCCCATCCGGCCGCACCCGCAGGTTCAGGTTCTTCACCCGCTTTTTCTGCCACTCATAGCTCAGGTCGGTACCATCCACCCACAGTTCTCTGCGCACGGCACATCCCCCTTTCCGTCCTCGTCCACTCCCTGCAGAATCCGGGCATCGGGCCGCAGGCCGCCCGCCCTCCGGGCGGGCAAACGGGCATCCGCCCGTTTCGGCGGCTCCGCCGCCGGGCCTCCCGCCAGCTCTTTCCTTATCCCAAAGCGGCGCACCCGGCAAGGGTGCGCCGCCCATTTTTCCTTTGGCTTACCGCGGCACGCTTCGCAGCAGCCCCTCCGCCAGACCACTGGCCGTCTCGCAGATGGTCTCCCAGTCGGCGCAGGCCTCATACTGCTCCGGGTTGGGGATGAACCCCACCTCAAACAGCACCGCCGGGCAGAAGCCCAGCCGGGTCACATAATAGTAGCCCCATTCCTCCCCCTTGGTGTCACGGTCGGTCGCACCGGTCACCGCCGCCGCCAGGTTGGCCGCGTAGGTCTCGCTATCGTCCTCGCAGTAATAGCTCACCGTCCAGTCGGCGGAAACATACTTGGTCAGCCCGGTGCTGTTGTGGTGGATGGAAAGGAAGAAATCCGGCTTCGCGTCCACCGCCATGCGCACCCGCTCATCCAGCACGATCTTCGGGGTCTCCCGGTCATCGGTCTCTCTCGTCATGATGACCGTCGCGCCCATCTGCTCCAGCCGGTCGCGCACCGCCAGGCTCACCGCCAGGTTCAGCTCCGCCTCTGCCGGCCCGTAAAGCCCCGCCACGCCGTAGGCGCCGCAGTCCTTGTTGCCATGGCCGGGGTCCACCATCACTGTGATGCCCTCCAGCGGCTTGCCAGGGGTGGCGCTCAGCTTCGGTGGCTCCTTCAGGCTCAGCAGCAGGTCGCCCTCCTCGGTGTACTGGAGGTCATACCCCCAGTAGCTTTCCTCGTTTAGCGTCAGCAGCAGGTTCACCCCGCCTTCGGTTTCCTCCCAGCGGGCCTCCTTTATCATCGGTGCCGCTATGCCTTCGGTGCTTTCCGGCAGGGCGGTGTTCTCCAGGTAAATGGTCAGCAGCGCTCCCTCCCGCTTCGCGGAGGTCGCCGGGTAGCTGCCGCAGGGCAGCGTAATGGTCGTCAGCCGCCCCTCCGTCACCGAGGAGACCGCACCGATCGCCGTTTCCGCCGCCGGGGTCGGGGCCACCGTGGCCCGGTCGCTGCTGATGTAGCCCCCCGCCACCTCGTAGAAGATGGTGCCGTTATACTGGAAGCAGCCCACCATCGGGATCTTCGCCCCGCGGTGGTAGGTCGCAATAAAGGTGCTGTCATCGGTATAGTCGGTCAAAAGGCTCACATTCTCGGTATTGGCCAGCACCGCCGGGGTGGTGTTCTTCCCTGCGGCGTACAGCCGCCCGGCCGATTCATAGCTCGTGGTCTTGCCGCCCCACACCATGGTGTATTTTACGGGGCCCCAGTCCTGCAGCTCCCCTTCAAGCAGATCGGCCGGCACCTGGTAGGTCCCCTTGTAGGTAGCGGCAATGCCGTTTTTGGCGGTCGCCGCCGTCTGCTGCATCGTCACCGTCTGTCCGTGAATGACCGCGGTCACCTTGCTGCCGCTGGGGGCCACGCACCGGAAGGTCAGCTCCTGACCGGCCCAGACGGCGGCGTCGCTGGTTGGGAACCGGGAGGTCAGGGTGGAGGTGGTGCCGTCCCCGGTGCCGCTGCCGCGGCGGATGGTCAGAGTCAGGCTGTCCTCCCCATTGCGGAAAGTGAAGTAGTTCTTCCCATAGGCCAGGCTCACCGAAACGCCAAAGCAGCCGCCCTCCCCGGTGCGCTCCACCTCTTTGCCGTCCATTGTCAGCGGCTTTGTGGGGTCGCTGGTCCCCATGATAAAGACCTGCGCCGTATAAACCAGCGCGTTATTGGCCGGGTAGCCTATGTGCAGCTCTTTCGCGTATTCCAGAGAAACAGCGGTCAGCGGCCGGGTCTGGGCCGCATCGGCGTAGCTCAGCAGCAGGCCCCGGGCCGCGGTATTATCGCTTATTTCGCCGTAGTTTGCCAGCACAAAGCCAGCGGCCTTGCCGTTCCTCGCATTGTAGAACAGCTGGCTGCCGGTCACACCGCCCTGCAGCGCCGTTACCACCGGGGTCACCTCGGCGCCGGTGTTCTGCCAGCTCTCACTCCGAGCAATGTACTCCCGGCCGGCCACCTCCGGCAGCACCGGCAGCAGGCGGGTCAAGTTATTTTTCTGTACCAGCTCAGTCAGCTCTTCCCCGGCCAGCTCGGCATCCCAGCGCAGGGCCAGCGGCAGGCCGCTCTCTCCCAGCCCGGAAAGCTTATTCCGCAGTTTCTCCGCCGTCAGACCGTCCCCCCACAGGGCCAGACCCGCCGGTTCGTATTTCAGCTTTTTGGCGGGGGCATAGTCCCCCTTTACCGCCGCCCAGATAGCCGGGCTGCCATCGGCGGCCTTGCACAACAGCTCCAGCCGGGAGTAATCCTCCTCGTCCGCCACCTGCCAGTACAGCGTCTCTATGCGGTTCTCCCGCGCGAAAATAAGCAGCTGCCGCAGCGCCTCTTTTTCGGCCTTCTCCCGCTCCCGCTCCGAAAGCTGTGGGGGATTTACCGCATCTGTACTGGCTTTCTCTTTGGAAATTACCAATGGCAGCTCGTCCATACCGACCCACAGCGCGGTACCGGGCAGTGCCGGCTCCGCCGCCTCCGGGATGGAAATGCTCTCCCCCAGCAGCCGGGGCAGGCCCATGGCTCCGGCCGCGATGCACACGGTGAGCAGCAGCACGGTGATTACCGTCAGTTTTCCGGTTTTCTGTTTCATTTTGGTTTCCTCCCTTGGGCGTCACTTACAGCTCAAAGTCCTCCGGCCGGTAATCTCCGGCGGCAATTTTCGGGGCCCGGCGGATCTCCCGCCGCAGCGGATCGTACCGAAAAGCGGAGCAGTGATCCTCCGCCGCCATGACCCCCCGCTTGGGGCACAGCACAAAGTCCTGGTCCACATTGGGCGTCCCAATGGCACAGTACCGGCAGGCCTGGTCTATCTCCCGGTCAAAAAATTTGCTCCTCATAGGCTGTTTCCTCCCTTTTTACGCTCCATTCCTCTCCCGCCTGCATCAGGCCTAGGCAAAAAATCCAAGTCTCCATAAAAGGCTTTCCGCTTTGGCTCCAAAATGAGCGGCAGCATCGGCTCCCCCGCATTTTTCGACCCCATTATACCACACCTTTCCCCGCCTGGGAACCGCCCCGGCACCGAATTTACTTTCCGGTAACAATTCCCTGCCCCTCGGCACATTTCAGCATCAGCCGGCCCACGGGCCGCAGGCGCCCCGCCTTCGCCGGGGCCGACGGGCTT
>OIWQ01004282.1_pt1 | contig 11686 bp, 8 predicted proteins | sample 1587571 | NCBI WGS metagenome assembly OIWQ01 (sample SAMEA3888910, study PRJEB22519) | human gut metagenome | biome: human gut; feature: human-associated habitat; material: faeces | place: Denmark | collected 2010 | reverse complement strand
ATGCCTCGTTTTATCTGCAACCATCTGCAACCATCTGCCACCCTATCTGCCACCCTGCAACCTACGGAGTATCAGAGCGTTACGAGGATATTTAAGCAAAGGTTGCAGATGGCAGATGAAAATGAAAACTATTTTTCTTGTTTGTCAAGCGTGCAATTAGAGCTAATCGCTAAACAAGCAATCTTTACAAGTAAAATTATACGTTCATTAACGAATCATAAATTATACGTTCATTATACGGACATTTGATTGCCTCTCTACAATAAACCCCAATTTACCACTCCATATTCCTGATGGAGCCTTATTTTTTTCTCCTTATTCAAAAAACACCCCATTTCTTACAATAATTATATAAAACCTGCGTTATACTAACGTGTTAAAACGCTTAAGAATAATATTGACAGTGATGCTTACGCTTGTCTCCTTGGGGAGCCATGCGCAGTACGACGTGGCTTTTAGTCATTACTTCGACTTGGAGCCATCGTATAATGCTGCCGCCGTGGGCAAGCTGTCGAAGCTAAATGTGGCAGCCGCCTACGCCATGGATCTTGCCGGGTTCAAGCGCAATCCGCAGACGATGTATGCCGGGGCAGACATGCCGTTGTATTTTCTGAAGTCGTATCACGGAGTGGGCGTCCAGTTTATGAACGACAAGTTGGGTCTCTTCACCCACCAGCGTCTCGCATTGCAGTATGCACTAAAGCTGAAGCTCTTTGGCGGAACCTTGTCGACGGGCGTGAGCGTGGGTTTGCTGAGCGAGAGTTTTGACGGATCAAAGATAGACCTCGAAGACTCTAACGACCCCGCCTTCTCATCGTCCAAGCTCGACGGCAACTCCATCGACCTTGCAGCCGGACTCTACTACACGCGCGGTCCGCTATACGTGGGCCTGTCGGCGCAGCACCTCAACTCGCCACTGATAAACCTCGGCGAGACCAACGAGCTACAGGTGGACGCCACCTACTACCTAACCGGTGGCTACGACATACGCCTGCGCAACCCATACCTCACCATTAAGCCCTCCTTCCTCGTGCGAACCGACGGCGTGGCATGGCGAGGCGACGTGACTGGACGCCTTGTGTACACCAACGACAAGAAGATGATGTACCTCGGTGTGGGTTGTTCGCCAGCCAATTCGGTAACGGTGCTGCTCGGAGGCAACGTGCACGGCGTGATATTGGGCTATTCGTACGAGATGTACACGTCGGCCATCAACCCCGGCAACGGCAGTCATGAGCTGTTCATTGGCTACCAGATGGACCTCAACCTTACCAAGAAGGGGCGAAACCTGCATAAGAGTGTAAGAACATTATAATATATATAACATAGATGAAAACAAGAAAAAGCATATTATTACTCGGCTTCGTCGTGGCATCGATGGTGCTCACGGGATGCTTCGGCGGCAAGATGGCTTCGGCGTCGGGTCGCGGCGGCGAGGTGGTGGGCGTAGGCGGACGCACCTTTGTGGAGCCTACACCATACGGCATGGTGAGAGTGAACCGTGGCTACCTGCACATGGGCATCGACAAGCAAGACTCGCTGTGGGGCAAGCAGACACCCGTGAAGGACGTGTCGGTGGACGGATTCTGGATGGACGAGACCGAGGTTACCAACTCTAAGTACAAGCAGTTTATAACCTGGGTGCGCGACAGCATCGTGCGCACACGTCTTGCCGACCCGCAGTATGGCGGCGACGAGACCTACATGATAACCGAGGACAAGAACGGCGACCCTATAACACCGCAGATAAACTGGAAGAAGCCACTGCCGCGCAAGCCCAACGAGGACGAGCTGCGTGCCATCGAGAGCGTCTACACACGCAACCCCATCACGGGCGAGAAGATGCTCGACTACCGACAGATGAACTATCGCTACGAGGTGTACGACTATAAGGCTGCAGCCTTGCGCCGCAACCGCCTTAACCCCGAGGAGCGCAACCTCAACACCGACGTAAAGGTCAATCCGGACGAGGTGGTGATGATATCGAAGGACACTGCTTACATCGACGACGAGGGACGTGTGGTGCGCGAGACCATAAACCGACAGCTTAGCGGTCCGTGGGACTTCCTCAACACCTACATCGTAAACGTATATCCCGACACAACGTGCTGGGTGAACGACTTCCAGAACGCCGAGAACGAGACATACCTGCGCAACTACTTCTCAAACCCTGCCTACAACGACTATCCGGTGGTGGGCGTAACATGGGAGCAGGCAAATGCCTTCTGCGCATGGCGCACCGACTACCTGTTGAAGGGTCTTGGACCCGAGGCTCGCTACGTACAGCGCTACCGCCTGCCCACAGAGGCAGAATGGGAGTATGCGGCACGAGGCAAGTCGGGATCCGAGTTCCCGTGGGAAGACCCGAGCGTAAAGAGTGGCGAGGGATGCTTCTTTGCCAACTTCAAGCCAGCCCGAGGCAACTACACCAAGGACGGCAACCTCATAACCTCAAAGGTGGGCATCTACGGAGCCAACAGCAACGGCCTGTTCGACATGGCAGGCAACGTGGCAGAGTGGACAAGCACCGTGTACACCGATGCCGGTGTTGAGGCGATGAACGACCTCAACCCTACGTTGCAGTACAACGCAGCCAAGGAAGACCCCTACAGGTTGAAGAAGAAGAGTGTGCGAGGCGGTTCGTGGAAGGACCCCGAGTCGTTCATACGCTCAGCTTGGCGCACATGGGAGTATCAAAACCAGCCTCGCTGCTACATCGGATTCCGCTGTGTGCGCAGTCTTGCGAACACATCGAGCGATAAGGTCAAGGCAAGAAAGAACAAGAAGTAAATAAAAAGCAAAACCATCTATGACAGTTTACAGCAAGTTCAACATAGTCTATCATCTGCAGAAGTGGATGGATAGCGTTCCAGGACAGACATTCCTCAACTACGCTTACAGCTGGGGTGCCTCGGTCGTAATTCTCGGTACACTCTTCAAGCTTACCCACCTTCCGGGCGCCAACATCATGTTGTTTGCCGGAATGGGCACCGAGGTGTTTGTGTTCTTCCTCTCGGCGTTCGACCGCCCGTTCGACAAGACACAGGACGGCAAGGACCTGCCTACCCATATAGACGAGGAAGAGATTGACGCAGAGGAGGCAGAGGCAGAAGCCGAGTACAACGCAAGTCGCAATGGAGCCGCCGTACCGGGCGGAGTGGTTGGTGGCGGCACCATAATTATAGGTGGCTCAGCCGGCAACGCTGGCGGTGTAGGCGCCGATGCAACCGTAGCTGCACAGGCGGCAGCCCAGATAGCCGCCGGACAGGAGACGGCATCGCAGCTGGCAGACGCACAGGCAGCATATCTCGAACAGCTGAAGAACCTTACCGAGACCCTTCAGAAGGTGTCGGAGCAGAGCGTGCGCCTGACCCGCGACAGCGAGGAGATGGAGAACCTCAACCGCACCCTCACCGGTATATGCAAGGTGTACGAGATGCAGCTTAAGGGCGCAAGCCAGCAGATAGGCACAATAGACCAGATTAACGACCAGAGCCGCAAGATGGCTCAGCAGATAGAACAGCTCAACAGCATCTATGCACGCATGATAGAGGCTATGACTGTGAACATGAACTTGAAAGTGAAAGAGTAAATGGCAATAAAGAAAAGACCGGTTTCTCCTCGCCAGAAGATGATTAACCTCATGTATGTGGTGCTTATGGCGATGCTTGCGCTGAACATCTCGTCAGAGGTGCTCAACGGATTCTCTATTGTCGAGGAGAGCCTTAACCGCACTACAGCCAACTCGTCGAAGGAGAACGAGGTGCTGTACGACAACTTTGCCGAGCAGATGAAGGCCAATCCGGCAAAGGTGAAGGAGTGGTTTGACAAGGCTACGGCTGTGAAGCGTATGAGCGACTCGCTGTACAACTATGCCCAGCAGCTTAAGCTCCAGATTGTGCAAGAGGCAGACGGCAAGGACGCCAACGTGCTCGACATAAAGAGCAAGGACAACCTTGAGGCTGCAAGCCACGTGATGCTGGCACCCGGAACGGGGCAGGGACACAAGCTTTTCAATGCCATCAACTCCTTCCGCAACCGCATACTTGCCATGGTGAGCGACCCTCACCAGCGCAGCATCATCGAGAGCAACCTCACCACAAAGCTGCCCAAGAACGCCAACACCATGGGCAAGAACTGGGAGGAGTATATGTTTGAGGACATGCCGGTGGCTGGTGCCGTGACGCTTCTGTCCAAGTTGCAGAGCGACGTGCGCTATGCCGAGGGCGAGGTGCTGCACACCCTTGTGTCCAACATCGACATGAAGGACATCCGTGTAAACAAGCTGTCGGCTTTCGTCATACCCGAATCGCGCACCGTTATAAGCGGCGACCAATTCTCGGCACAGATAGTGATGGCTGCCGTCGACACCACGCAGCAGCCCGAGATATACGTAGGCGGACAGCGCATAAGCAACGGCTTGTATCGGTTTACAGCCGGTGGGGTGGGCGAGCATCAGTTTGGAGGCTACATCACGATGCGCGACGGTTCGGGCAACGTGATACGACGCGACTTTACGCAGAAGTATACCGTAGTGGCACCAAGCGCCACGGTGTCTGCCGACCTTATGAATGTGCTGTATGCCGGATACGACAACCCTATAAGCGTAAGCATACCGGGCGTTCCGCTCAATGCGGTACAGGCGTCAATGTCGGGTGGCTCGTTCCGCAGCATAGGCATGGGCAAGTACATAGCACGTCCGTCTGCCGTCGGCAGCGACGTAACCATAAACGTGGCAAGCAACGCCAACGGCAAGTCGAGACAGATGGGCAAGTTTACGTTCCACGTGCGCAAGTTGCCTGATCCGGCAGCCTATATCACCGTAGGTACCGACCGCTTCCGTGGCGGTGGCTTGGCAAAGGCATCGCTTATGGGCGCCAACGGCATCAAGGCAGCTATCGACGACGGCATACTCGACATACAATTCAAGGTTGTGAGCTTCGAGACCGTGTTCTTCGACAATATGGGCAACGCCGTGCCGATGGCTTCGGCAGGCGCCAGCTTCTCCGAGCGCCAGCGCGGCACCTTCCGCAAGCTGTCGAGAGGCAAGCGCTTCTACATATCGCGCATTACGGCTGTAGGCCCCGACGGCATAACGCGCAAGCTCAATGGCTCGATGGAAGTGATAGTGAAGTAGATGTAACAATATATAAATAGGAAAACAAATGAAAAAGATACTGACAATATTGCTCGTCGCATTTCTTTGCGCCGACGCGGCTATGGCACAGCCGGCTGCCCGTCGACGCGAACAGGCACAGCAGCAACAGCAACAGGACCAGGGCTTGAGCGTGCGTGCGCAGATTTCCTTTCCAACGCAGAAGGCAATGGACGAGGACGTTACGTGGCGACGCGACCTGTACCGCGAGATTAGCCTTACCGACGATGCCAACGCCGGATTGTACTATCCCGTGGAGCCGGTGGGGTCGCAGATGAACCTCTTTACCTACATCTTCAAGCTGGTGTTGCGCCGTGCCATACCTGCCTACGAGTATCGTCTGGACGGCAGCGAGGTGTTCGACGAGGCGTCGAAGATAAACCTTAAGGCTTTTCTCGACAACTACCACATCTTCTACGAGCGCACCAACCGCGGCATACGCATCGACGACAGCGACATTCCGTCGCGTGAGGTAACAGCCTACTACGTCAAGGAGTCGGCTTATTTTGACGACCGCAACTCAGCGTTCCACACCAAGGTGCTGGCTCTGTGTCCTATACTGAAGCGCGACGACGACTTTGGCGACGGCGGCACATCATATCCGCTGTTCTGGGTTAAGTACGACGACCTTGCGCCGTTCCTTACCAAGCAGACCATTATGACGTCCAACCTCAACAATGCCGCCGTGATGTCTATGGACGACTTCTTTACAAAGAATATGTACAAGGGCAAGATATACAAGACCACCAATATGCTTGGCAAGACCCTTGCACAATACTGTCCTACTGACTCGGCTATGGCGAAGGAGCAGAAGCGCATAGAGAAGCAGCTTGTGGACTTTGAGCAGAACATCTGGGGCAAGCCCGAACCTAAGGACTCGCTCGACAGCATAGCACGTGTGGACAAGAAGGCAGCCAAGGCTTTGGCAAAGAAGAACCGCCGTGCTGGTGGCTCGGCTTCGGCTCAGAAGACATCGAGAACGAAGGTCAAGAAGTCGCGCCCGCAGGGCAGCTCGTCATCAGCATCATCGGGTTCGGCACGTGTAACGGTGCGCCGTCAGCGTCATTAATAGTGTTAATAACTTAAATATAGAAGGTATGAGAAAATTTTTTACTGCAGCTATCGTAGCTGTCTCTATGCTGTTTGCTGCAAGCAGCGCACAGGCACAGGTTAAGTTTGGTTTGAAGGGCGGTCTTAACGTCACCAATATGAGTCTCAACTCAGAGGTGTTCGACGCCGACAACCAGACTGGTTTCTTTATCGGTCCTACCGTTAAGTTTACACTTCCTATCGTTGGTCTTGGCATCGACGCATCGGCTCTGTACGACCAGCGCGACGCAAAGGTTAAGGTTGAGGACGACGGAGAATCGGTTGAGAGCAAGATTAAGAATCAGTCTATCAACATCCCAATCAACCTTCGCTATGGTGTAGGACTTGGCAGCACAGCCAGCCTCTTCCTCTTTGCCGGTCCGCAGTTTGGCTTCAACGTAGGCGACAAGAACCAGTCGCTGTTCGAGGATGCTGCCCAGTGGCGCCTTAAGTCGTCTACATTCAGCGTCAATGTAGGTTTGGGCGCAATGCTGCTCAGCCACCTTCAGATTTCAGCCAACTACAACATCGCTTGTGGCAAGACTGGCGAGACAACCATTTCGGATGTTGCCGGCGAGACTGTACAGCAGATGTTCAAGAAGAGAGGCCGTGCCAATGCTTGGCAGATAGGTTTGGCTTACTATTTCTAAACAAAGCAAAAGCTATAAGTGGAGGTCGGACGCCAAATCGTCAGACCTCCTTTTTGTATATACATATCATATATTATGCACTACGTAGACGTCATTTTGCCCCTGCCTCTCGAAGGCACCTTTACCTACAGCTTGCCGGAAGCACTGGCCGACAAGGTGTGTCTCGGCATGCGCGTCTTGGTGCCTTTGGGCAAGTCGAAGACGTACACGGCTATGGCTGTTCGTGTGCATGAGGATGCACCCGAGTTTAAGACACGCGACATACTGCAGGTGATAGACGCCGAGCCCGTAATGCTCGACCGCCAGATGAGGCTATGGCAGTGGATAGCCACTTATTATATGGCTGCTCTTGGCGATGTGTTTAAGGCGGCATTGCCAGCCGGACTGAAGGCGGAGGAGAACTATCGGCCCAAGACGGTGCGCTGTGTAACGCTGCCGGCAAGCCTGCGTTCGGAGCAGTCGCTGCATCTTGTGATGAGCATACTGGCGAAGGCTGCGAAGCAACAGCAAACCTTCTGTACATATCTACAGCTGTCGCACTGGGACAATATCGACGGCGAGACACCCCCGGAGCATATACAGGAGGTGGCTTGCGACGAGCTGCAAAATGCTGCGGGAGCGTCGGATGCCGTGTTGAGGCAACTCATCAACCGCAAGTTTCTGGAGGTCTATCACCGCGAGGTGGGTCGGATAGGCGGTGGGGGAGAGGCGCATCCCGAGAATATACAGCCGCTGAGCGAGGCACAGCAAGACGCCATGAACCAGATACGCACACAGTTTATGGCAAAGAATGTGGTGTTGCTGCATGGCGTGACGTCGAGCGGAAAGACCGAGATATACATTCATCTTATACAGAAGGCTATCGACGAGGGCAAACAGGTGCTGTATCTGCTGCCCGAGATAGCCCTGACGGTGCAGATGACACGGCGCTTGCAGCAGGTGTTCGGGTCAAGGCTCGGCATATACCACTCCAAATACAGCGACGCCGAGCGTGTGGAGATATGGAAGAAGCAGCTGTCTGACGAGCCATACGATGTTGTGCTTGGCGCGCGTTCGGCAGTGTTTCTGCCCTTTACAAGGCTCGGACTGGTGATAGTGGACGAGGAACACGAGACCTCATTCAAGCAGCAAGACCCGGCTCCGCGATACCATGCACGTTCGGCGGCTATCGTCTTGGCACGCATGTACGAGGGTGCCAAGGTGCTGTTGGGCACGGCTACTCCGTCTATGGAGAGCTACTACAACGCCAGCACGGGCAAGTATGGATACGTGCAGCTTACCACCCGATACCGTGATGTGGCTATGCCTGAGATAAAGGTGGTGGACATCAAGGACCTGTATCGCCGAAAGATGATGCAGGGAATGTTCTCTCCCGACCTTCTTGTAGCCATACGAGGGGCATTGAAGGCAAAGAAGCAGGTTATTCTGTTTCAGAACCGGCGCGGTTTTGCCCCTATGGTAGAGTGCAAGATGTGTGGGTGGGTGCCCAAATGCAAGAATTGCGACGTGTCGCTGACGTATCACAGGTCGATGAATCTGCTAACGTGCCACTACTGCGGATATACGTATGCCGTGCCAAAGCAGTGTCCCAACTGCGAGAGCACAGAGCTGCTTGGACGCGGATATGGCACGGAGAAGATAGAGGATAGGGTGCACGAGTTCTTCCCCGAGGCACGCATTGCGCGTATGGATCTTGACACCACACGGTCGGCAGGGGCTTACAGTCGTATCATCAACGACTTCTCGGCAGGACGCACCGATATACTTATAGGCACGCAGATGGTTTCGAAGGGACTCGACTTCTCTGGCGTTACGGTGGTGGGCATACTCAATGCCGACACAATGCTCAATTATCCCGACTTCAGAGCGTACGAGCATGCCTTCCAGATGCTGTCGCAAGTAAGCGGCAGAGCAGGCAGAAGGGACGAGCGCGGACTTGTGATATTGCAGACAAAGAGTGCCGACCTGCCTGTAATAAGACAGGTGGTGGATGGCGACTTTGCCTCCTTTGCACGCGACTTGTTGGAGGAGCGGCGTATGTTCCGTTATCCACCTTACTGGCATTTGGTGTATGTCTTTCTGCGACACCGCACCGAACAGCTCGTGGAGAGCGCCGCCATAGAATTGGCTTCGAGGTTGAGGCAGATTTTCGCCGACCGTGTGCTGGGACCAGACAAGCCTTCGGTGGCAAGAGTCAAGACCGAGTCGATAAGGAAGATAGTGCTCAAGCTCGAACTCGGCATCGACCTTAACCTTGCACGCCGCTGCATGATGGAGGCGCGTTCGGCACTGATGCAGGACAAGCGTTATGCCGCTATGACGGTATACTTCGACGTAGACCCGCTCTAATGCGTTAAGAATTGCTAACAAATAGCAGTCGTGTGTAGTAAAATGCGTAATTTAGCAGTCTGATTAGAGCGTGTGCTTAATTAAAGGACGAAAATCAATAAAGTATTAAGTTTAATATAGTAATGAACGTAAAGACATTTATTTTTGCACTCTCGCTGACAGCGGCTATGTCGGCAAGTGCGCAGACTTCAAAGGGTATCGACCCCGCCAACATGAACAAGGCGGTTAAGCCCGGCAACGATTTTTACGAGTATGCCATTGGTGGTTGGCGTAAGGCTCATCCACTCGACGCCGAGCATGCACGCAACGGCTCGTTCATCGACCTTGAGGAGATGAACCAGAAGCGTATCTTCGGACTTATCAACGAGTATTCGTCTAAACCGCAGACCAAGGGTACATTAGGTCAGAAGATTGGTACTCTCTACAACTTGGCTATGGACAGCGTTCGCCGTAACAACGAAGGTGCGGCTCCGCTTAAGCCTATCCTCAAGAAGATTGCCGACATCTCAGACCGCCGCGAGTATCAGCTCGTGGTTGCCCAGCTTGACGCACGTGGCATCGGTTGCGCTATGTTCGGTGTAGGCGTTGGTGCCGATATGAAGGACGCTGCAAATAACCTCGTTGGTATTGGACAGGGCGGACTGGGTCTTGGCGAGCGCGACTACTATCTCTCGGACGATGCTCAGGTTAAGGCGGTGCGCGAGGCTTATGCCAAGTACTTGAAGCAGATTCTGGTTTTGGCTGGCAACGACGAGGCTACTGCACAGAAGAAGGCAGACGCTACAATGCGTATAGAGACTCGCCTGGCTAAGGCAAGCAAGAGCACTGTGGAGATGCGCGACATCCAGAGCAACTACCACAAGATGACATACAATGCCCTTGTGAAGGACTTCCCCGGAATAGACTGGGGCAACTACTTCTTTATTCAGGGCTTCCCGACATTCTCTCACGTAGATGTTGGTCAGATTGAGCCAATACATGAGGTGGAGAAGATTCTTGCAGAAGAGTCGCTCGACGACCTTAAGGCATACGCTGAGGCTCACGCTGTGTCGGCTTCTTCTGGTTATCTCGACGACAACTTCCGCAAGGCCGACTTCGAGTTGAGCCGTGTTATGTCGGGTGTTCAGCAGGATCGTCCTCGTTGGAAGCGTGCCACAAGTCTTGTTAGCGGTGTGCTCGGCGAGGCTATCGGCAAGCTCTATGTTGAGAAGTACTTCCCTGCAACAAGCAAGGAGATGATGCTTAAGCTTGTCAAGAACTTGCAGATTGCGCTTGGTCAGCGCATCGACGAGTCGACATGGATGTCGGCTGCTACAAAGGCGCAGGCTAAGGACAAGCTCGACAACTTTATCGTGAAGATTGGTTATCCCGACAAGTGGCGCGACTATAGCGGTCTCAATGTAGACGAGTCGCTCTCGTTGCTCGAGAATATGGGCAATATCTCTGAATTCATGTCTAAGGACTATATCGCTCGTAAGGTGAATAAGCCGGTTGACAAGGCGGAGTGGCAGATGACTCCGCAGACTGTCAATGCCTACTACAACCCTACAACTAACGAGATTTGCTTCCCTGCAGCTATCCTCCAGCCGCCTTTCTTCGATCCTAATGTGGACGAGGCTGTAAACTATGGTGGTATCGGTGGCGTTATCGGCCACGAGATGTCGCATGGTTTCGACGACCAGGGCTCGCAGTTCGACAAGTACGGCAACCAGAAGGATTGGTGGACTGCAGCCGACAAGAAGAACTTCGAGGCTCGCACAAAGGTACTTGCCGACTACTTCTCTAACATTGAGGCTCTGCCTGGAAAGAAAATCAATGGTAAGCTCACTCTTGGCGAGAACATCGGCGACAACGGCGGACTGAATATCTCATTGCGTGCTCTTCAGAACGTACTCAAGGAGAATCCAGCTGCTGCTAAGACAATCGACGGATTTACACCAGAGCAGCGTTTCTTCCTCTCTTGGGCTAATGTATGGGCTGGTAATGCTCGTCCTGAGTTTGTAGACCGTCAGATTAAGACCGACCCTCACTCTCCAGCTGAGGCTCGTGTCAATGCAGCCCTCCCGATGATTGACACTTGGTACAAGGCTTTCAACGTAAAGAAGGGCGACAAGCTCTTTGTCGACAAGAAGAAGCGAGCACACATCTGGTAATGCATAAATAATATACGATGTACGGCATAAGGTTGTACTTCGAATATGATATAAGTTTAGGTAGCTCCCCTCGTTTGGTTATGCCAAGCGAGGGGAGTTTTTCTTTATATAAGGCAAAACCTTGATTTCTGCCCCATAAAGCCCTCTTTTGCTTGATTCATCTCAATTATAACCATAAAATGTATCTTTTTTGAAACTTTTTTATCAAAACTCTTGCACGGTTGGATTATTTGTGTTACTTTTGCATCCGCTTTCGAGAACGAACGAAACCTCAAGCTAAACGAGATTAA
>OIWQ01004275.1_pt1 | contig 11699 bp, 5 predicted proteins | sample 1587571 | NCBI WGS metagenome assembly OIWQ01 (sample SAMEA3888910, study PRJEB22519) | human gut metagenome | biome: human gut; feature: human-associated habitat; material: faeces | place: Denmark | collected 2010 | reverse complement strand
ACCTCGCTGTCGGCAACGTGCCTTTCGGTCAGTACAAGGTCAACGATAAGGCGTACAACAAGCTGGGATTTTCTATTCACAACTACTTTTTCGCCAAGGCCATTGACCAGGTGCGTCCCGGCGGCGTGATTGCCTTTGTCACTTCCCGCTATACCCTCGATCAACAGTCCCCGGAGGTTCGCAAGTACATCGCCCAGCGCGCGGAGCTGCTGGGCGCGATTCGCCTGCCGAACAACGCTTTCCGCGCCAATGCCGGAACGGATGTCGTCTCGGACATCATCTTCCTCCAAAAACGGGATCATCCGATTGACATCGAACCTGATTGGGTGCATCTCGGCCAGAACGAGGATGGTTTTTCCATCAACAGTTACTTTGTCGATCATCCGGAGATGATTCTGGGCATTCAGAGCAGGGAAAACACGCAGTATGGCCGTCAGGATTTCACGGTTCTTCCCGTTGAAGGAGCAAGTCTCGCGGATCAGCTGCATGAGGCCATCCAGCATATCCATGGCAACTACCAGGAAGCGGCACTGCCCGACCTCGGTGAAAACGAAGCAATCGACGAGTCCATTCCCGCCGATCCCAATGTACGCAATTTCTCGTATGCCGTCGTGGATGGCCAGGTCTACTACCGGGAAAACAGCCGAATGGTCAGGCCAAGCCTGAACCAGACTGCCCAGGAGCGCGTGAAAGGCATGGTTGAACTGCGCGATCAGGTGCATCGGCTGATTGACGCACAGCTCGACGAACACAGCGATGAAGAGATCGCCGTCATGCAGCAGGAGCTGAACCAGACGTATGATGCGTATTCAGCAAAATATGGCCTCATCAACGACCGCGCCAACCGCCTGGCCTTTTCGGACGATTCCTCGTATTATCTGCTCTGTTCGCTTGAGATTCTGGATGAGGAGCATCGCCTCAAAGGCAAGGCGGACATGTTTACCAAGCGGACGATCAGGCAGAGACACAGTATCGACCATGCGGACACAGCTTCCGACGCGCTGGCTGTGTCCATCGGGGAGCGGGCAAAGGTCGATCTCCCCTTTATGTCGCGGCTGACAGGCAAGGACGAAAAACAGCTTGCCGAAGAGCTCACCGGCGTGATCTACCACATCCCCGGTACGGATGCGCAATATGTCACGGCAGATGAATACCTTTCGGGCAATGTACGTCAAAAGCTGCGCGAAGCAAAGCTGGCAGCGCAGTCTGACGCTTCCTTCCAGACCAACGTGACGGCGCTCACTGCCGCCCAGCCCAAAGACCTGGAGGCATCGGAGATCGACGTCAGGCTCGGCGCGACGTGGATTTCGCCGGACTATATTCAGGATTTCATGTATGAGCTGCTCAATACGCCATACTACCAGCGCCGCGCGATTGACGTGCATTTTTCGCCCCATACCGCCGAGTGGCGCATCAACGGCAAAACGGTTGTTTCGCGCAGCAACGTCGCCGCGTATGCTTCCTACGGCACAGACCGGGCGAATGCGTATAAGCTCTTAGAAGATGCGCTGAATCTGCGAGATACGCGCATCTTTGACACCATTCAGAATGCGGATGGCAAGGAGCAGCGCGTACTGAACCAGAAAGCCACTACCCTTGCCCAACAAAAGCAACAGGCCATTAAAGACGCTTTCCGTGAGTGGATATGGAAACAGCCGACCCGGAGAGAAACGCTTGTGAAGGAGTACAACGAGCGATTCAACTCGATCAGGCCCCGTGCGTATGACGGACAGCATATCGTATTTTCCGGCATGAACCCGGAAATCACGCTCCGCGAGCATCAGCGGAGTGCCGTCGCTCACATCCTGTATGGCGGCAATACATTGCTTGCACACCAGGTAGGGGCAGGGAAGACGTTCGAGATGGTCGCCGCGGCAATGGAAAGCAAGAGACTGGGCCTCAGCCAAAAGAGCATGTTCGTCGTGCCGAATCACTTGACGGAGCAGTGGGCTTCTGAATTCCTGCGTCTCTATCCTTCCGCAAGGATTCTGGTCACAACAAAAAAAGATTTTGAAACGAGCAACCGCAAGAAATTCTGTGCGCGTATCGCTACCGGGGACTATGACGCGGTCATCATCGGCCACTCTCAGTTTGAAAAAATCCCCGTCTCCCATGAACGTCAGGAACAGCTGCTTCAGGATCAGATTGACGAAATCATGATGGGCATCACGGAACTCAAGGAGAGCAACGGAGAGCGTTTTTCAATCAAGCAATTGGAGAAGTCCAAAAAGCAGCTGGAAACCAAGCTCCAGAAGCTGAAAGCGGAGGAGAGGAAGGACGATGTTGTAACCTTTGAACAGCTCGGTGTAGATCGGCTCTACGTGGACGAGGCACACTCCTACAAAAACCTCTTTCTGTACACCAAGATGCGCAATGTTGCCGGCATCTCCGCTACGGAAGCACAGAAATCCTCTGATATGTTCATGAAGTGCCGGTACATGGATCAATTAACCGGCGGGCGAGGCGTAATCTTCGCGACAGGCACGCCTGTCTCCAACAGCATGACGGAATTGTATACGATGCAGCGGTATCTGCAATATGCCGCGTTGCAACGTAGCGGCATGACCCATTTTGACGCCTGGGCATCCACCTTTGGCGAGACGGCGACGGCAATCGAATTGGCCCCTGAGGGTACTGGTTATCGGGCCAGAACAAGGTTCAGTAAATTTTTCAATCTCCCTGAACTCATGAACGTATTCAAGGAAGTCGCTGATATCAAAACGGCGGATCAGCTTCATTTGCCTACACCTGAAGCCCATTACGAGACCATCGCCGTCAAGCCCAGCCCGCAGCAGCAGGAGCTGGTGCAGGCCCTATCCGAACGCGCCGCGGCGGTTCATCAGAAACTCGTTGACCCCTCCGAGGACAACATGCTCAAGATCACGGGCGACGGGCGCAAGCTGGGCCTCGATCAGCGGCTCATCAATCCGCTACTGCCCGACGACCCGGACAGCAAGGTCAACGCCTGCGTGCGCAACATCTTCCGAATTTGGGATGAGAGCAAAGGGCAGAGGCTGACACAGTTGGTCTTTTGCGATATTTCAACGCCCAAGCCCGTTTCAGACGACCAGATGCCGGAATTCAACGTCTATGACGACATCCGGGCCAAGCTGATCGCGCAGGGCGTCCCAAAGGAAGAAATCGCATTCATCCATGATGCGGATACGGAGGTAAAAAAGAAGGAACTGTTCGCTAAGGTTCGTTCTGGTCAGGTGCGCGTGCTCATGGGCAGTACCGCTAAAATGGGCGCGGGCACCAATGTTCAGGACAGGCTCATCGCCCAGCATGATCTGGATTGTCCCTGGCGTCCTGGTGATCTGGAGCAGCGTGCGGGTCGTATCGTCCGTCAGGGCAACCGCAATGAAAAAGTGTTCATCTATCGGTATGTGACAGAGGCCACCTTTGACGCCTACCTCTGGCAGACGGTCGAAAACAAACAAAAATTTATCTCGCAGATCATGACCAACAAAAGCCCTGTTCGTTCCTGTGATGACATGGACGAAACCGCGCTTTCGTATGCTGAAATCAAGGCGCTGTGTGCCGGCGATCCCCGTATAAAAGAAAAGATGGATTTGGATGTGGATGTTGCGAGGCTGAAGCTGATGAAGGCCGATCATCTGAGTAAACAGTATCGGCTTGAGGATCAGCTGCTCAAGGATTTCCCGCAGGAAATCGAACGCGATACCCAGCTGATTGCCGGCTTTGAAAAGGATATTGCCACGATTGAGGCGCATCCGCTTCCGCAGGAGGATTTTGTGGGCATGATGGTGGGCGGCAAGCTGATTCTGGACAAGGAGGAAGCTGGCAAAGCCATTCTTGCGGCATGCAAGGAAGCCGCTAAGGGTATGGACGCCGAGTTTGGCTCCTATCGAGGATTGACGATGAGCATCTCTTATGATTCCTTCATTAACAAATTTCAGCTCATCCTTCATGGTTCCGTCTCCCACCGCATGGATGTTGGCAATGATGCAAGAGGCAACATCACCCGTCTTGACAACACCATCGCACAAATTCCAAAGCGTATGGAAGAAACGGCTGCGCGTCTTGCCGCCGTGCGCCAGCAGGTTGCCGACGCTAAAGAGGAAGCCGGCAAGCCGTTTCCTCAAGAGGATGAACTAAAAACCAAGAGCGCACGCCTGGCAGAGCTGAATGCAGCACTGGATATTGACAAAACAACTGCAACAAAGCAGCAGGAGAAGCCTCGTCGGGGCGAGGAACGATGAGCGGAAACGTCATTTTCTTTGCGAATCGAGGTGATCTATGAATCTGTTTGAATCCGTAAAAAGCAGCATAACCACGCGAGAAGCTGCCGAGCACTACGGCATTCATGTTGGCAGGAGCGGCATGTGCCGATGCCCATTTCACAATGACAGGACACCCAGTATGAAGGTGGACGAACGCTTTCATTGCTTTGGATGTCAGGCGGATGGTGATGTCATCAGCTTCACCAGCCGCCTTTTCGATCTTTCTCCCAAAGACGCTGCGCTGGAACTGGCTTCGGATTTTGGCATTGCTTATGACGAGCACCTGCCTTTGTATATTGTCAGAAAGCATCCTGAAATCAGCAAAGAAGAAAGGTTCCAGCATCAGGCGTCCTACTGCTTCAGTGAACTGGCAGCTTACAGAAATCAGTTGGTGCAATGGCAGGAGCAGTATGCTCCGCAATCTCCAGACGACGACCTTCATCCCCGATTTCTGGAAGCGCTACATCATCTGGATGATGTAGAGTATCAGCTCGATGTGCTGCAATATGGAACAGATCAGGAAAGGCAGGAAGCCGTTCAGGAATACATGCAGAACCAAACAAAACCCCAGGAGGTAACGACTATGAGAAAAGACTTCGATCCTATCCCCGTATATTATGAAACCGCTGCCCATGCGCGCGAACATGGCGAACTCGATCTGTTTCGACTTTCACATCAAGAGAACATCGCCTGTAAAAGGGACATAGAGGATGCGATTGCCCGCCATTTTGACGGCATGCATCTGGACAATGAAGCGGTCACAGAAGTCCTCGACCAATACGGAGAGGAGCGCGTCTCCGTTGTGCTTGCGGCGACTGTTCAGATCAGAGGCTGGGATGGCCGCTTTTCTTCTTCCAACAAGGATTGGGCCTGTTCAGTCACTTTGCCGGAAGCGCAAGCAGCGAACGGCCTTGATCGCCGGGATGATTACACCGTGGCTTCTCATTCCACCGTTCTGGACGGTTTCATCCGGCTTGCCCGCAAAGAGATCAAGGAGCGAAGGCGATCTCTTAGCGAAGAAAAGAGCAGTCCGGCGACCATGCCTGAAACCAAAACACCCAAGCACAAATCCCACGACATGGAGAGATAGGTGATGAACTCAAATGGGTGAAAAGCGATTTGCGATATTGCTCACCGATACGCAGCATGTTAAGGTCTTGGTGTGTGATTTCCCAAAAGAGATACTGCTCGGTCGCATTCGAGAAACTGATGAATCTTCACGACGACAGCCTTGCAGAAAAGGCAGTATGGAGAGATAATCATGGTGGAAAAGGAAAAACGGCTGATCCAGCACAACTTCAAGACCACCGAAACTGAAGCGGAGATCATCAAGAAGAAGATGAAGTCCCTTGGTATCACGAACACGTCCGCCTTCCTTCGGTCGATGGTGCTCAATGGCTACATTCTAAAGCTGGATCTTCCGCAAATCCGCGAAATGATACGCCTGCTGAGCAACATGACCAACAATCTCAACCAGATTGCAAAGCGTATGAACGCTCATGGGCAAATCTACGAAACCGAAATCGACGAGATCATTCAGAAGCAGGATGAGCTATGGAAGATGATAAACCGGCTGCTGACCGTCTTGGAGCGAACAGCATAACGAGGAGGAACATCCCATGATCAAGACTACACTGCGAATCGCGCTGACCCCCGCCATCCTGATCGTCAGATTGCTGCTCGGACTGACCGCCTTCATTACGTCCATCGCTTCCTCGATCCTCGGTTTGACCGTATCCCTGTTTGCCCTCTTGTCCTTGGTTGAGTTCTTCATTGGATACTGGCAAAACGGTATTGCGTTCCTAGTGCTTGCGCTTCTGGTCAGTCCCATTGGACTGCCTGCTATCGCCAACCTGCTGCTGAACAGGCTGGATCACATGATCGGTTTCCTGGAAGGTCTTCTTTGCTAAAAGCACATCACGCGGCGATTTGTGTTCATCACAGATCGCCGCTTTTCATTTATACTGAGGAGGAGTTCATGGCAACAACCCGCATTATGTCGATGCACATCAACAAAGGAAAGACGATCTCGCAATGCTTGAAGGAGCGAGTTGAATATATCAAGAATCCGGATAAGACGGAGGGCGGCGAACTCATCTCATCCTACGCCTGTTCTCCCGAAACCGCTGACCACGAATTTCTGCTTGCGCGCAATGCGTATCTTGCCAATACCGGCAGACAGATTCATAATGAAGTGATCGCTTATCAGCTCCGCCAGTCCTTCAAGCCTGGCGAGGTTACGCCGGAGGAAGCGAATCAAATCGGATACGAGCTGGCCTCCGAATTGCTGAAGGGCGACTATGCGTTTATCGTAGCCACCCATACAGACCGCAAACACATTCATAATCATATTGCGTTTTGCTCGGTTTCGCTGGAATGCACGCACAAATTCAGAGATGTTATCCGTTCAGGAAAACTGGTGGCCGAGCTTAGCGACAAGATCTGCGAGGAGCATCGCCTATCCGTAATCAAGAACCCGCAGGACAAAACCGTTTCCTATGATAAGTGGCTGGGGAACAACGCAAAAACCAGCGGCCGCGATTGGCTGCGAATGACGATTGACGCTGCGCTGCGAATGCAGCCAGATGAATTTGATGCGCTAATGCAATTGCTTGAAGACGCCGGATGCTGGATTAAGCGAGGCGCTCAAATCAGCATCAAACCTCCCAATGGAAAGCGTTATGTTCGTCTGGATACGTTGGGAGCGGAGTATACAGAAGCTGCCCTGCGTTCTGCGCTTACCGGTCATCGTGTTCATATTCCCAAGGTACCAAGAAGTCAGTTCACGCCCAGTCAGGTGGAACTGCTGATTGACATTGAAGCAAAGCTCCGTGCAGGCAAAGGAAAAGGTTATCAGCGTTGGGCAGAAAGGCACAACACAGACGCCGTTGCCAAGTCGATGATCTATCTAAAGGAGCACCATATTTCTTCCTATGACGAGCTTGAGGAGAAATTGCGCTCCGCACTTGCCAGCCGAAATGCGCTCAAGGATAGAATCCGAACCGCTCAATCACAGATGACTGAGATTCGCAACCAGCGGAATGCGATTCTTAGTTACCGCAAAACCAAAGACATCTATACACAATATCGGGAATCGGGCTGGTCGCCAGCGTTCTATCGGGAGCACAAAGCAGAGATCGAAGCACACAAAAAGGCACAGGCCATCTACAGTGCCGCTGATGGAAAGCTGCCGACATTGGCCGAGCTTTCGGAGGAATTTGACCGACTGCTTAATCAGAAACGCGAAGACAGAGAAGTTCTCTCTCAGCATAACACGGAACTTCGCGATCTTCGTCATATCAAAACCAACCTCGATACCCTCTTATCCGATGAGGATTATGAGGCCGATCTACACAACCACGCTATACCTTCCGAACCCGATCAGCACCGCAGCTGTGAATCTGTGGAGCGATAGACGAAAGCCCTATGCCTTTCTGCGTTAAAAGCGATTAGGCATAGGGCTTTTTTCTTTTGGAGTGGGCGTAAGCCCAAACGGAGAATGCGCAAGCATTCTTCATAACCGCAGAGCATGCTCTGCTTAAAGGGGATTGGGGGCAGGTGCCACCAACAAGCAAAGTGCGAAAAGTATAACGTTCGCCCTGCTTGCACCGATTATCTCAAATTTGACATAACAATGCCAAATCAGTATGAAATCTCTCCAATCAGCTCATTGGCTTCATTGATAAATCCTTTCCAGATCACTTCAGATTCGGAGTACTTATAAACAGCTGCAACCCATTGACCGCCCGCGTCAACAAAGTCATCTGCATATTCCCATTGTGGCTCAATAACATAGGCTCCTGTCGTGTCCACAAATCCGTATTGCCCATCAACCTCGACGCGCGCGAGCATATTGGCGGTAAAGTCGTATGCCGCATCCCATTCGGAGGAGAGTACGATGTCCCCGTTTACACTCGCAAAGCCGCATTGACCTACAGGATCATCAAGCGGCCCTACGATCCGTTCTTCGTCAATTACGCGAATCCAGCCGTTTGTGAGCTCGTTATAACCATCGTGATAGGGATAAATAGTCTCTGGGAACGTGGACAGTGTTTCGCCGTCCATGCTCAAATATCCCCACGTGCCGTCGCCATAGTTTACAAATCGGAAATATTGGTTCTCCTCAAACCATGTGATAGAATAGTTACTGTCGATCTCGGCGATCAGTTTTCCTGTATTGTCAATGAGTTTTGTCGATTTATCGTCGTTGAGCGTATATCGATTATCAGCTTCATAGAACAAGGTTTCACCAGGCTCCAAACTCAAAACAGTCTCCCCATCTGAATGAACCCATTTCCACTTGTTTGTGCCAGGATCGGTTACGCGCCAAATATCTTCTTCAAGGCTACCTACAAGAGGTGCTGAGGGCCACTGCGCGGGCATAATGACATTGCATTCATAATCAGCAATGCCCCACAGGTCATTTTCACAATAGGCGACGAGCTGATCGCTGAGCCATTCAAATTTCGTCCACGTTTCAGGCGCGAGATGATGCTGTTCTCCCTGAACCAGATATATTTCTTTCTTTCCATTCGGCTGGTAAACAATATGCTGCCACAAGTCTACATGCTTGTCGAAGAATAGACGGCCCCGGTCAAAGGACTCATCTACTCTAATTTCATCCAATGGCGCAAAAAAGATATATTCCCACCACACCTCTGAGGTTAATTGACCGTTTGTGTCGATTTGATTGTATTGATCCTCGTATCTGATGAAGAGTTTTCCATTTTCAAATTCATACAACATCAGATCGAACTTTGTGTCTGAGAGCCATTCACCCTCCGTATTCATCAGCTGCATGACCTTTTCCCCGTCAGCGCCGTACCAGGATACCAGCAGGACATATGGCGGCACGGCTTCCGAGGTGCAATTCGTTGGAATGGCCTCAATCTCATCGCATGCAAACGGCTCGACAATGATTTTGCCAGTACGGTCAATCCGCCCAATCTTATCGTCCACATAGATGTTGGCCTGCCCCGTCGCGTCAAAGTAGCCTGTGCCATCAAACTCAGCGGCATGCAAAACAGTCCCATCTGTTGATTGCAGTCCAATTTTGTCATTCTCTTTGAAGAAAGCGACATTCCCCTGCGAAGCGTAGGCTTGGTGTTCTTCTGCCAGCACAGAGCCGCTAAAGGTGAAAACCAGCAATAGGAACATCATAAGCATATTCTGTATACGGTGTTTCATGGTAGAGCCTCCTTTAGTTTTCTTTTTGGGATTGTGTCCCATATGCAATCAACTTGTCTGAATTTTTTTGATACCATTCATATGCGTCGTAGGTTTGCAGACCGATATTGGAGCCGCCTATACCAAGCAGCCCAATGGGATATATTTCTCCTGTGTCCTTATCTTCCAGATTCTCTACAACGATATACACGTGATCGTAACTGAATTTATCCCCATCGTTATCAATGAAAACAAATGTATTTGGATGATAAGTTAATTGCTCAATGTCCAACGGTCCTCCTTTTGGTATTTCCGTTAGGGAATCTCCACTTCTAAAATTGTTTGCCATATATTCAATTTTCGTAAAAGATTGACCTTTCATTCCCTCTCGATTAAGCGTCAACAGCGAGCCGATTTTTAGGATACCCCAACAATCTGTCTTCAAAACTCCTTTGTCTATTCTACCGGATGTTTCTGTACTATACTGGAGTCGCCCATTCTTTTCCAAATAGATTAATAGTTTTGCATACTCTTGCCAATCTTCATTTGTCATTGTATCCTTGTCGCCAAGAGCATCATTGAATTTTGTTATTTTACCATCAATTAAATCTTGAAAGTTGGGGTTGCTGTATTCATGCATTTCTGTTTCAGGAGGCACATCCGCTTCTTGGTTCCCAGATGGATAAAGCAGGCCATTCAGTTTGTTATAAAACTCTTTAAGCTTCGCTTCCACTATGGCCAATTCATTCTCTCGTTTATTACTTAATTTGACGTTGGTGAGCGTAGTTTCCTTCCCAATGATCACTTCAGATGAATACTGTTCAATCAGCGCCCTGATCTGAGGAGGATATTCCTCTTTTGCTGCGCTCATTTCCTTCAGTAAATCCCTTCCATTTCCAAGCCAAGTGGCTTTATTCTTTTGTGTGTCCTTCATCCATGCGGTAAGTGAATCGTAAGCATCCAAAGCGTTGTTTTTCTGAGCCTCGTAATTGTTAAAGTAATCGCAGTATTTCGCCACAATCTCTTGTGCCTTTTTCTTATAGTTCACATCGGATGGATCAAGTGATCTCAATTCGCTCTGCATATTGTCTACAACAGCTTTAAATTTTTCGGAGTAATACACACCATCGCCATCTATCTTTTGCAAAATCGAAGAAAACAGCTGGAATGCTTCCGTATTATATTCTTTAGCGGCTTTCTCTGCAGCGCTCTTTATGGCCGTTTTGGCAACCGTTGCAACTACGTTTGCAATTTTCTGCGCCATTTTTACAATAGGCTGAACTACAAATGTATCCACAAATTGGCCCAATGCCGTCTGCTTCGCCTTGTTCCACCAAGTGCCAATGGAATCCAGCACGGATTCACCGCTGGGGTCGGTGTGCATGACGGGGTTGTTGACACAGTAAGCATATCGATTCAGAGACAGCGGAGAAGTTGCTTGTCCGCGAATGATATCCTTCTGACTAAACCTGTTCATAGCAGGCTCATACAGCCTCGCCCGCAGATTCAGCATGCCGGTGGCGGCGTCATAGGCTTCGGCGTTGTAGGCGTAGCCGCTGACCTTCCGCGTGCCCATCTGCTCGCCAAACGCGGTATAGGAGAAGGACTGTACCTGCACACCGATATCCGGCAGTGCAGAGGAGACCGCCTCACCCGCAATGGGTGCGGTCACGGCCTGCGCCACCGACCCTCGTCCGTCATAGACGTAGCTGGTTTTGCTGCTCGCCGTGTAGGCCGCTATGCGTTCCAAGCCATAGGCGTAGGCGGTGGTCGTGCTGCCGTTCTTGCTTGTGCTGGTCTCAGAAATCACCTGGTAGTATTCCTGCGTGAGATCATACAGGTATTCCGTCGTGGCCCACTCCAGCTCGGTAGGCATATCCGCCTCGTCCGCATTGGTCTGCCCCTGCGCAGGTTCCACAATCTCCGGCAGCCCCGCAATGTTCCCGCGCAGCAGCTCTTCCAGAGTAGAACGGTTCCCGTTACCGGCCTCGCTCTTGCTGAGCCGCATGCCGTTGGCGTCGTAAACGAAGGCTTGCTGATATCCATCGTAACCTACATATTCCGTAAGCTGATCAAGGGCGTTATAAGCATAGCTGTCCGTCAGCTTGCCGTAGGTCTTGCTGGACAGCGCCTTTTCAACCATGCTTCCGTTCTTGTCGTACTTGTAGGTGATCTTGTCCTTCCCGTTCGCCATGCCGGTCAGCTGGTTGGCCTTGTTGTAGCTCATCTTCAAGGCAGTTTCTATGCCGTCCGTGCCGGTCAGCACCTTTTCGGTCATGTTTCCGGCCT
>OIWQ01004266.1_pt1 | contig 11726 bp, 10 predicted proteins | sample 1587571 | NCBI WGS metagenome assembly OIWQ01 (sample SAMEA3888910, study PRJEB22519) | human gut metagenome | biome: human gut; feature: human-associated habitat; material: faeces | place: Denmark | collected 2010 | reverse complement strand
TTGCCGACACCCTCTGTCTGGCTATTTTCATGTATGGAGGATAACTGCCTATGGCGAATAATAAGATGAATATTGAAGGAAAAAATTACTCGGATATTCCGGTGTGGCGTAGATATACGCTTACCATTGAGGAAGCAGCCAGATATTATCATATCGGCGAAGGAAAATTGAGAACGCTTATTGACACACATCCCAATGAGGATTTTTATGTGATGAACGGCAATCGTGCCCTCATTAAGCGTGAGAAATTTGAGAGGTATCTGGATCAGGCTACTGCTGTGTAAACAGAGCTGACAGATTTACCGATTTCACATGATATAACTATGCGGAGAGCTGGATTTGTGCTATGATAAGAGCGCAAGTCTGGCTCTCTTTTTTGAAAGGAGAGTTCACGATGAGTGAGAAAAGACGAGATAACCGTAATCGGATTTTGCGAGAGGGCGAGTACCAGCGTAAAGATGGGAGGTATCGGTTCCGCTATATTGATGAGGACGGAAAAGAGAAAAATGTATACAGTTGGCGTTTGGACAAGAATGACCCAATGCCAAAAGGGAAGAAGCGGGAGCCTTCCCTGCGTGAGAAAGAAAAACAGATTGAAGCGGATTTGTTTGACCGTATCGTAACCAACGGTGGCAACTATACTGTTTTGGAACTGGTAGAAAAGTATGTTTCATTGAAAACAGGAGTTCGTCACAATACGGTTGCCGGATATAAAACGGTCATCAATATGCTGAAAAAAGAGAGTTTTGGGAATCTGCGAATTGATAAGGTGCGTTTGTCAGACGCAAAGGCATGGTTGATTAAGCTCCAACAAATTGATGGACGAGGATACAGTTCCATTCATTCGATCCGGGGAGTTCTCAGACCAGCATTTCAGATGGCAGTAGATGATGACCTGCTTCGTAAAAATCCATTTGAATTTGAGCTTGCATCCGTCATTGTCAATGATTCTGTTACCAGAGAAGCGATTACCCGAAAGCAGCAGAGAGATTTGCTGAAGTTTATTCAGGAGGATAAGCATTTCAGCAGATACTATGATGCAATCTATATTCTTTTTCACACAGGGCTTCGTATTTCAGAGTTCTGTGGGCTGACGATTTCGGAGATTGAGTTTGGAGAAATGCGTATTAAGGTAGACCATCAGTTACAGCGTACTGCACAGATGCAGTATGTAATTGAAGAACCAAAAACTGACAAAGGTATTCGCTATGTGCCGATGACGGAAGCTGTCGCAGCGTGTTTTCGCAGAATTATTGCCAACCGAAAGACACCAAAAGTTGAACCGATGGTGGAAGGATACGCTGGATTTTTATTTTTGGATAAAAACGATATGCCGATGGTTGCCCTTCACTGGGAGAAGTACATGGAGCATATCATTCAGAAATACAACAGGATTTACCGTATCCAGATGCCGAAAGTTACCCCTCATGTATGCAGGCACACCTTTTGCTCTAATATGGCAAAATCCGGGATGAATCCGAAAACCTTGCAGTATATCATGGGTCACGCAGACATCAGTGTAACCTTGAACACTTACACCCATGTGAATTTTGATGATGCAAAGGAAGAAGTATATCGGATAGCGAATAGTTAAAAAAGCCCGTTGGTAAGGACGCTTGCTTTACCAACGGATTTACCAAGATTGCAGGGAAAAACACAAGAAAATACGAGAAGATTTGAGAAGATACCTTGAAAAGAAAGGAAAACTCAAAAGTCGGAAAACCCTGAAATATCAAGCGTTTGAGAAGAAATACAAGACTTAAATGGAGATATAAAAAGATGATTAAAGTATTATTTATTTGCCACGGCAACATCTGCCGTTCCCCAATGGCAGAGTTCATCTTAAAAGACAAAGTCGAAAAGCGAGGTCTCACCTCCCGTTTCGAGATTGCTTCCGCCGCCACCTCCACAGAAGAGATCTGGAACGGAAAAGGCAATTCGATCTACCCGCCGGCGCAGACAGAATTGAGACGGAGCGGGATTGGCGGGACGGCGTACACGGATTTTAGCGGCAAGCGTGCCAGGCAGGTGACCAGGGAAGACTATGAGCATTATGACTATCTTCTCTGTGCGGATACCGCGAATATCCGCAATACGATCCGGATCACGGGAGCGGATACGGAGGGGAAGATCAATCTGTTGTTAGATTACACGGACAGACCGGGCTGCTCGATCGCAGACCCTTGGTACAGTGGTAATTTTGAGGATACCTACCGGGATGTGGATGCCGGATGCGAGGGATTCCTTGCGTATTTAAAAGAAAAAGGTGCAATTTAGAGAAGATGCCGGCAATGCACCGTGCTGCACATATTTTACAAAATATTTGAAAAAATATCTTGAAAACCCCAGAATGATGTGGTATAAATGTTACAACATTAAATTGTTAAAGCATGAAAGGCTATGAAGGAGACTCTTATCTTCAGACATCGACAGGAATACAGCGTCACCGACTGAGAGCGCTGTTTGGGAGAGAAGATAACGGGAACACTCTGGAGCAGACTGGTTGAACAGGCAGTTATCCTGCGGGTAGAAGTAAGAGTGGGATGGCGGCAGTAAAGTAGGTCAGTACGTTGGTGCGCGTTAAGCACAAAGAGTGGAAGAATGATTTTTGCAAATCATTTTTCAAAGCGGGTGGTACCGCGGGAATACAAGCAGAAGTTGCAGAAGAAGATCCCGCCCCGGAAAGACAGTTTGTCTTTCCGGGGCTTTTTTGTTCTATTTAGGAAATATTGCATCAGGTTAAATGAGAAAGCAGCCGATGCACGAAAGGAATCCCGTCCCGCACCTAGATCAATCCGGCAGCACCGGACGAAAAGGAGCGTACAATATGGAATATGTAACAGGAGTGAGCAAAAAAGAAACGGTGGAAATCAGTGAAATCCTTTCCGGGGATTTCGAGGGAAAACAGGTAAAAGTGAATGGCGCCGTCCACACCATCCGCGATATGGGCGAGGTTGCATTTGTGATCCTGCGCAAGAGAGAGGGATTACTGCAGTGCGTATTTGAAGAGGGAAAAACAAAGTTCGATTTAAAAGAACTGAAGGAAGCGTCGACCATCGAGGTGGAGGGAACCGTGCGGGCAGAGCACCGCGCGCCGAACGGATTTGAGGTACGTCTGGATACAATCCGTGTGTTGTCGGAACCGGCGGAACAGCTTCCGTTTGCGATTTCCAAGTGGAAACTGCCAACGACGTTGGAGACGAATCTGGATCACCGTGCGATTGCGCTTCGCAACGTCAGAGAGCGCGCGAAGTTCCGCATCCAGGAGGGCGTGGTCAGAGGATTCCGTGATTTTCTGTACAGCGAAGGGTTTACGGAGATTCATACACCGAAGATCGGAGCGAAAAGCGCCGAAGGCGGCGCGAATTTGTTCCGGCTGGAGTATTTTCACAGACCGGCAGTGCTGCAGCAGAGCCCGCAGTTTTACAAGCAGATGATGGTGGGCGTGTTCGACCGGGTATTTGAGACCGCGCCGGTGTTCCGTGCGGAAAAGCACAATACCAAGCGTCATTTGAACGAATATACCAGCCTTGACTTTGAGATGGGATACATCGACGGATTTGAGGACATCATGGCGATGGAAACCGGATTTTTACAATATACCATGAAGCTTTTGGAGCGGGATTACGCCAAGGAATTAAAGATGCTTGGCGTGACGCTTCCGAATGTGGAGCAGATCCCGGCGGTTCGCTTTGATGAGGCGAAACAGAAAGTGGCGGAAAAATATCACCGCCAGATCAGAAATCCTTACGATCTTGAGCCGGAAGAGGAAGCGCTGATCGGACAGTATTATAAGGAAGAATGTGGTGCGGATTTTGTATTTGTGACACATTACCCGTCGAAAAAACGTCCGTTTTATGCGATGGACGATCCCACGGATCCGACATACACGCTGAGCTTTGACCTGTTGTATCACGGACTGGAGATCACGACAGGTGGTCAGAGAATCCACGATTATCAGATGTTGCTGGATAAGATCGAGAAGCGCGGCATGACGACCGAGGGCATGGAACAGTATCTGGCGGTATTCAAATACGGCATGCCGCCGCACGGCGGACTGGGAATCGGACTTGAGCGCCTGACCATGAAGCTGGTCGGCGAGGACAATGTCCGCGAGACAACCCTGTTCCCAAGGGATCTAAGCCGGTTAGAACCGTAGAAAAATAAAAAGCAACAAAGCGGCTTAAATCCCTTTTAGATTCTAAGCCGCCTGGAACTGTAGAAAAATACAAAGAGAACAAAACGGCTTAAAATAACAACAGAAAAGGAACTCACACATGAACATAGAACAACAGATTGCAGACTACAAGCCGTACAATGAGCAGGAAGCACACGATCAGGCAGTGATGCGGCAGCTTCTTGCCACACAGCCGGATTTATTTACAAGAGAGAATCAGGTGGCGCATATGACAGCGTCATCGTGGTTGTTGAACGCCACGCACGATAAGGTGCTGATGATCTATCATAACATTTATCACTCGTGGGCGTGGACGGGCGGTCATGCGGACGGAGACAGAGACCTTCTGGCGGTTGCGAAGCGCGAGGCGATGGAGGAGACCGGCGTGACAGAGATCCGGGCGATTTCGGAAGACATCTTTTCGTTTGAGATTCTGACGGTCGACGGGCATGAAAAGCGTGGAGTCTACGTGCCGTCGCATCTGCATCTGAATGTGTCGTATCTTCTGGAGGCGGATGAAGAGGAAGTGCTTCGCATCAAGCCGGACGAGAACAGCGGTGTGCGGTGGTTTTTCCTGGAGGAGGCGCTCGCGGCGTGCAGTGAACCGTGGATGATTGAGAGAGTATACAAAAAGCTGAATGCAAAAGTGCGGGAGCGTTTCGGCGGGACGTACGGGATGCAGAGAGGAGAATGACAGTGAAAGATTTGGGAACAAAACGGCTTGAGACAGAGCGGCTGATTTTGAGACGTTTTACATTAGAAGATGCAGAAAAAATGTATGAGAACTGGGCGGGCGATCCTGAAGTCACAAAGTTTCTGACCTGGCCGACACACGAGAGCGCAGAGATCAGCAGACAGATATTAAAAGAGTGGGTAGCGACCTATGACAATCCGGAGGTATACCAGTGGTGTATCGAGGAAAAGGAAAGCGGAGAGCCGGTCGGCAGTATCGCTGTCGTGAGCCGCAATGAAAAGGCACAGTCCTGCGAGATCGGTTATTGCATCAGCAGGAGCCGCTGGCACAAAGGCATTACCACGGAGGCACTTGCCGAGGTCATGCGCTATCTGTTTGAGGAGGTCGGCGTACTGCGGCTGGAGTCCAGACATGATCCGAAGAATCCGTATTCCGGAGAGGTCATGAAAAAATGCGGCATGCACTACGAGGGCACGAGAATCCGTGCAGACTGGAACAATACCGGTATCTGTGACTGCGCATTGTACGGCATGGTGACATACGTGGGTGTCGGGAATGCGGCACAGACGACAGATAGCGTGCAGTTGAATGGAACTGCAGGATGGGCAGCGGACGGTGCAGAGGCGAAAGGGGAGAAGCAGGGAGCGCAGACAGAGCGCACACCGAAGAACGTGATTTCCGATGAGACGATCGAGTACGTCGGAATCCTTGCGAAGCTGGAGCTTGACGACGAGGAAAAAGAGCGGGCGAAGAAAGATATGGGGGAGATGCTCGATTACATTGACAAACTCAATGAACTGGACACGGAGGGCGTGGAACCGATGTCGCATGTATTCCCTGTGAATAATGTATTCCGGGAGGATGTGGTGACAAATGGCGACGGAAGTGCGGACACACTTGCGAACGCTCCGGTGAAAAAAGACGGCGGCTTTAAGGTTCCGAAGACGATTTCATAGGGCAGGGCATGAGAGAGCGTGCATGCGCATGAAAGAGGGAAAGTGAGGAAAACAGATGAGTTTGATGAGTTTGACTGCCGTGGAACTCGGCAGAAAGATAAAAGAAAAAGAAGTGACCGTCGAGGAGGCAGTGACGGCGGCTTTAGATGCGATTGAGAAGCGTGAGGCACAGGTGCACAGCTTTGTGACGGTCGATAGAGAGGGTGCATTAAAGCGTGCCAAGGAAGTGCAGGCGAAGATTGATGCGGGAGAACTGACCGGACCGCTTGCGGGTGTGCCGGTAGCGATCAAGGACAACATGTGCACGAAGGGGCTGCTTACGACTTGTTCTTCCAAAATTTTATACAATTTCGTCCCGACGTACACAGCGGAGGCGGTCCTGAATCTGGAAAAGGCAGGAGCGGTCATCCTCGGCAAGACGAACATGGATGAGTTTGCCATGGGAAGCACGACCGAGACTTCGGCGTACGGCGTGACAAAAAATCCATGGAATACCGGGCATGTGCCGGGCGGTTCGTCAGGCGGTTCCTGCGCGGCGGTTGCAGCGGAAGAGTGCAGCTATGCGCTCGGTTCCGACACTGGCGGCTCGATCCGTCAGCCGAGCTCCTTCTGTGGCGTGACCGGCATCAAGCCGACTTACGGAACGGTATCCCGGTACGGACTGATTGCCTACGGTTCCTCCCTGGATCAGATCGGACCGATCGCCAAGGATGTGACCGACTGCGCGACGATCTTAGAGGCGATCGCATCACATGACGTCAAAGATTCCACATCGGTGCAGCGTGAGGATTATGATTTTACATCGGCGCTTGTGGATGATGTGCGTGGGATGAAGATCGGTATCCCGAGAGACTATTTTGGCGGTGGGCTGGACCCGGAGGTAAAGGCGGCGGTTCTTGGTGCGGCAAAGAAGCTGGAGGAAAAAGGTGCGATCGTGGAGAAGTTCGACTTGAGTCTGGTCGAGTATGCAATCCCGGCTTACTATGTCATTGCCTGCGCGGAGGCGAGCTCCAACCTGGCACGTTTTGACGGGGTCAAATACGGATACCGCACAGAGCAGTATGACGGGCTTCACAATATGTACAAAAAGACCCGCTCCGAAGGATTTGGCGCGGAAGCGAAGCGCCGTATCATGTTGGGTTCCTTCGTGTTGAGCAGCGGTTACTACGATGCCTACTACCTAAAGGCGCTCCGCACGAAAGCGCTGATCAAGCAGGCGTTTGACAAGGCATTTGAAAAATATGACGTGATCCTGGGACCGGCGGCACCGACGACGGCACCGAAGCTTGGCGAGTCCTTGAGCGATCCGCTGAAAATGTATCTGGGCGACATCTATACGATTTCCGTGAACCTTGCGGGACTTCCGGGAATTACGCTTCCCTGCGGAATGGATCAGAGCGGACTCCCGATCGGTTTGCAGCTCATCGGTGATTGCTTTGCGGAGAAAAAGATCATCCGCGCGGCATATACTTACGAGCAGACCAGAAGCTACGAACACAGTCCGTTGGCACGATGACAGTGGGAGGATGAGATAGATGAGCAAAACATATGAAACCGTAATCGGACTGGAAGTCCATGTAGAATTAGCGACAAAGACAAAAATTTTCTGCGGCTGCTCGACAGCCTTTGGCGGAGCGCCCAACAGCCACACCTGCCCGGTGTGCACCGGTATGCCGGGATCCCTTCCGGTATTGAACAAGCAGGTGGTGGAATATGCGATGGCAGTCGGACTTGCGACGAACTGTACGATCACCCAGTATTGTAAATTTGACCGCAAGAACTATTTTTACCCGGATAACCCGCAGAACTATCAGATTTCCCAGCTGTATCTGCCGATCTGCCGCAACGGCGGCGTGGAGATCGAGACGGCTGCCGGCAAAAAGACGATCGGCATCCACGAGATCCATATGGAGGAAGATGCGGGAAAACTGGTGCACGACGAGTGGGAGGACGTGTCCATCGTGGATTACAACCGTTCCGGCGTTCCGCTGATCGAGATCGTGTCGGAACCGGATATGCGCTCTGCGGAGGAGGTCATTGCCTATCTGGAAAAATTGAGGCTGATCATCCAGTATCTCGGCGCATCGGACTGCAAATTAAACGAAGGTTCCATGCGTGCCGACGTCAACCTGTCAGTCAGGGAGGCGGGAGCCGCTGAGTTCGGAACACGTACCGAGATGAAGAACCTGAACTCCTTCAAGGCCATTGCACATGCCATTGAGGGAGAACGAGAGCGCCAGATCGAGCTTCTGGAAATGGGCAGAAGCGTTGTTCAGGAAACCAGAAGATGGGATGACAATAAGGAATCCTCTCACGCAATGCGTTCCAAGGAGGATGCCAAGGATTACCGTTATTTCCCGGACCCGGATCTTCCGCCGATCCATATTTCTGATGAGTGGATTCAGAAGATCAGGGAAGAGCTGCCGGAGTTCCGCGAGGAAAAAGCAGCCCGTTACCAGGAGGAATTCGGCCTTCCGGAATATGATTCCAGAATCCTTACAGAGTCCAGACATCTGGCTGCTTTGTTTGAGGAGGTTGCCGGTCTTTGCGGCAATCCGAAGAAGGCGGCAAACTGGTTTATGGTGGAAGTGCTTCGCCTGATGAAGGACAAAGGAGTGGAAGCTGAGAAGGTAAGATTTGCCCCGCAGCACCTTGCAGACCTTCTGGAAATGGTGGACAAGAAACAGGTCAGCCCTCAGAATGCGAAGAAAATATTTGAAAAAGTATTTGACGAAGATATTGATGCCGTTGCCTATATCGAAGAGCATGGTCTGAAGATCGTGGAGGATACCGGACTTCTTACCAGCACCATCAGCCGGATCCTGGATGAGAACCCGGGACCGCTGTCTGAACTTCTTGGCGGCAAGGAGAAGGTTATGGGCTTCTTCGTAGGCCAGATCATGAAGGAAATGAAGGGCAAGGCCAACCCGGCAAGCGTGAGAGAGGCGCTGCTGGCAGAGGTTGAAAAGAGAAAATAAAGATGCTTATGCTTCGGATGCAATGAAATCATGCAATGGCATGGTTTCGCGCCGGGGCTTATAAGCGTTTTGGGATTGACATTAAGAAAAAAGTATATACAATAATTAGTTAAGACGAACTATACGAGGAGGATAATGAAATGGTTACCGTAAATCATAATTACCTGAGATTACCGGGAAGCTATCTTTTTTCTACCATTGGAAAAAAGGTGCGTGCATATAAAGAATTAAATCCGGATAAAGAAGTGATCAGCCTTGGAATTGGAGATGTAACCCAGCCGCTGGTTCCGGCGATTATCGAGGCGCTTCACAATGCGGTGGAGGAGATGGCCCATGCGGAGACTTTCCACGGCTACGCTCCGGATCTTGGCTATGAATTTCTGAGAAATGCCATTGCAAAAAACGATTATCAGGACAGAGGCTGTGACATTAAGGCTGATGAGATTTTTGTTTCTGATGGTGCCAAAAGTGATTCCGGGAACATTCAGGAAATTTTCGGAACAGACAATAAAGTGGCTGTGTGTGATCCTGTTTACCCGGTGTATGTGGATACAAATGTAATGGCTGGGCGCACAGGAGAGTATAATACTGCCCGTGAGAATTTTGACGGCGTGATTTACATGCCCTGCAGCAAGGAAAACGGATTTTTACCGGAGCTTCCAAAGGAAGTGCCGGATCTGATCTATCTTTGCTTCCCGAACAATCCTACAGGCTCTGCCATCACAAGGGATGAGCTGCAGAAATGGGTGGATTATGCAAACAAAAACGGCTGCGTGATCATCTATGATGCTGCTTACGAGGCGTATATTTCCCAGGACAATGTGCCGCACAGCATTTATGAGTGTGAGGGTGCAAGAACCTGTGCCATTGAGCTTCGCAGCTTTTCCAAGAATGCAGGCTTTACAGGAGTTCGTCTTGGCTTTACCGTGATTCCGGATGAGCTTGTAAGAGATGGTGTTTCCCTTCACAGTCTCTGGGCAAGACGTCACGGCACCAAATTTAACGGAGCTCCTTACATTGTGCAAAAGGCAGGGGAAGCCGTTTATTCTGAGGCTGGAAAGGCACAGCTGAAGGAGCAGGTTGGCTATTATATGCGAAATGCAAAGCTGATCCACGATGAACTGGAAAAGGCAGGATTTTCTGTTTCAGGGGGTGTGAATGCGCCGTATATCTGGCTGGAAACTCCGGACAAAATGACCTCCTGGCAGTTTTTTGACTATCTTCTGAAGGAGGCAAATGTGGTTGGCACTCCAGGCTCCGGCTTTGGCGCTCACGGAGAGGGCTTTTTCCGTCTGACTGCCTTTGGCACTTATGAGAATACACGGAAAGCCATTGACAGGATCAAGAGTTTGTAATTATAATTGAAGAAAGCTGACAGGGCGTATCTCTGGCTGGGACAGTGGATTGGATGTGATCGCTGTTCCGGGGCTGGGGGTACGCTTTTTATGTAATAGGAAATTCCGTTGGAATCTCCTATTACATAAAAGCCCTACCGGGCAGGATCGCACTGCGGCGGAAAGGTAGTTGTCGCTCGAGGCGACCCGCCGCAGGCGGAGAATCCTGCAAGCAGGATTCTTTCTTGTCGGGGGCTTTGCGAAAGATAAAGGAGGATTTTGGTTATGAAGATCAGTCGGATTGAGCATATGTGTGAGGGTAACGGACATGTGATTATTAAGGAACTGCTGGATGAGAAGCAGCTGAATGGAAAGTGCGGGCTTTATGCGGAGGTGACTCTGGAGCCGGGATGTTCTCTGGGATTCCATATGCATTATGGGGAGAGCGAGACTTACTATATTCTTACCGGAGAGGGCGAGTATAATGACAACGGCACTTCCTGGAGACATGTGAAGGCTGGAGACATTACCTTTACCCCAGACGGAAGAGGCCACGGCCTTGCAAATACTGGAAACACCGATCTGGTGTTTATGGCACTGATTATCAAAGACTGAAATAAGATAGAAATGAAGGAATTGGAGTTTGGAAATGAACAGTACAGCTGAGAAACTACTTACATTTATTAAAGAGAGTCCTACTGCGTTTCAGGCAGTGGAGATGATGAAGAAAAGATTTGGGGAAAATGGATTTACAGAGCTGAAGGAGGATGAGCACTGGGAGCTGGTAAATGGCGGGAAGTATTTTGTGACCCGGAATCATTCTGCTGTCATTGCGTTTACGGTGCCGGAGGCTTCCAGCGATGTATTTCACATTATTGCAAGCCACAGCGATTCTCCGTCCCTTAAGATCAAGGAGAATCCGGAGATGGTGGAGAACGGGTATGTGAAGCTGAATGTGGAGCTTTATGGAGGTGCCCTTCTGGCACCCTGGTTTGACAGACCCCTTTCTGTGGCTGGACGTGTGATCGTGAAGGAGAACGGACAGATCTGCGAGAAGCTGGTGACAGTGGACAAGGATATGCTGATGATCCCCAATCTGGCCATTCATATGAACCGTGAGGCGAACAGCGGATACAAGTACAATGTGCAGAAGGATCTGCTGCCTCTTTACGGACTGGAGAGCGCAAAGGGAACCTTCTTTAAAACTGTGGCAGAAGCTGCTGGCGTTGCAGAAGAGGAGATTCTGGGACATGATCTGTTCCTTTACAACCGTATGCCTGGTACCATCTGGGGCGGCGAGGAGGAATTTGTTTCTGCTCCCAGACTGGATGACCTGCAGTGTGCTTTTTCCTCTATGGAAGGCCTGATCGCAGGAAAAAATGAGAAGAGCATCTGCGTACATATGGTAATGGACAATGAGGAAGTGGGAAGCGGTACCAAGCAGGGAGCTGCCTCTACTTTCCTTCGGGATACGCTGCTTCGCATTAATCTGGGACTTGGCAGAAGCTATGAGGATTATCTGATTTCCCTGGCAAAGAGCTTTATGATCTCTGCGGACAATGCACATGCCATCCATCCTAATTATCC
>OIWQ01004257.1_pt1 | contig 11748 bp, 10 predicted proteins | sample 1587571 | NCBI WGS metagenome assembly OIWQ01 (sample SAMEA3888910, study PRJEB22519) | human gut metagenome | biome: human gut; feature: human-associated habitat; material: faeces | place: Denmark | collected 2010 | reverse complement strand
TCCAGAATGCCTCCCACGAGCTGAAAACGCCGCTGATGGCGATACAGGGCTATGCGGAGGGCATACAGGCGGGCGTGATGGATGCGGGCGGCGCTGCGGAGGTGATCCTGGAGGAAAGCGACCGCATGACGGAGCTGGTGGAAGAGCTCCTGGACATCTCGAAAATCGATATGGGGCGGCAGCTGCTTGCCTTTTCAGAGATGGATATTCGGGAGCTGCTATACGACAGCATACGCGCCGTGGAGCCGGCAGCCGCCGGCGGCATCGCAATCGTGCCGGATTTCCCCGAGGAGCCCGTTATGGTCAGCTGCGATGATACCCGGCTGCGCAGAGCGGTCACCAATATCCTGTCCAACGGCGTGCGCTATGCCCGCAGCGAGCTGCGCCTGACCTGCCGCGCGGACAAGCGTCATGTGACGATACGGATACAGGACGACGGGGACGGCATCGCCGAGGAAGATCTTCCCCACATCTTTGATCGTTTCTACATGGGGCGGAGCGGCAAATCCGGCATCGGCCTTGCGCTGACGAAGGAGATCATTCACCTGCATAAAGGGACGATCCGCGCTTACAACGGAGACACCGGCGCTGTGTTTGAGATAACGCTTCCGGCGGGCAGATAAATCAGGGCGTTTCGGGGAAAACAGAGAAATGTAAAAGCATTTTGACAGAGAAATTTAGCCTCGCATTTGTGTGGGGTCTGCGCTGTTCGTCAAGCAGCAGATAAACTTCTTCAATTAAGCTGAATTATTCCGTCAATATCCCAACACCAAGCCAAGCAGCAGTATACCGCTTGTTAATATCAGGTTCAGCCCTTGGAATTTTGAGGAATACTTTGCCCATTCGCCGTAATTGACTCCGCCGAGGCTCAGCGAAATAAGAAGCGCGGGATTGGTTGGGTAAAACACATTGCTGAAACCGTCGCCAAAGGCGAATGCAACAATGCAAAGCTGCGTGCTGAGACCGAATATCTGCGCAAGCGGCACAATAAGAGGAATCAGCAGAAACGCTTTGGCCGAACCGGAGGGTATGAAGAAATTCATTACAAGGCAAATAAGGTAAATGAATAATATAAGCCCACCCTTTGGCAAGCCGGACGCTACCTGTACCGCGCCGTGAAGCGTTGTATCAAGTATTTTTCCTTCAACCATCATATACTTTATGGATGACGCCATGAGTATCATCAGTATGGACGGCAAAATGGATACAACACCGCTGACAAATGTTTCCCAACGCTTCTTTTTCTCCATTCCGCTTTTGCTTACGGCAACCAAACCGCCTATAAGGAACACGAGCGCAACAATAATCATTGTATACGCCTGCAGGAACGGCAAAAAGCTTGAACACAATACAAGCAAAATGCCTGTGCCGAGTATACAGGCGAAATACAGCAAAGCCTTGTCCATACGCGGGTTTTTCTCAAAACCGCTTTCTTCCTTGGCAACCTGAAGGGGCTTTTCTGTTTTCTTTGCATGGAAGCGTATGAAAAGAAGCAGAAGCCCGTATATAAGCAAGAAGGATACAAACCTGAGCCACATTCCGCTGAATGTCGGAAGGCCCGCAAGCCCCTGCGCCACGCCGATTGTAAACGGATTGGCAACGCCCGCGGCAAAACCGCAGCCTGCGGCAAGCAGGGACATGGCAAGCCCCGTTACCGCATCCCAGCCGAGGCTGACGGACAGCGCCACAACAATTGGCACCATGGGTATCACCTCTTCAAAGGAACCTACAAGCGAACCCATAGCCATGAAGAACACAGTAAGCACCGCCATTAGCGTATACCGGACATGTCCGAATCGATATACTATTTTCACCAGCATATACTGCATAAGGCCACAGCAGTTAAGTGAATTGAACACCCCGCCTATAACGAGCAGGAAAACCATAACGGCTATGATGGTGCCGTTGCCCTCCGCTCCAAGCACAAGAAACGGAGACAGCAGCCATTTCCAAAACGGCAAGCCGCCCGCAACATATCGGAATCCGCCCGCCGTATCGATAATCGTATTGCCGTTTGCGTCAATGGTTCGCGCGTATTCGCCGCCCGGCACAACGAGCGTTAGTATATACGTCGTCACCATAAGCGCAAATATGATGGCTATGGCTATTATGAATGAACGCTTGCTTATGTTCAGCGCGCTGCCCTGTGCGGACGGGTCTTTCGTTTCTGTGTTCTTGCTCATGATGATACCTCCTGCATTAGTATACGGTAATAATGAACGGCGGGGGCAAGCGTGCTTAAATCCACGTTTTCGTTAACTCCGTGAATGCTGTTAAGCTGCTGTTCGTCTATCAAAAAAGGAAGGAAGCGGAAGCAATTATCGCTTATATTATCAAAATAGCGGGAATCCGATGCGCCCGTCATTATATACGGCACCGCTCTGTCCACGCTTGGCCAGGCGGCCTTCAGTGCTTTTTCGATTTGGCGGAAGCCGTTGCTGTTATAATCGGAAACACCGGATGAAACGCCGCCGTCAAGCACCTCAATTTCTATACCATGCTTTTGTGCTATGGGCTTTATCGCCGCAATGGAAGCGTGTACATCCTGATGGAATGCAGTCCTCATGTTGCCTATAACGTAGGCTTCATCGGGAATAACATTTATTCCGCCCGAACCCTTAGCCATTGTAAAGGCAAGCGTGGTTCTGAGCATTGCGCCCGCAGTATCGGAAATGCGGGGCAGGGCAAACCTAATCAATCTGCCGAATAATTCGGGATGCTTCAAAACAAAGCCGACCGGCCCCATATAGGGTGCGATGCGGCGCATCATCTCCGCTACAACGGGGTTTATCTTTTTTTTGAACGGAGCGGAGCCGTCAACCTCCGCCATGAATTTTCCAAGCCGCACTAACGGCGTGTTTTTGCCGGGCGCGGCGGCGTGTCCGCCTTTGGAGCGGGCAATAAAGCGCAGATCGCAGCAGTTCTTTTCACCTACGCCTATCATGGCAAAGGTGCCCTTTGCGCCGCCTATGGGGTCGTAAAGTATCATACCGCCCTCATCAAAAACCGCCTCAAAATGTATGTGCCTATCGGTAAGCTCCTGCACTATGGAAAGCGCGCCCTCGCCGGTTGTTTCCTCCGTACAGGTGGATACAAAATAAATGTCCCGCGTCGGCATAAAGCCCTCGCTTATCAGCTCCTCCGCCGCCTGCATCATTGCCCACAGGCCGCCCTTTGTATCCAGCGTGCCGCGCCCCCAAACCTTGCCGCCGGCAATCGTTCCTGAAAACGGGGGATATAGCCAATCAATGCCGTCAGCCTCAACCACATCATGGTGGTTCATAAACATTACGGGCGGCTTGTCCTTAGCATTGCTGCCCTGCCAGCGGAGCATAAGGCTTCCGCTGAAATCCTCGGCTTCACATACGCTGAACAGGAGCGGGAAACACTCTTTTAACACGGAATGAAACGCGTGAAATTTTTCCGGCTCCGAATAATTGGATGCCGATACGGTTTCTACTTGAATGAGCTTTGATAGAGCTTCTCCGTAGCTCTTTGTTTTTTCTTCCATATTTATCCCTGCCTGAAATATGTAAAAACGGGACTTTCTTAGACCTTATCCCATTTTATTGAGTTGATTTATTATACCTTTTGCGGGCATATAAAGCAATAATGAACCCACGTCGGTATCCCTATACGCTTTCCGTTTGGCTATTGACAAATGCCGACATTATATGATATCCTATCAAAAATCTGCGTGAAAGGGGCGATGAAATTGGGTATAATCCTAAAGGGAATACAGATATATCATAGCGGTGTTTTAGCCCGCGGGGATTTTGCATTGCCGTTTGGGAATATTTCCCCCGACAATGCAGTCAATACCGTTGACGCTTCGGATTTTGTGTTATTGCCCGGCTTTGCTGATGTTCATGTGCATCTGCGTGAGCCGGGTTTTTCTTATAAGGAGACAATCGCGTCGGGCACGCGCGCGGCGGCGCACGGCGGATATACTGCCGTATGCGCCATGCCCAATCTAAACCCCGTGCCGGATAGCCTTGCCGCATTGCAGCAGGAGCTTGCCATAATCGGGCGGGACGCCGTGGTGCGCGTGCTGCCATACGGGGCCATTACAATGGGTGAAAAGGGCGATGCTTTGGCTGATATGGCGGCTATGGCTCCCTATGCCGTCGCCTTTTCGGACGATGGCAGGGGCGTGCAGAGCGAAGCTGTGATGCGCAGCGCCATGCGGGAGGCCATGCGCCTCGGCAAGCTCATCGCCGCCCATTGCGAGGATAATGCGCTGCTCAATGGCGGCTATATTCACGCCGGCGCTTACGCCCGCGCACATGGGCACAGGGGCATCTGCTCCGAAAGCGAATGGGGGCAGCTAAAGCGCGACTTGGAGCTTGCACGGGAAACGGGCTGCGGCTATCATGCCTGCCATATATCAACAAAGGAAAGCGTAGCTCTGCTGCGCCGTGCCAAAGCGGAGGGCATAGACGTGACCTGCGAAACCGCGCCGCATTATCTGCTGCTTGATGATTCACAGCTATGCGAGGATGGCCGCTTTAAGATGAACCCACCGCTTAGGGACAAAGCGGATAGGGAAGCGCTGCTGGAGGGACTATCGGATGGGACGATAGACATAATAGCCACCGATCACGCGCCCCACGGCACAGAGGAAAAGAACCGCGGGCTTGAGAAAAGCGCAATGGGCATAGTTGGGCTTGAAACCGCATTTCCCCTGCTTTATACTTATCTTGTAGAAACAAATATAATCTCATTTTCGCGGCTGATAGAGCTGCTGCACGATGCGCCCTGCCGCCGCTTTGGTATCCCGTGGGGCGGCATGGACGGACAAAGCGCCGATTATACGATATTCAACCTGAATAGCACCTATTCAATTGATCCAGGCTCGTTTCTTTCAATGGGCCGCGCTACGCCCTTTGCGGGCCGGCAGGTGCAGGGACGCTGCGTATTGACGGTTGCGGGCGGAAAGGTGGCGTGGAGCGACGGTACGCTCCTGCCGCATACGGAGGGCTGATTATGAAACAGACGGAACTTACAATTATAGAAAACCTGCCGCTGTGTACGGATGTTTACCGTATGGTGCTTGCGGGAGATACCTCTGCCGTTACCGCACCGGGGCAGTTTGTGAATTTGAAGCTGGACGGATTCTTTCTCCGCCGCCCAATATCCGTGTGCGATTGGGACACAGGGCAGTTGAGCATTATTTATAAGGTGGCAGGGCGGGGCACCGCCGCCATGGCAAGGCTGCGCCCCGGCGCCGTGCTGGATACGCTCACCGGCCTTGGCAACGGTTATGACCTTTCACTAAGCGGCAACCACCCCTTGCTGGTGGGCGGCGGCGTGGGAGTACCGCCTTTGTACGGCCTTGCAAAGCGGCTTATCGCACAAGGCAAACGGGTTACGGCGGTGCTTGGGTTTGAACATGCGGACAATATATTGCTTGCCGATGATTTCCGCGCGCTTGGCGCTTCCGTGATACTTACAACCGCCGACGGCAGCATTGGTATACGCGGCTTCGTTACCAATGGCATGGCTGAAGCAGGGGAGTATACTTATCTTTATACATGCGGGCCGGAGCCTATGCTGCGGGCGGTTTACGATACCTGCCGCACATCAGGGCAGTTCAGCTTTGAAGAACGCATGGGCTGCGGCTTCGGCGCATGCATGGGCTGCACCTGCCGCACCAAATACGGAAATAAACGCATCTGCAAGGATGGGCCTGTGCTGCAAAAGGAGGAGATAGTATGGTAAATACAAGGGTGACATTATGCGGCATAGAGCTGGACAACCCCATAATTCCCGCCAGCGGCACGTTTGGCTACGGCTATGAGTTTGCGGAGCTTTACGATATAAATATGCTCGGAACGTTTTCGTTCAAGGGAACAACGCGCGAAGCGCGCTTTGGCAATCCAACGCCGCGCATAGCGGAATATGCGGGAGGTCTGCTCAATTCCGTCGGGCTGCAAAACCCGGGTGTGGATGCGGTTATAGCTGAAGAGCTGCCTAAGCTCGGCCGGGCTTTTCATAAGCCCGTTATGGCCAACGTAAGCGGCTTTTCCGTGGCGGAATACGCCGAGGTGTGCGAAAGGCTGGCCGCACAGGAGCAGGTTGGCTGGCTGGAGGTAAATATATCCTGCCCAAATGTCCATGGCGGAGGGGCGGCCTTTGGCGCAGAACCCGAATCCGCCGCGCAGGTAACGCGGGCTGTCAAGGCCGTTACAAAAAAGCCCGTTATAATGAAGCTGTCCCCCGCGGCAGCCGATATTGCAGCCGTGGCGCGCGCATGTGAGGATGCGGGTGCGGACGGCATAAGCCTTATTAACACCCTGCCCGGTATGCGCATTGACCTTAAACGCCGCGCCCCGCTGCTTGCTAACGGCACGGGCGGCATGTCCGGCCCCGGCATTTTTCCGCTGGCCGTGCGCATGGTCTATCAGGTTTATGAAGCCGTAAGCATACCGATAATCGGCATGGGCGGCGTTTGCTATGCGGAGGATGTGCTGGAGCTGATGCTGGCGGGCGCAACGGCAGTGGGCGTCGGCGCGGCCAATCTTACGGAGCCTATGGCCTGCAAGCATATAATCGAAAACATGCCTGCCGTTATGGAGCGGTACGGAATAAAGAATATAACCGATATTATAGGAGGAGCACATCATGGGTAAGGATGTTATTGTCGCGCTGGACTTTGACGGACGCGATAAAACGCTGGCGTTTCTGGACCTGTTCACGGAGGAAAAGCCATTCGTAAAAATAGGCATGGAGCTTTTCTATGCCGAAGGCCCCTCAATTGTGCGGGAGGTGCGTGCACGTGGGCATAAGATATTTTTAGATCTTAAGCTGCACGATATCCCCAATACCGTAAAAAAGGCTATGGCGGCTCTGTCGGCGCTTGACGTGGATATAGTCAATCTCCACGCCGCCGGTACAGAGGCCATGATGACCGCCGCGCTTGAAGGATTGACCCGCCCCGACGGTAAGCGCCCATTGCTGATAGCCGTCACGCAGCTTACATCCACCGATCAGGCACGCATGGAAAAGGAGCTTTGGATAGAAAGGCCCATGGAGGACGTTGTGCTGCATTATGCCGAAAATGCGGCCCGCGCGGGCTTGGATGGAGTTGTTTGTTCCCCGCTTGAAGCGAAGCGCATACATAAGCATTGCGGCGCTGGATTCTTGACCGTTACCCCGGGCGTTCGCTTTGCGGGAGGCGACGCGGGCGATCAAAAGCGCGTTGCAACACCTGCGTTAGCCAAGGCCATAGGCTCGGATTACATTGTGGTCGGAAGGCCGATTACCCAAGCTGAAAATCCCGTAGCAGCATACCGCCGATGCGCGGCGGAATTTATCGGATAAGGAGGATGTATAATATGGAATCATTCACCAAAGAACGCATTGCCCGCGGCCTGCTCTCCATCGGCGCGGTGTTTCTGCGCCCGCAGGAGCCGTTTATCTGGGCAAGCGGCATTAAAAGCCCCATCTATTGCGACAACCGCCTAATACTCACCGCGCCGAATGTGCGGGACGATGTGGAGCGCACCATTGCCGAAACGGTACAAAGAGAGTATCCGCAGGCAGAGGCGCTCATGGGTACAGCCACGGCCGGCATAGCCCATGCCGCCATAGCCGCCCATATGCTTGGATTGCCGATGGGCTATGTACGCTCAGGCAGCAAGGACCACGGACGCAAGAACCAAATTGAAGGCAAACCCGTGCAGGGCGAAAAGGTGGTTGTTATTGAGGACCTTATCTCCACCGGAGGCAGTGTGCTGGACGCGGTAAGTGCATTGCGCGATGCGGGCGCAGAGGTGCTGGGCATAATCAGCATATTCACATACTGTATGCAGAAGGGGCTTGACCGACTGGCGGCGGCCAATGTCCGCAACGTAAGCCTGACGGATTTGGACACAGTTGTCCGCGTGGGAGCGGAGGAGCACTACATCACCGAAGCGGATGTTTCGCGGCTGCTGGCATTCCGCGATAATCCGTCTGACGAAAGCTGGATAACAAAAGGAGGAACAAACTGATATGAACAGCCTTATAGACATTTTCGATCTTACCCCACAGGAGATTATGGAGCTGATAAACATGGCCTGCGACATTATCGACCGTCCGGCCGCCTATGCGCACAAGTGCGACGGGAAAATATTGGCTACGCTATTCTTTGAACCGTCCACACGCACCCGCTTGAGCTTTGAAAGCGCAATGCTCTCACTTGGCGGGCAGGTGCTCGGCTTCTCAGAGGCTAAAAGCTCCTCGGCCGCCAAGGGCGAAAGCGTGGCGGACACCATTCGCACCGTAAGCTGTTACAGCGATATAATCGCCATGCGCCACCCCAAGGAGGGCGCGCCGTTGGTGGCTTCCATGCACTCGCCCGTACCCATTATAAACGCAGGCGACGGCGGCCATAACCACCCCACGCAAACGCTTACGGACCTTCTTACCATACACAGGGAGAAGGGGCACTTTGACGGGCTGACGGTTGGCCTGTGCGGCGATCTTAAATTCGGGCGCACGGTGCATTCCCTTGTAGCCGCCATGAGCCGTTATCCGGACGTGCGCTTTGTGCTGATTTCCCCCGAGGAATTGAAGCTTCCGCGCTATGTTAAGGAGCAGTACATTAAGAACCCCGGCATACCATATATTCAGTCCGCCTCGCTGGAGGAGGTCATGCCGCAGCTTGATATTCTATATATGACCCGTGTGCAGCGTGAACGCTTTTTCAACGAGGAGGACTATCTGCGCCTGAAGGACAGCTATATACTAACGCCGGAAAAGCTCCGCGGCGCAAAGGAGGATCTGCGCATTTTGCATCCGTTGCCGCGCGTGAACGAAATTTCGGTAGCGGTAGACAACGACCCCCGCGCCTGTTACTTTAAGCAGGTGCAGTACGGCAAGTATATCCGCATGGCGCTTATACTTAAAATGCTTGGCATAGAATAACAAATTATATTATAAGGAGGAAAAAGGCATGATAATAGACGCCATCCAAAACGGCATAGTGATAGACCATATAACGGCGGGCAAGTCAATGGAGCTGTACAGCATACTCGGCCTTGGCGAGCTGGATTGCACCGTTGCAATTCTTAAAAACGTCACCAGCAGGAAGCTGGGCCGCAAGGACATTATAAAAATCGACCGCGAAATGGAGCTTGATTGGGACTTGATAGGCTATGTTGACCCAAGCATAACCGTGAACATAATACGCGGCGGTGAGCTGAAGGAAAAGCGCAAGCTTAATCTGCCCGAGCGCATACGCGGCGTGCTGAAGTGCAAAAATCCGCGCTGCATTACCTCCGTTGAGCAGGAGCTGCCGCAGGAATTCATATTGACCAACCGCGAAAAGCGCGTGTACCGCTGCATCTACTGCGAATCGCAGGCGGGAGCATAACGGGCAAGGGGAAAAAGCCCTGCGGCTAAAATCTATCTCGGCGGGAGTCGCTGTTGCAGATCCCGCCGGGAGAAGTGTGAAAAGCATTGATTGTGATTTAGCATGATGCCGTGTCGGGAATTGACTTTTGCTGTCGGTTCTGCGATAATTAAAACATTGAAGCACAGGCAACTGACGGAACGTGGAGCACCACATGGGAGCCTGCTGTTATACGTACTGTCGACCGTCTGGGCAAACCTTTTTTCCATGGATAACCATGGGAAATGGTTTACCCTTTTTTATTTGATTTTAATAAGGAGAATCGCATGAAAAAAGTTGCAGTTGTTATGGGAAGCGACTCTGACTGGCCTGTTGTAAAGGCGGCGTGTCAGCAGCTTGACGCATTCGGCATCCCCTATGAGGCGCATATCCTAAGCGCCCACCGTTCTCCGGCCGCCGCTGCGGACTTTGCCAAAAACGCGCGCGCCAACGGCTTCGGCGTGCTTATCTGCGCCGCAGGAATGGCGGCACACTTAGCCGGTGCTTTCGCCGGCAATTCCACGCTTCCGGTTATAGGCATCCCCATGAAGGGCGGAGCTATGGACGGGCTGGACGCTCTGCTTGCCACGGTTCAAATGCCAAGCGGCATACCCGTGGCTACCGTGGCCATCAACGGCGCTAAAAACGCCGCCGTGCTTGCGGCGCAGATATTGGCCGTAAACGACGATGCGCTATCCGCAAAGCTTGACGCGCAGCGGGTAGATATGGCGAAGCAGATTGCCGCAAAGGAAGCAAAGCTTCAAGCGGAGCTGAATTGCCAATGCTTAATGCAGGCAAAGCGCCTGCCCGATAAAGACTGATAAAAACCGAAAACAAATTCATTTTGGAGGTACAATTATGAAGCTCGTTTACACTGGCAAAACCAAGGACGTTTACGCATTGGATAACGGTAACTACCTGCTTAAATTCAAAGATGACTGCACCGGAAAAGACGGCGTGTTCGATCCGGGTGAGAATGCCGTGGGCCTGACGATAGACGGTGTTGGCGATGTGAACCTGCGCATGAGCATCTATTTCTTTGAAAAGATTAACGCCGCCGGAATAAAGACCCATTTTGTCGGCGCCGATTTGAAAAACACCACAATGGAGGTTCTTCCCGCCAAGGTTTTCGGCCACGGCTTGGAGGTTATATGCCGCCGCAAGGCCGTCGGCTCCTTTATCCGTCGCTACGGCGACCTTATCGAGTCCGGCGCAGATCTGCCATACTATGTTGAGACCACGCTTAAGGACGATGCTAAGGGAGATCCGTTGATTACCAAGGACGCACTTGTTGCATTGGGCGTGATGAGTGACGAGCAATACGAGGAGCTGAAGTCTCAAACCCAGAGGATTACGCAGATAGTTGCCGATGATTTGAAGGAAAAGGGCATGGAGCTATATGATATCAAATTTGAATTCGGCTACGCGCCAGATGGCAGCGTTATGCTGATTGACGAAGTGGCAAGCGGCAACATGCGCGTTTATAAGAATGGTCAATATATTGATCCCATGACGCTCTCCGAGCTTTTCTTTGCGTAATGGGCGGCTTTTTCGGAGCATTTTCCCACCGCGATGTGGGACTTGATGTGTTTTTCGGCACGGACTACCATTCCCATTTGGGCACACGCCGCGGCGGAATGGTGGTCTACGGGCGCGAAAACGGATTCGTCCGCGAGATCCATGATATTGAAAACACCCCCTTCCGCACTAAGTTCGAAGGCGACCTGCGCGAGCTTAAGGGGCATATTGGCATGGGCTGCATAAGCGATACAGACCCGCAGCCGCTGTTGGTGCGCTCCCATTTGGGGCTGTATGCCATATGCACGGTTGGTATAATCAACAATACCGATGAACTTATAGAAACGTATTTTTCCGACCATGGACATCAGTTCATGGCGCAAAGCAACGGAAAGGTCAATGTTTCGGAGCTTGTAGCCGCCCTTATAAACATGAAGGAAAATTTGGTGGACGGCATATTGTACGCGCAGGAGATGATTCGCGGCTCCATTACCATACTGCTGATGACGAAGGACGGCATTTTGGCCGCAAGGGATAGGCTTGGGCGTTTGCCGGTTCTTGTGGGCAGGCATCCTGACGGCAGCCTGTGCGTTTCATTTGAATCGTTCGCCTATCACAAGCTGGGCTATGAGGATGCCCATGAGCTTGGCCCGCGGGAGATAGTGGCACTGAACAGCGAAGGCTGCAAAACCGTTTCCCCTCCGGGCAAGGATATGAAGATATGCGGCTTCCTTTGGACATATTACGGCTATCCAAATTCCAATTACGAAGGCGTAAACGTGGAGGTAATGCGCTACCGCAACGGCGAGATTATGGCACGCGATGAAATTGCGCGCGGAGGGCTGCCGAAGGTT
>OIWQ01004250.1_pt1 | contig 11763 bp, 10 predicted proteins | sample 1587571 | NCBI WGS metagenome assembly OIWQ01 (sample SAMEA3888910, study PRJEB22519) | human gut metagenome | biome: human gut; feature: human-associated habitat; material: faeces | place: Denmark | collected 2010 | reverse complement strand
TCGGAATTCGTGATGGAGGCTCGGTAAGAAAATCTGTTGTTATCCGTGGGGTCGATATTCAAGCTGCCCTCTTGGAACGCAAACACGAGAGGGAGGACTTTCACGCTGAAACGGAAGGTTGACAAGTCGGAAGGGACTTTGCAGAGTTTGTCCAAGTAGAGACTGATGTCGTATGTTTGCCCGTTTTTTAGCGGCTTGGTGGGGGTAAACTCGATAATGTTACCGTCCCGTAGAGATATGGTTCCCTCTGCTTTCGGGGAGATCTTTAGTAGTTTTTCGATCTGCGTGGGAAGACTGTCCCCAGCCTGCAGAACGTTATTTTCCAACCGAACATAGATCGGGTCGGAGGATTTTATCATTCCCTGTGTAAAGTCGGAAATGTATTTGCTATACTCTAGCTTGCTTTGTTCCTTGGTTTTATCTTTGCACGAAAAGATCGTGATCATCAAAAACAGTAAAGGAAAAAGAAGAATTCTTTTTTTCATGCTGGTAATGTTTGATTTATCATTAAGACAAAATTAAATAAAAAAACGGTATGGGAACTTATTGTTCGTTTTAAATTTATATTTTTGCGAGAATGAAAAATCAGACCCTAATTAGGGAGGTAAAATAAGATAATATGAGAATAGCTGTTGTTGGAACCGGTTATGTCGGACTTGTATCCGGAACGTGTTTAGCCGAAACGGGAGTAACTGTAACGTGTGTCGATGTTAACAATGCCAAGATCGAGTTGTTGAATAATGGGGGAATGCCTATTTATGAACCGGGGTTGGCAGAGTTGGTTACCCGGAACCGGGAAGATGGACGCCTCTTTTTCACTACATCGTTGAAAGAGGCATTGAAGGATGCAGATGCTGTTTTTATTGCCGTGGGAACCCCACCTGATGAAGACGGGAGTGCCGACTTGCACTACGTGCTGGATGTGGCTCGTGAAATCGGGGAGATCATAAATGATTATATTGTCGTGGTGACGAAATCAACGGTGCCCGTGGGAACGAATTACAAGGTGAAAGGAGTAATTCAGGCTGCTTTGGGAAAACGAGGAGTGGAAGTGGCATTTGACGTGGCTTCTAACCCGGAATTCTTGAAGGAAGGGGATGCGGTGAACGATTTTATCTCTCCGGATCGCGTGGTGATCGGGGTGGAGAGCGATCGCGCCCGTCGGGTCATGGAACGTTTATATCATGCTTTCATATTGAATAACACACCGATTTATTTCATGGATATATTATCGGCGGAAATGACTAAATACGCGGCGAACTCGATGCTGGCTACCCGTATTTCGTTTATGAATGACATTGCTAATTTGTGCGAGATTGTCGGGGCTGACGTGGAGGCCGTGAAGAAAGGTATCGGTAGTGATTCTCGTATCGGGAAGAAGTTCCTGAATGCCGGATGCGGTTACGGGGGATCTTGTTTCCCGAAGGACGTGAAAGCGCTGGCCCACACGGGCCGCGAGAACGGCTACACGATGCAGATCATCGAAGCTGTCGAGCGGGTCAACGAACAGCAGAAAAGCGTGGTCTTCGAGAAACTGCAGGCCGCCCTGGGCGACCTGCGGGGCAAACTCGTCACGATCTGGGGACTGGCCTTCAAACCCGAGACGGACGACATGCGCGAAGCCCCGGCAGCGGTGGTGATCGACCACCTGCTGAATGCCGGCGCCGAAGTCTGTGTCTACGACCCGGTCGCCATGCCCGAATCGCAGCGGCGGATGGCCGGACGGCCGATCCGCTATGCCCGGACGATGTACGAGGCCGCGGAGGGAGCCGACGCCGTGGCACTCATCACCGAATGGAAAGAGTTCCGCATGCCCGACTGGGCCCAGTTGTACACGGCGATGCGCGGCGACGCGATCGTCGACGGCCGCAATATCTTCGACAAACCGGAAGTCATAGCCGCTGGATTCCGCTACTTCGGAATCGGCAAATAACAAACGCAAACGGCCCGCTTTTCGCGGGCCGTTTGCATTCAAATCCCGGCTTACAGCATCGGAATCACGGTCACGTAGATCGCAGCGATGATGGCCGACGTAATGACACCCGTGACGTTGGCCCCCAGGGCGTCGGGCAGCACCAGCGATGAGGGATTGTCGTGCGACACGATCTTCTGGGCAACCTTGGCCGTCGTCGGCACGCAGCTCACGGCGGCGATGCCGATCACGGGATTGAAGTTGCCCCGTTTGATGAAATACATGGCATAGCCGCCCAATATGCCGCCGATGCCCGAAATCAGCAGGGCGAGGATTCCCAGCACGAGCAGTTTGAGCACCGTGGGATCGAGCAGCGTGTGGGCATCGCACAGTACGCCCAGCAGGATGCCCAGGAAGAACGTCGAGCCGTAGAGCATCGGCCCGCTGATGAAATCGTTGACGTGTTTGAGCCCGGACTCCTTAATAACCACACCGATAAAGAGCGAAAAGAACAGCGGGGCGGCCACCGGGAAGAGCAGGCAGAGGATCACGCACATCACCACGGCGAACGCAATTTTGGTTGCGGGGCTGTACTGCTTAGCCGGTTTCCGGGCCGGTTTCATTTTGATCGCCCGCAGGCGTTTGGGCACCATCGCCCGCACCAGATAGGGATATCCGCCGTAGGTCAGGCCCAGGTAGAGATAGGCCACGACGGTGATCGGCACGAAGATTTCCTTCGAGAGATTGAGCGAGGTGAAGAGCACCATCGGTCCGTCTGCGCCGCCCACCATGGCAATCGAGGCGCTGTCGCTGGGGCTCAGGCCCATCGAATAGGCGATCGGCAGCACGGCGAAGGTTCCCAGCTCGGCGCACAAGGCGAGGAACATGCTTTGCAGGGGCTTGGCCAGCAGGAAATTGATGTCGAGCATCGTCCCGATGCCCATGAAGATCAGGCAGGCGATCAGGCCGTTGCTGAAAGTGAAGGTGTAGACCGGCTGGAGAAAGTCGATCTGGAGAATGTTCATCAACTGGTCGGTGTCGGTCACCATCGGATCGAGGAACAGGTTGCCGTGGGCACCTCCGGGAAAGATCAGCACTCCGGCGTTCACGGCCGCCATGCCCAGCCCCATCGGGATCATCACCAACGGTTCCAAAACCCCTTTGCGCCCCAGGTAAACCAGCAGGATGCCCAGCAGGATCAGCCCGATGCGCGAATACATGATCGCGGGGTCGGACTGCAACAGGGTCGAAATACCCTGGAAAATACTGCCCAGATCAAACTTTTCCATGGTGCAATTCGTATAAACGGCTCATCTCCGTATCCAGTTTCTCCCCGTTCCGGAGATTCCCGAAATGATACTCGGCCAGTCCGTCCTGCACCGCACCCTCCGGAGAGCCGTCGTCCGTGCAGGCCAACGACCAGATGTTGCGGTAGGTATGCGTCAGGTTCATACGGTAGGCGCGGGCCCATACCCGGCCTCTCCCCATCCATACCGAAAGCCCCTCACCACTGAAGCGGGAGAAGAAAAAAGTCATTCCTTTGAGCACATACGCGAATGCGATCCCCACGATAAACGTGAAGCCCATCATCAGCGCAGTCTCCTGAATTATATACATCAGGTTCATCGCTTTATTTTTTAAAGATTTGTTGTGAGCGCGACATCACGCCCCGGGCCGCACGGCCTTCGGGAGCGGGTCGCACACGGAACTCGCAGGCATGGCGCGCCCTGCGGACACACCATGCAACTCGAATAAAGGGATGAGGGGCTAAATGACCAGCACGCCGAACCGGAGGTAATCGGCGCAATGGGACGGCAGGGCCGTCCGCTCACCCTGCAACAGCAGGGAAACAACATATTGCGTGCAGCAGTCCTGCACCCGGGAGAAATGGCGTCCGAAATAGGAATCCCGGACGTCGGCGGTCACCCGGCGATGGTTCTCCAACTGCTTGCGCAGTGCGCGCATAGGCGAGGGAACGGCCGTCTGAACGGTCTCCGTGGCGAAATAATCGGCATGCAGGGACGAAACGGAGTAGCACTCCGATATCCGTCCGACATCGGCCGGCATACGGTCTTCCGCCCCCGCATCCTTCGCCGACGAGAGCGAAGACAGCAGCAGGAACAGCAATATGAATACCGGCGTTTTCATGTTACGGAGAAAATTTGTCGTTCAAATGTAGTACAAATCCGAGAAACAAACAAGTCCGCGGCAGGAATCTTATTATCCATTCCCGCCCGGAGACCGGACGCTTTCGTTTCCGCCCGGACGCCAAGGCCCGAAGCACTCCTCGCCGCCGGACAAAAAAAGGCCGGAGACTATGCTCCGGCCCGTAGCGGTATCGCCTGCGGCGCTTATTTGCGCACTTTGACGATGATCTTGCGCACCGTTCCCTCGCCCACCATCGGAGCGTGGCCGTCCTCGGGGAAAAGCACCGTGAACTGGCCCGGACGCAGCGTATAATAGGTCTGCGGCACGTCGTCGAAGAACTGAATGTCCTTCTCGGCGTCGAACCCGCCCTGCGGCATCCGAAGGTCCTTGCGCTCGCTCCAGCCGAAACCCTCCTCCTTGCCGGTGACGAGCACCTGGATATCGATGTATTCGTTGTGCACTTCGAGCTTGGCGTCGGATTTCTGTTTGAGCTCGCGCTCCATCACATTGACATAGATGTCCTTGCCGTCGAGTTCGTGGATGCCCGGCTCCATCTTCGTCCAGTCCGTCGAAGCGATCAGCGCAAAGGCTTTTTTCATGCGCGGGTTGACGTTTTCATACAACGCGCTGTTTTTCAGAGAGTCTAAAATCATGGTCTTTATTTATTTTTCCGGTTCTGCGTTCCGCGGCCGCCGGGTTTGTCCCGCCCCGCGGCCGGACACAAAGTTAGCAAGAATTTTTTATTATAACAAAGTGACTGAAAAAGCACTATATTTGGTGTAGTAACCGGATCGCATTTTCGTACCTTTATAAAAAACATTCCGACCATGAACTTTACAGACATCAAACTCTCGGGCAAGACCCGTCGTGAGCACGATCTGCTGGGTGAGATGGAAATCCCGGCGGAGTATTATTTCGGCGTGCAGACCATGCGCGCGGTGGAGAACTTCCACATCAGCCGTGTGCGGCTCTGCTTCTTCCCGGAGCTGATCCGCGCCCTGGCCGACGTCAAACAAGGCGCCGCCATGGCCAACCTCGAGCTGGGACTGCTCGACCCCGCGATCGCCGACGCCATCGTCCGGGCCTGCGAGGAGCTGCGCGCCGGGAAACTCCGGGAGCAGTTCGTGGTCGACATGGTGCAGGGCGGCGCCGGGACCTCGACCAACATGAACGCCAACGAAGTGATCGCCAACCGGGCGCTGGAGCTCCTCGGGCATGAGAAAGGCGAGTATCAATATTGCCACCCCAACAACCATGTCAATCTCTCGCAGTCGACCAACGACGCCTACCCCACGGCCGTGAAGATCGCGCTGGTACGGAGCATCGAAAAGCTGGTCGGCGCGCTGCGCGAGCTGATCGCGGCGTTCCACGCCAAGGGCGAGGAGTTCTCCGGCATCATCAAGATGGGCCGCACGCAGCTTCAGGACGCCGTGCCGATGACCCTCGGACAGGAGTTCGAAGCCTACGCCGCCAACCTCACCGAGGAGACCGAGCGGCTGACGGCCAACATGAAACTTTTCTTCGAGATCAACATGGGGGCCACGGCCATCGGAACGGGCATCAACGCCGACCCCGACTACGCCGGGCTTTGCACCCGTTACCTGCGCGAGATCACCGGACTGCCGCTCGTCGAGGCGTCGAACATGATCGAGGCCACGAGCGACACGGGCGCCTTCATTATGAACTCCTCGGCCCAGAAACGCCTTGCGGTGAAACTCTCGAAAATCTGCAACGACCTGCGGCTGCTCTCGTCGGGTCCCCGCTGCGGGCTGAACGAGATCAACCTCCCGCCGCGCCAGCCGGGATCGTCGATCATGCCGGGCAAGGTCAACCCCGTGATCCCCGAAGTCGTCAATCAGGTCGCATTCCGCGTCATCGGCAACGACCTCACGGTGACCATCGCTTCCGAGGCGGGCCAACTGGAGCTGAACGTCATGGAACCGATCATCGTCCACTGCCTCTTCGAAAGCATCGAGATGCTGGTCAACGCGATGAACACCCTGCGCGAAAAGTGCATCGTCGGCATCACGGCCAACGAGGAGGTATGCCGCCGGATGGTCTACAACAGTATCGGACTGGTGACGGCCCTCAATCCTTACCTGGGTTACGAGACCTCGACCATGCTGGCCAAGGAGGCGCTCGAAACCGGCAAGGGCATCTACGACCTGGTGTTGGAACACAAGCTGATGAGCGAGGAGGAGCTGCATAAGGTCCTCCGGCCCGAAAACATGGTCCATCCCCGCCGGAAGATCGAGGAATAAACCAAGCGGTCCGGGCTTCAACAGCCCGGACCGTTTTTATCTGAACCCATCCGCCTACGAACTCTTCCGAAGCCGAACGACGACGGGATGGTGGTCCGAATATTCGACCGGCAGCACCTCGTAAGAGAGGGTCTCGAGCCCCGCGGAACTCAGCACATAATCGATGCGCAGCGTGTTGTAAAATCCCCGGAACGTATGCGAATAGCCCGAGCCGCACTCGCTGAAAGCATCGCGCAGTCCCCGGGCCATCGTGCGGTAGACATACGACATCGGCGTGTCGTTGAAGTCGCCGCAGACGATCTTCCGCGTGCGCGTCGCCCCCACGACCTTGGCGATGCTGTCCACCTGCCGGGCCCGCAGCACGCTGTTCTCGCGCAGGCGCGTGACGATGCTGCGGATCTTGGTCTCGCGCGCCGTATCCGAGAGGAAGCGGTGGCTGGTGATGAACTCGTTGTCCGAAGCGTTGATGGCCGTCGAACGGAGGTGATTGTTGAACACCCGCACCGTGTCGTCGCCGATCATCACGTCGGCCCAGACCGACGACGAGGGCGTCAGCACCGTACCGGTCCGCAGGATGCGGTATTTGCTCAGAATGGCCATCGTCGCACCGTAGACCGAATCGGGGGCCTGCGTGCGTCCGAAATGGGCGCTCTCGTATTTCTCGTCGAGCAGCGCGAACTCCTCGGAGCGCTCCGCGAGGCGGGCGTTGAACTCCTGCAAACAGATGATGTCGGGGTCCTGGCCGGCGATCAGCTGCAGGATGTCGTCGACGCTGCTGCCGCCGTTCTCGCCGTAGAAACTGCGGACGTTGTAGGTCATCACCCGGAACGCCCCGCGGTCGTAAACGGCCTCCCCGTCATAACTGCGGCGGATTTCGGGCCTCCAGAAAAGCGAGACTTTGAAAAGCCCCGCCACGACGACCGCCAGCATCACCAGGGCCCGCACCTTGCGCCACCGGATGACCCAGTAGAGCATCAGCACCACCGACGCGACATAGATGCCGGGCGCGGCGAGTCCCAGCACGGGGAAGAACCAGACCCGGGCGGGATCGACGTAAGGGACGCAATAGGTAAGGACGGTCGTGACGGCCGCCGCAACGGTAGCGATCGTCAGAATCAGGTCCAGCAGTCCCATGAACAGGCTGCGGCGGCGTTTCGCCGGGCGTCCTCCGTAATCGTTGTAATAATCCGAAGCCATCGTTTAGAAACGGATCGTTCCGCGGCGTTTCCACCAATGCAGCAGCAGGAAGCCCCACAACATACCGCCCACGTGGGCGAAATGGGCCACATTGCCCACACCCCTCCATCCGAGGAAGAGCTCGATGACGGCGTAGATGATGACGAACCATTTGGCTTTCATCGGGATAGGCGGTATCAGCAGCATGATGACCGCATTGGGGTGCATCACGCCGAACGCCAGCAGCAGGCCCATCACGGCGCCCGACGCACCGACCAGCAGCAGCGGCAGCTCCCCGAAGGCCAGCGCCGTGAGGTACTGGATCAGCGCCGCACCGATGCCGCAGACCATGTAGAAGGTCAGGAATCGCTGTGACCCCAGTTCGTATTCGAGCGTCCGCCCGAACATCCACAGCGCGAACATGTTGAAGAAGATATGCTCGAAATTGGCGTGCAGGAACATGTAGGTAATGAACTGGTAGGTATGGAAAAACGGCGTCCCGAGCGACAGGGCGCAGTACTCCATGATCTGATTGCCCACGGGCAGCAGCGCCGTGGCCATATAGACCAGCACATTGATTATTATCAGGTTCTTAACGACCGGAGGGGTCTGAAAATAACGGTTCATGACGTTTTTAATTTTTGCAAATGTAACTCTTTCCGCGGGATTATCCCAGCTTGGCGCGCAAATCTTCGGGGGTGATCTCCGCGGTGATCGCCTTGCCCGAGGGCGAGAAACTGAAACTGCCCGTATCGGCCAACTGCCCCAGCAACGCCGCGGCCTCTTCGCGCGTCAGCGGACGCCCTGTGCCCTTGGCGCCCGAGCGGGCCATCACGCCGGCGATCTTCTCCCGCCGGACGTCGGCCAGCGACACGGGGGTCGCAAAGGCCTGCAACAGCTCGAACAACAGTTTGTCCACCGCGTCGGCGGGCATGTCGGCAGGCGTACCCTTCACCTCTACGGCCCCTTCGCCGCAGAAGTCGATGTCGAAGCCCAGCGAGGCGAATTCCACGGCGTTCTCCTCCAGCAGGGCGTATTCGTCGCCCGAGAGCACCAGCCGCTCGGGAAACAACAACTGCTGGCTCACCGACGAACCGTTGCCCAGCATGCGCAGATAATCCTCGTAAAGAATCCGTTCGCGGGCGCGGCGCACGTCCACCACCACGAAGCGACCGTTCAGCAGGGCGGCGACATACCCGCCCGGCAACGGCAGCGGATCGGTGAACTCCGGACGCTGCGCCATGTCGAAGCGCTGCTGCTCGGGAGCGGCGGCGGAAGGGATGAAATCCAATGCGCTGTCGTCGAAGCCCTCGCCCGAAGCGATCTCGAAACCGCCTCCCGACTCGAACTCCTCGAACTCCCCGCCGTCCGTCGCAGGCAGGCCGAACGCCCCTCCCTGCGGGAATGCGGGTACGACGCTCCGGCCTCCGCCCGTGCGGAATCCCGCGGCAGAGTTGTCCGACACGACCCCGCCGTCGCTGTACGGCACGTCGAAGCCCGTGAAATCCTCGTTGGGATCGGGCGCCGAAGGGTCGATATACTCCTCGCTGAACGGATTGTAGTTGCTGTTGGACATCGCCTGCGGCTCGCTGTACACGGCGCCTTTCTGCAGCACGGGAATCTCCACCATGCCCTCGCGGTCGAAATCCATCAGCGGCACGGCGCCCGTCTTGGCCAGCGTCTCGCGCACGGCGGCATTGATGATCTGCCACACGGCCTCCTCGTCGGCGAACTTCACCTCGGTCTTCTGCGGGTGGACGTTCACGTCGATACGTCCGGGATCGATCTCGAGGAAGAGGAAATACGACGGCTGGCTGTTCTCGGGAATCAGCTTTTCGTAGGCCTTCAGGATGGCGCTCGTCAGGTAGCTGCTTTTGAAAAAGCGTCCGTTGACGAACAGATATTGCTCCGTATTGCGTTTCTTGGCGGCCGCCGGACGGCCGATATAGCCCTCGATGCGGGCGATTGAGGTGTCGGCCTCGACTTCCAGCAGGTTTTGTTTGATATGGCGCCCCACCACGTCCACGATGCGGCCAGCCAGCGACGAAGCCTGCAACGTGTAAACCGGGGCGTCGTTGGCATAGAGTTCGAAAGCGATCTGCGGGTTGCAGAGCGCGATGCGCTGGAACTCGGCCTTGATCTGCGAAGCCGACGTAGTGCTCTTGTCCAGGAAACGGCGGCGCGCCGGGACGTTGTAAAAGAGGTTGCGCACGAAGAACTGCGACCCCACGGGACACATCACGGGCGTTTGCGACGCGAATTGCCCGCCGTTGATCTCGGTCTGCGTGCCCACCTCGTCGCCCGCCTGCCGCGTGCGCAGTTCGACCTGCGCCACGGCGGCGATCGAAGCCAGGGCCTCGCCGCGGAATCCGAACGTATGCAGGGCGTAGATGTCCTCCACAGCCCCGATCTTGCTCGTGGCATGGCGGTCGAAAGCCATGCGTGCATCGATGGGCGACATGCCGCAGCCGTCGTCCACAATCTGGATCAAATCCTTGCCGCCGTCGCGGAAATTGACTTTCACGGAGGTCGCACCTGCGTCGATGGCGTTTTCCATCATCTCCTTCACCACCGAGGCGGGTCGGTTGACGACCTCGCCCGCGGCGATCTGGTTGGCGACGACCTCGGGTAGTAATCTGATCTTGTCTGCCATTTACTCCTCCTGGTAATCGTTGGGGACGACCGTAATGGGTGCATAGGGGTTGAACTCCTCCGCGGCCTGCTCGGTCCGAACCGGTGCGGCCGGGGTCCGCGCACGCAGGAACACGTCGGCCAGCTTCGGATACAAAAGGTAGATGAACAGCAGCACCAGCACGGCCGCCGCCGCCATCTTCAAAATCCGGCCCTGCCCCGTCTTGTCCTCGCCGGCACGCCGCGCCGCACGGGCTTCGCGCTGGGTGCGGATGTACTGCCCGGGCTTATATTCGCGTCCGGCATCCTCGGCCCGCTCGCCGTGGAGTTCAGCACGGCGCTGTTCACGCGCCTCTTTCTCGGGGTCGTAATAACGCGGAATATAGTTGAACTTGTTCGCGTGCTTCTTAAACGGGGTAAAGCCTAACATGGTCGTCCTATTTTTTTGTAAAGATACGAATATCTTCACCATTTTATTGCATGGCACTCTTTTTTACAGCATTTCGGCCGCGATGCGACAACTGCGTGCAACAAGCGAGGGCCGTTTAAGAAACGGCCTTCGGCAAACGGAAGCATATCCGGCGCCCCATACCCGGCCAACGCCCCCTAAAACCGTCTCTTAGCCGGGGCTTTACCGGAAGAAACTCTTCATCCGTTCGAAAATGTTCTGGTTCTTGACCGACTCGGCCTTCAGGAAACCGGGCTGCGCTGCCAACTGCTCGACGAGTTTCTTCTCCTCGGCCGAGAGTTTCGCGGGGATGGTGATGTCCACCACCACCAGCTCGTCGCCGCGGCCATAGCCGTTCACGTCGGGCAAACCTTTGCCGCCCAGGCGCAGCACCTTGCCGGCATGCGTTCCCGGAGCGATTTTGATTTTGGCGCGCCCGTCCACGGTCGGCACCTCCACCGTGCCGCCCAGCAGGGCCGTCGTCACGGTGATATTGAGGTTGTGGATCAGGTCGTTGCCGTCGCGCACCAGTTCTGCGTCCGACTCCTCCTCGATCATCACCAGCAGGTCGCCGTTCACGCCGCCCTGACGCGCCGCATTGCCCTTGCCCGTGACCGTGAGGACCATCCCCTCGCCCACGCCGGCAGGAATCTTAATCTCCACGACCTCCTGGCCGCGCAGCGTGCCTTCGCCTTTGCATTTGTCGCACTGCGCCGTAATCACCTTGCCCGAGCCGCCGCACGTGGGGCACACCCCCTGCGTCTGCATGCGGCCGAAGAAGGTGTTTTCCACCCGCGTAACATACCCCGCACCGTTGCAGGTCGGGCAGGTCGAATAGGAATTAGCATCCTTGGCTCCCGTGCCGCCGCACTTGTCACAGGCGATGGTTTTGTTGATTTTGAGCTTCTTGGTGACGCCGTTGGCGATCTCCGCCAGCGTCAGTTTGACCCGCACACGGATGTCCGAACCGCGGTTCACGTGGCGCGAACCGCCGCCGCCCGACGAGCGGAACCCGCCGCCGAAATGACCGCCGAAAATGTCGCCGAACTGGGAGAAGATGTCCTCCATCGAGAACCCTCCGCCGCTGAATCCGCCGAAGCCCCCGGCTCCGCCGCCTGCCGCGCCGCTCATTCCGGCATGGCCGAACTGGTCGTAACGGGCACGCTTGTCGGGGTTCGACAACACGT
>OIWQ01004245.1_pt1 | contig 11772 bp, 10 predicted proteins | sample 1587571 | NCBI WGS metagenome assembly OIWQ01 (sample SAMEA3888910, study PRJEB22519) | human gut metagenome | biome: human gut; feature: human-associated habitat; material: faeces | place: Denmark | collected 2010 | reverse complement strand
AGGTCATGAAGGATACATACTTCTCCATGCTGAAGCCGCCCACAAAGGCACACAGCGCATTGAACAGTGTCACCGACAGTGCCAGAGACACCACCACCAGTACCGTCTTTTTCTTGTTTCGTCCCAGATTGGCAAAGGCCATCTGATGGAGCTTTGCTCCCCGGGTGCTGCGCCGTTTTTTCTTGGTCTGCATTGCATCCGTATATTTGGTAGCCTCCACCGGAGAAACCTTGGCTGCCATTTTTCCGGGCTTGGAGCAGGACAAGAGCACTGTCAGCAGAGCAAACAGCACGGAGCCAACAAAGATCACAGGCGAGGTGCTGATGGTAGTGATGCCTGTATCCAACTGGGTGGAGCGCAAGACAACAGGTACCAGAACAGCGCCGATGCCGTAGCCCAGCAGCAGCCCTGCCGGAATGCCGATCAGACAAAGCAGAAGTGCCTGCTGGCGAATGATACGTTTGAGCTGCCGGGGCGTTGTGCCAATGGTTTTCAGAAGTCCGTAAAACCGGATATCTCCCGCAACAGAGATCTGGAAAATGTTATAGATGATAAGATACCCAGTGAAAATCACCAGCAGCAAAAAAGCTGCTATGGCGATCATCAGCTCTGGATCGAGCCGCGACTCCAGCTGGGATGAGGTATATCCCCAGTTGACGCCGATTCGGACGCTGTTGGGATCGGTATAGCTGTCCCATGTGTAGCCAAGATCGGTATCCACCTGCTCCATCTGCCCTTGAATGTTTGTGCCGGAGGCCAGCATGACATTCAAATCGGTGCGGAAAGGCTGTAAACCTGTTTTCACTGCCTGCGCTTCGATATCATCTGCGTAATCACGGCTGATGTTGATGTAATGAACAGGCATTAGTTCATCATAGTCCCAATAGCCCACCAGCGTAAAGGTATCTGTTACAGTAAAGGCGGTTTGATCCTTGTCCGTAATGGAATAGGAAACCGTGACCTCGGCGCCCAGCTCCGGCGTTACACCAAGCATCTGCAACGCTGCCGTGTCCATGGCTACCTCTTTGCCGCTTTCGGGCATCCGTCCGGTAGTGGGGGTGGCATAGCTCCATTTGGTGCAGTTGGCATCCATGTAGCTGATCTCTGCAGGGGTTTTGGAAAAGACACCATCCACCGTGATGCCGATCACCTTCCGTGCCCCCGCAGCCTTCACCTTTGGGTGGGCAGCGATGCGTTCCGCCTGCTCGGGGGAAACATCTTTAAAGGTACCGTGTGCATAGCCGCCTACCTGCCGAAACTGGTAGGTTTCATAACTGGCGTTCAACGACAAGACAATGGTGAACATGGACGTAAATAGCAGCGTTGTCAGCGCAATGGCAAAAATAGCGATCAGATTGCGGCGACGGTTCGCATAAAGAGATTTTAGCCTGCCCGGCGCAGCAGCTCGGATGCCTGCGCGTCACGCAGATCCCGCCGCAGCTCGACGGGGCGGTAGAGGTACAGGAGCGCCTGCCCCACCAGAAAGCGGATCGGCAGCAGGCACAGTCCCTTCGGCGACAGCCGCCGGTTCAGCTGCCGGATGTCATCGAGCAATGCCTCGCGATCCTTGCAGGGGCAGGGAAACAGGCTCCCTGTCTTGATGCCTGCGAGTGTCGGCGCGCCCTGACGGATCAGAATATCTTCAGACATTCGCTCTTGCCTCCTTTTCTTCTTTATTACGATGGTTAGAGGCATCTAACTTGCGGGGTTCAGAAAAGCCGCCTTATAAGCGGTCTTCAAAGTGCGCTGCGGATTGGCCTGAAAACGAGAACAGCCGCTGCTTTTCATGCGTTCCCATTGCTTTAATGGTTAAATGCATCTAACTATTGCACCTATAAGTTACCACAGATCAGCGGGAAATGCAAGCATTTTTTCCCCTTTTCGCAGGCGCAGGATATGAAGGGCTTTGCGGAAGATGGAAACCTGAGATTTTACTTGCGCTTCAAATGTGTATTTGGTATAATTATTTCAATTTTTTATATGCGCATGCATGATATGCACGGAGGTGAGACACATGTCAGATAACAGAGTAACACTTCTGGGGACGCCCTGTGTCTATCGGGACGGAAAAGAGATCCACTTTCCTTACCGTAAGGCGGAGGGAATATTCTATTATCTGTGCGTGGAGAAGCAGACGAACCGTGATGAGCTGGTTTCCCTTTTTTGGGGTGCCTGCGATGAAAATACCGGACGAAAGAACCTGCGCCAAGCGCTGTTTCAGATCCGCCGCTGTGTAGGGGACGAGGTCATCGTCCTTCAGGGAAGAAACGACCTGAAAATGAACGAGCGCTTTGGGCTGAAGGTGGACTGGGATGCGCCGGATGCGGAGTTTGCCCTCTCCCGGGGTCGGTTTCTGGACTTCTTTTATCTCAAAGAATGTCCCGAGTTTGAAGACTGGGTCGAGCAGAAGCGCGCGCAGCAGCTCGCGCGCAGCCTGAGCTACATCAAGAACCAGATGGCAAACCTCTCCGTTTGCCGGAATACGGAACGGCTGCAGCAGCTCATTGACGTCTGGCAGATGTGGAAGCCATGGGACGAGGAAATGGTCCTCACCGGCATGAAGTGCTTCGCCCAGACGGGCAAGTATGACCTGGGGATACAGCTGTATCAGGAGTACGCCGGCCGCCTTCAGAACGATCTGGATGAAGCGCCCTCCCAGCTGGTGGAGCTGATGCAGCAGTCGCTGCTCCACCGCAAAAAGCTCGCCGCCCTCCGCAAGCCGGGGACGCAGGACAGCTTCTTTGGCCGGCTGGAGGAGCTGCAATACATTGACGAGAGGATCTTCTGGTTCTTAAACGAGGACAGCACGCACTCCGTGGTGATTGAGGGCGAAGTGGGCACCGGCAAGACCGAGCTCATGAAGCAGATCCTGAAAATGAACTACGGCACCGATGTTTTGCAGCTGTCCTCCCACTGCTACGGGATCGAGGAAAACTATCCCATGAAGGCGTGGCGCGATATGTTCGTCCAGCTGGAAAATCTGTGCGACATCGGGACCATACAGCTCTCCGAGCAGCATCGCGTCCGGCTCTCGTCCGTGCTGGCGCACGGCGTCAACCTGAGCGGGCACAGCGCGGAGGATGTTACCGTGCTGATCAGCGGCGTGCTGGCCATTTTCAAGGAGCTGGTGAGCCGCTGGCGCATCATCATGTATTTCGACAGCCTCCAATGGATGGATTCGGTCAGCCAGCTGCTCATGCAGCGGGTGATGATCGAATTCGGCAACGAGCAGATCTTTCTCGTGGCCGCGTGCCGAACGGGAGAGGAAAAAAGCGTCCGCGGACTGCTGCTTGCGCTGCAGGAGCGCAACCTGATCGACCTGCTGTCGCTCTCGCCCTTTACGGAAGAAGAGACCACCGCCATCACCCGCGAGGTGCTGGGCGTGTCCGAGCAGGATGACGAGGCTGTTCACAGACTGTATCTCCGCACCGGGGGCAACCCCATGGCGCTGATGGAGATGCTGGGCGTCATCCGCCGGGAGGGCTGGGATTCGCACCTTCCTCTGCCGAAAATCGACATGCTGACCCAGCTGCGGCTGGATCGGCTGAATCCGCAGCAGCGGCGGGTGCTGGATGCCATGTCCATCCAGTTTGAGCAGGCCGATATGGAAGATCTGACGCTCCTGACGGGATTTTCGCCGATGGAGCTGGTGGACCTGCTGGAGCATCTGATGAGGGCCGACCTTGTGGTGGAGCAGCTGTGGGATCGCGGCGCGGTCTATAAGTTCAGGCACCCGTTCTATAAGCACTACGTCTACCAGCACCTGTCCATGGGCAAGCGGCAGCTGTGGCACCGCACCATGGCCGAGTGCTACGACATGAAGGAAGGAAGACGCTGGTACATCCTGCTGCCCTATACCATTCGGCACTATGAATGCGGCGGTATGCCGGAGCGGGCCGAGGCGCTGCGTCAAAAGATGCAGAATGAGAAGGAAAACTGAAGGCGCTTTCACCCGTCAATGCGCCGGAGCGACAATATATGAATATAGACTGTGCGGTTTGTACACCGCTTTACAGCTTGCCGAAATGAGGTTCATCCTCGTTTCGGCAAGCTGTTTTTTAACGGGCGATGCGATTTTATTTTACATTTTTTTGCGCCGGATGTTTCCGTTAACGCAATTTTAACGCACCGCGCGTATACTTGAGGTCAAGTTAAACGGAAGAGCACTCCCCGGAAAGCAAATCGACTGTTTGATCGTGAAATATGAAATGGAGGAATGAAAATGACCCCGAATGAACAGCGGATGATGCAGGTCATCGATGAGAACCGCGAAAAGGTCCATAAGATCGCAAAGAAGATCTGGGAATTCAAGGAAGTAGGCTGGGAAGAGTTCCAGTCCTCCGCCCTGCTGGAGAACGCACTGGAGAAGGAAGGCTTTGAAGTCCAGCGCGGTCTGGTCGGCAAGCACCCCAAGTTCGATCAGGAGATCGACATGCCCACCGCCTTCAAGGCTGTGTACAAGGGCAAGGAGGGCGGCCCCGTCATCGGCCTCATGCTGGAATATGATGCGCTGCCCAACGGCCACGCCTGCGGCCACAACCTGATCGCCGCTTCCGGCTTCTCCGCCGCACTGGGCCTGAAGGAAGCCTTCAAGGATATCGGCTCTGTTATCGTTTACGGTACCCCCGCTGAAGAGCTCGAGGGCTCGAAGCACTACATTGTCGAAGCCGGCTACATGGACGAGGTCGACCTGATGCTCGCCAACCACTACGGCGGCAACTGGGGCTCCGAGGTCACCGGTAAGGCCATCGTGTGGCCCACCCACGACAACTGGCTCACCTTCAAGGGGCGCACCGCCCACGCCTCCTCCGCTCCCGAGCAGGGCCGCAGCGCGCTGGACGCGGTGCTCCTCACCTGCACGGCGCTGGAGTACCTGCGCGAGCACATGGTCGAGACGAACCGCATCCACTACATCATCTCCAAGGGCGGCACCGCCGCCAACTCTGTCCCCGATGAGGCAACGCTGAACGTGGAGCTGCGCACCAACGACTCCGCCGAGCTGAACTCCATGATGCGCCGCGTTGACAACATCATCAAGGGCGCCGAGCTGATGACGGAGACCACCGCCATCTACAAGTGGGATGCTCCCTGGTACTGCGCTACCCCCGTGCCCAGCCTGTATCACAACGCTGCTGACTATGCCGCGGATCTGGGCATCGATTCCTCCCGCTTCACCTTCGGCAACCTGCCCAAGGCCTCTTCCGACCTCGGCAGCGTGGCCTACAAGCTCCCCACCGTAGAGATCACCTTCCCCATCGTTCCCGACGGCGAGCCTGTTCCCGTTGGTCACGCGGACGAGACCGCTCTGCTGACCTGCCAGGACTACCCCATCGACCAGTGCATCCTTGCCAGTAAGCTTATGGCGCTCACCGGCCTGCGTATCGCCGGCGATCCCGAGAAGCTCAGCGCCCTGAAGGCGGAGTTTGCCAAGAACTACCGCGAGTGATCCCCCCTGTATTCTCAAGTGAGTGCCTTAACCCACACTCACATGGAATAAAAGAATCGCACAAAAAGAGAGGAGAAAAAACATGTCAGACAATTCTAAGAATCTGTCGTCCACAAAGGACCTGAAGCGAGTCCTTGGCTTCTGGGACCTGATGGCTGTCGGTATCGGCTCCATCATCGGTTCCGGTATCATGTCCCTGACCGGCTGGGGTATTGATGAGACCGGCCGAAGCGTTTGCATCGCGTTCGTCATCGGCGGTATCATTGCCGTCCTGGCCCGTTCCCCGCAGATCTTCCTGAACTCCGTAGCACGTTTCCGCGGCGGTGACTACTCCATGGTGGGCACCTTCCTTGGCCCCCGTTGGACCGGCACCTATTCCATGATTGCCCTTTTGACAAGCGTTACCCTTTGTATGTACGCTCTGTCCTTCGCCGACTATGCCATGCCCTTCCTCCCCAATGTGAGCCGTAAGGTCATCGCTCTGTCGATCCTCACCATCCTGTTCATCACCAACACCTTCGGTATCAACGCGTTCTCCAAGATTCAGAACGCAGCAGTTATCGTGCTGGTCATCTCCCTGACGGCCTTTACTGCGGTCGGTCTGACCAAGCTGGACGGCAATTACTTCGAGCCCACCCAGTTCATGACCCACGGTGCCGTCGGTCTGTGGCAGGCTTCCGTCCTCATGAGCTACACCTGCGATGGCGCTCAGTACGTCACCCAGATGAGCGGCGAGGCGAAGAACCCCACCCGCGATATCCCCCGCGTTATGCTGTTCTCCACTCTGGGCGTCTCCGTTTTCTATGGTTTGATCGGTGTGGTCGCTTCCGGCGTGCTTCCTGTTGACCAGGTTGCCGGCCAGCCCATGACCGTCGTGGCCCAGGCGATCCTCTCCAAGCCCCTGTACTACCTCTTCTGCATCGGCGGCGGCTGGATGGCTCTGCTCACCACCCTGAACAGCTCCATCGCCACCTGCACCAAGCCCCTGATGCAGGCCTGCAACGACGGCTGGTATCCCCGCTCCCTGGCCCGTCTGCACCCCAAGTATCGCACTCCCCTGATCCTGCTGGGCTTCTACTATGTGGTCGGCTTCGTCCCCATCGCCTTCGGTATTGATATCGACATCATCAGCAACATCACCATCACTGTCGGTGCCATCACCAAGACCATGATCGTGCTGTGCCTGTGGAACATGCCCAAGGTCCTGCCCGAGGCTTGGAACAAGTCCAACTTCCACATCAGCAACGGCGCTCTCAAGGCTCTGTGCATCGTTGACCTCCTGGTGATCGTCGTTTCCGGCGTTACCTCTTCGTTCGAGCTGCCTCTGCCCCTGCTGCTTGGCAACCTTGGCGTTGTGGTCTTTGCCTTCCTCTTCGGCAGCATTCGCTTCAAGAGCGGCAAGGTCCAGGTCGAGGAGAGCTACGAGTTGTCCTAATTTTCCCTGATAGATACCTCTTTCACGTTCAACACCCCGGAAAGCAAACGGTTCATGTTTATAGGTACACAATGTGACCTATGGGGCAAACCGGACGGTACAGGGCACGAAAAAATAGGTCGAGGGAATTCCCCTCGACTTATTTTTTCTTTGATCCCAAGTTTATTTGAGCGACACATTTCGATAATGTACAATAAGTTGCGCAAATTGGAAAATGCATAAAAGAAGACATAGCTTGCAGGCTCTGGTAGAATGAAGTTACCACACACCATTCTGAAAGGAGACAGCAAACTATGTCCGAGAAAATTGTACAGCTAAACGAGGAAGTAATCAAGGGCCAAATCAAGGAATTGGTTCGCGGCAGCGTGGAGGAAACCCTGAACGAGCTGCTGGAAAAGCTGCCAAAGATTGTTTCTTTATAAAAAGGGGCAGGAAATAATCCTGCCCCTTTTTAGCTATCTTTTTTGCAGTAGTTTAGGCTTGAAATATACGTTGAGAAAAGGGAAAGCATTTCATCAATACACTTAGTGATACAACTAATGAAAGTTTCGACATCTTTTTGCGTCACAGTAATGCTGTTTTCTCCATGTGCGATGGAATTTCGATACCAAACTAATTTTTCAATAGTAGGCTTTTGCTGGTCTAGCACGGGAGAAACTGAAATTTCAAAGTAAGAAAGCATTTTCGATAATTGCTTAAAATTTAAGTTGGAATTTGCCGAAACAACGCTTCTATCAATATGTACTCCTGTTTTTTGTGATGCCAAAAATTCGTTCAAAAACCGTGACTGTTGGTCTGTCGAACAATTTCCTTGCAAATATGAAAACCTTTTTCTGTTGTCTAATAATAAAACGTGATTGGCAGCATCTTCATATGAAAGACTTATTTCATTGAGGTAGTCAACCAGTAGTTTCATTGATGCGACACAAAAGCCTTCCCAATGCGAATAAATCATCGGAATACAAAACTTCCAAAATAAAGGGTAATGCGATCTGAAAGAAGGGTAAGTATATAGAAAGGGGATTTTCTTGCAAAACTCAAGTTCAGTAATTCGCCATTCTCGCTCTGCTACCAACAGACATTGTAATTCGTGCTCTGTCATTCTGCATCATCCAAAAGAATTTTTCTTGCAATAATCAACTTGTTATTTATTGCGCTAGGATTGCTACTTGCTGCACCGGCATACTTTTTGAAATCTGCATTTTCGCGAAGTTCAGCGACACGACTCACAAATGTATCGGTTGCAATCGCACGATAATTCTTAGATGTAGTTGCTAATGATAAGAAAATAGAGTCGAACATACTAGTTGAGAGATTTAACCGTGATAGCTTAAATATGTCACATCCCGCAGGCTGTAGGTAAGTGCAGATTTCCTCAAAAACTTGCGTTGTCTTTTCAATTTTTTCAACATCGGGAGTTTCACATTGCTTTTTCATAATCTTATCAAAGAAGTCTTCAATAACCTTCTCTGTGTACTCCGCACGGAAATTGTATAGTGAGAAAAAGCGTAGGAATAGTTCCTCATACATCATTTTTTCTCTTGCATCGTCAGAAATGTTTACCAAAGCTCTATATATAGGATTATTTGAGCACTTATTTATGGTAGCGCTGAAATACTTATAGTTAGCAAATCCACGGAAAATGCAGTTTCGTATCTCTTGACGGGTTAAACCTTCACCACCTGTATTAAGTCGTTTGAACAACTCATATCGCATCTCAAAATGGCTGTCTTTTTGTATAATTTCGACTCTACAAGGAGTTCTTTTGATTGCCAATTTTAAGTCCAAAGGTAGCGTCTCTATTGTTAAGCCTTCCAATTCTGGAACAATACTACCCGGCTTTAATACTAAATGATTTTTTCTCTCATCCTTTAACTCTCCAAAGAAGGAAAGGACAGTCGAAACTCGTTGCAATCCATCTATTAACTCCCAAGTGCCATCTGAGTTAGTCGCTACGAAGATAGAAGGGAACGGGATTCCTAGTAAAATGGACTCAATAAAATCAGTTTGCCGCTGCTTGTCCCAACGGAAGGCCCGCTGATATTCTGGTGAAATAATGATCTCTTCATCCTTATACATATTGATGATTTCACCAAAAGACATATCCACTCTGTCAGATTTAATATCTTGCCTATACTGGGAGATTCTGTCGTTAATATCCATACAAACTCCTCCGAAAAGATTATTCTCCAAGTTACTTTAATATTACCGCACAATATATAGAAAGTCAATCTGGGGATTCTTGGGGAAAATGATCCTTATTAGGAGGCATCTTCTCCCAAAGCGGTGAAAGCTCGACATCCTTGTGTGCCTATTTTCCCAGCGGTATAATATGGGCAGAAGGATAAACCAACCCGATTTTTTTACAGGAGGTAGCTCTATACACCGGCGGCGGCATCCCCAATCTGTACCGCATTTGGAAATCCGAAAACTGGCCGGAGCCGGTTTTCTCGGAGAGTTGCTCGCCGGATTGCGTCTCGCTTACGCTGTATATGACGGGCCACAGCGGCGCAGAAAACGCAACCGCCGGAAAGCAAGTCCCCCTGAGCGCATTATCCCAGCGCCAGCTGCTGATCGACTATCTCACAGACCACCCCACCAGCGACCTGTTTGCGCTCTCCAAAGCCCTGGGCACCAGCTTGAGCCGCACGGAATCCATCTTACAGCAGCTTGCCGATGAAGGTATCGTCGTCGTGGAGGCAGGCCAAGTGAATCGACTGTATAAGCTGAAAGCGTAAGGCAGCTCAAATCCTGCGCCGCAATAGACAAAGAATAAGAAAAGCCCCTCTGAAATCAACGATTTCAGAGGGGCTTTGGTCCGAGTAGTGCGGCTCGAACGCACGGTCTCCTGGTCCCAAACAGGAACCGAAAACTTTTTTCGGACGTTTCCAATGATTTTTCATCATTTCCGCTCGTATTCCGTTACTCTCGTACCCTCTTTTGAACCCCCATTTCCGCCTGTTCCGCGCGTGTCTGTAGTAATCCATGTGGTCAAAAATGCTTCCCGCTCAAAAGAACGGGAAGCGTTTTCTATGTTCAAGGTGTCTGCATTGTAACTCTGGGCAGAGGGTTATGCAAGTGGTTTCTGCGGGGTAGCAACTCAAAGATTGAGCCGCTATAGACAAAGAATAGCCCCATCACGAAGATCACTTTTCCAGAAGATCCTCCATCGTGCAGCCAAGGACTTTTGCGAGGCTGAGAACCGTCTCCGCGCTGGCTTTATTGATATCCTTGTTGTGCTGCTCGTACATTTGAATTGACCGGAGGCTGACGCCGCTTCGCTTGGCAAGCTCTGCTTGTGTGCAGCCGTAGGTCGTGCGGATGCGCTTGAGATTGGTATCTGTAAAATACGCACGCACTTTGGCATCGGCGATATCGGCAAATTTGCTGATGTCTGCTTCGTGAAGCGGAGCGTACATCTGCTGCAAATCCTCGAACGAAAGGACCTTGAAAATATCGCCGAATTTCCTGCCGGAGAACCATTGATAGTACGCGATAGCCCAGCCGATCCAATACTCTTTAGAACGGCTGAACGTTACCTGCGGTTTGGCAGTTGGCGTTTTGCCGGCCGTCTCGACAAGAACATCTGCCACGACTTCAATTCCGCTTTTTCCTGCCAGATAAGCAGGCTCACCATTCTCGATTCGCTTGCTGACAGAGCTTACGGAAAATAGCTTCACAAAGTCATTTCCTGAAATACTGCAGGCGTTGATGGCATAGTCAAAAGCGTCGCCCAGCAGCGCCTGTGCGTTACTTAGATACATTTCTTGGTATGCGTGGGTCATCGTTTTGAATGCCTCCTCTCAGAATATCCAGCATATACAGGCCATCGGTTTCTTCTTCAAGTATGCTCACATAATGTTGATCGGCTTCATCGTTCCGGGCCTTGCGAAGAACATAATATTTTTCCTTTTCTGCGATGGAAAATCCCTCGTAATGCAGCAGCGAGAACGCATATTTGGACTTGACGACGATCTGCTCTCCCAGCTTTCCCAGCCGCATGGCTTTTGCAAGCTGCTGTACGGAAATTCCGTTATTTAAGAAAGACTCGGCATAGTCAAAATAGGAGTCATCAGCGCGATAGCCAATAATCAGGTCATAGGCATTGACGTTGACGCTGAAATTGTCAATCAAGTACCGTTTTGCCCGCTGCGCTGCCGGGGTTTTGATGGAAAACAGGCGGTGCTCCACTAAAACGGCGATCCAGTTCAGGATTGTATAGTCCGGACTGTTCAGATTCAAGATTTTCAGGTATTCCGTATCAAGACTGTAACGATTGGCAAAGCCATTGCGCAGAGAGGACACGGCCCATTCTTTCGCAAGTTCTTCGCTTTCCGTGCAGTAAAAGCCAAGACCGAAGTCATTGTTTTTCTTGCCCAACCCGAAAGTCGGCGTTTCCACAAGCTGCTCGGAGCCGTGATACAGTGTGATTTTCTGATTCATCTGTGTGTCCCTCCTGCATATCTCTATCTGCAATAGTATCACCAAAGTGATATAAAATCAAGTCGTATTTGTAGAGAGACTTCAAGAAAGAACGTTCCCAGCGTGAAACAAATTTATCTGCAAGTAGCTTCTTCAAAAGCAGCAGTTCAAAGGTTGCGTCGCCATAAACAAAGAATAGGCGGTTTACGACTAAGATTATAAACCCCTTAATTCAGGCATAATAGTAAGGGATTTATCGCACAGCCATTGATTATTCCCTTATTTTATTCTAATATTTAAGGGAAACAGAATGGAGGTAAGGGAATGATAACCTTCAATTACTCTGCAATCAGGCAACAAAAGTGGGACTCGGACGTTCTTGGTCTGATTGCGGCCATATACAAGGAAGCCGGGAAGCAGGAACTGTATTTGAAGCAGCGCCCGGAGGAACTCGAAAAGCTCGTGGAGA
>OIWQ01004236.1_pt1 | contig 11789 bp, 10 predicted proteins | sample 1587571 | NCBI WGS metagenome assembly OIWQ01 (sample SAMEA3888910, study PRJEB22519) | human gut metagenome | biome: human gut; feature: human-associated habitat; material: faeces | place: Denmark | collected 2010 | reverse complement strand
TTCACGGTTTGCGGCTCCCTGCGGAATCTGCATAAAATCCGCCGCGCTTATCCGGCAGCAATCATCAATGTCAACACCAGCGCTGATTTCTGCCATTAAAATTGCATCAAATCCTGCATGTGGATATATAAAGCAAAAAACCCGAAGATTGTGCTTGCAATCTCCGAGTTTCTTTTCTTCGGCTGCGCGCATGGGTACGGGAACGATCCGTGCCCAGCGAATGCCCGGTGACACGGTCCGGGCGGGTGCGGCCATTTTTACGCGTTCAGGCTGCGGGCCAGTGCGGATTTCTTTCTGGCAGCGGTATTCTTGTGCAGGATACCCTTAGCAGCGGCCTGGTCGATCTTCTTGATCGCGACGCGGACGGCCTCGGCCTTGTTTTCCTCGGCGTTCTGAGCCTTCTTGACATAGGTCTTCAGCTCGGACTTGATGGCCTTATTGCGCAGAGTTTTGGTAGCAATGACCTTTACTCTCTTCTTAGCGGATTTGATATTGGGCATGTGTTACACCTCCTTACATACTATTAGACGGTACTTTGTTATGATAACATTCCCACCGGAAAAACGCAAGAGGTTTTTTTAGATTTCTCCTGTATTTCCGGGGCATTTCCCCGCAAAAAGGACCTCCAGGCTGCCCGCTCCCCGGCGGGTATAGGCCATCGGCAGCGGCATGGGCACTTCGCACGCAAAGGTATAGCCCTTGCTGCCCTCCTCGTAAAAGGGATGCAGCGCCCGGCGCAGCAGCCCATCGGCAATCACAAAGTCCTCGCATTGCAGCGCTATGATGCGCACCGGCTCGGCCCTTTCCACCACCACATAGCCCAGCATTTTGGTGCCCTCAGCCGCAAAGTAGCCCCACACCGGCCCCTCGGCGGTCAGGCCGGTATCCTCGGCCATCATCTGTAAAATATCCGGCTGGATGGGTAGGATCGAGATCATTCCTGTCCCTCCCCGGTGCCATTGCCGCCTGCCTTGGTAATCGCGCCCCGCAGCGCGATCAGCTCACTGGACTTCAGGTCACGCCAGCGGCCGGGCTGCAGCATGCCCAGCTTAATGGGCCCCACAGCAATGCGCTTCAGGCGCACCACCTCCAGCCCCACGGCCTCGCACATCCGGCGGATCTGCCGGTTTTTCCCCTCGCTGATGGTGATTTGCAGCACCACGCGGCCGGGCTGTTTTTCCAGCACAATGACGGTGGCGGGCAGGGTGGTGGTGTTCTCCCCTATCTTCACCCCGGCAGAGAGCTCCGCGGCCTGTTCATCGGTAATATCGGGGCGCACCGTTACGCGGTACACCTTATTGATATGGCTGGCCGGGTGCATAATGCGGTTGGCCAGCTCGCCGTCATTGGTAAAGAGCAAAAGTCCCTCACTATTGCGGTCCAGGCGGCCGATGGGGTACACCCGTTCCTCCACCCCGGTCAGCAGGTCGGTAACGCAGCGGCGCCCCAGCTCATCGCTCAGGGTGGTCACATAGCCGCGGGGCTTGTTCATCATGATATAGCGGTACTGCTTCTTCCGGGCAAAGTACACCCGCTTGCCGTCCACCGCTATCACATCCCGGTCGGGGTTCACACTCTGGCCTATTTCGGCCTTCCGCCCATTGATGGTCACACGGCCCTGGCGCACCAGCTCCTCGGCCGCCCGGCGGCTGGCCACTCCCGCTTCACTCAGCGCTTTTTGAATACGAATTGGCTGCATATTTTTCTCCTTCTGCCCGCATCTCTGCGGTCATTTTCATCGGTTTGGCGGCGTTCTGCCGCTCTGTCCTACTATAATAGCGCATTTTAGCCGGCTTGTCACTCTTTTCTTTTCTCCTCGGCCAATCGCATAGCCGGCTGAGGAGTTGGTAGAAAAAGATGATAATTTTTTGCCTTCTGCAACGGTTCAATCCTCCGTTCTCAGGTAAGTTTCATAAAGCCGCCAGTCCCGCTGCTCCACCTCAGCATCCAGCAGGGTGCCCTCGGCGGTGTATTCCCGGCTGAAGATCTGTCCCTGCTCCTCCAGCCGGTGCAGCAGGGCGCCTTCGGCATAGGGCAGGCACAGCCGGCAGCGGATCCTTTGGGGCGGCAGGGTTTCGGCGATGGTTTGCAGCAGCCACGGCAAGCCGTAGCCCGTCTTTGCCGAGATACGGACGCAGCCCTTATAGGGCTCATTTTGGGCATCAGGGGCGGCATCGCACTTGTTCAGCACGGTGATGACCGGTGTGCCCTCCACCCCCAGCTCCTCCAGCAGCCGTTCCGTCACGGCACGCTGTTCCAGCAGCTCCGGGCTGGTGATATCGCAGACGCTGAGAATGAGATCGGCACTGGCCGCCTCCTCCAGCGTGGAATGGAAGGCCTCCACCAGCTGGTGGGGCAGCCGCCTCACCAAACCTACGGTATCAATGAGCATGACCTTTCGTCCGTCCGGCAGCTCCAGCGCCCGGGCAGTCGGGTCCAGCGTGGCAAAGAGCTTATCCTCCGCCAGCACCCCGGCCTGGGTCAGGGTGTTCAGCAGGGTGGATTTCCCCACATTGGTGTAGCCCACAATGGCCACCGTGGTCACGCCGTCTTTTTTACGGCGGGTTCTTCTCTGTTCCCGGCGGCGTGCCAGGGCGGCCAATTCGGTTTTTAGGGCGTCTATTCTGCGGCGGATGTGGCGGCGGTCCACTTCCAGCTTGGATTCACCGGCCCCTCTGCGGGCACCGGTCCCGCCGGTCCCGCCGCCGCCCTGCCGGGAAAGCTGCACCCCACGGCCCGCCAAGCGGGGCAGCTGGTATTGCAGCCGGGCCAGCTCCACCTGTAATTTACCCTCGCCGCTGGCGGCCCGGGCCGCAAAGATATCCAGAATGAGCATGGTGCGGTCCAGCACCGGGCAGTCGCACAGCTCCTCGATATTCCTCAGCTGCGCCGGGGAAAGCTCCTCATCGAAGATGATGAGGTCGGCCTCCACCGCTTCCAGGTACTCCTTCAGCTCCAGCAGTCGGCCGCTGCCCATAAAGGTGGCCGCCACAGGACTTTGCAGCTTTTGGGTAGCGGTGCCCACCACCGGGTAGCCGGCCGTTCTGGCCAGCTCCCGCAGCTCCTCCAGCGAGGTTTCCACATCATACTCCCCGGTATCCACGGCGGCCAGTACCGCCTTCTTGGGGGCCTCTAAATTTTCGTACAGCTCTGTTGGCATAGTTTACTCCTCGGATGGATTTTGGCAGGGGGCAAAGGCGCCGGGCCGCAGGCCAGGCCGTCCGGAGGACGGCCTCAGCGGGCGAAGCCCGCCGGCCCCGGCGAAGCCGGGGCGGCCTGCGGCCCCAGCCTGGTCCTGCACCAAGCCCTCCCTTGACAAATCCCCTGCCGCTCCCGTACAATGGCAGCAGAAACTGCTGCTCCGTGCGGGGGGATGAGGGGGGTCATTTGATGCGATTTTGGGATTACCTGCGGTACCGGCGGCGGATGCTGCTGGCGGCAGCGGTCTGCTGCGTGATATTTGCGGCAAGCTTTGCGCTGTACCGGCTGCCGCTGCGGGCGGTGCTGTACCCGGTGGGACTGTGTCTGCTGGTGGGACTGGGCTTTGCCGTGTGGGATTACCGCCGGACCCTAAAGCGGCACCGGGCACTGACCGGCTGTGGGGATCTGACCGCGGAGCTGCTGCGGGAGCTGCCCCCGCCGGAAAGCCTGGCAGAGGAGGATTACCGGGCGCAGCTGCTGCACCTGCGGCAGCTGTGCACTGAATTGCAAAGCGCGGCCGACAACCGCTACCGGGATGCCATCGAGTACTACACCACCTGGGCGCACCAGATCAAGACCCCGATCGCTTCGATGCGGTTGGCGCTGCAGGGGGAGGATACCGCCCTTTTCCGGCGGCTATTGAGTGATCTTTCCCGCACCGAGCAGTATGTGGAGATGGTGATGGCCTTCCTGCGGCTGGAGGACGCTCCCGGGGACTATGTGTTCCGGGAGGTCGCGCTGGATGAGGTGCTGCGGCAGGCGCTGCGCCGTTTCTCGGCGGAATTTATAGACCGGCGGCTGCGGCTGGACTATACCCCTACGGGGCTTACTGTGCTTACCGATGAAAAGTGGCTGTGCTTTGTGCTGGAGCAGCTGCTTTCCAATGCGCTGAAATACACCCGGGAGGGGAGTATCACGGTGGAACTGGCCGGGGAGCGGGTTCTGGCGATCCGGGATACCGGCATCGGCATTGCGCCGGAGGACCTGCCGCGAATTTTTGAAAAGGGGTATACCGGGCAGAACGGCCGGGCGGACAAGCGGGCCAGCGGGCTGGGGCTGTACCTGTGCAGCCGCATCTGCCGCAACCTGGGGGTAGGGCTGACGGTGAAAAGCACCTCCGGCGTGGGGACTACCCTGCTGCTGGATTTTACGCAGTACCCCCTGCGGGTGGAATGAGAGGGACAAGCCCCGGGGAGGGGAGAGCGGCCCGCAGGGCCGGCCGCCGCAGGCGGCCGTAGGGCGGCGAAGCCGCCCAAACCCGCCCCTCCGGGGCGGGTTGCCCTGCGGGCCGAAGCCTGCCCTCTGCAGGGAACTGGCCGAGGAAAGCGTGGGGTGCCGAAAGCCTTACAAAAATGTAAGATTTGGGGCGGGAAATGTAAGCCATATCGATGGCAAGGCAGGCCCCGCCCCTGTTACAATAGCAGCAGTAAGGCCCGGTCCCACTCATCGATGGAACCGGGCACCAATGCAAGGAGGCTGCTTAGTTTATGAGTATCTTGGAAGTAAAGGGTCTGCGCAAGGTCTACACCACCCGCTTTGGCGGGAACCAGGTGGAGGCGCTGCGCAATGTCAGTTTTAGTGTGGAGCAGGGCGAATATGTGGCCGTGATGGGAGAAAGCGGCAGCGGCAAGACCACGCTGCTGAATATCCTGGCGGCACTGGATAAGCCCACCGCTGGCAGCGTGGTGCTGGATGGCCGGGAGCTTTCCAAGGTGGGCGATGCCGATGCCGCCGCCTTCCGGCGGGATAATCTGGGATTTGTGTTCCAGGAGTTTAACCTGCTGGATACCTTCTCACTGGAGGACAACATAGCGCTGCCGCTGGTGCTGGCGGGCAAGGGCTATCGGGAGATCAACGAAAGGCTGATGCCCGTTGCCCGGCGGCTGGGGATCGCCGAGCTGCTGAAAAAGTATCCCTATGAGGTCTCCGGCGGGCAGAAGCAGCGGGCGGCGGTGGCCCGCGCCATCATCACCCGGCCCAGCCTGCTTTTAGCGGATGAGCCGACCGGCGCCCTGGATTCCCGCTCCAGCGATGAGCTGCTGCGGCTCTTTGGAGAGCTGAACCGCGGCGGACAGACCATCGTGATGGTCACCCACTCGGTGCGGGCGGCCAGTACCGCCGGGCGGGTGCTGTTCATCAAGGATGGCGAGGTATTCCACCAGCTGTACCGCGGCGGCCGTACCGAAGAACAGTTCTACCAGGAGATAAGCGGTACCCTGACCCTGCTGGCGACGGGAGGGATGGAGCAATGAAATTCGGGCTGTATCCCCGGCTGGCGCTGGCCGGTATCCGGAAAAACAAGCGCCTGTACATCCCCTATCTGCTTACCTGTACCGGTATGGCGATGATGTACTATATCATCATCTTTTTGCAGCACAATGAAATGCTGGACGGCATGCGAGGCGGGACGACCGCTTCCACCATTCTGGCGCTGGGTGGCTGGGTGGTGGCCATCTTCGCCTGCATTTTTCTCTTTTATACCCATTCTTTTCTATTGCGCCGCCGCAAAAAGGAATTCGGCCTTTATAACATCCTGGGCATGGGGCGCCGCCACCTGGTGCGCATCGAGATATGGGAAACGATTTTTGTGGCCATCGGCACCACGGCGGCAGGGCTGCTGTGCGGCATTGCTTTTTCCAAGCTGGCGGAGCTGGGCCTGATGAACCTCATGCACGGCAGCATCAGCTATGTCTTTTCCATCAGCGCTCCGGCTATTATGGCCACGCTGCTCATTTTTGGGGTCATTCACCTGCTGCTTTTGCTGCGGGCGGCGGTCGCGGTGGGACGATCCTCGGCTATCCAGCTGCTGCAAAGCGAAGCCGCCGGCGAAAAGCCCCCGCGCGCCAATTGGTTTTTGGGCTTGCTGGGCTTTATCCTGCTGGGAGTGGCCTACTACATGGCAGTCACCATCAAGGAGCCGCTGATGGCGCTGGCACTGTTCTTTGTGGCGGTGGTACTGGTCATTCTGGCCACTTATCTCATTATGATAAGCGGCAGCGTGCTGCTGTGCCGCCAGCTGCAGAAGAACACAGCCTACTACTATAATCCCCGGCATTTTGTTTCAGTCTCCTCCATGGCTTACCGCATGAAGCGCAACGGCGCGGGACTGGCCTCGGTGTGCATCCTGGCCACCATGGTACTGGTGATGCTCTCTTCCACCACCAGCCTGTACTTTGGCGCGGAGGATTCCTTGATGGCCCGCTACCCGCGGGAGCTTTCGATCAGCTACGGCGTGGAGGATGTGGAATATCTCTCTGACAGCTCGGTGAAGGAGCTGCGGGAGGAGATCCTTGCCGTGCTGGAGAAAGAGAACTGCACCCCGCAAAATGTTCAGGATTGGCGCAGCCTGCGTATCTATGGTTACCTAAACAGCACCCGTGCCGATTTTGAACGCACAGATGAGGAATCGCAGACGATCTATCAGCCTGATGGCGAGATATATAACTTCGTTTTTGTCTCCGCCTTGGATTACAATGCCCTCACCGGGGAGAATGTTACCCTGGACCCTGGCGAGGCGGCGGTCTATACCGCCCGCGGGCCCCGCTTTTCCGGCAAGGAAGTGGATTTCGGCTACGGGCTGCGTTACGATGTGGCAGGCTATTTGGACACTCCGCTGGAGGATGGCAGCATCGCCATGGATATTGCCCCCACACTGGTGCTGGTCGTTCCGGACCTGACCGAAGCCGAGCATGGCCTGGCGGCGCTGGGGCAGTATCCCGCGTGCCGGTGGAACTACGGCTTTGATACGGGGCTGCCCGCCGAAAAGCAGGCGGAGATCAGCAACAGCCTGTACGATGCCAACATCGGGATGCATGATGACTATACCGAAGCCCATGGCATCCGCACCCGTACCATTGAGTGCCGCACCATGAATGAGGCGGATTTCTTTGGCACCTACGGCGGGCTGTTCTGCCTGGGTATTATCCTCAGTTTGGAGTTCCTCTTTGCCGCTGTGCTCATCATCTACTACAAGCAGATCTCGGAGGGGTACGAGGATCAGTCCCGCTTCGGCATTATGCAGAAGGTGGGGATGACCAAGACCGAGATCCGGCGGAGCATCAACAGCCAGCTGCTTACGGTATTTTATCTGCCGCTGGTGATGGCGGGGCTGCACCTGGTTTTTGCCTTCCCCATGATCCGCCGCCTGCTGCTGCTCTTTAACCTGAACAATGTGGGGCTTTTCGCTCTCACCACTGTCATCAGCTTTGTGATGTTTGGGGTGCTGTATGCCCTTATCTACCGCATTACCGGCAATGTGTATTACCGCATCGTCAGCGATATCCACGACCGGGAATGAGACCCTCTCTCTATAAGGAAAGCCCGATGGCCGGCATTGCTGCCGGCCACCGGGTTTTTGCTATATTAGGAGAGATAGAGAGATGATAGGTCAGTTGGCTGCCGGAGTGGGCAGCTTGGGATTTTCCTTGTAGTACTTGGCGCGGGCGGGCAGCCAGAACAGCAGGAACACTGCCAACGAGATGAGCGGGACCACCACGCCGGGCCAGATGAGACCGATGGCAATGACTAGGAACAGGGCACGCTCATACAGGCGGATGGGCCGGTAATGGTACCCCTGTACCACATAGGAGATGGGGAGAGCATCCACGACGCAGCAGACGAAGGTGACGATGGTATCCAGAATCATGTAGGGACTGCTGAAATCGTAGGTGAGGATGGATGGATTGTAGATAAAGGCATAGGGCACCAGGAAGGCCACGATGCCGATCTTGACCGCTTCCATACTGACCTTCATGGGCGGGGCTTTGCAGATGCCGGCCGCGGCATAGGAGGCCAGCGCCACCGGCGGGGTGATGCAGGCGATGGAGGAGAAGTAGAACAGGAACATGTGCGCCCCCAGAACCGGAACGCCCAGCTTGATGAGGGCGGTGGCAATGGTGGAGGAAGCAATGATGTAAGCGGCGGCGGTGGGCAGGCCCATGCCCAGCACGATGCACACCAGCATGGCCAGCAGCAGGGAGATGAGCAGGCTGCTGGAGCCGAGGGAGATGAGCAGGGAGGAGAACTTGACGCCAAGGCCGGTCATGGTGAGCATGCTGATGATGATGCCGCAGATGGCGGTGGCAGTGATAACGGTGGTGGAGCCGATGGCGCCGGAGCGCAGGGCATTCACCAGCTTTTTCAGGGAGAAGCGGTCGTCCTTATCGAAGCAGCAGCAGATGATGAGTACGGCCATGGAATACAGCGCCGAGCGGGAGGTGGAAAAGCCGAACACGCACAGCGAAAGGATGAGCACGGCAATGGGCAGCAGCAGTTTGGCACTCTTTTTCAGCACCGGCAGCAGCTTGGGGATATCCTTGAGATCCATGCCGGTCAGGTTGGCCTTGAGCGATTCCACATCCACGGTGCTGAAGATGCAGATATAGTACATTAGGGCCGGGACCAGCGCCGCCAGGCAGATGGTGCCGTAGGGGATGGCGGTGGCTTCGGCCATCAGGAAGGCCGCGGCGCCCATAACAGGGGGCATAAGCTGGCCGCCGGTGGAGGAAACGGCTTCCACCGCGCCGGCAAAGTAACTGGGATAGCCCACGCTCTTGGACAGAGGAATGGTAAACGTGCCCGTGGAAACTACGTTCGCCACGGAGCTGCCGGAGATAGAACCAAATAGACAACTGCCCACTACCGCGATCTTGGCAGGCCCACCGCGCTTGGTGCCGGTGGCACTGGAGGCAATGTCTATAAAGAACTGTCCCGCGCCGGTAGTTTCGAGAAAACCGGCCAAAATGATGAAGATGACCACGTAAGTGGCACTGATGCCCAGTGACGAGCCGAAAATTCCCTCACTGGTTATAGATATCTGCTCCAAAATACGTTTGGCCGACAGGGGTGCATGGCCCAGAACGCCAGTAAAGCGGTCTCCCCAGAACGCATACGCCAAAAAGATCAGGCAGGCGATGGGCAGGGTCAGACCCGTCAAACGGCGGGTGGCCTCCAGCACCAGCACCACCAGCATGATGACAGCCACCAGCTGAACGGTGGTAAAAGGCGTAACGAACGCAAGTCTGTTCTCCAGCACCTTGTTTTCTACCACGATATAGCCCATAGAAAACACTGTGGCTGCGATCAGTATCCAGTCTGTCAGGCGGCATCTTCCGTCGCTTTTTTTGCCTTTGAAGTTGAAGCCGCCGAAGGTTAGCACGCAGGCCAGCATCAGATGAAGCGCCCGGTGCAGCTGGGAGGCGGGAATGCCGAAAATACACGTGCCCAAATGGTAAAGGGACATGAAAATGGCCACCCACCGGAAGATCAAGGCACAGTTGAATTTACTCTTTTCCATAGTCGCTCCTTCATGTAAGGGGTGGACGCCGGGGTCGAAACCCCGGCGCACGATGTCTTACCAATGCTTACTGGAGAGCACCAATCTCCTTGAAGTATTTCTCAGCGCCGGGATGCAGGGTGATGCCGATGTTGTTAACCACGAACTCGGGGGTCATATTGGCCAGAGACTTGTTGACGATGCAGAGATCGTCATAGTGCTCGAACATCGCCTTGGTCATCTGATAGACCACATCCTCGGGCATCTCGCTGTTGGTGAACAGGATAGTAGTGCAGCCTAGGCAGTTTACATCATTATCTGTGCCGGTGTAGGTACCGCCGGGGATGGTCACGGTGGTGTAGGCCGGGGAGGCAGCAAGGATTGCGGACATACGCTCCGTGTCCACCTCCAGCAGGCGGACGCCTCTGGACTCCGCCAGATCCTGCAGGGCAGAATAGGGATAGGTGGACATATAGCACAGAGCGTCGGCGTGGCCGTCCTTGATGAGGTCGGCGGCATCAGAGAAGCCCACATAGTTCATGGTTACGTCGGACTCGGTGATGCCGTAGGCATCCAGCACCTTCCACGTCATCTTGTAGGCGGCGTTGCCCTTGGTCTGCGTGCAGATGGTCTTGCCCACCAGATCCTCGATGGTGGTGATGCCAGAGTTGGCGGCCACTGCGATATGCAGTACACCAGGATACAGGGCGGTCACGCCCACCACGTTGTTCAGCGCGTTGCCCGCGAAGTCGCCCACGCCGTTCTTCGCATCCAGCACGTCGTCGGGGAAGCCGAAGCCCAGCTGAGCCTCATTGGCGGAGACGCTGAAAATGTTGGAGATACCGGCGCCGCTGGTGGCGGTGGAGGTAACGCCGTCGATGTTGTTCTGGAACAGATCGGCCAGTGCGCCGGCGATAGTGTACCACGCGCCGCCGGAGTTGGCAGAGGCGATGGTGATGGTATCTACCGTCTGGGGCACATCAGGCGTGCCAACGCTGTCGCCGCCGACAGGGGCCTTGGTATCCCCGCAGGCTGTACAGAGCACCATGACCAGCGCCAGTACCAGCGCAAGTGCCGCTTTGAGGGACTTTTTCATGTGACTTTTCTCCTTAACTAAATTTTTTCTATTCTGACAGCACCTTTGGGACATACCGTTTTGCACATCCCGCAGCCGCTGCAAGAATCGTTGTTGTGGGTCAGCGTGCCGTCTGCCAGAGACAGTGCCTGATAGCAGCAGCGTTCCAGACAGGGCTTCTCCTGACAGGAGTGGCACACCGCCGTGTCGATCACCGCCCGGCGGGCCGCGATCTTCGCCAGCGCCGTGTAGGGGATGATCTTTGCTGCCACCAGACCCGTCAGATCTCCGACGCTGCGGCCTGTGGCGGCTACCGCTGTCTCCAGCGCCTGCACCAGACGGGCCGCATAGGACGGGCCTTTCAACATCATGGACGAGCCTACCTGCACCAAATCGGCTCCGGCCAACAGGAAGTCCAGCACGTCCTGCGCTGTATCGACACCGTTGCCGCCCATGATGGACAGGTTAGTGGCACTGCGCACCTTGGCCACATTAGCCAAAGACAGTGGCTTCATCCACGGGCCACCGATGGCGGCGTAGCCGCCGATTACCGGCTCCAGCGTTTTGTGGTCAATGACCAGTCCTTGGTAGCGATGCATGATAGTGACCGCCTGTACGCCGGAGGCTTCCAGCGCCTGTGTCAGCGCAGATAGATCCGCTACCTGCGGTGTCAGCTTCACCACCACGGGAATCTTGACGGCGTGGGTTACGGTGGAGGCAATCTCCACGCAGAGCTGTGTTTCCTGGCTAATTTTAAAACCCAGCTTATCCTTAGCTGCTTCACCGTGGGGGTTGCCAAGGTTCAGCTCCAGCATAGGGTATCCCATTTCCTCAAAGCGCCTAGCATACGTTACCCAGTTTTCCAACTTGCTGGCGCAGATGCTGGCGATGGGAATTACCTCGTACTGTCGGGCAATGGACAGAATCTGCAGTGCCGTTGCTTCGTAGGCATCCATGGAGATCATGGCACCGCCGCGGGAGAAAAAATAGTAGTCGTCCGGTACGCCTGTGCCAGAACCCACTGGAGTTTCATCCATGTTGCGAACGTCGAACATTGTGATTCCTTTGTTCTGCAGGGGGGCAGCATCCGTGACGGACTTTGTTATGATGCCACCGACTCCCGTTTTGGCAAAACGTTCAAAGCCTTCTGCAGTGCGTCCGATATCCGTGGAAGCCACCACGATGGGGTTTTTGAAATATACGCCGCAAAATTTGGTGTTCAATTTATTGCTCAATGAT
>OIWQ01004233.1_pt1 | contig 11802 bp, 14 predicted proteins | sample 1587571 | NCBI WGS metagenome assembly OIWQ01 (sample SAMEA3888910, study PRJEB22519) | human gut metagenome | biome: human gut; feature: human-associated habitat; material: faeces | place: Denmark | collected 2010 | reverse complement strand
AGTAGAAGTACATGGGACAGGTTTTTGGACGCGGGTTCGATTCCCGCCAGGTCCATAAGGGGTATTAGCGCAGTTGGGAGCGCGCAACATTCGCATTGTTGAGGCCAGGGGTTCGACTCCCCTATACTCCATGGAAAAAGCGCCCACACAAAAATCATTGTTTGAAAAAACAGGATTTTTGTGTGGGCGCTTTTTGTATAGCCGGCAAGCCAAAGTCCGGAATTGTTCAAGATCCCGGCGGCTGCTTTAGAATAAATTTCATTTTACATAGATTTAACATAGCGCTGATTTTACATTTTACATTTGTTATTTATGATAGTCAATGTGCAAAGGAGCACAAAAGAAAACAGCGAAATGTGAAGTTGGTTTTAGGTGTTTTCGCTGAATAGAAAGAAATAAAAAAGAATAAAAGAAAACAAAAAAATGAAAAAGCGGAAGCAAAAAGGAGATTGTAAGACTATGAAAATGAAAAAGTTTATCGCAGTTGTATCTATGGTAGGAATGTTGGCAGCAGCTATGACAGGCTGTGGATCAGGAAGCGATGATGCAAAAGATGCGGATAAAGGCGGAGATGCAAAATATGCAGGAGACTGGGACAGCGCAAATGACATTACAGTTGTTTCCCGTGAGGATGGTTCGGGAACAAGAGGCGCGTTTATCGAATTGTTCGGCATTCAGGAAGAAGTTGACGGAGAAAAAGTCGACATGACGACAACGGAAGCGCAGATCACAAACAATACTTCGGTTATGATGACAACAGTGGAAGGAAATGAATATGCGATCGGATATATTTCTCTTGGATCTCTTGATGAGGACGCTGTAAAAGCACTTAAGATCGACGGAGCCGAAGCAACGGCAGAAAATATTGAAAACGGAAGTTACAAAGTATCCAGACCGTTTAATGTAGCAGTAAAGAAAGATCTGGACAATGAAGCGGCAAAAGATTTTATGAGTTTTATCATGAGTACGGAAGGTCAGAAAGTTGTAGAAGAAGCAGGTTACATACCGGTATCCGATGTTCAGGCATATGCAGGAACTAAGCCGGAAGGAAGCGTAGTTGTAGGAGGATCTTCTTCTGTAGCTCCGGTAATGGAGAAACTTGTAGAGGCATACAAAAAAGTGAATCCGAATGCAAATGTTGAACTTCAGTCATCCGATTCAACGACAGGTATGACATCTGCCATCGAAGGAAGCTATGATATCGGTATGGCATCAAGAGAGCTGAAAGACGAAGAAAAAGAGAAACTGGAAGGAACAGTCATTGCGACAGACGGTATCGCAGTGATCGTAAACAAAGCGAACCCGACAGAAGAGATGACATCTGATCAGGTAAAATCCATCTACCTCGGAGACGTACTTACATGGGATGAGATCGCTGAGTAAGGCTCGGCGTGTGACAGAACTGTTCGGCAAGATCAGATAAAATGAAGAGGAAATTAGTATGAAATCAAAAGCATGGACTGAAAAATTCATGCAGGGAGTGTTCTTTGTTGCCGCCTGTGCCTCGGTACTGGCGGTAGCTCTCATATGTATCTTTTTATTCGCTAACGGCATCCCTGCAATTAAAGAAATCGGATTTGTGAAATTCATTACCGGAGAAATGTGGCGTCCGAGTAATGAACTGTTCGGTATCTTTCCTATGATCATCGGAAGCTTGTATGTTACGGCGGGCGCAGTTATCATCGGTGTGCCGATCGGCATTCTTACTTCTGTATTTATGGCAATGTACTGTCCGAAAAAAATTTACAGACCTCTGAAAGCGGCAACAGAACTTCTGGCGGGAATTCCTTCTGTCGTATATGGATTTTTCGGACTTGTTGTCGTTGTTCCGATCATCCGCGATTTCGGAAGAGCATTAAAAGATGCAGGACTTATAAAAAACGCAGGTGACGGAAACAGTATTCTTACGACTTCTCTGATCCTTGCCATGATGATCCTTCCGACGATTATCGGAACAACAGAAAGCGCGATGCGGGCTGTCCCGGCTCATTACTATGAAGGAGCGCTTGCGTTGGGAGCAACAAAAGAAAGAAGTATTTTCAGAGTGATCATCCCTGCGGCAAAATCAGGTGTGATCGCAGGAATTGTTCTCGGGATCGGGCGTGCGGTCGGCGAGACGATGGCAGTGATCATGGTTGCGGGAAATCAGCCCCGTCTTGTCGGAAATCTGTTTAAAGGAATCAGAACGCTGACAGGTAATATCGTAATGGAGATGGGATACGCGACAGGACTTCACAGAGAAGCGCTGATCGCAACAGGCGTTGTTCTTTTTGTATTTATCCTGATTATTAATTTCAGCGTTGCACTGCTTAAGAGGAGGACAGATCATGAGTAATAAAATGACAGTCAAAGACAGGCTGAAAACATACAGAAAACATCCGGGATCATTTCTCGTAATGCTGCTCGTGATGTTAGGAGCGCTGCTTACGTTTTCGGTACTGTTGTTTTTGATCGCATATATTTTGATCAACGGAGTACCTCATATTAAGCTTTCGCTTTTTGAATGGAATTATACTTCGGAAAATGCTTCCGTTGTTCCGGCGCTTATCAATACGATCGTAATGACGATACTTTCTCTTTTGATCGCAGTTCCGTTCGGTATTTTTTCAGCAATCTTTCTTGTGGAATACTCGGGAAAAGGAAATAAATTCGTAGAAGTGATCCGTCTGACAACAGAGACGCTTTCGGGAATTCCGTCTATTGTATACGGATTGTTCGGAATGTTGTTTTTCGTAAATACGCTGGACTGGGGATTTTCGATTTTGGCAGGAGCGTTTACATTGTCTATTATGATCCTTCCGCTTATTATGAGAACGACGGAAGAAGCGCTTAAGTCTGTTCCGGATTCTTACAGAGAAGGCAGCTTCGGACTTGGAGCGGGAAAGCTTCGTACAGTATTTCGCATTGTGCTCCCGTCGGCTGTTCCGGGAATTCTTGCCGGAGTGATCCTTGCAATCGGAAGAATCGTCGGTGAGACGGCGGCGCTGATCTATACAGCGGGAAGCGTGGCTCAGATTCCGAAAAGTGTGATGGGATCGGGGCGTACATTGGCGGTTCATATGTATCATTTGTCAAGTGAAGGTCTTTATATGGATCAGGCATATGCAACAGCGGTTATTCTGTTGGTTTTAGTAGTAGGTATTAACACATTGTCAGGTATGATCGCGCGGAAACTGACAAAAGCATAAGGTGAATTAAGAGAGGAAACAGGTATGTCAAAGATAAGTATTAAAAATCTTGATCTGTATTATGGGGATTTTAAAGCCCTTAAAAATATAAATCTGGAAATCGAAGAAAATAAGATCACTGCGTTTATCGGACCGTCCGGCTGCGGAAAATCAACGCTGCTAAAGTCGATCAACCGAATGAATGATCTTGTAGAGGGCTGCCGTATAGAAGGCGAAATTGCGTTGGACGGACAAAATATTTTTAAAGGGATGGACGTTAATCTTCTGAGAAAGCGTGTCGGAATGGTATTTCAGAAGCCGAATCCGTTTCCGATGAGCATTTACGATAATATTGCGTTTGGACCGAGAACGCATGGAATCCGTTCCAAGTCTAAGTTGGATGATATTGTGGAGCGTTCTCTTAGAAATGCGGCGATTTGGGATGAATGTAAAGACAGGCTGAAAAAGAGCGCTCTTGGAATGTCCGGAGGACAGCAGCAAAGACTTTGCATAGCGCGAGCGCTTGCGGTTGAACCGGAAGTTCTTCTAATGGACGAAAATTATAGTACACTTAGGGCATGTGCATAGCGTGTATAGCGTAGATTTTGCTATGAATATAAGTACATGATACACGGAATATGGAAGAGTTTGGGTATCACGTTGTAATATAGAATTGACAAAAAGGAGACAGAAATGAACTCAATTATAGAAACTAAAGATCTGAAATTATGGTATGGAGATCATCAGGTGTTAAAGGGAATTACAATGGATATCCCGGAACATCAGATTACTGCATTGATTGGACCGAGTGGTTGTGGTAAATCCACGTTTTTGAAAACACTAAACCGAATGAATGACCTTGTAGAGAATGTGCGCATTACAGGAGAAGTAAAATACGATGGAAAGGATATATTTTCTTCTAATGCGAATGTAAATGAACTGCGCAAAGAGATCGGAATGGTATTTCAGAAACCGAATCCATTTCCGATGAGCATCTATGACAATGTGGCTTTTGGACCAAGAACGCATGGTATTCGTTCTAAAGTGAAACTGGATGAAATTGTGGAACGCTCTTTAAGAGATGCGGCTCTCTGGGATGAAGTGAAAGATCGGTTAAAAACATCTGCATTGGGGATGTCGGGAGGACAGCAGCAGAGACTTTGTATTGCAAGAGCGTTGGCAGTACAGCCAAAAGTAATTCTTTGTGATGAGAGTACAGCATCGCTTGATCCAATCAGTACAGGGAAAATAGAAGATTTACTTATGGAACTGAAATCAAAATATACAGTAATTATGGTCACACATAATATGCAGCAGGCAGTTCGTATCTCAGATTGCTGTGCATTTTTCCTTATGGGTGAGTTGATTGAGTTTAACTGGACAGATACATTATTTTCTACACCACAAAATAAAAAGACAGAGGATTACATTACAGGAAGATTTGGTTAATTGAATATGGGAATTTTGCATAGGTGGATATGAAAGTGGAAAACTTCTATCTGCCTTTTATTTTGTGATTATAGGGGAGGAAACAAATAAAGAGTAAAATTTAGTGGATTTGCTGAATAGCTTTTTTACGATAAGTAGGTATACTGGTGTGGTGAAGAGAAGAGGTGATGACTATGGCGTATTGCTATGATGGGAAAACATATGAAACGATAAAAGAAATGGCAGAGGAATATGGAATTGACCGTCAGAGAATATATTCCTTCCGGCGCCGAGGCTGGTCGTTAGAAGATGCAATGCAAATGTGCATCAATGATGTGCGAGGAAGAGGTCGGCTTTTTGAATACAATGGAAAGTTATATCGTTCGCCTAAAGCGTTGGCTGAAGAATATGGATTACCTTGGAATTCATTAGCACATTATATACAAAGGTGCAAAACAATAGAAGAAGCGGTAGATCGTTGCAAAGAGACACAAGAGAAGAAAATTATGCTATGGGGCAAACGATATCAGAGCAGATATGCGCTGGCAATAGCATTTGGAATTAGAGAGACTTCCATATCAGCCAGAATCCATACAAGAAACATGACATTAGAAGAAATTATTCTTGAACTATTGCAGAAAGAACCGATATGCTTCGAAGGGAAAACCTATAATACATTAGTGGAATTATGTGCGGAGTATCAAGTGCAGCCCTGTAATGTTTTTGAACGCTTGAAATATGGGAAAACATTGGAGGAAGCTATTTATTTGCCGATCAGGAATAATGGGAAAAGATATGAAATTGTGTATGAAGGGAAAGTATATCAGAACGCTGCTTTTTTATGCAGGGAATATAATATCTCCAAGCTGTTAGTATATGGACAACAGCGCTATAAACCAGAATATTCGTTTATAGAGTGCTTTCGTTTAGTAAAGCAACTGCGGGATGAATGTGGATGGCCAAACACTGAGGTATTTGCCTTTATTCCGAGATGTAAGATTCAAGGAAAATTTTATAAAAGGATATCAGATTTTGCATCGGCTGTCGGCATGACCAGAGGGCAGATAGATACCTATAAATCCAGACACCATCACAAAAATATGATTGAAGCATTACAGGAAATGCAGAAAGACCGTATTCCAGCGTATAAGACGGAATACGGTCTTTTGCCATATAGCGAAGCCAGAAAGAAAAAATACACGTCTAAGCAGTTGGAACAATTAGAATATGTTTCAAGCGCATTGCCGCGATACCCCATGCTTCAGCCATTTGATTTTACACAAGACAGTATGGATATACTTCTTCGGTATGAGGAATTATTTCAAAAGAATCCTCAGTGTAAACGGGAATGGCGAGAACGGTAGAAAATAGTACCGACGAAAAGACCATAGGCTCTGATCAGTTGTATGATTAAGGTTTCTTTATTGTGTTATTGGCAATGGACCACGAGTTCCCAGTTGTTTTGTATTTTTACAAGCAGGGAGTAAAAATCGTTGGCATCGACAGGTCTTTCCCCGGTCTCAAAGTTGGTTAAAAGCTGACAAAGCTCATTATATAATTCATCACACAGCATTTTAAGGACTCCTTTCAAATTTTTAATTGTTGGTATGTTACCTTGGGACGCTGGATTCGTCAAGTGATTAAAAAAGATATAAGAGACATGAACAATCAAAGTAGACTCTTTTAATTCTATATCTGAGATATAGCGTTTATTTGTCCAAATTCTGGTAAAATAAAAAACTTAATTTAAAAATCATACAAAAAGGGAATGGAAGATCCCGCAGCGACAGACATCGTGTAGGTGCCTGTCTTTTTTTCACTGAAAATTTGGAAAAGAGTTTTGAAGGGAGGTGATAGCAAACGTGAGTATCAGTATCCATGAGTTATTGGCAGTAGCCAGGGAGTCGGAGGGTGTGAAGGCAGTACAGAGAGATGCCATGCTATGTGAGAAACGGTTTGCACCGGATACCCGGTATATGGTGGAGTTTTTGGTGTTGAAGCAGACGGAGAAGTTTGGGGAAGCGGGAATATATCATCGTTACTTTTTAACAAAGAAAGCATATTACGAAATGGTGGAGCTGCAGAATAGGGGAATCCTCCGTTTTCAAAGATTGGCTCTTGTTTTGGAAGGAACATTGCATTATCTTCCCGTCCAGACATTTTTTCGAGACCGGGAGTAGGAAGAACAATGGGCTGGAAAGAAAAGAATGCCTGCCGGGGCGCGCCTCCGGGGAGCAAGGGTTCTTTCACTGGGAATTTTTCATAGAACAGAAAAGAAGGGAGTGGTAAGTGATGATTATCGGAATTGATCATGGATATTACGCCATTAAAACAAAGCAGGTGTGTTTCCCGACAGGGATCATCCGGTATGAATACGAACCCTATACCATGCAGAATGTCCTGCAATACCGGGGTGAGTATTATGTGTGTGGGACTGGGAGACAGACATTGGTAAAGGACAAGACCGCCAACGACAATTATTATCTTTTGACGCTGGCAGCACTGGCACAGGAGATTCGAAAGCGAAAGGGGGAAAGGACAGCGAAAGTTGTTCTTGCAGCCGGGCTTCCCCTTACCGGGTTTGGAAGGGAAAAACAGAAATTCAAGGAGTATCTGTTTCGGAAGGAACAGCCAATCCGTTTCTTATATGAAGGGGAACGCTATGAGATCCAGATTGAGGATGTGAAACTGTTCCCCCAGGGCTATTCTGCGCTTGCTCTCCATCCGGAATATGTCCGGGCTGAGCCGTCTGTCCTTTTGGTGGACATTGGCGGCTGGACAGTGGACCTGATGCGGCTGGATAATGCTGTTCCCAATGCGGCTGCCTGCCGCAGCCTTGAGCTTGGAGTGATCCGCTGTATCGATGAAACGATGGAGCAGGTACGCAGAAGCACCGGATTGTCTGTGACAGATATCCAGATCGAGCGTGTCCTAAATGGAAATAGCTGCAGCCTGGATCCAAAAGCCAAAGAGATCATTCAGAAGAATGGACGCAGTTATACGGAGAGGATCCTGTCTGCCATTATGGAGGCAGGCTTTGACCTTCGGGCAATCCCGTCCGTTTTCATGGGCGGCGGTTCCACCATCGTAAGACGCCACGTGACACCGCAGGACAGGCTTTGCAGGGCTTTTTACTTAACAGACGTAAAAGCCAACGCTGCCGGATATGAACGGATTGTGGGGCAGATGTGCGCGAGGTGAGCCGCCCCGTTTTTTCCTTCCGTCCGACACTGGATGATTCGGAGCATAAGCGGGCATGGGAGATTTTGCAGAGTGTTCCCAATGGACAAAAAAATGCTTTTCTGGTTCAGGCGATCCTGCAATCTGCGGATAGTGAAAACCTGATAGAAAAAATACGGATGGTGTTCCGGGAAGAATTGAAGGGAGTTCAGATATCTCCGGAAAAAAATATGGGGAAACAGGAAGATGGGATTCCGTCACAAATGCTGGATTTTCTTTCCGGCATGGAAGAAAACTGGGAATGAGCGGTAAAGCAGATACCATGGGTTTTGAAAGTCCGTTAGATTTTAGTGGGAAAAGAGCAAAGGAGGTGGTGCTGTTTTGAAAGTATAGATACATCTATGTATTGTTGGTTGTGCAATGATCTGGAAGCCGATGTTTGTTGGGTATTGTGAATAGCTTTCCATGTATCTTTGGAGTATTGTGTGTATAACAAAACGAAAGGAGATAACGCAGATGGAAATGAAGAACATATGCGGAAAGATCCCACTTGAACTGCATGCAAAGGTGAGAGGGGAAATCGAGCAGCGTGAAATTAGCACACAAGAATTTCTGCAACAGGTAATCGAAGAACATTTTATGGAAAAAGGAGTGGAACAGATGGCAGCAAGAACAATCGCAGTACAGGTAACAGAGGAATTATTCGGAAGGCTCAAAGCAGCAGTCGCATGGAAAGGATGCAAACAGAAGGATTTCCTTATAAGCATCATCGAAAAGGCTATCTGGGGAAATACACTGGAAGAAGCAACGCAGAAGTTTCTGCTCAAACAGACGAAAGAGATACGGCATATTCCGGAACTCACCCGGCTGCTCGACCGGGTAATCCCTGCCAATCTACCGGACTTAGTGGAAGCCATGACGGTGCAACTCGACCGCCTCTCGGCTGCCTCCACTGATATCATCGAGATGATGGAGGCAGTACCCGATCTGGTAAATATCGTCCGCTACGGCAATGTCCGCAATCTGGATTTCTCAAAGGTAGGCGATATGCTCCAAGCTATGATTGCCCGTATCCTTGCAGGTGGAGTACTTGTTTGTATCAATATAGACGAGGAAGCCGCTACGGACATACTCAACAAACTGGTGTCTACGGATTACGCAGTTTCCACTCTCAATGATCCGGAACTGAACAGGATGTGGCTGGAGTTTATCCGCCAGGTGCGTACATCCGTTAATGTACATCCGCTGTTATCCGGCTATGCGGCTGCTGAACGACAAGGGAGACATTTCAGCCGAAGAAGCGCAGAATACCCTTAGTTATTATTCTTCCATCGGTAATGCTCCGGCAGATATGGCTTACTGGTTCGAGGGTTTCCTCCGTTCTTCTGGTTCCATTCTGCTGCTGGATGATAATTTGTGGAACCTGGTAAATAACTGGGTATGTTCGCAGGAAAAAGAAACCTTCATGGAACTGCTTCCCATACTGAAACGCACATTCAGCGAGTTCAGTCCCGCAGAACGCCGGAAGTTGGGTGAGAAAGCCAAGGCGGGCGGTGCAAGCGGCATACAGGCTGCAACAGCCTCAGCAACTTCACACAATGAAGAGGAAGCTGTGAAAGTGATTCCCTTGATTCACCGGTTATTAGGAATTGAAACGAAGTAAAGAGAAAACAATGGAAGAAGAATATCTGAAAAGGTGGCGCCTGATACTGGGCGGAAACGAAGCCGACGGAACGGGTATCACACTGACACCGGAAGAGCAACGCATCGACCAGTCATTAGAAGCCGTATATGACAGCGACCGCCGCGGCGGACTCGGATCATCCGCCCCAAAGGTAAGCCGCTGGCTGGTAGATATCCGTGAGTTCTTTCCGCAGACTGTGGTACAGGTCATTCAGCGCGATGCCATCAAACGACTGAATATCACCTCACTGTTGACGGAAAAGGAAATGCTTGAAACGGTAGTGCCGGATGTACATCTTGTAGCTACACTGATGTCACTCAGCCGGGTTATTCCTGAAAAGAATAAGGAAATGGCACGGCAGGTAGTCCGCAAAGTGGTGGACGAACTGCTACGCAAGCTCTCCGCCCCTACCCAACAGGCTGTGACGGGAGCGCTCAACCGTTCTGCACGGCGGAGAAATCCACGTTATAACGAGATAGACTGGAAGACCACCATCACCAAGAATTTGAAAAACTACCAACCGGAATACAAGACTATCATCCCGGAAGTCCGTATCGGTTACGGCAGAAAACGGAAAGCGATGAAAGACATCATCCTCTGTCTGGACCAGAGCGGTTCAATGGGGACATCCGTCATTTACTCCGGAATCTTCGGGTCTGTACTGGCTTCCATTCCGGCAGTGAACACGCGGATGGTGGTATTTGATACGGCTGTGGTAGACCTTACCGATGACTTGCAAGATCCGGTAGACTTACTCTTCGGTGTACAGTTGGGTGGCGGTACGGATATCGCCCGCGCCCTGACCTATTGCCAGGGAGTAATCACCCGTCCGCAAGATACGGTACTGGTACTGGTGACCGACTTGTATGAAGGGGGCGATCCGAGAGAAATGCGAAAGAAGTTCGTATCACTGGTGAATAGTGGCGTGCAACTTATCGTACTGCCCGCCCTGAATGATGACGGTGCCCCTTCTTATGACAAAAATCATGCAGAATTTCTGGCAAATATCGGTGTGCCTACCTTTGCTTGTACGCCCGATAAGTTCCCCGACCTGATGGCGGCGGCACTCAGTAAGCAGGATATAGGAATGTGGGTATCGCAGAATGTCAAGAGCACTTAGTTTTGTGACAATCGATATTCGCAGGGAGATACCCCTACCAGTTTTCTAAACAGGTTGCTGAAATATTGTACGCTTGGATAGCCCAATTTTTCAGCAACCGAACTTACCGTATAACCTTTGCCTAATAGCATCTCCTTAGCGACTTCCAGCCTTTTCAACTGGAAGTATTCATCCAGATTCTTCCCCGTTTCAAACTTCAATAAATCGCTGAAATAACGGGGAGATAAATGAAGTATATCTGCGCAGTATTTTGTAGAGGGTAATACACCGTTTTTCAATTGTCCGGACTGGATATAGTCATCCAACGCAATATCCATCTTGTTCAATATCACCTTATTGACTTCATTCCGAGTGATAAACTGACGGTCATAGAAACGGGAACAATAATCCAACAGGAGTTCTATATATCTTGAAATCAAGGTCTTGCTATGACAGTCTATTGCATGTTGCAGTTCCTTCTCAATATTGTACATACATTCAATTGCTTTATCCTTTTCGCGCAAGGAAAGGTGCAACGCTTCATTCAGATGATAAGAAAAGAAAGAGTAATTCTTAATGTTCCGCCCTAATGAAGTGCTGCAAAGCAAGTCGGGATGAAAAGCCAACAACCAGCCCTTTCGGGGAAATGCCTTTCCTTCGTTGATATTGATGGACTGTCCCGGAGTCAGGAAAATCATTGTTGCATTAGAATAGTCGTAATACTTACGCCCGTAGATGAAATCCTCACATTCGCATTCCAACAGTAAGATGGTGTAGAAATCGAACTTGATAGTACGCTGCATCACATTGGCTTTAGATAAGTCAATGGCGCTCACCAACGGATGTAAGGTCTTATTTCCCAAACAGCAATTGCACTGGTGTACGGTCTCTATGTTCAATATATCCTTTTTCAAAACTGTACATTTTGCAGTCTATATTCATTGGGCGTACAGCCGACACGTTTTTTGAACAGACGGCTGAGGTGTTGCGGATATTGAAATCCCAAGGTGTAAGCAATTTCACTGATTGTCTCGTCCGTTTCAACGATATGTTCTTTAGCCAGTTCAATCACTTTCATCTGAATATGTTCCTGAGGTGTCATACCAGTTTCTTTCTTAATCATGTCACCGAAATAATTGGGTGAGAGATAGATTTTATCCGCAAAGTATTTCACAGATGGCAAGCCATCCTGCACAGGAAGATTACTTCTGAAATATTCATCCAGAAGTTGCTCAAACTTGGTA
>OIWQ01004223.1_pt1 | contig 11831 bp, 9 predicted proteins | sample 1587571 | NCBI WGS metagenome assembly OIWQ01 (sample SAMEA3888910, study PRJEB22519) | human gut metagenome | biome: human gut; feature: human-associated habitat; material: faeces | place: Denmark | collected 2010 | reverse complement strand
TTCCGGCTGCGCCGGGGCGCTGTACTGCGGCTGCTCCGGCGGGATGGGCGGCACGCTGCCGCCATCTGCCGGGGCGGTATCGGCCGGACGCGCGGGCTGTGCTTCCGGCTCGTTATACTGGTTCGCCGTGTTCATGCCGCTGCTGCCCACGTTGGGGTAGCCGGTCTCGTTATTGGAAGCGGAATAATCGTATTCCCACTTGTTCTCGTTTTCCATGTTACTACATCCTTCCCTCAAAGGCCGGTCCGCAGGGACATCTGTTCCTTTGAACTGTCCCTATTGTAACTGTCAAATGTGAAAATGAATCGCTTGCGCCGTGAAGAATATGTGAAATGCGGTCCTGTTTTTCTGCCCTTGACAGCAGCGTTTCCGCTTGCTATTGTAAGGGAAGAACATCGACCCGTCAAGGAGGAGCTTTTTATGGAACTGCACCGCACCGAACAGGGGTTTGCCCTGTATAAAGAAAAGGACTGCATCGGAGAGTGCTGCCTTTCTCCCGCCCCCAAGGGCGCACAGCTTGCCGCCCTGTGCATCCTGCCCCGGTGGCGGCGCAAGGGCTACGGCTCCTACCTGTTAAAAGAGGTATTGCGCAGCCTGGGCGGCTATGACAAAGAGAGCGCCACGGTGTTCACGGCTCCTTTGCCTGCCGATGCGGGGGAGCTGGCCTTCTGGGCAAAGTTCGGTTTTGCGGCAGAGGGCAGCGGCCTGTGCCGCCGCCGCACCCCCGACCTGACGGCCGTGAAGTTTGTGCAGGACTTCCTCGCCGCGCGGCTGGCTGACCCCAGGCTCTGCATCGATGCCACCTGCGGCAACGGGGGCGACACGGCCTTTCTCTGCCGCCTTGTGGGCAAAGAGGGCCGGGTGCTGGGCTTTGACATCCAGCCGGAAGCCATTGCCTCCACCCGGCAGAACCTTGCACGGAAGGGCCTTGCGGCAGAGCTTCACTGCGACAGCCACGCCAACCTCTTACAATATGTACAGCCCGGCACTGCCGATGCCGTGATGTTCAACTTCGGCTGGCTGCCCGGTGCCGACCACGGGGTGTTCTCCCACGCCCAAAGCAGCATTCCGGCGCTGGAAGCCGCCCTCGAGGCCCTGCGGCCCGGCGGGGTGCTCAGCGCCATCCTGTACAGCGGCAAGGTCATCGGCTCCGACGAAAAGACCGAGATCCTCCAGTGGATGCGCTCCCGGCCCCTGAAACAGTGCACCGCCCTTGTCTGCGGCTTTGCCAATTGGGCCGATACCGCCCCCTTGCCCTGCTTCCTCCTGAAAAAATAACAAAAACTCTTGCATCTAGGTGGAATTGCTGGTAAAATATAAGTTGTGTGTAATTTTGGAGGGCAGGTTCTGCTCTGTACAACCTCTCAGCCTTCGCTGACGCTCGGCAGCTCCCCTAGTAGGGGAGCCCTTGGCAGAAGATTCATTTTTTGATCTTTTCGCCTTTGGCTCCAAAATCGACAGCTTCCGCAAGGAAAAAGCGAACGCCAGCAGGCTCAAACGTAGCGAAGCGCTGAGACACGAAAACGCGACGGTATGCCAAAGGCTCCCCTACTAGGGGAGCTGTCACGGCGAAGCCCGTGACTGAGAGGTTTAACCCCCGCTGTCGAGCTTTGCGAGACTGAGAGGGCCCCGAAAACTTTAAAAAAAAAAAAAAAAATCCCGAAAAAAAGTGAAAGGAATCTGCGTTTCATGTATTATAGAGAGTGAAACTGCGAAGATACAACACAAAACTGCGTGATATATCAATGCGGCGGGCGTGCGGATAAGTTGGACTGCTCTACTCCCCGCAATATATTACGACGGTTCATAACGTGCTGTATATCGCAGAATATTTTGTCTGAAAAGGGGAAGGAAAAATAAAATTTCACTATTGAAAATACTGGATATACATGCTATAATTACGATAATGGGTTTGTCTGGTAAAAATAACCTGCCAAGGGAAAGAAAAAACGACAAAAGTTGAATATCTTTTCCTCCGGTTTTGCCAAAAATACAATGATGCAGGGAGGGCTCCACTGTGCGGAAAAATCATCATGGAAAAAAAGATAGGCTGGTGAAGCGCGTTTTTGCGCTTTGTCTGGCGCTTGCGGTCATCTGCACCTGCCTTGTGCCGGTGTTTGCAACCGAGTACAAGGATGTTGTCGATTCCGGTGAGGAGGAAATTGCCGGTTTCGGCGGGGACGAAGCTGCCGGTTTCGGCGACGATTTCCCTGCCGTGGACGACGGCGAGCCGCGCGAAGTATACGATGAAGGCGAAGCTGCCGGTTTTGGCGAGGACGAAGTTGCCACCCGGCCTGTGGAAGGCGGCGAGGACAACCTCGACGGCGGCCCCAACGTTAAGGAAACAGAGTGGGGCACCGTCATTGAGTACGGCCCCAGCTCCAGCACCGGTACCGACCCCGAACCCGAGACCCAGTGGTCCGGCGAGGACGACGTGGTGGAAAAGCCTGATGACAAAGTGGTCGTTTCCGGCGACGAGATCAAAAAGCTGCAGGATATGGTGGTCTACCGCTTCTGGCTGAAGGAGCTGAACGCCAACGACCTGCAGGACATTACTGCTCAGGCACAGATCAACAATATGACGGAGAGCGAGTATCTGGCCCGGAACGGTGAGGTTCTGTGGAACCTGTACTTCATTCAGGCTGTGCCCCGGGTAGAGACCATTGCAGATTACAGCAGCTACATCGAGAACCCCTCCTCCAACCGGGACCCCAAGGGCGAACTGCGGCGGTTTGACTACTGGTACACGCTGGACGAGTTTGGCAACCGGGTGCGCCTGAACCTCACCGACCCCACCAGCAACATTCTGGACGACAAGACCACCACCGTGAACGTCTACGCCGCATGGAAGGACGGTACCGTTGGCTCCGATGAGGAAGAGGACGTGGATCACGAGGATCTGGTGGACAAGAACCCCGTGCCTGTGGATCTGACTGCCAAGGCCTCTGCTTCCTACGAGGACGAGGACGGCAACACGAAGAGTGTCAATCTGCCGGTGGAAGTGAAAAACCTGCCCTCTGCCGCCCATAGCCTCAGCGTCATCCACATGGGTTATGATGATGTGGGGGACTTCTACGAGAACCACTTGGATGATTTTGGTAGTATGGCTCCCATTCTGGGCCTGAAGATCTCCCCCAAGAACGCCAAGGGCGAAAAGGTGCAGCCTGCCAAGGGTGAAAAGGCCACCGTTACCGTCTCCGGTCTGGATGCCCTGCCGGAAATGGAAGGCGCAACTGCCGACACGCTGAAGGTGTTCCACGAGACCTCTGATGGCAATGTGGAGATTCTGGATGTCCTTACTTATACCAACGGCACCCTGACCTTTGAGACCACCAGCTTCAGCCCCTTTGTGGTTGTGCGGACGGATGGGTATGCAGTTGATACACTGGATATCAATAACATCACAAATGTCTCTATCAAGGACGATATTGCAAACAGTGGCCACTACGTCCTGGAAATCACTGCGGACGACAAGGATTATAAAGGCGAGAAAGCAGGAAAGCTGCTAAAAGACAATGGTTTTACTGTGACCTGGAAGAAAGATGGTACTGTTGTTGACCGCCGTGAGGAGACAAATGGTGTTTATAGCCGTGAAGAAAATGGCGGCTGGGTTGATGTTGTCTACACAGATGGTGCGAATAAAACCTATACTGTGACTGTCACCAAAGATAATAAAAGCCTATATGCTATTTCGACGGTTAATTATAATGACGAACTTCAGAATTATAGTTTTGAAGATGTAAAAAGTACCGGAACAAGCGCTTTAAGTGATAATAGTAACAACAATAACCCCTTAATGGCATGGAAAACAACAGCAGATGACCATAAGATTGAGGTTGGTAACACTACTTATCAAAGTAACAAAAAAGAGTATCAGTATGAAGATAACAGATGGACTCAAAAACCCTTGACGCAAACAGAATACTCATATGGGTGTTCGAGTGCCGTTTCGGGAAAACAATTTGCCGAATTAAATGCAAATGGTGTCGGTGCGCTATACCAAGATGTTTTGACAATGCCAGGTCAGAACATGAATTGGCAGTTTTATCATAAAGCCCGTACTCGAATCAGTAGCGGAAATCAGGACAGCAATGTGATTACAACTGGTTCGGATAAGATGGCCATGGTCATTGCTCCAGTTGAATTGGTTAAAAATGTGACCACTCACGAACAGTTACAGACGCTCTTGAACAAGTGCATAGTAAAAAACGGTTCTAACATAGTTCTTGGCGATGGCACTATGGGCGAGAAGGGAAAATCGTACACAGTCTATGTGTGTGAGAGTACCTCTAACATTCAGGATAAGTCGGGAAACCGTCCCACTTGGTATGGCGGTAGTTATGTGAAGTATTCGACATCGAGTTGGCGGAAAAACGAGGGTACGTATACTGTTCCAAAAGGGCAATACCTGACACGCTTCTTCTTTGCAGCAATTGATACTGCTAGTAGTGGCTTTGGACATAGTGTAGGCAATCTGCTGGATGATGTCTGGTTTAGCCAGAACGTTGCACCGCCAACTTCCGGCACAGGCCGTGTTACTGTTACTAAGAAGTTCTATGGTTTGACAGAAGATGAGGCCAAAACGGTTGTTAAGAATACTGGATTCATTTCCTATGGACAGGGTACAGCTGGTAAGGCGCTGACAGCGGTTAATTTTGGTAGCGATAATTTTGTAAGAGGTACGGATGATAACGGTGCATCGTATATTTCGGTGAGCTATGTGTTTGATGTGTCTGATGTCGCTCCAAACAGAAATTACACATACTATTTTGTAGAAGAGGATTCTAAGGCGCAGGTTAATGGATATCATCTAAAACAAACGTTTGTGGACGATGAGATAGGTACGTCTGGTAGTGTGACCGTGAATAAGGAAAACAGTAACCGGTCTATAACCTTCTCGAACTTCTACGAGAAGACTACCGCTGATGTTACTATTTCCAAAATTGTCACCGGCCTGATGGGCGATACCCACAAGGACTTTGCTTTCAGAATTACCGGACTGGAAGGCAAGGGCGTGACGCTTGAGAATAACAATGGCGATTTGTCCAACTTCACCCTGACGCACAACGGTAGCGTTACCCTGAAAAATGTACCCATGGGTACCGTATTTGCTGTGGTGGAGACGCTGGGCGTAGACAGTGGGTATGAGACCAAGGCCACCGGCTATGATACCGCTGTTACCGATGCAGACCGTACCTTCTACTATAAGTTAGTGCTGAAGGATGGCCAACAGGTGTTAATGGCCTGTGATGCAAATGGCAACAATGAAAAGGAACAGAATGAGCTGGCAATTACCGTGACCAATCACTGCACCCTCAAGCCCGACACCGGTGTCCTCCTCGACACCCTGCCTTACATTGTCATCCTTGCTGTGGTGGCTGGCGGCGTGGCCCTGCTGATGCTGCGCAAGCACCGTAAGGAAGATGACTAAAGGGGGCTGACCGCATGGCGAAGAAGAAAGCGCCCCAGCGGCTGGCCGGTGCAGAGGAAAGCTGTATCAGCCCGGAGCAGGAAGCGATCATCCAGTGGTTCCGGACGGTGAAATTCCGCAAGAACCTGCTGGGCGGCGTGGACGAAGCGGCAATGTGGAAGAAGCTGGAAGAGCTTTACGCCCTGTACGAAGCCGCCATCCGCGCCGAGCGCACCCGCTATAATGTGCTCTTGGAGCAGCAGACCGGAAGCCTGCCCTTGGATACCACCAAAGTTGACAGCTCTGACCCCCAAAAGGAGGCGCATTCCGATGCACCCGCTGGACAATGAAGCCCTGAAGCAGGGGGCACGGGCGGTGCGCCGCCGCAGGCTGGACGCTGAGAACCGGCAGGATTTTATCAGCCTGCTGGGCCGCATTGTGGTGATCCTGCTGTGCGCCTGGGTGCTGTTCACGCAGGTGTTCCTGCTCACGCAGGCCAAGGGCAGCAGCATGTTCCCCGCGGTAAAGGATGGCGACCTGCTCATCTGCTACCGCCTGCAAAAAACCTACGCAAAAAACGACGTTGTGGTCTACACCCAGGGCGGCAAGCTCCGGGTGGGCCGCATCCTTGGGCGCGAGGGCGACCTTGTGGCTCTGGACGACAGCGGCACCCTTGTGGTGAACGGCGCGGTGCAGAGCGGCGAGATCCTCTACCCCACCTACGCAAAAGACGCGCTGGAGTACCCCTACACGGTGCCGGAAGGCTGCGTTTTTGTGCTGGGCGATTACCGCACACAATCCGAGGACAGCCGGGACTTTGGCTCGGTTCCGCTGAAGGATGTGCAAGCAAAAGTAATTACACTACTGCGGCGACGCAGTTTGTAATACCACGGAAGCCGGAAGAAGCTGCCGGCATCCTGCCTGTGAACCGCGGAGTTTGGGCCGTGGCACAGGAGTACGAACTATTTCTTACTAGGGAGGAATAACAATGAAACTGAAGAAATTCTTCGCGGGCGTTCTGGCTGCCGCCATGATGCTCACCGTCGGCGCAACCGCAGCGTTTGCGACGGAAGGCAATAAAGTTGATGCTAGCTATGAGGGCACGGCTGGCGAATACAATGCGAAGATGTTTGTGCCGGTTGATGGCAAGGCTGAAATTGATTTAACCAAGGTTCTGACGGTTGTTAGTGGTACTGCACCCGATAGCATGAAGTTTAACTTTAATGTTTATGAGGGTACGGAAACTACCGGTACAGCACTGGATACTAAATCGGTGGAATTTAACGCAGGTAATTATACTTCTAAGGGTGGCGAAAAAAATAATGGTGTCTATACTGGCACCTTTAAGCTGGATGTTGCGAAGCTGACTGAAGGTAAGTCTGTTGGTAAGTATACTTTTACCATCGTTGAGAGCATGGACAAGGCATACCAGTCTGTGACTGCTGAGCGTGGTACCGTGAAGATGGTCATCAGCAAGGTCAATGCAAAGGAAGTTGATTCTACTGCTACTGCTGATTTTGGTTATTTTGTTGCTCTGTATGATAGCGAGGGTAATAAGATTCTGGCCACCGATGCTTTTAAGAATAAGTATGGTGATGGCAACATTCAGAATTTGAAGTTGAGCAAGACTGTCCATGGTGCACTTGGCAACTTGAGCAAGGACTTTACCTTTAAGATTAAGTTCACTAAGGCAGATGCCCTGCAGAATAATACTGATACTGGTCTGTATAAGGGACCTCAGGTTGCAGAATTGAGCAGCACTGCAACCATTAAGGATGGTACTACCGATATCGCTAAGAGCGCATATCTGGAGCTGGATAAGGAATATACTGTTACTCTGCGTCACAATGATTCTCTGAACCTTTCCAACCTGCCTGCTGGTATTAAGTATGAAATTTACGAGGATGGTTCTCAGGTAGAAGCTGGTGCTGTTGTTGTTACTGTTGACAATGTGAAGTACACTGTTACTGTTACTGATACTGCATTTGACACCACTGAGACTACTAAGATCAAGGGTACTGTTAATAATACCGACGTGACTGCAGCTTTCCAGAACACCAATCCTGATTCCCCCGACATGGGCGTTGTGCTGGACAATGCACCTTACATTGCAATGCTGGCCATCGTTGCCATTGGTGGTGTGGCCCTGATGCTGAATAAGCGCCGCCGCGACGAGGAGTAATTGCTCGCGTCCACGCCCTCTCCGTCAGTGCTGCGCACTGCCACCTCTCCCAAGGGGAGAGGCAAAAGTGGCTCGACCGAATGCAGCAGCTGACCGTTTAGATGTGTAGGCTCTCCCTTTGGGAGAGCTGGCGCGCAGCGCCTGAGAGGGCGTATCCATCCGAAAACCAATCAATCAATCAATTAGAATGCTTAACCGGAGGTGGGCTGTATCAACTGGCAGAGAAAAGCGTTGAGGGCAGCCGACTTTCTGGTGAGCACGGTGGTCGTGCTGTTCCTGGTGGTCGCCGGGGCGTATTCAGCCTATGCCCTGTGGGACAACTCGCAGGTGTACGCCGCCGCAGACAATGTTCAGGCAGAGCTTTTGCAGTTCAAGCCCAAGGCGGGCGCGGATAACGGCGCAAGCTTTGAGGAGCTGCTGGGCATCAACCCGGATGTCTGCGCGTGGGTCACACTGGACAACACCGCCATCGACTACCCTGTGGTACAGGGCGAGGACAACTTTACCTATGTGAACACCGATGTCTACGGTGATTTCTCGCTGGCAGGCAGCATCTTTCTGGATGTGAACTGCGACAAGAACTTCACCGACCCTTACTCTCTGCTGTATGGTCACCACATGGAAGAGAGCAAGATGTTCGGTGATCTGGATCTCTACAAGGACGCAGAGTTCTTTGCAGAGAACACCACCGGTGAGTTGATCCTGCCCGACCGCACCTATGATCTTAAAACCTTTGCATGTCTGCTGGTCCCTTCGTCTGAGAGCGCGATCTTCCAGCCCCAGCGCTGGGACAGCGACCTGCAGGGGTTGTACACCTTTGCGCAGGAGAACGCCCTGAACCTGAACACCGAAACGCTGGCCGCCATGAAAGCGGCGGGCGATGACGCTCAGGTGCTGGCGCTGTCCACCTGTTCAACGGAGTTTACCGATGCACGCACCATTCTTCTGGCGTGGATGATCCCGTCCGCGTCGGATTCATAAAGGAGAGGATGAAATGAGGTTCCGTAAAATCGCGGCAGCACTCCTGACGCTTGCGTTGGGGTTCTGCCTGTGTCAGCCGGCGGCATTTGCGGCCACCGCGGCTGACCAGCATACACAGCTGCAGGAGCTTCCGGTTTCCATTCAGTCCACGGGGGAAACACCTCTCCCAAAGGAAACACTGACTGTGGAACTTGAGGCTGTGGACAATGCGCCCCTGCCCGAGGTGACCACTCTGGAGATCACCGACGGCGAGACCGGCAGCTTTGGCCCCATCAATTATACCAAGCCCGGCTATTACGTTTACACCGTGCGCCAGCGCGCCGGTGTCAACACCCGCGGCACCTACGATGAAACCGTGTACTATCTGCGCGTTTCCGTGGTGTGGGACAACGACAAGCTGGTGGCCCGGATGGCCGTGCACACACAGGCCGATCTGATGGACGAAAAGGTGAGCAGCATCACCTTCAACAACAGCTACAAGGCCATCGAGACCCCGTACTACCCGGACCCGTATGACCCTGATCCCGTCACCCCGCCCACCCCTTCCACGCCGGAGAACCCGGCCCCGGCAGATGCCCGCCCGACCGTGACTGAAATCACCACCCCTAGTGCACCGGAGCCCACCGCCCCGGCCAGCGTGGTGGCGGATGCCCGCCCGGCCGAAGGTCCCAAACTGATCCAGACCGGTCAGCTGAACTGGCCCATCCCTGTTCTGACGGCAAGCGGTCTGGTGCTGGTGGCCGTAGGTGCCTACCTGATGGAGCGCAGCAAGAAACGTGAAAAGAATGCGTAAAGTATCCCCCGGGCTTGTCTGCATCGTGCTGGGTGTGCTGCTCCTGCTGGCGGCTGGCGGCCTGTACGCCTACAACCGCTACGAGGATGCCCACGCCGGTGCCGAGGCCCAGACCGTGGTGGCCGACCTTCAGCAGAAGGTGGAGACCCCGGAACCGGAGGCAGAGAGCGGCCCCTTGAACCCCGAGCTCCCGGTGGTGGAGATCGACGGCAACGAATATGTGGGTGAGATCTCCATTCCCGCCATCGGCATTGACCTGCCGGTGATGAGTGAGTGGAGCTACCCCCGCCTGAAGATCGCCCCCTGCCGCCAGTTCGGTTCTTCCCGCACCGATGATCTGGTCATTGCGGCACACAACTACGAGAGCCATTTCGGCAAGCTGACCTCCCTCACAGCGGGGGACAGCGTCACCTTCACCGATATGGACGGCATCGTGAATGAGTACGTCGTGAACAAGGTCGAAGTGCTTGACCCCCACAGTGTGGAGGAAGTGGAACACAGCGGCTACGCCCTGGTGCTGTACACCTGCACCTATGGCGGCAAGACCCGTGTCACCGTCTTCTGTGATCGTGCATCGTAAAAATCAAGGCTGAAAAACAAAAAGAAGCCCCGACATTCGTCGGGGCTTCTTTTTTACTATGTGAGAACTCCCTCCGTCATTGCTGACGCAATGCCACCTCCCTCTCAGAGAGAGGCTTTTCGCTGCCGTAAGGCTCCCTCCAAGAGGGAGCTGTCGCCGGAGGCGACTGAGGGAGTTACTGTTTTTTCCACCGCCGCATCACGCCCATGCCCAACGCATAGGGGCCGGTGTGCACGGCAATGGTGCAGCCGATCTGCAGCAGGACAACATTGCACTCGCAGGTGGGGTACTTGGCGCGCAGGGCGGCGCGGGTCTGCATCCAGAGCCGCTTGCCCTCGTCGGCATCGTAGCCGTAGCCCACCGTGATGCAGTAGTCATCGGGCGTGCCGTTGTGTTCGGCCAGATAGGTCATCAGCAGGTCGAGGGCCTTCTCAAAGCTCTTCTGGCGGCCGCGGGCCACACCAGCGGAGAAGATCTCGCCCTCCTTGAACAGGATCATGGGCTTGATGCCCAGAATGTTGGCGGCACGGCCCGTGACTTTGCCGATGCGCCCGCCCTTGATGAGGTAGTCCAGATTACCCACCGTGAAGAAGATCTGGTTGGTGATTTTTTCCGCTTCCAGCCAGGTCACGGCTTCGTCCAGCGTACAGCCTGCATCCCGCATGGCCACCGCATTTTCCACCACGATGGATTCGGTCACGGTGGCGGCGGTGCTGTCAATGACCTCGATCTTAGCATCGGGGAAATCCTCCAGCACCAGCTCCCGGGCGTTGCGGGCACTGCCCACGCAGCCGCTCATCTTGCTGGTAAAGCAGATGCAGAGCACCGGGCGGCCCGCCTCGGCATGGGCCCGGAAGGCGGTTTCAAAATCCTCCAGCGAAGGCAGGCTGGTCTTGGGGTAGGCCGCGGGGTTATCTACCATGAACTGGTAGAAATCGCGCACGGCGATCTCCTTGCCTTCCTTGCGGTAGTGCTCACCGTCCAGCGAGACATAGAAGGGGATGATCTCAATATTCAGCGTTGCGGCCGTCTCAGGGGTCAGGTCACAGGCGCTGTCCGTGATGATATCAAACATAGTCACGTTTCCTTTTCAATGCGGCGGGTTCTGTGGCGCGGATCAGACGTTGTGGTGGATGTAGGCCTCACGCTCGGCACCCACGGAGATGTAGGTGATCTTGCAGCCAATAGCCTTTTCCAGATACTCAACGTAATCGCGGGCTTCCTGGGGCAGATCCTCCCACTTGCGGGCGGCAGTGATATCGCAGTGCCAGCCGGGCAGATACTCCACCACGGGCTGTGCGGTGTCCAGAGCCTCGCCCATGGGGAAGCGCTTGGTGATGGTGCCGTCGGTCAGCTTGTAGCCGGTGACCATGGGGATCTTCTCCATGTAGTCCAGCACGTCCAGCAGGGTCAGGGCAACCTCATCGCAGCCCTGGCAGAACACGCCGTAGTGGCTTGCCACCAGGTCGATGGGGCCAACGCGGCGGGGACGGCCGGTGGCCGCGCCGTATTCGCCGCCTGCTTCACGAAGGGCGTTGCCCTCTTCGCCGAACAGCTCGCAGGTGAAGGGACCTTCGCCGACGCAGGTAGAATACGCCTTCATAATACCGACGATTTCGTCAAGGTGCTGCTGCGGAATGCCCGCGCCGATGGGCGCATAGGAAGCGATGGTGTAGGAAGCGGAGGTGTAGGGGAAAATGCCGTAGTCGATGTCACGGAGGGCGCCGAGCTGCGCTTCGAACATGATGTTTTTGCCTTCTTTTACCGCTTCGCCGAGGTAAAGAGTGGTGTCACAGATATAATTCTTGAAGGGCATGCAGTATTTATCGATCCATGCAAGCATATCTTCGGCTTTGATTGCTTCATGGCCGTAGCCTTTTTCGAC
>OIWQ01004216.1_pt1 | contig 11841 bp, 11 predicted proteins | sample 1587571 | NCBI WGS metagenome assembly OIWQ01 (sample SAMEA3888910, study PRJEB22519) | human gut metagenome | biome: human gut; feature: human-associated habitat; material: faeces | place: Denmark | collected 2010 | reverse complement strand
GGCAAGGAGGTCCACCGCCACGAGGGACGGGTCATTACGGCGGAATACCCGGAATTCTATCTGGTGTGCTGCTACACGCCCAACTCCAAGGACCAGCTTTCCCGGCTGGACTACCGCATGGAGTGGGAGGACGATCTGCGGGACTATCTGATGGAGCTGGATCAAACGAAGCCGGTGGTCTACTGCGGCGATCTCAATGTGGCCCATCAGGAGATCGACCTGAAAAATCCCAAGTCCAACCGCATGAACCCCGGCTTTTCTGACGAGGAGCGGGCTAAAATGACCCAGCTGTTAGAAAGCGGCTTTACGGATACCTTCCGGTATCTCTATCCGGATAAGACCGGCGCATACTCCTGGTGGAGCTATCGCTTCAATGCCCGGAAGAACAACGCCGGATGGCGCATCGACTATTTTATCGTCTCCGACCGGCTGAAGGACAAGATCAAAAGCGCCGACATCTGGAGCGAGGTCATGGGCAGCGACCACTGTCCCGTGGTGCTGGAGCTGGACCTCTGACCCTATGACAGCAGGGCGTTGATCTCCTCGATCTCCAGATCCTGCAAGGCCCAGTTGATGCCGTAGCCGATGACCTTACCCAGGTCCCGCACCTGCTGGTCGATGTCCCTTGGCGTGACCATAAGGTTTTCAGGGCGGCTCCGCAGCGTTTCCATATCCGGCTCGGGAAGCCCGGATTCCTCCAATAGATCCGCTGTTAACGTGGCGGCGTCCACCACCGTGGGAACGCCCACGGCCAGCACCGGTACCCCCAGCGTTTCCAGGTTCAGGGCGGAGCGGTGATTGCCTACGCCGCTGCCGGGGATGATGCCGGTGTCGCTGAACTGGACGGTACAGCACACCCGCCCCACCCGGCGGGAGGCCAGCGCGTCCACGGCGATGACCGCCGACGGATGGAGCCGGTCCACCAGCCCCCGCACCGCCTCTGCAGATTCCACGCCGGTGGTCCCCAACACCCCCGGCCGCAGGGCCGCCACCGGGCGGAACCCGGAAAAGTGCTGGGGCATAGCGTCGATGAGATGGCGGGTGATGAGGATGTTGTCCGCCGCCAGCGGACCGACAGCGTCCGGCGTCATGGCCCGGTTTCCAAGGCCCACCACCAGCACCGGACCGCTGTCCGGGGTCAACTCCTTGACCTGTTGACCAACGGCCCGCACCGCCCGGTCGAAAAACCCATCCCCCCGCTGCCAGAAGGCGGTGAGGTCAAGGGTGCGGTAGCTGCCCGCAGGCTTTCCCAGTGCGGCCTCCCCCTCCCGGTCCAGAATATCCACCTGTGTGACCGGATAGCCCTGTATTTTCTTCTCCGTGGCCTTTACGCCTGCCAGCCGGGTGGTTTTCCCGGCGGATTCCTGCCACAGCTCGTGGGCCTCGATTGCCAGATCCGTCCGTTTTGTAAACATTTTGCCCTCCTGACACAAAATCTTGTGGTATTAAGGGTAGCTTTTGCGGAGATATTTGCGCTATACAAAAAAATATAGAAATATTAAAAAAAGGCTTGCTTTTTCTGGACTTCTCTGCTAAAATATCATTCTGCACGGTGGAAATTATGAAACCGCGCCAAGAAATGCCAGGAGGAGGTGTTTGGTTTGCCGAATATCAAGTCTGCCAAGAAGCGTGTCCTCATCGGTGAGGTCCGCAACGCGCGCAATAAGGCTACGAAGTCCGATCTGAAGACTGCCATCAAGAAGTTCGAGGCGGCTGCCGCTGAAGGCAATCGCACCGAGGCCGATGGCGCTTACAAGGTCGCGGTCAAGAAGGTCGATCAGGCTGTCGCTAAGGGCGTTCTGCACAAGAACACGGCTGCTCACCGCAAGAGCGCTATGACCCTGAAGCTCAACAAGATCGGTTAATAGGCCAAACAAAAGGACATCCGTCAGGATGTCCTTTTTTGTTTTGCCTTAAACTGACCTTATAAAATTTTGCAATTCTGAATATTGAGATAGTATCAAGCTGGGATATAATGAATGCAAGAACAGGCGGTACACGCCGGAACAGGTGAAGTGCAATGGAAAATCAGAAGGTAAGAAAGTTAGTTCTCAGTGCTTTGATGGCCGCCCTTGTCTATGTGGCTACCAGCATCATTCAGATCCCGTCCCCCGTCAACGGCTATGTGAATCTGGGCGACTGCTTCGTGCTGCTCTCCGGTTGGCTGTTGGGGCCCTGGTATGGTGCGGCGGCGGCCGGTATCGGCTCCATGCTGGTGGATCTGCTCAGCGGCTACGGACACTATGTTCCCGGCACCCTGATCATTAAGGGCCTTGACGCCTTGGTAGCGGCGCTGATCTTCCGGGCCTTGGGCCGCGGGAAGACTGCCATGCTGGTCAGCGGCATCGTGGGGGAGACCATCATGGTCCTGGGCTATTTTGCCTACGCCTCCATGATCCTGGGCAAGGGTCTGGCGGCAGCCGCCAGTATTCCCGGCAATATCGTTCAGGGGATCGCCGGTATCGCCATCGGCCTTGCGCTGGCTGTGCTGCTGCAAAAGGCAAAGGCGCCTGCGCTGAGCGGTCTGGAACTGTAAACGAAAAAATAAGGCAGCCGTGTGAGGAAATTTCTCACACGGCGCCTTGTGCGTAAAACAAAAGGGAGGCTTATATATGTCAGGAACTACGGTACATACGTTGGAGAATCAGCAGCTTTTGGAACAGGTAGAGCGGGAGTCCGCCGCTGCGGCCCGCCAACTGGCGGAGACTGCCCATCTGCGGAAGGGACAGCTCGTGGTCATCGGATGCAGTACCAGTGAGGTGGTAGGGCATCAGGTGGGAAGCTGGTCTACACCGGAGGTGGCGGATGCCATTTTCCGGGGCCTTGACAGTGTGTTCGGCCCCATGGGCGTCTACATGGCCGCCCAATGCTGCGAGCATCTGAACCGGGCTTTGATCGTGGAATACGAGGCGGTCCCCGGCGGGGAGATCGTCAATGTGGTGCCCCAGCCCAAGGCGGGCAGCTCCTTCGCTACCGCCGCTTACAAGGCGTTTCGGCATCCTGTGGCGCTGGAGGAGATCCGGGCAGACGCAGGACTGGACATCGGCGGCACCCTCATCGGGATGCACTTGAAAAAGGTGGCGGTGCCGGTGCGGCTGGAGCAGGATCACATCGGTCAGGCCATTGTGCTGGCGGCCCGGGTACGGCCCAAGTTCATCGGCGGTGACCGCGCCGTTTATGATGAGACCCTGAAGGAGGGCTATCCCGATTTTACGGATTGATCGGGTATCTGCTTTCCTTACGCGCAATTATTTTATGGGAAAGAGGCCCCGGGAGAAAGCGGTTTCTCCCGGGGCTTTTCATGCAGTTCCGCTTTGAGATCGTATCCAATGGCGTCAGGTCCCCCTGTACTTTCGGGGGAGCAAAGTGCAGATTGGAACTTGCTGCAGCAAAAAACAGCTCCGGTCCGTACTGGACCGGAGCTGTTTGCTCACATTTTAAAGCTGCTTGACCGTGTAGTAGACAGCCAGTGCGAAGACCACCGCTGCCAGTGCCCACATGGCGTAGTAGGAGATGCCACCGCCCAGCAGAGAGGCCAGCAGAGCCAGCGCGGAAAGACCGCAGGCTGCATATACCGGCAGCTTATCCGCTTTGGGGGGCAGGAGCTTATTCAGCTTGCCGCTCTTGGTCAGTGCGGCGAGAGCTGCCAGCAGAACCAGATAGATCACCACGCAGACCTTAACGGTGGTGCCCACATACATGCTGGAACCGTACCGACGCACGCCCCACAGAACAAAGAGGGAGGCGCCCAGCACCGTCAGAGCCAGTGCACATTCCCGGTCATACAGCGCCCAGAGGATTCCCAGCAGCATGATGACCGGCACAACGATTGTCATAAAAGAGAGGGTGGCCATATTTAAGCGGACCAGAGCCGTAGCCGCACCCACAAAAGCGCCTGCCGCAGCAAGGATCCAAGCGGACTTCTGCTTCTTGGCGCTGCCCCGCAAAACCAGAGCGGCGATCACGCCCACTGCCAACACACCCGCGCCGATCCCGGCCAGAGTCCAGAGGTAGTGATCATACCAGGCGATCCGGGTCAGTTCAGAGTCGGCATTGATATAAAAACGACGCAGGATCAGTAAATACAGTTCTGCTACGCAGCCAGCCAGAAAAAATTTCATTGCTCCATTCATGGGTTCGTCCTTCGGAGCGACCTTTTTATTCGGATTTTTTGCCATCTATTAAAACCTCCAGGGTTATATTTCCCAAAATGCGGGCAGTCCATTCCAGACCGGTTCCCGCCGACACACGTTCATAGTATACCAGTCTCTTTTCCAATTTGCAAGGAAAACCTTCATTGCTTTTTTACAATATTCGCGGTATACTGAAAAAATCGAATCAAATTCTAACGGAGGACGCCATGAAACGGTTCTCAATTCTGATAGCAGCCTTGTGCCTGTGCCTGACAGGCTGCGGAAAACAAACAACGGAGGCTACTGCCCAGATCTTCGCCATGGACACGGTGATGGAGGTTGCGGCCTATGGCCCCAAGGCGGAGAAAGCCGTCCAAGAGACGGAGGGACAGATCAAGGCTTTGGAGAACCAACTCTCCCGCACAAAGGCGGACAGCGACGTGTCCCGCGTCAACCATAACGGCACAACGCCTACCACCGGCTTGACTTACGGGACGCGGGCGCTGCTTCCGGCGGCGCTGGAATACCGGGACGCCACAAACGGCGCGTTTGATATTACCATTGCTCCCGTCATGGATGCCTGGGGCTTCACCGGAGACAGCTTCCGGGTACCGGAGCAGTCCGAACTGGACACACTGTTGAAAAAGGTGAACAGCGATGCGATTCAGATGTTGGGGTCGCCCTCTGATTCTGTGACGCTGGGGGAAGGACAAGCCATCGACTTAGGGGGCATCGCCAAGGGCTATACCTCCGATTTAGTGGAGCAGACCTTCCGGGCCAACGGCATCGAAAGCGGAAAAATTTCTCTGGGCGGCAATGTGTTCGTGCTGGGCGGCAAGCCCGACGGCTCCGACTGGCGGGTGGGCATTAAGGATCCCCGGAATGAGAGCGGCCTTGCGGCGATCCTGTCCCTGCGGGACGCCTACGCCATCACCTCCGGCGGCTACGAGCGGTACTTTGAGGAAAACGGAAAAACCTACCACCATATTATTGATCCCTCCACCGGCTATCCCGCGGACAGCGGTTTACTGTCGGTGACGGTGGTGGCGGCGGACAATGGCCCAGACTGGGCCGGCGCGGGAAATGGTGCCATGTGCGACGCCTTCTCCACGGCACTGTTCGTCATGGGAGAGGAACAGGCGCTGGATTTCTGGCGAAATGGCGGGTATGACTTCGATCTGGTGCTGGTGACGGAGGATGGCCGGGTAGTCATCACTGCCGGACTGGCGGACCGGCTTGAGGAAGTGAAGGACAGTGGGTACACCTATGAAACGGTTTCCTGAGCTGAAGCCCAATTTCTGGGATGTGATCGTGGTCTTGGCGGTCATTGCGCTGGCGGCTCTCTCGGCCATGACGGTCTGGCGTGGCGGAACCGAAACCGGTGCTCTGACGGCGGTGGTCACCGCTGACGGGCAGGAGATTGACCGCTTTGCCCCGGCGGACCTGCTGGACGCGCCCCGCACCTATTCTTATAACGGCGTGACGCTGACGGTGGCGGCGGAGGACGGAAACGGCCTTCGGGTCAGTTCCTCCGACTGTCCCACCCAGGACTGCGTCCGCACCGGAACTATTTCCCGCAGCGGACAGAGCATCGTGTGCCTTCCGGCCCGGATCATCATTCAGCTCACCGGCGGCGCGGCGGACAGCAACGATGTGGACATTGTGATCGGTTAGGAGGGTGACTGTGAAGCTGACAACGAAGCAGTTGACCCTCTGCGCCGTGCTGACAGCGCTGGCGCTGGCGTTCAGCTATCTGGAAAACTTTTTCCCATTATCTCTGGCCATTCCCATCCCCGGCATCAAGCTGGGCCTTGCTAATATTGTGACGGTATTCGCCCTGTACGCCCTTGGTCCCGCTCAGGCGCTGCTGATTTTGACAGGCCGGTGTCTGCTGGGGGCGGTGTTTGCCGGGAACATGAACGCCCTGATCTTCTCCCTGCTGGGGGGCTTTTCCGCCATGCTGGTGATGATTTTGCTGTCCAAGTCCCGACATCTGTCTATCTATGGTGTGTCCATCGGCGGCGCGGCGGCCCACAACTGCGGCCAGATCGCGGCGGCCTGCCTGACGCTGGGCTCTACGGCCCCGCTGTACTATCTGCCGATCCTGCTGGGCGCTTCCCTGATCACCGGAGCGGTGACGGGCGTGGCGGCGGCCTGCTTGTTCCGGGTGCTGGCCCATACGAACATTTTCCGGTAACAAAGCGGACGTTTTTTCGTAGAATGGAAAGATGGTTGACTTTCCTGCAGAGAGGTGCTACACTAATTTCATTATGAGAAATGAATTTGTAAAAACCTGTTGTTGTAAGACATAGGGCGGCTGAACTGCTGATCGCAGATACAGGCGTCCGTTTCAGTGTGCCTGTGTCTTGCATGAAGAGCTTTCAGGAGCGATGTGCAAGCGCACATCGCTCCTTTTGTTTTGCGCAGCCGTGTTTCCGAGGATGGAAAGATTCAACATGATCAGTATTGATGAGGAGGATACGTTATGAACTTCACACATTTGGTAGGGAACACCCCCATGATCCGCATCCGCTACAAGCTGGACGGCCGGGAGGGCTTTGTCTGGGCAAAGCTGGAGGCATACAACCTCTCCGGCAGCATCAAGGACCGTCTGGCGGCCCATGTCATTACCAAGTCCACCGCCAACGGCACCCTGAAGCCCGGCCAGCCCATCGTGGAGATGACCAGCGGCAACACCGGCATCGCCTTCTCCGCACTGGGCACGTTCACCGGCCATCCCGTCCACATCTTTATGCCGGACTGGGCCAGTGAGGAGCGGAAAAAGCTGATGGCTATGTACGGTGCCACCCTGCACCTGATCTCACGGGAAGCCGGCGGCTTCAACGCAGCCCTTCAGGGGGCCAGAGATCTGGCGGAGGAGATTGGCGGCTTCCAGCCCAAGCAGTTTGAAAATCAGGATAACCCAGAGGCCCACTATCTTACTACCGGCGTTGAGATCCTGCGCCAGCTTCCGGATGTGACGGACTTCGTGGCCGGCGTCGGTTCCGGCGGCACCCTCATGGGCACCGCCCGCCGTCTGAAGGCAGATCACGCCGTCCGGGCTGTGGCTGTGGAGCCGGATGCAGTGCCTCTGCTTTCCGGCGGGACTGTCAAGGGCGCTCACCACATTGAGGGCATCGGCGATGACTTTATCCCCGCTGTGGTGGACCAGACTCTGGTGGATGGCGTAATGGACATCAACGATCTGGACGCCATTGCCATGGCGGCGAAATTCGGCCGTGTACTGGGCCTTGGCGTGGGTATCTCCTCCGGCGCTAACTTCCTTGGCTCTGTGATTCAGAATCTGGAGCCGGGCCGGAAGGTGGCTACCGTCTTTGCCGATGACAGCAAGAAGTATCTCACCACCATGCTCTCCAATCCCCCGGCAGAAACGGCGGATATGTGGAGCTCCCGCATTGAACTGCTGGATTACGAGCCGGTGGAAACTCTGTAATTTGCAATCTTGTGCAGCTTTTCCTTGCGGAGCCTTTGAATTCATGTTAGAATCGTCTGTAAAGGGACAAAACAGACGGCGAAGCCGGGCTTGTTGGCCCGGCTTCGTTTTGCTTACAGAAGGGAGAAACGGATGTTTCACACGATTTTATTTGATCTGGACGGTACATTGACGGATTCGCGGGAGGGGATCGTCAACTCCGTGAAATACACCATTGAAAAGCTGGGCGGGACCATGCCGGATGCCCAGACCCTTTTGAAATTCATCGGTCCGCCGCTGCAGGAATCCTTCATGGAGCACTGCGGCTACAGCCGGGAGAAGGCGGTGGAGGGCGTTCGGGTGTTCCGGGAGCACTATGTGCCGGTGGGACAGTATGAAAACGAGGCGGCCCCCGGTATGCGGGACGTTCTGGAACGGCTGAAGGCCAAGGGATACACTCTGGCGTTGGCCTCCTCCAAGCCGGAGGAGCTGTGCGTGAGCATCTGTCGGCGTTTTGGCTTTACACCCTTTCTGTCCGCTGTGACCGGCAGCCCTGCGGGGGCCGACTGGGAAAAGGCGGATGTCATTCGGGAAGCCATGCGCCGCCTGCGCTTGACCGATGCGGATAAGCCCACCGTTTTGATGGTCGGTGACCGGAAGTATGATGTGCTTGGTGCGCAGGAATGCGGCCTTGCCTGCGTGGGCGTGGAGTTCTTCGGGTACGCCGCACCCGGCGAACTGGCGGAGGCCGGGGCTGCCGCGGTGGTGCGGACGGCGGAGGAACTGGAACAGTTTATCCTGAATCATTGAGCGTGAGAGACGGACTTTGTCCGTCTCTTTTTTCATCTGTTTTCCGCAAACGTGCGCTGAATTTTTGAAAATCGTCATTTTTGTGCATATTTCCCTTTACAAAATCGGGGAACTCCTATATAATATCATGGCTAAAGTAATCTATATGGAAATTGGAGAATCAGTATGGCTTTGATCGAATATGACGTTTATAAGCAGAAGCTGCGGGACCTGGAACCGGAGCTGAAGAAGCTGGGGGACGCCCTTGACATCGACGCTGTGGCTCAGGAGGCCGCCCGTCTGGAGGATGAGACCACGCAGGACGGCTTCTGGAACAATCTGGAGCGCTCTCAGAAGGTGCAGACCCGCCTGAAGCAGCTTCAAAACAAGCTCCACCGCTTCAAGAAACTCATGAGCACCTGGGAGGATCTGACCACCCTGTGCGAGATGGGCCAGGAGGCGGAGGATGAAGAGATCCTGGAAGAATTGAAAACAGAGTTCCCCGCGTTGGAAACCGAGATCGAAGAGATCCGTATGACCACGCTGCTCTCCGGTGAGTATGACGCAAACAACGTTATTCTCCAGCTCCACTCCGGTGCCGGCGGCACCGAGGCCCAGGACTGGTGCCAGATGCTCTATCGGATGTATACCCGCTGGGCGGAGCGTCACGGCTACGCTTGGAAAACGCTGGACTACGAGGAATGTGACGAGGCCGGTATCAAATCTGCCGTTATTTCCATCGAGGGCGAGAATGCCTACGGCCTGCTGAAGAGCGAACACGGCGTCCACCGTCTGGTCCGCGTCTCTCCCTTTGACGCCAACGCCCGCCGCCAGACCAGTTTTGCCGCTGTGGAGGTCATGCCGGAGCTGCCTGATGACGTAGAGGTGGAGATCCGCCCGGAGGACATCGAAATGCAGGTGTTCCGTTCCTCCGGTGCCGGCGGTCAGCACATCAACAAGACCTCCTCCGCCGTCCGCCTGATCCACAAGCCCACCGGTATTGTGGTGTCTTCTCAGCAGGAGCGGTCCCAGTTCCAGAACAAGGATAACTGTATGAAGCAACTGCGTGCCAAGCTGATCGAACTGAAGATCCAGCAGCATGCGGAGAAGATCTCCGACATCAAGGGCGTTCAGATGAAGATCGAGTGGGGCAGCCAGATCCGCTCCTATGTGTTCATGCCTTATCAGTTGGTAAAGGACACCCGCACCGGCTACGAAACCAGCCAGATCGACAATGTGATGGACGGCGACTTGGACGGTTTCCTGAATGCCTACCTGACGCAGTTAGCCACCGGCGAGCTGAAAAAGTAAATGCCAGAAAAGGCGCGGCTGAAAGGCCGCGTCTTTCTTCCGAAAGCTGATATGAAAGGAACCAATCTAATTTATGAGTAAGCAAAACGCCGCAAGTGCGGCTCCCCAGGAAAACAAGATGGGCGTTCTGCCGGTAGGCAAACTGCTGGCTGGTATGGCGGTGCCCATGATGATCTCCATGCTGGTACAGGCGCTGTACAACATCGTGGACAGCGTGTTCGTCTCCCGGCTCAGTGAGAACGCCTTCAACGCCGTGGGTCTGGCGTTCCCTCTCCAGAGCCTGATGATCGCCGTGGGCGCAGGTACTGCCGTGGGCATCAACGCCCTGCTTTCCCGCTCTCTGGGCGAGAAGAAGCAGGAGATGGCGGACCGGGCTGCCGGCGCGGGTATCTTCCTGCTGCCCATTTGCAGCTATCTTGTCTTTGCCTTCATCGGCCTGTTCCTCTCCCGGCCCTTCTTCGTGGCGCAGGCCAAGGCAGTGCCGGAGATCGTGGAATACGGCGTGCAGTACACCCGGATCTGCTTAGGCCTTTCCGTGGGTATTTTCAGCCAGTTCTGCTTTGAGCGGCTGCTGCAATCCACCGGCCGTACCAGTCTGGCCATGTGCACCCAGCTGTTGGGCGCCATCATCAACATCGTCATGGACCCCATTCTGATCTTCGGACTGTGCGGCGCACCCCGGATGGGCGTGGCCGGCGCTGCTGTGGCCACCGTTGTTGGACAGATCGTGGCGGCGATCGTGGGCCTGATCGTGAATATCAAGTGCAACCACGACATTCACATCCACCGGAAGAACATCCGCTGGGATCCCATCGTGGCCAAGGAGATCTACCGGGTGGGTATCCCCTCCATCATCATGCAGTCCATCAGTTCTGTGATGACCTTCGGCATGAACAAGATCCTCTTTGTCTTTACCCCCACCGCCACCGCCGTGTTCGGCGCGTATTTCAAGATCCAGAGCTTCGTGTTCATGCCCATCTTCGGCCTGAACAACGGTATGGTGCCCATTATTTCCTATAACTACGGCGCAGCCCGGCCTCAGCGGGTGTGGAAGACCATCCGTCTTTCCAACATCACCGCCATGGTCATTATGGTTGTGGGCTTCACCATTTTCCAGCTGTTTCCCTCCACACTGCTGGAACTGTTCGACGCATCGGAGACCATGCTGGCCATCGGCGTTCCCGCCCTGCGGATCATCAGCGTTTCCTTCCTGCTGGCAGGCTTCTGCATCATCGCTGGCTCGGTGTTCCAGGCCATCGGCAATCCGGTGTACAGCCTGATCGTCTCCGTGTGCCGTCAGATGGTAGTATTACTGCCGGTGGCGTGGCTGCTGTCCCGGACTGGACGGCTGGAGTTGGTGTGGTGGTCCTTCCCCATCGCGGAGGTCATGTCCTTCACCCTGAGCACAATCTTCCTGCGCCGCACCGTCAAGTCCGCCAACGAGGTCATGAATTCCAGCGCGGACTGACCGCATGCCTGATTTAAAAGTACACCCCGTTCTTCTGAAAAAGCGGAAGAACGGGGTATATTTTTGCGCATAAAACTGCATGCATGAGCAGCGCACCGCGAACATGCACAAATGCCAGTGCATGAAGTTTTCGTGCATCATTCCCGGTTGCCCTGCGGGGGCGAGGAAATGGCACATTTCTTATTTTACTGTGCTTTTGCATAGCAAAATCCCCCGGAAGAGACCTTCCGGGGGAGAGATGTATGTAGGATTTCAGGACAGGAGCATTTTGTCATTGGCCTCGTCAGAGCCGCTGGCGCGGCTGAACAGGGCCAGCAGGTCGGGGACCGTCAGCTTCTTCTTGTCTTCACCGGAGATATCCACCACCACCCGGCCGGCATCCATCATAATGAGCCGGTTGCCGTGGGCGATGGCGTCCTTCATGTTGTGGGTGATCATGAGGGTGGTGAGGTTGTTCTCCTGTACGATCTGGTCGGACAGAGCCAGCACCTTGTCGGCGGTCTTGGGGTCCAAAGCGGCAGTGTGCTCGTCCAACAGCAGCAGCTTGGGCTGCTTCAGGGAGGCCATCAGCAGCGTCAGCGCCTGACGCTGACCGCCGGAGAGCAGGCCCACCTTGGCGGTAAGGCGGTCCTCAAGCCCCAGATCCAGCGTTTTCAGCAGCTCTCTGTAATCTGCCCGCTCCAAGGCGGTGATGCCCCACTTCAATC
>OIWQ01004211.1_pt1 | contig 11854 bp, 9 predicted proteins | sample 1587571 | NCBI WGS metagenome assembly OIWQ01 (sample SAMEA3888910, study PRJEB22519) | human gut metagenome | biome: human gut; feature: human-associated habitat; material: faeces | place: Denmark | collected 2010 | reverse complement strand
CTTAATATATCATTCATTTGATAAAAATATAGAAAAGACAAAAAGATTTTTATATACCATGATTGCAATGGGAGTTGTGTACATAATTGTGCTAATAGTATATTTCTTTAGCTCTATAGGAATAGATAAAAGGATTGCAACACAGGCAAAACAAACGATTGTATTTACATTTGTTCCAGTAAACTCAATAATAGTAATTCCTTTCATGTTAAGATCATTTAATAAGAGAAAGGATAGAGAAATAACAGGAGAGCAATTAAATAAAAGAGCAGTTGTAATGTTTATAATAGCTGTGGTTATTGTTGTTAGCGAATTTTTCTATTTTAGAAATATAGAAAAAGGAATAGGAAGAATAATAGAACAACAAGGAGCGGCAAATGAAGCTAGCACTAATAGTGCAGTAACAAATTCTGTTTTAAATACAGAAAATAAAACTAATAGTATAACCAATATTGACAAATATTACATCTGGGATAGAACATTTGGAGATGGTTAATATTTTAACAAATACAACTTTTAAATATAGTAGTTTTACTGAAAATTGGAAAAAAACAATTTTATTTGCAATGTAAAGGAGAACAAAATTAGTTATGCAAAAAGTTATAGTTATTTGTGGCCCTACTGCAAGTGGAAAAACGGCTCTTTCTATTGAACTTGCAAAAAGAATAAATGGAGAAATAGTTTCAGCAGATTCTATGCAAATATATGATGAAATGAGCATAGGAACTGCTAAGCCAGATGCAGAGGAGATGCAGGGAATTAAGCACTATTTGGTTGGAAATATTGCACCAACTACAAGGTATAGTGTGTCTGATTATAAAAATGATGCGACTAAGGCATTGGAAGAAATAATTGAAAAAAACAAAACTCCAATAGTCGTTGGAGGAACTGGGTTATATGTTAATTCTTTGATATATGGAATTGATTATCCAGAAGTTGAAACTGATTTAGAATACAGAAAAGAACTAGAGAAAGTAGCAGAACAAAAGGGACTCGGATATTTATATGAAGAAGCAAAAAAGATTGACCCAGAAGCGGTAAAGAATATTAGTGTAAATGATAAAAAAAGAATAATAAGAATATTGGAAATATATAAAGAAACAGGAAAAACAAAGACTCAGCTAGAAATTGAATCTAGAAAAAATGGAGTTCCATATGATTATAGAGTGTTTGCTATAAATATGCCTAGAGAAATTTTATATGATAGAATTAATAGAAGAGTAGATATAATGCTTGAAAAAGGGCTAATAGAAGAAGTTAAGCAACTGTATAAAAAATATGGAGATGAGCTTCGTACATCTGTACAAGGAATAGGTTACAAAGAAGTAATAGATTATTTGAATGGAATGTACTCTAAAGAAGAAATGATTGAAAAAATAAAGATGGAAACACGTAGATATGCTAAAAGACAATTAACGTGGTTTAGAAAAATAACAAATATAATTTGGATTGATGGCTTGGGAAATGTTCAAGATAATGTTAATCTTATTTTGCAAGAAGCAGAGCTAAACGAAAACTAAATTAATTTAGTAGGTTTTGAATAACACAAATTCTATGTAGAATTTAATAGAAAGGTGATAAACTTTGGAGAAAAAAATTAGAAAAGGAAGAGTATTTGCGGTAGTTTTAATACTTGCACTTGTATTTATATACGCGGTATATTTGGTTGCCAAACTTGTACAAAATCCTACAAATACCTTCATGGTTACGAATGGAAAAATATCACAAGAGGAAAGTGATATTGGCTACATTATAAGAGAGGAAACTGTTGTAAAAGGACAAAATTATAAAAATGGAATGGTAAAAATAAAAAACGAAGGTGAAAAAGTTGCAAAAGGAGATTCTGTTTTTAGATACTATTCATCAGGAGAAGAAGAATTAAAAAATAAGATTGCTGAATTAGATGTAGAAATACAATCTCTAATGCAAAACGAAAAAAGCAGTTTTCCAAGTGATGTAAAGTTATTAGAAAGCCAAATTGAGAAGGAACTTGACTCGATTTATGGAGTAAATAATGCTCAGAAAATTCAAGAATATAAGAAAAATATAAACTCATACATAACAAAGAAAGCTAAAATATCTAGCCCATCTAATTCTCGTTTGAAAGAATTACTAAGCCAAAGAGAAGAATATGAAAATAGATTAACATCAGATTCTGAAAATGTAAATGCACCAGAGAGTGGAATTGTTTCTTATAGAGTAGATGGATTAGAGAGTGTTTTAACAACGGAGAACTTTACTAAATTTAATAAAAGCTTTTTACAAGACTTGAAATTAAAGACTGGACAAACTGTTGCAAGCAATGAAGAAGTTGGAAAAATAATAAATAATTATCAATGTTACATTGTTTTTAATTCTAACACAAATGAGGCAAAAAACTCGAAAGTGGGAGATACAATCAAAATAAGAGTGCAAAATTCTGATACTTTAAAAGCTAGTGTGGAAAATATTATAGATGAAGATGATGAGTCTAAAACAATTACTGTAAAAATTACAAATGATGTTGAAAAATTAATTGCATATAGAAAAATATCTTTTGATATAATTTGGTGGGATGCAGAAGGCTTTAGAATTCCAAATGAAGCAATAAAAGAAGAAAATGGCTTATCATATGTTGTAAGAAATAGAAATGGTTATTACAATAAAATGCTAGTGAAAATATTAAAACAAAATGACGAATATTGTATAGTTAGACAGTATAAAACAGAGGAGTTAGAAGAACTTGGGTTTACTAGTTCACAAATATATAGCATGAGAAATATAGCGCTTTATGATGAAATTGTACTAAACCCGACTGATGAACAAATGTTACAATAATGTTACAGAATATTAAATTAAAATTACAATATTAAAAATACTATTGACAATAAAGCTAAAAAGATAGATACTATAGCTAGTAATTTTTACAAAGGACGATGAAATTTTAGGAGGTTTATAATGTCAGGAGCTATAATGAATAAAATCTGGGGAGCATTTGGAATGGATGCAAATGAAGAAGAGGAAGAAGATTACGTAGAAAATAACGAAGAAATGGAAGAAGAAGAGGAAAATAATAAAGAAAATAAACTATGGGGAAGACGTAACAACAAAGTTGTAGCAATGCCTCAACCTCAACAAGTGAAGATGGTTATATCACAACCAACAACATTTGATCAAGCAGAAGATATATGTGATTTACTAAAAGAAAAACAATCTGTAATAGTAAATCTTGAATATGTAAATAAAGATGTTGCAAGAAGAATAATTGATGTAGTAAGTGGAGCTGTTCATGCTTTAGACGGACACATTCAAAAAGTATCTAATTCTATATTCTTAATTGCACCATACAATTACGAAATAACAAATGAAATGGCAAGAGAAGAAATTAAAAACAAATTATCTGTTTCTTGGTTAAAAAATGCAGGCAATAATTAGACTGAATGTAATTGGGAGGAAGCAAAAATGATTACACCTTTAGAAATTGAAAACAAGAAATTTTCAAAACAAATGATGAATGGATATAGTGTAGAAGAAGTTGATGATTTCTTGGATGAATTAACAGCATGCTACGAAAAATTATACAAAGAGAGTAACGAAAATCAAGATAAAATAGCAGAATTAAACGGAAAACTTGAACATTATAAACAAATAGAAGGCACATTAAACAATACACTTATAATGGCTCAATCTACAGCTGAAGATATAAAAAATGTTGCAAAACAACAAGCTGACCAAATAATAAAAGATGCTGAATCTGATGCAAAACAATCATTAGCTTCATTAGAACAACAAATATTATTAAAGAAAAAAGATTTTGAAGATTTACAAAAACAATTTGACGTATACAAAGCAAAAATGGAGTCTTTATTAATATCACAATTAGAGTTAATAAAAGACATAAACAAAGAACAAGATAACTAAAACAAGACATAAAAAGAACGAAAGCAAAAGGTTTGGAAAATTTCCGAATTTTTTGCTTTACTTTTTTATAGCAACAAAAACTTTTTATACCGAAATAATTTGTTTTCTTAAATTCGACATGTTGTGCTTGGTCGGAGCTCCTTCGGACACCTCAAGGCGCACTCCAGTCGAATTTGGCGAAAAAGTAAATTATTTCGAGTATTAGAATGTTATTTTTTGAAATTTTAAATGTTAAGTAGATAAGAAATGTTACAGCACTATTAAATGTATGTTACAATTGCATTATAAATATTGACATCTATGAAAAATTAGATAAAATATATGTATAAAGTTACCATTTAATATCTGTTAATATGCAAAATAATGCTGTTGGAGGATACATACATGAGAGTAATAAGTGGAAGTGCTAGAGGCACTGTATTACATTCTATTGAAGACATAAGCACAAGACCAACATTAGACAGGGTTAAAGAGTCACTTTTTAATATAATTCAAAATTATATAGAAGATACTACTGTATTAGATTTATTTGCTGGAAGTGGAGCAATTGGAATAGAATTTCTTAGTAGAAGAGCAAAACAGGTTTATTTCTGTGATAAATCAAGTAAAGCTGTTGCTATGATTGAGAAAAATCTAAAAAAAACAAAACTAAAAGAAAAAGCAATAGTATATAACAAAGATTATATAGATTGCATTAATACAGTAAAAAATATCAAATTCGATATTATATTTTTAGATCCACCATACAAGGAAGAATTTGCACTTGATGCTATAGAAAAAATAAGTAATTTACAATTATTAAAAGATGATGGAATAATTATAATTGAAACAGATGAACCAGAAAGAGATATAAATAGAATAAACAATATGAATATTAATTACAAAATATACGATTTAAGAAAGTATGGAAGAGTATCATTAATATTTCTTAAATGAAAGGGGAAAACATGGAGATATTTACCTTGTTAGAAACAATTGAAGATATGCTAGAAAATAGTAAGGAAGTGCCTTTTACCCACAAAGCTATTATAGACAAAGAAGAAGTGTTAGACATAATAAAAGAAATTAGATTAAAATTACCAGAGGAATTGAAACAAGCAAAGGTAATTAAAGAAGAGCATGACAGAATAATAAGCAAAGCCAATGAAGAAGCTAGTGAAATAGTAAAAGAAGCCGAAAACAGAATAATTTCGATGATAGATGAACATGAAATTACCAGAAAAGCATATGAGCAAAAAAATAAGATAATTGAAAATGCTAACGATATGGCTAGAGAAATTTCTAATGGAACAAAAGCATATGCTGATAACATTTTGGCTGGCGTACAAGTTACACTAGAAGATGCTTTAAAAGTAATAGAAAATAATAGAAAAGAAGTAAAATAGTGCGATTTGACCAATATAAATTCCAAAGTTTATATTGGTTAATTTTGTATTGAAGAAAATTTGTTTGGCAAATGCTAAAAAAATATGGAAATTTAATAATTAATATGATAGAATATCTAAGTATAAAAAATATTTTAAGAAAAGTAGGCAAAGGGAGGAACATATGGCAAAAAGAGGAAGAAAAAAGAAGAAGCAACAAGTTAATATAAATGTAGTTGTGGCTGTAATGATAATATCAAGCATATTATTAGCGGTTTTAATATATACAAATTCAGGATTTATAGGAGAACACTTGAGTCCATTTTTAGGTGGAATAATGGGATATATAAAATATTTCTTGCCAGTTGGGGTTTTTATATTGGCAATATATATTGCATACCAAGGAGAAACCTCGTGGTCTAAAAAAATAGCCCAGTTTTCCGCGTTATTGTTGTGCATAGCAGTAATTTTTAATGTCTACGAAATATATCAAGGAAATGTTGTAATAGAAAACAGAAGCATGGAAAATGTTATGAAACAATTCTTTGAACTTGGTGCTAATGGCGCTGGAGGTGGTGCTATTGGGGCTATTGTTACAATTCCACTTATAAATCTATTTGAAAAAGTAGGAACTATAATAATTGCGTCAGGTGGAATAATTGCACTTACTGTATCTATGTTTGGAATAGATTTAGTAAATAGAATATCAGATTTTATAGATGGTACAGAAGAGAGAAAGAGCGCTAAAAAAGTAAAACAACAGCAATACGCAAAAGCAGAACCAGAGAACGATGAGGACAAAATAATTGGAATAGATGAAAGAAAAGAGACTAAAAAAGAGAGAAAATTAAGGGAAAGGCTAGAAAAAGAAAAGGCTGCTTTAGATGTTGAACAACTCCAAATAAATTTGAATGGTAAGGATATTGGAAAATCTTCTAAATTATTTGATGTCGAAAAAGAAATAAAAGATGATAAAAAAGTAAGAACAGAAAAATCAGAAGAAAGAAAACAATCACCAGAATTTATAGAAGATCCATTATTTAAGAAACAAGAAGAACAGAAGGAAGATAAGACAAAAGAAGTTTTACAATTAGAGCATACGCTTACTGTTGAGGATGAAAACTATGAATTTCCGCCACTAAATCTATTAAGCGAAGGAACATCAAAAGGCTTAAAGGGCGGGAAAAGAGCACTAGCAGATACTGCTTCGAAATTACAAAAAACACTATATAGTTTCGGTGTTTCTGCAAAAGTAGAAAATGTTTCGGTCGGACCTGCTATAACAAGATATGAATTAAAACCTGCAGAAGGAGTGCGTGTAAGTAAAATTGCAAACCTTGCAGATGATATTGCTTTAAATTTGGCTGCTAAATCAATAAGAATTGAAGCACCAATCCCAGGAAAACAAGCTGTTGGTATAGAAGTGCCAAATGAAGAAAGTGAAGTTGTACACATAAGAGATATTTTACAAACAGATGAATTTAAAGAACACAAGTCGAAACTCGCATTTGCACTTGGAAAAGATGTTTCTGGTGATGCAATTGTAACAGATATTGCAAAAATGCCACACGTTTTAATTGCTGGTGCAACTGGTTCTGGTAAGAGTGTATGTATAAATACTCTAATTGCAAGCATAATATATAAGGCAAAACCAAGTGAAGCAAAGCTGGTTATGATTGACCCTAAAATAGTTGAATTATCTGTATATAATGGAATTCCACACTTATTAATTCCGGTAGTAACAGATCCTAAAAAGGCTGCAGGAGCACTTGCATGGGCTGTTCAAGAAATGGAAAACAGATATACAATGTTTGCGTCAAAAGGTGTAAGAGATTTAAAAGGCTATAACGAAGTAATAGAAAAAGAAGATAATTTCGGAAAACTACCACATATAGTTATAATTGTAGACGAGTTGGCAGACTTGATGATGGTTGCAAAAGGTGATGTTGAAGATGCAATTTGCAGATTGGCACAAAAGGCAAGAGCTGCTGGAATGCACTTAGTAATTGCTACACAACGTCCATCTGTTGATGTTGTAACAGGTTTAATTAAAGCAAATATTCCATCAAGAATTGCATTTGCGGTATCTTCTCAAGTAGACTCGAGAACGATTTTAGACCAAGTTGGCGCTGAAAAATTGCTTGGAAAAGGAGATATGTTATTCTTCCCAACAGGAGCTCCAAAGCCAGTAAGAATTCAAGGAGCATTCATATCTGATAAAGAAGTTGAAAAACTTGTAAACTTTGTAAAGGCAAACGGAGAAACAACATATAGAGATGATATTACAGAATACATAGAAAAGGCTAACACAACAGATAAAGAAATTGATGAAGGAGCCTTAGATGATGATGAAACAGACCCACTTCTAAATGATGCAATAGAAACAGTAATAGAAACAGGACAAGCATCAACATCGTACATTCAAAGAAAGTTTAAAGTTGGATATGCAAGAGCAGGTAGAATAATAGACCAAATGGAAGAAAGAGGTATTATTTCAGGCTACCAAGGAAGTAAGCCAAGAGAAGTTCTTATGACGAAAGAGAGATGGGCTGAACTTAATTCCTAGAGAGCGTTGAAAAATAATTACAATTTTGGTTGCGTTAAATACCATACGACAGATAGGAGAAACATATGAAAATTTTTTCAAAGCTTTCGTCAAATGAGTACAATAATAGGTTAGAAAAAATATTGGAAAATAAGACATTTGACGAACATGTTAAAAATTTATTATTAAGTATGTTATATAAAATTGAAAATGGATATGCAGATTATTCTATAGTAAAATTTAGTGCACTTCCAAAAGCAGATTTTATGGAGAAAATATTAAATATAATAGATAAACAATGTTTTGAAATAAAACTAGTAATACCAGAAACAGAAGAGAGTAAGCCTCTAGAACACGATGATGTGGTTTGCAAAATAGATGCAGATAGAGGCTCTATTTTGGTATATGCAAATGAGGAGGCAATTTTATATTCTTTAATTCAGATGAATTTGTTACAAGAAAAGTATAACAAAAACCAATTGAAAATAACCAAGAACAAGTATTATAAAAATGCAATAAATGAGTTTTTACTTAAAGCAAAAAGCATTAATGGAAGCGAGGTTATACGTGATTTTGATGGTTGGTCTTGGAACAATAATATAAAAAAACAGAGTGATTTTGAATATAATTTGATATTCCAAAACATGATGCTCTTAAACTTAAGATTAGATGATAATTTTAAAGAGAAAATCTATGAACAAAATTTCCAAAATCCTAATTTATTTTATCAAAAATTGTATACTATAATTTTGGCTATTATTGCAAAACAAGACGAAAAGATAAAAAATGAGATTACAACAAGGTTAAATGAATTAATAAGACTATTATTTTTGATGGAAGATAGAGTAAACCTTCTAAATAAGATTACAGAAGAAAAGAAAATGATTTCAAGTGAAATTAGAGAAATAGATGAGACTTTAAATGATAAAGAAAAATTAAAAAAAGAATATATTAATAGAAACTCTAAACTTCCAAATAAGGATAAGATATTTAGTGTAAGTTTCTTATATGATATACTTGAAAACGAAAGAAAAGCACAAGTTGAGAAACTAAAAACTATGAATGGATATCTAGATCCAAGAAATTTTTCTAAACAAAAAACGAATATGGAAAATGAATGTTCATTGTTAAAAAATGTAATAGAACTAGCAGAGAACGGAAATTTAAGAAAACAAGAAATAATAGAATTTCAAAAAGAAGTTTTAAAATATTATCAACAAAAAATAGAAGAAAATTTGGAAGATAAAGATTTTTTAGAAAAAGTACTGTATGAATTTAGATATTATTGTATGATACCAATTACAAAAAATGAAGTAATCGGAAAAGAGCCTGAGCTACAAGAGTCAATTGAGAAAGTAATGAATATTATAATTGATAATTGTATAGATAAAGAGATAATAACTAATTTCTCTAATAGTACAAGCATATGTTATGCAATTTTGAAATATATATTCATAACAAAGATAATAGATTTAAAAGAGATACAAATAAAGATAAATAAGATAAAAGAAATACAGTATGTAAATGAAGTACAAAGCCAAATTGCTGTTAGTATATATGATGAAAAAGAGGCTGAAAGTATATACAATGAAACTGTATATAATTTAAAATCACTAAACGTAAAGCTAAACAAAAAAATTCCGTTATTTTTGAAATAATAGAAAATTTGAATAATAAACTGTGAAAATAATTAAATTTATAAACATGCAGATTGTTATTTAAATGTGAAGGGAGAAAAACGAATGAATATAACTTTTTTAGGAGCAACAAAAATGGTTACAGGCTCTAACTTTTTGGTGGAAGGAGCTGGCAAGAGATTTTTAGTCGATTGTGGAATGTACCAGGGAAAAGCAACAGATGAAATGGAAAATGAAGCACCATTTTTGTATAATCCAGCTGACATAGATTTCATGCTTTTAACACATGCACATATAGACCACTCTGGTCGTATTCCAAAATTATATAATGAAGGTTTTAGAGGACCAGTGTATGCTACAAAAGCAACATGTGAGCTATGTTCGATAATGCTGCCAGATAGTGGACACATTCAAGAACAAGAAAATGAGTGGAAGAATAATAAGAGAAAAAGAAAAGGATTAAAACAACAGCCACCACTTTACACTGCAGAAGAGGCTACAAAATGTTTGGAAATATTTAAACCAATAAAATATGATGAAATTATTGATATTGATGAACATATTCATGTTAGATTTAACGATGCTGGGCATATGCTTGGGTCTGCAATAATAGAAGTTTGGGTAGATGAAGACGGAAAGACTACAAAAACAGTATTTTCAGGGGACTTAGGAAATAATGATATTCCACTGCTTTCAGAACCAACCATGATAGAAGATGCAGATTATTTAGTAATGGAATCTACATATGGAGATAGATTGCATGTTGGAACACATGACAAGGCAAAAGTGTTTCTAGATATTGTATCAGAGACACTTGACAATGGAGGAACAGTTGTAATTCCCTCATTTGCTGTTGGAAGAACTCAAGAAATTTTATATGAATTAAACATAATAAAAGAAGAGAGAAGTAAAGATGAAGCTTTCCAAAAAGAGTATGAAACATTGATGAGAGCACCTGTTTATGTTGATAGTCCGCTTGCAATATCTGCAACAGAGGTATTCAAAAATAATGAAGATTTATTTGATGATGAAACAAAAGCTATTATGGAAAGAGGAGACAATCCATTAGAATTTCCTGGACTAAAATTTACAAGAACAGCAGACGAATCTAAGGCATTAAATGAGAGTGATGAACCATCAATAATAATTTCTGCCAGTGGTATGTGTGAAGTTGGAAGAATAAAACATCACTTAAAACATAATATTTGGAATCCAAACAGCACAATATTATTTGTTGGATATCAAGCACCAGGAACACTTGGAAGAAGTATAGTCGATGGAGCAAAAAAAGTTAAAATATTCGGAGAAGAGTTTAGCGTAAAAGCTAGAATAGAATATATAGAAGGATATTCTGGTCATGCTGACCAAGAATGGCTACTAAATTTCGTATATTCATTCATAAAAAAGCCAAAGCACATATTCTTAGTACATGGAGAACCTAATGGGCAACTGGTTTTGAAAAACAAAATTGTAGACACAACACAAATTCCAGTTACAATACCTGGATATGGAGAAAAATATACGCTAGATGACAATTTTGCAGTAGAAAAGAAATACGAAGATCCAATAGATAAACGTTATTTAAGGTTAGAAGTATTAGACAGAATAGAGACACTACAAGAAGAAATTGAAGATATGAAAAACATCATCAAAGAAGACCTTCTATCAAAAGAAAGAAGCGATGATGATGTAAAAAGAGTTAATGAAAAGGTTAAGGAATTGGAGCAGAGAATTGTTGATATTATAGAGAACAGTTAAGTTGCAAAATAATTACAATTTTGGCTAAAGTCAAATTTAATTCTTTTGCAACTGGAAATGATAAATAATTCGAAAAAATGAAGGAGAAAACCAATGAGTAATAAATTTTTTAATGATGCGGTTATTGGAAATAAGAATGTAAGAGCAACCTTTAGTAGCACTGGAGAGCTACTAAGGGCTTACTATCCAAGTGTAGATTTTAAGCAATTTGTGGACTTTTTCCATGTTGGAATGAAGGTAAATGATTCTGCAATTATTTATCTTCACCAAGACATAAATAACAGATACAACCAGTATTATACTGACAATACAAATATTTTAAATACTGAAATTGAGAATACATATTTTAATATAAAAATAAGACAGACTGACTTTGCTCTTGTTAAAGAGAACATAATTGCAAAGAGATACACAATTGTAAATGGAAATAAGCTTGATCTAGATTTAAGCTTTTTGGTACGCTCAAAATTATATTCAAATGATAATAATATGGTGTCTGGAAAAGTAATAGATAATGGCTTAATTCAATATAATCATGATTTTTCATTTAGCATATTTGCAAATAAAGATATATCAGGACATAGAATTAATGATGTAGAGAGTTGCTTTAGAGAAGCTGTGCTAACTGATAAAGATTATATAGGAATGTC
>OIWQ01004206.1_pt1 | contig 11862 bp, 10 predicted proteins | sample 1587571 | NCBI WGS metagenome assembly OIWQ01 (sample SAMEA3888910, study PRJEB22519) | human gut metagenome | biome: human gut; feature: human-associated habitat; material: faeces | place: Denmark | collected 2010 | reverse complement strand
CGCGCCGGATGTTCCGCGCCGCATGCTGGCCGCGCTGGGCGAATCCGGCCTTCTGGCCGCGCGCGTCCTGCCCCCGCTGGCCGACGACGCGCCGCTGTCAAACCGTCTGCCGGGCTTTTCTTTTTGGGAATCGCGCGCCGCGTCGGATGATTTCCTCGCCCGCCGCCGTCGCGCGCGCCTTTCCGACGGCGTGCTTCTCGCCTCGTCTCGGGCTTTTTCCGCCGTTGAAAAATCGGATGGGTCGGACGTCTGCCCGCTGTGGGACATTCACGCCTTCGTGGCCGACGCTTCCCCCACTCTGCGCGGCGCACTCCGCCAGACGCGGCGGGATTTGGATCGTCTCTGCCGCCTGCCCGCGCCGACGCGGCTGCAAAAGCTCATGCTGTCCGCCCCGCCGCTTCGGCTTCTTCTGCTCTTTTTCGCCGCCGTGTCCGGTTGGGAATGGGTCGCCGTGCTGGCGCTCTTGGAGCCTTACGCCCTGCTGCATCCGCGCATGCTCCCCGCCGCGCTCGTTCGCCTAGCCTTTCTGCCGATGACGGCGCTCTGCGCGGGCAACGCATTTTTCGCGCATCGTCTGGCGCGTTCCCCGCTTCTGCGCGTCCGCTTTCCCACGGGTGCGCAAACCCCGGCCGCCTGCGCGGTCTGCGGCGCGGTGCTGCTCCCCGCCGCGTTTCTCAGCCTGCGCGCGCTTGCGCCGCTGCTTTTCGTTTCGCTGCTCTGGCTGGCCGCGCCGCCGCTGTTCCGCGCGCTGACTCTCCCGGAAACCGAGCGTATCCCGCTCAGCGACGCCGAACGCGCGCGGCTTCTGCGCCTTGCGCGGGAAGCGTTTGCCGCCCCTGTCGATCATGTCGCCCCCGGCGCGGCGATGCTCGCCGCCTGCGGCGGCTGTATGCTCGGCCTTCTGGAGCCGGACGAGGCCGCGCGGCAAATGACGGCGCTCCTTCCCGATCTCTCGTCTGCGCCGCTCGACGCGCATGAAACCGCCTGCGCGCTGGCCGCCGCGCAGGCCATCCGCGAGCGCATGGCCGATTGCGACGCGGCGCTCCGCTCCCTTCCCGCGCAGATCGAGCGTGCCTGTGCCCCGGAGGCCGCCGCGCCGTGGCTGGCCGATATTCTGGATGGCGCACAGGCGCACAGCGCGCTGTTCCTGCCCCTGCGCCGGATTCGCGTTCCCTCCGTCGTCACCCACCCGCACGGGTTTCTGGCCTTGCCGGATAAAGCAAAAACGCCCGACGATGCGTGGGCGTTTCTGATGCTTTGCGACGCGCTCTGCGCGCATCCGTTTTATCCGCTCTTTTGGCGTTCTCCCGTCGCCGCTCCGTATCGAAGCCGGGTCACGCTCGGTTTCTGACCGGGCCGCGCAGCATGTCGCCCGCCTGCAATTTGCCGCCGCAGGGAATGCGCACCCGCTCCATCGGCACGTTCACCACGCCGACATGCTCGCCCGTCCGCTCGATCACGATGTCCTCGATTACCAGTTTTTCGCTGCCCTTCGGCGTGACGGTTTCCAGCTCGTCGCCGACGAAGAAACGGTTCTTCATCTCCACCAGCGCCTCGCCGCCCGACGCATCCAGCACATAGCCCATGTATTCGGCCTCCTGCGTCACGCCGACCGCCTCGCCGCAGACCTTCGGCTGGCCGAAGTAAAAGCCCGTATCGTATACGCGGTGGCTGATCTTGTCCAGCTCCCCGCGCAGCCGCCTTTGCAGCGCCGCGTCCGCCCGATAGTCCGCCGGGCTTTCCGCGTATGCGTCCATGGCTCGGCGATACGCCCCGACGACCGTCGCGATGTAGATTTCCGTCTTCATCCGCCCCTCGATCTTGAAGCAGCAAACGCCGCTCTCCATCAGCCTCGGCAGGTGCTCCATCATGCAGATGTCCCGGCTGGAGAGAATCGCCGTCCCCCGCTCGTCCTCCTCGATGGGCATGGCCTCCTCCGGCCTCGTCCGCTCGTGCAGGGTGTAGGTCCAGCGGCACGGCTGGCTGCACGCGCCGCGGTTCGCGCTCCGCCCGTTCAAGAAGCTGGAAAGCATGCAGCGTCCGGAATACGACATGCAGGCCGCGCCGTGGATGAACGTCTCCAACTCGATTTCGTCCCCGATCGCCGCACTCATCGCCTCAATCTGCTCAAACGTCATCTCCCGCGCCAGCACGACGCGCTTTGCCCCCAGCGCCTTGTATACGCGGGCGGATTCGCTGTTCGTCGTGCTCGCCTGCGTGCTCACGTGCACATCCAGCCCCGGCGCTTCCCGCGCAATCCGCGCAATCGCGCCGAGGTCGGAGACAATCGCCGCGTCCACGCCGACGTCGCGCGCCCTCTGCGCCGTCCTCACCATGCCGTCGAGGTCGCCGTCAAAGGCGAAGATGTTCAGCGTCAGGTTCACCTGCGCGCCCGCCGCATGCGCCAGCCGCACGGCCTCTTCGAGCTGTTTTTCGTCGAAATTGTTCGCCTGCGCGCGCAGGCCGTATTGTTTTGCGCCACAATAAACGGCGTCTGCGCCGAAGCGCAGCGCCGTTTGGAGCGCCCTCATGTTGCCCGCGGGCGCGAGCAGCGAAGGCATTGTCTTCATCCTGTCCTCCGATCAGTTCAGGCCGCGGCTCTTGTCGTATTCCTCCCACAGCGGGCGATACATGGCCACGGCGGCGTTGTGCTCGTCCAGCGTCTTGGAGAAATGCAGCGCGCCGGAGGCCGGGTCGGTCGAGCAGAAGTACAGATACTTCTGCGCCACGTATTGCTCGTCCGGGTACAGCGCCGCAACAATCGCGTCCATTGACGGGTTGCAGATCGGGCCGACCGGCAGCCCCTTTCGGGTGTACGTGTTATACGCCGAGTTGACGGAAAGCTCGCTGTCGCCGAGCACCATCTTCTGCGATCCGGTCGCGTATTTGATCGTCACGTCCGAGCCGAGCGTCATATCCGCCTTGAGCCGGTTGTGGAAAACCGCGCTGACCTTGGCAAAGTCGCCCTTCTTGGCTTCCTTTTCGATCATCGAGGCGAGGGTCACCACCTCGTCCATCGTCATCCCCAGCTCCTGCGCGCGCTCGTCGTAGCCGCTCAGATATGCCGCTTCCATCTGCGTCAGCAGGCGCTTGATGATGGTATCGGCGCTCGAGCTGGTGTAAATCTCATAGGTATTCGGCGACAGATAGCCCTCCAGCGCGTACTTGCGCTGGCTTGCCGTGCCGGTCTTCATCATCTCCTCGATGAAGTAATACCCGCTGTAAGCCTCGCCCGATTTGCACAGGCCGAGGAACTCGTCGGCGCTCGAGAGAATCTTCTGCTCCACCAGATAATTCGCCACGTCCTCCACCGTCCAGCCGGGGATGATGGTGATGCTCGTCGTCAGCGGCTTGCCGTCGCCGGCAATCAGTTGATTGAGGATCTCCGTCGCGGACATCGCGCGCGAAAGCTCGTAGTCGCCGCTCTGGATCTTCTGCCCCATGCCCATGAAATCGGCCATGTATTTGAAGACGGTGTGGTTGTGGATCAGCCCCGCCTCTTCCAGATTTCGGCTGACCGCGGAGAGCGAACTGCCGGATTTGACGCTGAAGGCGACGGTCTGGCCGTCCGCGCTGTCCATCGGCGAAAAGAACATGTCGTCCACCTTCTGCCAGCCGGTGTAAACCAGCCCGCAGATGATGACAAACGAGCAGACGAACACCAGAATCGGCCGCAGAATCCGCCAGATCCAGTCGTACCAGAAAAAGCCGTACCGCCTGCTTTCAAGCAGCTCGCGTTCCTCCGCGTCGCGGATCGGGCGCTTCTTTTTCTTCGCCAAGTTCGCTTTCCTCCCGGGTCATGATGTTACTGCTTTTCCGGCACGTCGAAATGAATGCCGGCTGCTTCCGTCAGAATCTTGAAAACATCCGCCAGCGTTTTCTGCATCTGCATTTCCGCCATCAGATAGGCCTGCACGTCGCTGTTCATATACAGCAGCGAAGCGAGCTGCTGAAAGCGCTGCATATCCTCGCTGGGCATCTCCCCCGCCGCGCCGACCATGCTCATCTGGAGCTGCACCTGCAGCCGCTTGTATTCCTCCAGCAGCAGCCGGTTGGTCTCATCCGCGTAGGCGCGCTCGCGCAGCTCCGCCAGCTGCACACATTCGTCGCTTCTCTTGATTTCCTCGGCCAGCTTGTGCGCCGTATCGTAAATGTTCATGCTTCAACTTCCTTGTTTTTTATGTTTCCATGATGATCGGCAGAATCATCGGGTTGCGCTTGATGAGATCGAACAGATAGTTGTGCATCTCATCCTTGATCCCGTTCTTCACGCTCGTCCAGTCGCTCTGCTCGATGCGGTCATACCGCTGCAAGACGTTCATCGCGACGTTCCGCGCGCCGGAAATCAGCTCCTCGTTTTCGCGCACATAGACGAAACCGCGCGAGATCAATTCCGGCCCGCTGGTCACCAGCCCCGTCTCCCGGTTCACGCCGACGACGACGATAATCAATCCGTCCTGCGAGAGGTGCTTTCTGTCGCGCAGCACCACGTTGCCCACGTCGCCCACGCCAAGGCCGTCCACAAGCACCGCGCCCGCGGCGACGCTGCTCACTGCGGAAATGCCGTTGACGCTCACCTCAATAACGCGCCCAAGCTCCGGAACAAGAACATTTTCTTCCGGAACGCCCATGGACACGGCGGTGGAGGCGTGGATTTTAAGGTGCTTGTACTCACCGTGAAGCGGGATGAAATACTGCGGCTTCGTAAGGGCAATCATAAGCTTTTCTTCGTCCTGGCAGGCGTGACCGGAAACGTGAATCTGGCTGTACCGTTCGTAAACCACCTCTGCGCCGAGGCGCATAAGCTCGTTTACCACCCGCCCTACGCTCTTTTCGTTGCCGGGAATGGGGTTGGCGGAGATGATGATGAAGTCGCCGGGGCCCACCCGCACCTGACGGTGGCTGCAGGAGGCCATGCGGGAAAGGGCGCTCAGGGGCTCGCCCTGGCTGCCGGTGGTGATCAGCACCACCTGCTCCGGCGGGTACTGGTTCAGCTCATCCACACTGATGAGGGTGCCCTCGGGGATGTGCATATAACCCAGCTCCTGCGCCATGGCAGTGTTATTGACCATGCTGCGGCCGCTGAACGCCACCTTGCGGCCATCCTCCACGGCCAGATCAATGATCTGCTGGACGCGGTAGATGTTGGACGCAAAGGTCGCAATGATGATGCGCTTGTTCCGGGCACGGGCAAACAGGTTGCGGACACCGGCGGCCACCTTCTGCTCCGTTGCGGTAAAGCCCGGGCGCTCGGCGTTGGTGGAATCGCTCAGCAGAGCCAGCACACCCTTCTGACCATACTCCGAAAGGGTAGTCAGGTCGGTCACGCCGCAGGCCAGCGGGGTATAATCGATCTTGAAGTCGCCGGTCTGGATGATCGTTCCGGCGGGGCTGTCAATGGCAAAGGCCACGGAATCGGGGATGGAGTGGTTGACATGGATGGGCTCCACGGTAAAGCAGCCCAGCTTGATCTTCTGTTTGGGGGTGATCTCCACGAACTTGGTCCTGCCCGCCAGGCCAAACTCCTCCAGCTTGTTCCGGATGAGGCCGCAGGTCAGCCGGGTGCCGTAGATGGGCAGATCAAACTTCTGCAGCAGGTAGGGAATGCTGCCGATGTGGTCTTCGTGGCCGTGGGTGATGAGCAGGCCCTTGATCTTGTCCTTATTCTGCACCACAAAGGTAAAGTCGGGGATGACCATGTCCACGCCGTACATCTCACTGTCCGGGAACACAAGGCCGCAGTCCACAATGATCATATCCCCGTTGCACTCATACACGGTCATGTTCTTGCCCACTTCACCCAGACCGCCCAGCGGATAGATGTGGATGGGCACAGCGGCCTCCTTGGGCTGCTGTGCGCGGCGGGGCCGCCGGTTATAATAAGGGCGGCGGGTGCGGGTACGCTTTTCCCCGCCGGATTCACTGTTTCTGTTCGGATTGTTCTGAGCCTGAGCCGGGTTCTGTTCTTTGACCTGTGCCATGCGGTACCTCCAAAATCAATTACAAAACGCAGGCACGCCCCTTTGCGAGCGGCCTGTCTGCTGTGAAGGAGCAGCAAACGCACCGCCGCTCCCATCGAAACCATCGTATAGAATTTTTCGCTTCCATGCCTGTTTTCGGCACTGGGATGGCCGGAACGGAGTAATTTCTGCCCTGTCAGTCCATCTGTTCGATGCGACCGCGGCACTGCCCCGTTCTGGCCGGACACACCGCACCGGTGCGCCCCTATACGCATTTTGTTACAAACAGTATAGTATTTCTTGTCCACTTTGTCAATTCAAAGCTTTGCCGGAAAAGCCGGGGATGATACGTTTTCCTCTTGACAGAACCGGAAAAATAGCTCTAAATAGAAGTATCCAAAAATTCAAGTTCCGGGAGAAACAGATGAAACAAGTCGAAGTTTACACCGATGGCGCGTGCAGCGGCAACCCCGGCCCGGGCGGCTGGGGTGCAGTGCTGCGCTACCGCTTCAACGGCAAGGTCTATGAAAAGGAGCTCAGCGGCGGCGATGCTTCCACCACCAACAACCGGATGGAGCTGACCGCCTTTATCGAGGCCCTGCGCCAGCTCAAGGAGCCCTGTGAGGTGCGGCTGTGCTCTGACAGCCAGTACGTCATCAACGGGCTGGAAAAGGGCTGGGCCAGGGGCTGGAAGCGCCGGGGCTGGAAAAAGTCCGACGGCTCCCCTGCCCTGAACCCAGACCTGTGGGAACAGGCATTGGAGCAGGAAGCCCGGCACAAGATCACTTATGTCTGGGTCAAGGGCCACGCAGGCCACCCGGAAAACGAACGCTGCGACCAGCTGGCCGTGGCACAAAGTCAGGCACACGGAGGGAGACAGGGACGATGAGCGATACATTTCTGCCCGGCAGCGGGTTCGATACCTATGAACAGCAGGACAAGGTGCTGGTGGGCCTGTGCGGCGGCACGGGCTGCAAAGCAGCTGTCCGCATTTTACAGCAGCAGGGCTTTGCGGTGATGGGCGCTGTGGTGCGTCTGTGCACCGATGACCCCGTTGTGGATGCCGCCAAGGAAGCCGCCAAGGCTCTGGGCATCGAGTGCATCACCCTGAATGCCAGCGAACTGGCCAGCCAGCTGGCCGAGGAGACCGCTGCCCCGGCCGACCTGCGCTTCCCCGCCCTGCTGGCGGCGGCTGACCGGCTGGGCATCCAGTACATTGCCACCGGCCACCGCGCCCGGGTAGAGACCGGTGCGGACGGCGTGCACGTCCTCTGCCCTGCCGAAATTGCGGACGAGAGTGCCCGGCTTGCCGCCCTGCCGCAGGAGACGCTGGCCCGGCTCATCCTGCCCTTGGGCGATTTCAGCCCCGAGGATGTGGCTGAGATGGCAGCAGAATAAAAAACAAAAGAGATGCACCCCGCCTTCCTGAAACCGGTTCAGGGAGCGGGGTGCATCTCTTTTTGCTTTATTTTATTTTATCGTACAACCGCTTACTTCGCGAAGATCTGGATCCAGTTGTGGCCCCACTGAGAATTGGCATCGTAGTTGTAGCCAAGACACATATACTTGGCGGCGGGGTCCATGATATTGACACGGTGGCCTTCCGAAGCCATCCAGTCTGCAACGACCTTTTCGGGCGTGGTCTCGCCCCAGGCGGCATTCTCGCCGGTGGCGGTATCAGACACACCGTACTCCTTCAGCACGGTGAAGCAGTTGGTGCCATCGGGGCGGGTGTGGGAAGCGACCCTTGCCACTTCCTTTGCGCGCTCATCGGCGGCGGCCTGCAGCTTGGCATCGCCCATGGCCAGAGGTGCCAGATTTTCCTTTGCACGCTCAGCGTTGACCAGCGCCAGCACTTCCTGTGCGAAACCGTTCTCACTGGTGCCGCGGGCGTAGGTAAAGATCATCACCCAGTAATTGCCGTACTCGCCGCCCTCGTAGTAGCCAATGCCAACGGAGGTGGCATCCTTGTCCAGCATCCGCTCCTTGAAGAAATCGTAGCGATTCCAGGCGGCGACCACATCCGAAGCATTCTCAGCAGCTGCCCAGTAGTTCTCACCCACAGAAACATCGTCCACACCGTACTCCGGCAGGATGGTGAACTCGCGGCTGCCATTGGGGCGGTTGTAGGAGTAATTGACGGTAAGTTCTTTTGCACGGGCCTGTGCAGCGGCATTCAGTGCGCTGCTGCCCATGCTCAGAGGAGCCACACCAGCCTGTGCACGCTCTGCGTTGACGAGCTGCAGCAGCTCATCGGCCTTGGAAGCTGCGTGTGCGGGCATTGCCAGAACAAACATCAGGCAGATGAATGCGGCGCAGCAGACCAGATTCTTCAGGACTTTCATCGAAGCGTTACGCATGGTGTTGAACCTCTTTTGTGTTACCCCATGAAAAAAGGTGTCGATTGCTGGTATACTCGGCAATCGACACCTGATGCTTCAGATGAAGGTCACTCAACACCCAATCTCCACTGTGGAGACCCTCAGGTGATGAGAAGCAACTGGCTGCCATTTTACAGGCCCTATAGCTTTGCGTCACAGCCTTTCGACTGCTTTGCCGAGGATATTCAGTTTTGCGTGCCTTTCTTCTTTTGGGAAGAAATTTGAGAACGAAAAAAGGTGTTGTTCTGCAATACACTCAGCAAAACAACACCTAGAAATTCTAAGCAGGTCACCCAAAGAAAGATTTCTTTGAGAAGCAGCTGGCTGCCATTTTACAGGCCCTGTAGCTTTGCGTCACAGCCTTTCGACTGTTTTGCCGAGAATATTCAATTCACCTTGAGGAGCCGTTTCCATTTCCTCGACGTTATCCTACCACATCGGACAGAACCTGTCAACTGTTTTGGAGCAGCTTTCTCAAAAAATCTTCTTTTTTGAAGCGTTCTTCCGTTATGCCTGCACCTCTGCCGCCTTTTTGCGCAGCTGGTCGAGGTCTGCGGCATCCGGGTGAGCCAGTGCCTTATCAAAGTTCTCGATCAGCATCTCGAGGTTGGGCGCATGGTTGGGCTGCTGCAGCATCTTTTCGTACTGCTGGCGCACAGTCATGGGCATCTTGCCCTGGCACATATAAGTTCCAATGACCGTGTTGCTCTCATCCAGCGATTTCTGCACCGCCGCCAGGATCTGCTCGAAATATTCCGCACTGCCGCCAAAGCCTGCGGTGCCGAACAAAAAGACCCGCTTCCCCTTCAGGGTCTGCAAAAAGGCGGTGAGGGTGTCATCGGCATGGCCCTTGTCCGTCCAGAAGCCGATGTAAAGGGTCTCAGCCTCCAGTGCCTCCGGGGCCGGTGCTCCGAAGTAGGTGCACTCATTCTGGGGCAAGCTTGCGCGAAGGGTGTCGGCCAGCAGGCGGGTGTTGCCGGTCTTGCTGCTGAAAACGATGGCGTAGCTCATGGTCATTCTCCTTTATTCTCTTTGAGATCAGATGCTTCCCTGTTCTTTTGCGTTCAGGGCATCATAGATACAGCGGGTGCCCTGATGGGCGATCAGGCCGCCCAGGCACTTCTTGTTGCAGCGGACACAGCGGTGGATCTTTGCCGCATTGCCGCTCTGCAGTTTGTTGACCCAGTTGGGGTCGGCCAGCAGCTGGCGGCACATTGCCGCACACTGGATGCGGCCGCTGGCAAGCTGCTGCTCCACAAAATCGGGGTCGTTCAGGCCGCCCACACCGCAGAGCGGCACGCTGGTATACCGGCGCACCTCATCGCAGAACTTGAGGAAGCAGCCGGTCTCCTTGAACTCGGGGTGGCTGGCCGACGGGATGGTATTTTCCAGCGCAGAGTGGTTGGCCAGTGTCACATGGAAGCTGGTCACGCCTGCCTGCACCAGCAGGGGCACGAACACGGCCAGTTCCTCCTCCACCACACCGGCGTTGCCGTAATGGGGGTTCTCCTGCCGGACAGCCAGCTTGTAGTCAATGGCCATGCCGGGCACAGCGGCGTGCACTGCCTTGACAGCTTCCACGGCAAAGCGGGCGCGGCGCTCGGCACTGCCGCCGTATTCATCGGTGCGGTGGTTGAAGATGGCGGAAGAGAAGCTGCCGCACATCCGGTCACCGTGCACCTGCACCATGTCAAAGCCCGCCTGCTTTGCCAGCACAGCGGCCTTGCCAAAGCCCGCGATGATCTGATGGATCTTTTTCTGGGACATCTTGGTGATGTAGGGGCCCACGGCATCGTTCATCCGCTCCCGCAGCTGGTCGGGGGTGATCTTTTTCATCAGCATCCCCGGGATGCACTTGATGATGGACATCATGTCGGTATCGGTCTGGTGGAGCTGGGCGCAAACCTTGCAGCCGTATTTGTGGGCAGTCTCGCAGATCTGCTGATAGAAGGCAAAGCCCTTTTTGTCAAACAGGGACTTCTCAAACCGGCTCTTGGCCACCGGCACGTCGCCGATGATGATCATGGCGCAGCCGCCCTTGGCCAGCCGCTCCATCTCCGCCAGATATTCCTCGTCCGAAAGGCCGAAGGTGGTGGGGGCAAAGATGATGCGGTTCTTCAGCTGCAATCCACCGTAATCAATGGGGCTCAGGATGGTGTCGTACATGTTACACACTCTCTTTCCTCGTCCGTGCTGCCTTTTGCAGCAGGCTCAGGAGCTGGTGCTGTTCCTCTTCGGTCAGCCCGCTCAAATTTTGTGCATCCCAATCGAAAAATACCTGGTGGCAGGTCCGGAATGCTCTCTCACCCGCCGGGGTCAGCCCCAAATGATAACTGCGGCCCTGCTTTTCCCGGGTCATAAAGCCATCTTCCACCAGCTTGATCACGCTGCGCTGGCAGTGGCCCCAGTCCAGGTGCAGGTTTTTGGTCATCTCAGCCGGGGTGCAGCCGGGATGTTTGCCCACGTAGATCACAAAATACATCATGCCAAAGCTCAGGCCAAACTCCTGCAGCTGCTGGGTGGTGTAGGCTGCGAACTGCTTGTAAAACTCCATCACGTAGAAGGATATGGTCGATTGGATCACTCTTTGCATCTCCTTTACTTGACAAGGTCTAGTATAATCGCATTACTTGATAAAGTCAAGTACTTTTTTCAAAAAAATTCTCCCTGCTCCGTATTTCTGTTTCGAGAGCAGGGAGAAAACGATTTTTTGCCTCAGACCAGCGGCATGATATTTTCCGGGGCGGCAGCCAGGCAGGCGGGTGCTTTTGGCGGCGGTGCCGCCAGTGTCTCCTTGGACACCTTCCACCACAGGCGGGCCTCACCGCCGGGCAGGGTGAAGATCATGTTCCAGTCAAAGGGATTCTCACTGGTGGAGACAGCCTGCACCGGCAGGCTGTTGGGGGTGCCGGGAGCGCAGGGCGCAAAATCATGGGCGCGGATGCCCACGGCGCGGCAGCCCTCGGGCACCGGCAGAGCCACGGTCAGCGGCTGTTCCCAGCCCGCCAGATGAACGGTATGCTCCCCCACCCGGGTGCAGGGCAGAACGTTCTTGCAGCCGGTCAGGCGGGCGGCGGCACGGGTGCGGGGGTCGGCAAAGACCTCCTTGGTCGTGCCCGCCCGGAGCACCTCCCCGCTGTCCATCACGATCATCTCCCTGCACAGGCGGTAGGCCTCGTCCCGGTTGTGGGTCACCAGCAGGGCCGTGCCCGCAAACCCGGCCAGCAGGCTGCCCACTTCCCCCTCCACCTCCTCGCGCAGGTAGCTGTCCAGCGCACTGAACGGCTCGTCCAGCATCAGGATGCGGGGTCTGGCCGCCAGGATACGGGCCAGGGCGGCACGCTGCTGCTGCCCGCCTGAAAGCGCACCGGGCAGGCGCTTGGCCAGTTCCTCCAGCCGCATGGCCCGCAATGCCTCGGCACAGGCGGCCCTGCGGGCGGCAGGGTCCTTTTCCTTTTTCAGGGCACAGAGGATATTCTGCTCCACGCTCATGTTCGGGAACAGCGCGTACTGCTGGAAAA
>OIWQ01004202.1_pt1 | contig 11881 bp, 6 predicted proteins | sample 1587571 | NCBI WGS metagenome assembly OIWQ01 (sample SAMEA3888910, study PRJEB22519) | human gut metagenome | biome: human gut; feature: human-associated habitat; material: faeces | place: Denmark | collected 2010 | reverse complement strand
TGCAAGGCAGCTACCTCACCGAAATAGGCTCCATAGTTTCGGCAGCCTGCCTGGCACACGACTTGGGAAATCCTCCCTTCGGCCACTCCGGCGAGCGTGCCATCTCCACTTTCTTCTCCGAAGGAAAAGGCATGACTCTGAAAGGGCAACTGCCCGCAGAGCAATGGGAGGACCTGACACACTTCGAAGGAAATGCCAATGCTTTCAGATTACTTACCCACCAGTTTGAAGGAAGACGCAAAGGAGGCTTCGTATTAACCTATTCCACCCTGGCCAGCATCGTAAAATACCCCTTTTCATCGAGTTTAGCGGGTAAGAAATCGAAGTTCGGCTTCTTCACCACAGAGGAAGATAGTTTCCGCCGGATAGCCGAAGAACTGGGTATGAAAAAGCTGAATGACGCTCCGCTGAAATATGCCCGTCATCCATTGGTCTATCTGGTAGAGGCGGCGGACGACATCTGCTACCAGATGATGGATATTGAAGACGCACACAAACTGAAGATACTTACTACACAGGAAACACAAGATTTACTTCTTTCCTATTTTCCCGAAGAGCGTAAAACGCATATGCTCAAAACGCTGAAGCTTGTCAGCGATGTCAATGAGCAGATTGCCTATCTGCGTTCCTGCGTCATAGGACTGCTGATTCAGGAATGTACCCAGGCTTTTCTGAATAATGAGGAAAATATATTGGAGGGGGAATTTGAAGGAAGCCTCATCAAGCATATTTCCGAGTTGCCAGCCGGTGCCTATAAGCACAGTGCAGATATTTCGTTAAAGAAAATCTATCGCTCACGGGATGTACTGGACATCGAACTTGCCGGTTTCCGTATCATCAGTACTTTGCTCGATCTGATGATCGATGCCGTCTGCTCACCGGAAAAAGCTTATTCGCAGTTGCTCATCAACCGGGTATCCGGCCAATACAATATAAAAGCGCCCGTACTCTACGAAAGAATACAGGCGGTATTGGATTATATCTCCGGCATGACAGACGTCTATGCACTCGATCTCTATAGAAAGATCAACGGAAACAGTTTGCCGGCAGTATAAGTTGTGCTTCAGGCACAATTATCATCTACTCGGAAAGAACACTTTATTAGCCCCGGAGGTAAGTTTGCAAGCCTCCGGCTCATTCTCGATAAACGACTGGATATGGCGAATACGCTTTTCTGCCAGAATCTCATCCACAGCAATCAGAATTCCCGTTTCTTCCACATCGCCGAAACCATAGTTAATGGCAGTACCGAACATACGCATCGTCGGACTCAAACTCATATAAGCATTTACCAACGGCGGAATATTGTAGCCTAACTTACGTATCTCGCAATTCAGTATCTTATAGTCCTCCTTAAATGTCTTCTTACAAAACAAAGCAGCCAAATCAGCCTCTTTAGCTTCCATTTCAAGCGGTTTCATCGGAGTAATCAGATTATCTTTATCCTCAAAGTGCTTCTTCAAGAAATAAAGAATCATGTCGCGTCCCTGACGATGATAGCTCGGATACATAGTCACTTTACCGAAAAAATACTTCACATTCGGCATAACTACCGTTAACGCACCCAAACCATCCCATAAGTTATCCAGCGCAAACAAGCCTTTGCTACCGGCACGGGTGGACTGATACTCTACCGTAACAAACGAACGTCCTAACTCAATTGTAGTGGGAAGATACTCCTTCAGGAACTTTTCAGAAAAATTGAACATGTGGGCTGTAGCCAGAATAGGGGCCCCCTGTTCATCGAACCGAACGTCCGTACCAAGGATATAACGATAACCACCTAATATTTCTTCTGCTTCAGGGTTCCAGACAATCAGCTGTTTGTAGGGATTATCCATGATATCGTATTCATCGATATCCAGCGGTTGTCCTGTACCTCCACCTGCCGCACGGAAAGCAATCTCGCGTAAACGCCCGATTTCTTTCATAATATTCGGAGAATCCTGAGCTGTAATGATATAAATCTGATTATGGCTCTTATTCGTCATACGCAGACGCTTCTCTTCGGTCAGTTCCGCTTTCAGAAGTTCCTTACTAATAGGTTCAATAATCTCTTCCATATTTTTATGTTAGTAGTTCTTTAATTCACTTTATCACCTTGTCACTTTACCACCTTATAACTTATACACAATGTCTTTCACATAAGCCGCCCACTCGGCAGGAGTTTTTGATTTATCAAAAGTCTGCCAGGAAATAGGTTTCCCGATGGTAACAGTAAACGTTTTATGACGGTTCTTCAGCATCTCATCGGCAAGGTAGAGCATAGCTATGTTAATTTTGATGCCCAAAAATTTGCAGACGTTAGCCAAATTATAAAAAAAGTTCGAATTCCGGCCTTCAAAATGAATGGGGACAACGTCGCGTTGTGCCTGCACACTCTTTACGATAAAGGTCTTCTTCCAGTCCAGATCACGGATCACTCCATTCTGACGCCGGGAGCACAATCCGGCAGGGAACATAATCAACTGATCATTCGATGCAAAGCCCGCTTCCACCATTCTCGGAAAATCTTTTGCCTGTTTTCCGGTCTTATTAATAGGTATACAAAGAGGAGCTAATCCTTGCAGATTCATCAGCAGGTCATTCACCATATACTTCACCTTACCTTTATAGAAACTACCCAGCACATATCCCAAAGCCACACCGTCCTGACCTCCCAACGGATGATTGGAGACAAAGGTGTACAGTCCCTCAGTCGGCAGATTCTCTTCTCCCTTCACCACAATATTAGCATCCAGAAATTCCAGGCAGGCTTTTAAGAAGTCCACACCTACCTTATCCTTCGATTCGCGCAGGAAAACATTCAGTTCTTCCTGATGAACGATTCTTTTCAGATAAGAGACCACGAATTTGGGGATATACTTATAGTACTTCGGAGCCTTTTCCCGGAGCACTTTATCAATATCAATCAAAAATAAAGAGTCGTCAGCCATTCTTTTTAAGATGAAATGATTGCGCAAAATTAACTCATCTTTTTAATTATACGCAATAAAATTGGTGAAAACTGCACCCAAAAACAAACAAAAGGCACCCAAAAACTATCAATTGATCGTTTTTGCCCTAAAGATTGCTCAAAATGCGTCCGTCAGAGTTAGGGAACTTTCGTAAAATTGCAACATCAAAAGTCAAACAAACGAATAATTATAATAAAAAAGGAGAACGATATGAACAGTATTACATTTCAAAAGGATTTGCTCGGAGTACAAGACGATTTATTACGTTTTGCATATAAACTGACCTCCGACCGTGAAGAAGCTAACGACTTACTCCAGGAAACCTCTTTAAAGGCATTAGATAATGAAGATAAATACATGCCCGACACTAACTTCAAAGGATGGATGTACACCATCATGCGCAATATCTTTATAAACAACTATCGGAAGCTGGTTCGCGACCAGACCTTCGTAGATCAGACTGATAATCTTTATCACCTCAATCTGCCACAGGAGTCCGGATTCCAAAGCACCGAAAGCGCTTACGACTTGAAAGAGATGCACCGTGTCGTAAATGCATTGCCACGCGAATATAAGATTCCATTCTCTATGCATGTATCCGGTTTCAAATACCGCGAGATTGCAGAAAAACTGGGATTACCCTTAGGTACAGTAAAGAGCCGCATATTCTTTACACGCCAAAAGTTGTAACAGGAACTGAAAGACTTCAGATAACCTGTATTGCAAGGATGAAAACAGTTATCACCCCATATAACCTAAACCGATAACGTTCAGATATGAAAAAGTGTTCATGAAGAGGTCAGAGACTCCTTGCATGAGCACTTTCCGACCACCCGAAAACTATCAAAATACCACCTAAAAACTATCAATTGATAGTTTCCCCCCCAAATATTACCTGAAATCCGTCTATCAGAGTAAGGTAACTTTCGTAAAATTGCAAAGTCAAAAGGCAAAACAAAAGAATAACTATTGAAAAGGAGAAATGATTATGAACAACAGTATTACATTCCAGAAAGAATTGCTCGGAGTACAAGATGATTTATTACGCTTTGCATACAAATTAACCTCCGACCACGAAGAAGCAAATGACCTACTCCAGGAAACCTCTTTAAAGGCGTTAGATAACGAAGATAAATATGCACCTGATACTAATTTTAAAGGATGGATGTATACCATCATGCGCAATATCTTTATCAACAACTACCGCAAGGTGGTCCGCGACCAGACTTTCGTAGATCAGACAGATAATCTCTATCATCTCAACTTACCGCAGGAGTCCGGCTTTGAATGCACGGAAAGCGCATACGACTTAAAAGAGATGCACCGCATAGTAAATGCATTGCCCCGTGAATATAAGATCCCATTCTCCATGCACGTATCCGGTTTCAAATACCGCGAGATTGCAGAGAAGCTGGGATTACCACTCGGAACAGTGAAAAGCCGCATCTTCTTCACCCGACAGAAGTTACAACAAGAACTGAAGGATTTTGTTTAAGAGAAAAGAAAAAAAATCTGCAAAACCAATATATAGTATAAATTTTTAGTTGTGTTAGAGAGAATATGGGCAGACCGGAACCAAATATCCAGTCTGCCCTTTCTTTACCATACCCGCACCGTATCTGGGCCGTACTTGCTCCGTACATTCTTCGGTCAGAAGCACCTCTGTACGGAGAAACTACGGACTTGGTACGGAGCAAGTACGGCTCGGGTACGGTGCGGGTAGATATTTGACTAATAATATTTCGGAGCAGGAGGATTTTCACCTTTATAATCTCGATTCGTATAAACGCGTATCCAATCGATGTACATGGCAGGTTTGGCATCTTTTTTCCATTCGGAAGGAATGATAGCACCAGGCCAGGCATTCGGGTTCGTAGAGATACCCGTACTGAAAATCAGGAAGAAGCCCAGCGGATCACTCCAAGGCCAGTCGGTATTACCATCAGCCCCTTTGTGATGTTCAAAATAGGTTTGTCCGTTGACACCTCCTACAATGCGGTCGGGATACCATTCCAGCCAATAGATATTCCATTGAGACATATCGGCAAGGTTGATGGAGGAAGTGACGCTGCCACCACCGCCTACGACACCGGCATAGTGGTTTTCGGAATGAAGCGTGAAATGAGCACAATCGTTCAATGTCTTCTTGGGATTCTCCAAAAGATCGATCTCACCATTCTTCGGCCAGGGACGGTTATTGTTTCCCATAAACCAGAGGGCATCATTGAAACCGACATAAGGGGTACGTTTGAAACGTATCTCAATACGCATATTTTCAGTAAAGTTACACCAGAACTCCTTACTGCCGGGAAGTGAGGTGCGATAGCAACCATGGGAATACTTCACTTTCTTACCGAAGCGGTTGTCTATCGAGTCTTTCTCCTCTACACTCCAGATGCGCAAAACTCCATCCTCTACTTTTGAACATTTCCGGTTATCGACCTTTGCCGTTCGTGACATGTGCAAACCTCTATGCTCAATAAAGCCAAGCGGCAGTCCCTTTTTCGTATCTTTATCATTAAACTCATGTGCTGTATAAAAAGACCATCCTTTCATTTTAGGATGCATATCTCCTTTCTTCAAGTGCAGGGCATCCTCCGGATTGTCATACACCAATGTTTCATCATCTTTCGGCAATATCCTCTCTACGTCTTCTCCATCGGGATAGGGAACAAACTTGCCGGTAGTTTTCAGAATAGGCATAGTGGCATGTTGAGCTCGCAAATAGTCACTCAAAACTTTGGTCAGCTCCTTCACTTTATCCGGATAGCGTGCAGACAAATCATGCTGTTCGGAAATATCATCGTTCAAGTTGTACAGGCAACCGCTGCCGGTTTCGTAATAATGAATTAATTTCCAGTCACCTTTCACAACGGCACTTTGCGGAGCACCAATCGTTTGTATTCTCTCACCCCAATTATTCGGATAATGGAAAAATAAAGCACGTTCTTTTTCTCCAGTCTGTCCCTTCATCTGCGCCATAAAACTCTGCCCGTCAATCTGCTGTGGTGTCTGATAATCATGTACTCCAGCTATTTCCAACAGAGTCGGAAAGAAATCTTCAATAATGACTGGTGTATCATTCATGGTTGAGGGGGATGTTACATTCGGATAATAGACGATCATCGGTTCGCGAATTCCTCCTTCTTTCAAGGAACCTTTTCCTTCACTCAATGGAGCGTTTTTATCGGCACGGCCTATTGTATAGCCACCATTATCCGACATGAAAATAAGAACTGTATGATCTGCAATGCCTTTCCGGTCTACATAGTCCATCAAATCTCCTAAGCTCTTGTCCATGCCCTCCACCAAGGCAGCATACTGCGCCTCTTTATGCGGGAGCCCTTTATCTATATACTTCTGATAGAAACGTTTATCTGTCCCGAAAGGCGCATGCACGGCATAATGACTCATATAGAGGAAAAAAGGTTTAGACTGGTCAAGAGCCTTATCCATAAGCCCTTTTGCCTCCAACGTCAAAGCCTCAGTAAGGAAAGTATCTGTTCCATGATACTTTTCCAAATTGGGTACAGCCCATATCGCTGCCCATTCCGGTTTACCGGAAGCACCATATCCTTCTTCTCCCAGATAGCTGCCCATAGCACCGGCCGCATGACCGGCTATGTTATAATCGAAGCCGATAGCCAATGGATTCGCAGCAGGTGTATCTATCGAGCCGAAATGAGCTTTCCCTACCATCATGGTAATATATCCATTTTCACGAAGCAATTGTGGCAGGCACTTCGCATAAAAAGAATGTTCCAACCCGGGTTCAGGACACAGACCATTATAATTCCACGCTTCAAAATCCAGCGTTTCATTTTTCCGGTCAGTCGGTGTATCTTTCTTTAACGTCCAGTTCGTTACTTTGTGTTGGGCAGCGCTTACTCCCGTAAATAAACTGACGCGCGAAGGGGAACTGATGGGGCATGCATAAGCATGTGTAAATCTGACACCTTTCTTTGCCAGACGCTCCATATTAGGCGTTTCATAAATATGATTCAGTTGGGTGGTATCATTCCAAAACGGTAAGGAAGTATCTTGCCATCCCATGTCATCCACCAGAAAAAGAATAATATTAGGCTTTTGCTGAGCTATGGCATTACCAGAAAGCAATACCATAGCGGCTATAGAGAGTATCGAATTCTTCATAACACTATTTTGTCAGGATACCGACTTCACCGACCGTTACAACATTTTTATTATTTATCTCCGACAATGGTTCCAGCTTGAAATAACGGGCAGGATATGCTTTGCCAAACCGTACAAAGTAAGGCACAGGATTGTGCATAATATTACTGAATTCACCACTTGCCTCACATTGAGTCCACGACTGTCCGTCAAGGCTCACATAGAAAGCATATTTATAGATAGTTCCCGTCAAATCCTCTCCTATGGAAGGAGCATAACTGAAGCCACTTACTTCCACTTTATCCCCCATATCAACAACCAATGGCGTAAGTGCGGAAGCACGCCAAACCGTTTTCCGGTCCCCATCAATAGCCTTACGGGAATCTGCATTGCCACTAACTACCTGCCATCCATCGACAGGCACATCGCCGAGTTGTACTTCTTCATTCTTATCTGCAAGAGGTTCTGCATAGAAAAGACCGACCGCAGCAACATTAGCCACACCACGGGCAGAGCGAATGGTTACACGAATACGCTCCGGACGAGTATCAGAGAAACGTACAAGACGTTTATATCCTACTGTTGTACCTTCTGCCATATGAATCCAGGAACCATCTTTATACGCTTCTACAAGGAAACTTTCAATACGTTGTCCTTTGGAGATATTTTCCTGAATCATGAAAGTATTCACCAACGCATCTTTCTGTATATCATATTGGCGGACTGTGCCGGAAGTTCCATACCATGCCTCGTTTCCTTTCAGCACACAATTACGGGCAAAAGTTTTCTTTAAATAACTGGAAAATTCTTTCAGCCTCTGCACATCATTTTCATTAATCAACCCACGAAGGTCAGGCGGAATATTCAATAAAAGAACGGAATTATAGCCTACTGATTTGAAATAAATATCCGTCAGATGATTTAAAGACTTCACTTGCTTGTCCTGATCGGCATGATAAAACCAACCCGGACGGATGGAAACATCCACCTCAGAAGGATACCAGAAAAGTTCGGTAGCACGAGCCACTATATCACGTCCGCCTAAGTCCTTTGCCTTGCCGAAGATACCCAATTCTTTATTCTGTTCGCCGGAACGGGGATAGATACCCGGAGTCAGAGCTGTAGCACTCCATTCTGTTTCACGACCGATGCCTTTTTCATTGCCTACCCAACGAACGTCATCACCCATGATAGCAGTAACTGCTTTAGGTTGCAGGCGACGAATGGTTTTCAATATGGCATCCCAATCATAGATTTGTTTTTTGCCGTTAGGACCTTCACCGTTAGCACCGTCAAACCACACTTCATGGACTTCACCGTAATTGGTGAGTAATTCGGTCAGTTGCTCGATGAAAAACTGGTTGTAGGCAGGAGAATCACCATAGCAAGAAGCATTACGATCCCACGGGGAGAGGTAAACTCCAAACTTGATGCCATACTTCTTGCAAGCATCCCGCAGTTCACGTACCACGTCTCCCTTTCCATCTTTCCAGGAAGAAGAGACTACGGAGTGACAGGTAGTTTTGGTAGGCCAGAGACAGAAGCCATCGTGATGTTTGGCGGTGATGATGGCCATCTTGAAACCGGATTCTTTAAGAGTCCTCACCCATTGTTCGCAGTCCAGCGAGGTAGGATTAAAGATGGCAGGATCTTCAGTACCATCTCCCCACTCTCGTCCGGTGAAAGTATTTACACCGAAATGCAGGAAAGCGGTCAGTTCCATACGCTGCCACTCCAATTGTTGGGGAGTGGGTACAAGACGTGAAGCCATTTCTACCTTTTCCGCCGCTGTAGCACCAGCGGGAAAAGCAACGTGCTTTTCATAATAAGTCTCTTGTGCCTGCAATCCGGAAAAGATTGTAAGACTGAGAACTGTAGTTAGAATCAGGTTTTTCATGCTATCTTATGTTATAGGTTTCGATCTATTTCAAAGGACGGATTGTAAACCGGAATGTGTAATCCTGCACAGGTACACGATACTGCGGCAATACTCCAGGACCACAGGTAGCCGTACCGACTCCTGCCTGTGCGGCATCCAGATGAACAGTTACCACTCCTTCGCGCCGTAATTGATTGATATGCGTTGCCGCATCCAGATTCTCATCCGTAAAAGGAATCACACTAAACTGGAACGAGGCATCGGAACGGAATGCTAGCCCCTCACCTGCCTCATCAGCAAGTTGCATCCAACGGACATCCGTACGGTTACCCGTTGCCTGCGGACGAACATAATAGTGAAACATACGCTCCACATCGGCGTGATAAATACCTATTTTACCGGATTGATTACGATCCATATAAGTTTCATGCTCTCCACGCCCCAGATAAGACACCTGATTGTAAGCATCGGGCATTTCAAAAGTAAGCCCTACACGCGCCAGTGAAGTGATAACGGTAGTATCCGGCACGAAGTGTGTCTGTATATCCAATTCGCCGTTTTTCTTTAGTGTATAGATGAAAGAAGCGGTTCCCACTTTTTCACCACGGACATTTAATAATTCCACTTCGGCACGTCCACTGCGGGTAGAAGTCTTCACGGTAAGGGCACGCTGTGTCAACTGATCCACCCCGACTTTCTTCCAAGTTTTGGCTCCTCCTACTTTTTCACGGTTATCATTATCCGTCACCGGACGATAGAGGCTCAATGTAACGGGGGAAACCAATAATTCTTTCCCATTATAAATATAAGAGTGAAGCGCCCCTGTTGCCGGATCTATATTCATTTCCACCTTACCCGAAAGTTTAGTTTCCGGAGCCCGGTAGTTCTTATTACCCGAAAGAACAAATTGGTCATAGGCTACCTCGTAATCCGTATTAATAAACGGAGCAGCATCCACAGGCGTCCAACTTAAGTTCAGATAAGCTTCACGAACATCAGAAGGTAAACGTACAGTACCCAGCGTAACTTCAACGGTGGCGTGCGGAGCGGCATCTACCCGACGAGTACCATCAGCAATCACTTTCCCATGATCACCTACCACCTGCCAGTGTAAGGTATAAGCATTGAGATTCGTAAAATCATACCAATTCTTTATACTTAAAGTCAAGTTGCTCTTATCAATCAATGTAGTCTTTATATATTGATATGCTTTCTTCACTTCCAGCAAATGCGGATGAGGTTCGCGGACAGCATTCACCAGACCATTGCAGCAAAAGTTCCCGAAACTGGGTACATTCTTCGGACCATAATCACCACCGTAAGTCCAATACCAACGACCATCGGCATCTATTTCACGGAAAGACTGATCTACCCAATCCCAGATACAACCGCCCTGCACTATAGGTTCTGTTTCGAAAACATCCATGTATTCTTTCAATCCGCCTCCGCTATTGCCCATAGCATGCAGATATTCAGTCATGATGAAAGGGCGATACACCTTCGGTTCTGTCTGGCGGGCATAGGCCAGCAATTCTTCCACACTGCGGTACATACGGCAGTAGATATCCGTATTATAATTCTGTTCGGCACGCTCGTATTGTATAGGGCGGGTGGTTTCAACGGACTTCATCCAATCATATGTCCGTTCAAAATTGATTCCGTTACCCGCTTCGTTGCCCAACGACCAGATCACGATCCCCGGATGGTTCTTGGCACGTTCGTACATACGTTGCGTACGGTCCATGTGTGCAGGCAGCCAAGTGCTATCCTTTGCCAATGAAGCCGGGCCATACCCCATACCATGCGATTCGATGTTTGCTTCATCTATCACATAAAGGCCGTAACGGTCGCAGAGTTGATACCAGTACGGATGTGTCGGATAATGCGAGTTGCGCACAGTATTCAAGTTATGTTGCTTCATCAAGCGAATGTCTTCTTCCATCAGTTCTTTGCTGACAGTACGTCCCAACTGTGAATGTTCATGCCGGTTAGCACCTTTTATCAATATAGGTACCCCGTTGATACAGAAACGGCCATCCTTGATTTCAGAAGTACGGAAACCAACTTTGCAACCGGTCAGGTGTGTTATATGTCCTGCATCATCTTTCAACGTCAATATTAACGTATAAAGATTCGGATGTTCTGCACTCCAACGTTCTACACCTGGAAGAGACTGTTCGTCAAAGATAATAGAATTACTCAAACCACAGTTCTTGATCGGTATTTCATTTTGTAATATTGTCTTTCCGGCAGTATCTTCCAGACTATATGCCAAAGTAGACACACCAGTCGCACTTCCTTCAACTGTTACATCAAGGCCGAAAAATCCTTCCTTATACTCTTTCTTATCCAAAGAAGAAGTCACTTTATAATCAGCTATAAACTGGCGTGGAGTACTGTAAAGATAGACATCTCGTTCAATGCCACTCAACCGCCACATATCCTGACACTCCAGATAGGAACCTGCACTCCAGCGATATACTTCAAGTGCCACGATATTTTCTCCTGCCTGTACATAGTCCGTGATATCCCATTCGGCAGGAGTCTTTGACCCCTGGTTATAACCCAGCATATGTCCGTTCACCCAGATATAATAGAAAGAGATCACACCTTCACAACAAATCACGATGCGACGGTCTTTCCAGTCAGTAGGAACCGTGAACATACGGCGATAAGAACCTACTTCGTTCTCTGCATAAGGTACCAGCGGAGGATTCTTTTTGAAGTTGAACAAAGGATCATCAAATTCATAAGTTTCGTTCACATAAATAGCCGTACCATATCCCTGACGCTCCCAGTTACCGGGTACATCGATATCTGCCCATCCGCCCGTATAGAACGAAGGTTTATAAAAGTCTTTCGGACGATGATCGGGATTCTTCACCCAGTGGAATTTCCACTTACCGTTCAGACT
>OIWQ01004200.1_pt1 | contig 11883 bp, 7 predicted proteins | sample 1587571 | NCBI WGS metagenome assembly OIWQ01 (sample SAMEA3888910, study PRJEB22519) | human gut metagenome | biome: human gut; feature: human-associated habitat; material: faeces | place: Denmark | collected 2010 | reverse complement strand
AATTGAACAGGTTGAAGCCCGTATAAACGCCGACCGCAATCTCAACAAAAACCGACGCTATGTCGGAACAAAAGAAACTCTCGCTTATATCATCTATGATATTTCCGCCAGCTTTAACATTTCAAAGTACAATGACGTTTTTATCACCGATATTGTGCAAATAGGTCTGCGATTCCAAACAATTGTTACCTTCGTTATCGGAATATGGGACGTAATCAACGACATTTTTCTTGCCGCAATCATTGACCGGACCCGAACACGTTTCGGAAAATTCAAGCCTTTCCTCATTTTGTACGCAGGTCCGGGCTTGCTTCTGAGCTTTTTCTACTGGATGATGCCAGTATTCTTTGCCGGAATGGGGCCGTACAATGCAACAAAGCTAACCTCATACATGATTTTTTCAATTTTCAATAACCTGGCAGGTTCGATGAACAATATTGCCAAAACTGGTATGCTTTCAACGATTACACCGAATGTTGTTGACCGAACAAGACTTATCACGCAGGCGAATCTTTTTTCGGGCTTTGTTGAGAAAGGTCCCGAAATTCTCATGGGACTATTGATTGACGTTTTCAACAACAGCGGAATGGGTAAAAAACTGCCTACCCTCTTTATCAGCGCAGGTCTTTTCACGTCGCTGGCTTCGGGCATTATGGCACTTTACTTCTCAATTGTTGCCAAGGAACGTGTTATCCAGAAATCGGAGAAACCGAGCATCTTCCAAGGTGTAAAATCGGTTATAACCAACAAGCCTCTGCTTATTCTGACCTTGGTTGATTTTCTTTCCGCTTTCGGTATCAATTCAGGTACGAACTATTACTACATAAACGTTCTTGGACTTGCTTCAATGTCCACAATCGTTGGAATTCCGGGCGCAGTTGTTTCGCCGATAAGCTATTCCTACGTTACAAAGGCAAGAGAGCACTTTTCAACCAAAACACTGTGGATTTTTAGCTCAGTTCTTCCCGATGTACTGATGCTCGGTGTATTCGGAGTCGGTTCAATCAACAATAACTATAAAAAGAGAGCCGCAATGATTCCTGCGTTTATGATTCGTGAAACGATTTGGATGGGAGTTTACGGAATCAGCAAGGTTATTCCCGAGGAGATGCGTAATGAATGTATCGACTACGGCGAATGGAAAAACGGCTACAGAACCGAAGGCATGACTGGCGTTGCAAAGGGTCTTGCACAGAAGCTTGTTTCAACGCTCGGAGGAACAATCAAAGCGTTCATTCTCAGCCGCATCGGATATAAAGAGGGCGCAGGCTACGGCAATCAGTCGGCTCATACGGAGTACATGCTGTTTGCGATGTGTACGATTATTCCTGTTGCAACAACTGTCCTCGGACTTATTCCGAAGTTCTTCTATCCCATCGACTCGGAAACACGAGACAGAATGTACCGTGAGCTTGCCGAAAGACGACAAGCCATAGCTAAGGAAATGAACGAAAAAGCCGCTCAGATCCACGTTGAGCCGCAAACGGAAGCGTAAAACATACATATAGAAAATGAGAACCGTCGAAAAACCGACGGTTCTTTGTTGTATTATGAAATATTACGAAAATAATGTTTAGCTAATAAGCCTTGACTAATTTCTATTAAAACCACTTATTTCAGCAATTTAATTTATAAATTTAAAAACGACTACATAACTTTTTAAACACAACGGCACAGGAAAACCTGCGCCGTCGAAATTATTATTTTATTGTACCGTACAATTGAGGTGCTGCCTCAGATATTAAAGACCGTATTTTGCCGCAACGTCTGCAATCTTAACGGGCATGCCTGTCTCAAGAGACTTCTTGGCGGCAATACCGATAAGTACGGGCTGGAGACCGCACTCAAGGCCGACAGTGATCGGCTTGTCGTTAACAACACAGTCAACGAACTGAGAAACCTCCTCAACATAAGCTCCCATGTATCTCTCAAGGAAGAAGTTAAGCGGAACCTCACCGTGAACGCCGTTAGCGTCGGAAACAACTGCTGTTGACTCAGAGTCATTTGAAATAGCAACCTGACCGAGTGAGCCGAAAGCCTCAACTCTCTGGTCGTAGCCGTAGCTTGCACGGCGGCAGTTATCAATAACTGCGATTGCGCCGTTAGCGAGTTTCATGGAGATAACGGCCGTGTCGATGTCGCCTGCCTCACCGATTGCCGGATCAACAAGAACTGCGCCGTATGCGAAAACTTCCTCAACCTCTGAACCTGACATGAAGCGAACCATATCGAAATCATGAATAGTCATATCAAGGAAGATACCGCCCGAAACCTTGATGTAGCTTACCGGCGGTGCGCCCGGGTCACGGGAGCAAACCTTGAGGATATTAAGGTCGCCTATCTGACCGCCCTCAACAGCCTTTCTTGCGGCCTTAAAGTTGTGGTCAAAGCGGCGGTTAAAGCCTACCTGATACTTAACGTTGCTGTTTTCAAGAGCCTTCTTAACCTCAAGGATCTTGTTTACGTCATGGTCGATCGGCTTCTCGCAGAAGATGTGCTTGCCTGCGGCAATAGCTTCGAGAGAAATCGTTGAATGTGTGTCGGTTGATGAGCAGATAAGAACAGCCTGAATGTCCTTATCCTCAAGAATCTTATGATAATCGGTGTAGAACTCATTTACACCGAGTCCCTTTGCCCACTCTTTTGTCTCGTCATTGAGGAACGGATCGGCAATAGCCTTAACCGTAGCTGACTTAACATATCTCATGATTGACTCGCAGTGTACCTTACCGATACGGCCTGCGCCGATAATACCAACATTTAACATAGCTTTATGTCCTCCTGATTATATTGTGCCGTCCCATGTGGAAACTTCTGTTTTCTTCATTTCTTCCTCGTCGAACCAACGTGTTGTTACGCACTTGCTCTCTGTGAAGAAGCGATATGCGTCCTTACCGAGGCAGTGGAGATCGCCGAAGAACGAATCCTTATGACCTGCGAACGGGAAGAATCCGATCGGAACGGGAATACCAACGTTTACGCCGACCATGCCGCCGTCCGTGTGACGAACAAACTCACGGGCATAGTAACCGTTCTGAGTGAAGATAACCGAACCGTTTGCATACGGGTTAGCGTTCATGACTGCCAGACCCTCTTCAAAGTTCTTAACTCTCTTGATGCAAAGAACGGGGCCGAATACCTCGTCACGGCCGATTGTCATGTCCTCTGTAACATGATCAAAGATTGTCGGGCCTACATAGAAACCGTTTTCATAGCCCTCAACAACGCAGTTTCTGCCGTCAAGCACAAGCTCTGCGCCCTCTGCAACGCCCTTGTCGATGTCTGCAAGAACTTCCTTGTAGTGCTTTTCATAGGTAATTGGGCCAAGCTTTGAGGTCTTATCGTATGCAGGGCCGAGCTTGAGTCCCTTAGCCTGCTTAACAAGCTCTGCAACAAACTTATCTGCGATGCTCTCTTCGACAACGCAGCAGCTCAAAGCCATACATCTCTGACCGGCACAACCGAATGCGGAGTTCATAACACCTGCCGCGGTTCTCTCGATAGGAGTATCTGCAAGAACAAGAGCGTGGTTCTTAGCCTGGCAAAGGCACTGGACTCTCTTGCCTGCGCTTGCAGCCTTTTCATATATAAGCTTGCCGACGGGAGTGGAGCCGACAAATGTGATACCCTTGACATCGGGGCTTTCAAGAATCGTGTTGATCTCGTTTCTCGAACAGGTGACAACGTTGATAACGCCGTCGGGAACGCCTGCTTCCTTATAAAGCTCGGCAATTCTGAGAGCCGTTCTCGGAGTAAGGCTCGCTGCCTTGAGAACCATCGTGTTGCCGCATGCAATACAGGTAGGAGCCATCCAACCGAACGGAATCATTGCCGGGAAGTTTACCGGAACGATACCTGCGAAAACGCCCATCGGCTCACGGTATTTAACTGTGTCATAGCCTCTTGAAGCGTCCATAACGCTCTCGCCCATCATAAGTGACGGAACCTGAGTTGCAAGCTCAGTGCCCTCTTTAGCCTTGAGAACGTCGCCCTCGGCCTCAGCCCATACCTTGCCGTTTTCTTCGGCAACAAGCATTGTAAGCTCGTCCATGTGCTTTATAAGAAGATCACGGATGTTGTAAAGAATCTGTGCTCTCTTGATCGCCGGAGTTGAGCTCCAGCCCGGGAAAGCAGCCTTAGCCGCTGCAATAGCGCCGAGAACCTCGTCGTTAGTACAGCAGGGAGCATAACCCGTTGTCTCACCCGTGCTGGGATTGACAAGAGTGTAGTATTTGTCTGTCTTTGATTCAACGTACTCACCGTTGACAAAGTATTTGAGTTTTTCTGCGGACATTGTTACATCTCCTTGTATGTTATTCTATTTTTTAACTTGTTTTTCAGACCTCTGCTTTGAGTGTAAGCCTCGGTCGGTTTCTGCCGGCTTTCCTTGCCTCCCCCTAAAGGGGCGCCAAGAATTTCTGCTAACTTTTAAACAGAATAATCAAGCTTAGTCTATCTGTTCAAGCCTTCCCTTTGTTGATTCAAGTGGAGGTGTCGCATTAGCGACGGAGGGGATAAAGATATGTTCTTACTTATCCCTTCCACCGCAAGCGGTCCCCAGTCTCGCTGCGGCTCGGTCACGTCGCGGCTCTGACATTCCACCGGACTGTCATTCACTACCGCGCCGACACTTCGCTACCCTTACAATAAGGGGAGGCTTGCCTGACTTTCACCTTAATTATTCACTATAAATTATACTCAAAGTCCTGCCTTTTCTGCAATGTAGGCTCTTGCCATCTTTGCATACTTGAACGGATTTGCGATTGCGGGATCCTGCTCTGCTTCAACGAGCATCCAGCCTTCATAGCCTGTTTCGTCAAGAACGTCAAAAATCGGCTTGAAGTCAATTGCGCCGTCACCGGGCACAGTGAAAGCACCCATACGAACACCCTGAAGGAAAGACTTGTGCTCGTCCTTGACCTGCTTAACAATCTCCGGGCGGATATCCTTGAGGTGAACGTGCTTGATTCTCTTGGCATACTTCTTGAGAACTGCCATGTAGTCCTCGCCGCAATATGCAAGATGACCCGAATCGAAAAGGAGGTAAACGGCGTCGGGATCGCACATATCCATCATCTTGTCGATTTCCTCGGCTGTCTGAACAACCGTACCCATGTGATGATGATAAACAAGCGTAATGCCGTATTCCTTGGCGATGTTGCCGAGCTTTGAAAGTCCGTCGGTGAACTTCTTCCACTCCTCATCGTTCATAACGTATTTATTCTCAAAAACAGGTGTATCCATCTGTCCCTGAATGCTGTAGCTCTGCTCCGAAGCACCGATTCTCTTTGCTCCGCAGCCCTTAAGGAATTCGCAGTTCTCTCTGAAATCCTTCTCAACCTCATCAAAAGGCTTGGTGAGAATGAATGATGAAAACCAGCGGTTAGCGATCTGAAGTCCTCTGATATCAAGGTACTCGTGCATTTCCTCAACGGTCTTTGGATATTTGTTTCCTATCTCACAGCCCTCAAAGCCTGCAAGCGCCATTTCGCTTACGCACTGCTCAAAGGTGTTCTCACTGCCGAGATCGGGCATATCGTCGTTTGTCCAGCCGATCGGTGCAATACCGAGTTTAATTTTTTTTGCGTCCATGTTACCTCTCCTTGTTAAAGAATTGCGTAGTAAGTTTTTGTAAGGTGTTGCCTTAATACTTTTTAGCCTCGGAAAGCTTCTGCGTTCTTTCGGCAAGTGCTTCCTTACCCTTTTCAGTACGCGGAATATCCGAACAGCCGACATTCCACCAGCCGCCGTATCCGTCCGTCATGGATTTCGGAAGAACCTTTATATCAATGAGCACGGGCTTAGTCTGCTTAAGTGAATCGAGCACTGCCGCCTCAAGCTCATCCATAGTCTTTGCGGTGTATGCGACATAGCCGTAGCCTCTTGCACATGCGGCATAGTCGATATTCATGAACTCGCCCTCACGGATCGGCTTGTCGCCGTCACGGTAACGAGCTTCGGTGCAGAGCGAATTAACGCCCTGACCCATCTGAAGATTGTTGATACAACCGAAGGATGCGTTATCAAAGAGCATGACGTTGATCTTCTTGCCCTCCTGCAATGCAGTCAGCATCTCGGAATGAAGCATATTGTAGCTGCCGTCACCGGTAAAAGCGTAAACCTCCTGATCGGGGCAAGCGAGCTTTGATCCGAACGCACCTGCGATTTCATAGCCCATGCATGAATAGCCGTACTCCATATTGTAGGAATAGAGCTTGTCTGTCGTCCACATTCTCTGCATACAGCCGGGAAGCGAACCTGCCGCACCGACTGCAACAGCGTCGGCCGGGATGAGCTTGCGAATAAGCGAGAGAGCCGCCGTCTGAGTGATAACACCGCCCGTTGCTTTAACGAAGCTTTCAACTGCGTCGGGCATATGATTAGGAATTTCGGGAGTGTAGCCCTCGCCGTAGTTAGTTGCGGCAAGACGTGCCATTTCCTTATCCCAGTCTGCCTTTGCGTCTGCAATTTCGGTCGTATAAGCCGACTTGTAGCCGTCAAGATATTTTTCGAGAGCTTTCACACCCTCCTTGGCATCGGCAACCATCTTTATACTGTCAAGCTTGCCTGCGTGGAATGCGCTGGCATTGATCGTTACAACCTGAGTGTCGGCATAAAGCCACTTTGACGAGGTTGTGAAATCGGAGAATTTCGTTCCGATACCGATAATCAAATCTGCGTCCCCGGCAAGCACGTTTGCACTTGAATTGCCTGTTACGCCGATACCGCCGACATTGAGATAGTGACTTGATTCGATTGCACTCTTACCTGCCTGAGTCTCGGAGAACGGGATGTTGTGCTTCTCGCAGAAAGCCTTTACCTGCTCGCCTGCGAACGAATATCTAACACCGCCGCCTACAATAACAAGTGGCTTCCTGCTCTTTTTGATTTCCTCGGCAACCGCTTTGACCTCATAGTCACACGGAATCTGTCGGGGAATGAAATGTACTCTTTTTCTGAAAAATCCAGCGGGATAATCGTAGCTTTCACCCTGAACATCCTGGCAGAGAGCGATTGCCGCCGCACCTGTGTGGGCAGGGTCTGTAAGGACTCTCATAGCATTTGTCAGAGCCGTCATAACCATCTCGGGACGGGTAATACGGTCAAAATAACGTGTTACCGCTCTGAAAGCGTCGTTTGTCGTGCATGTGCCGTCATGGAGCTGCTCAACCTGCTGAAGAACGGGGTCGGGCTGTCGGCTTGCAAATGTGTCGCCCATGAAAAGGAGAAGCGGAATATTGTTAACCGTGGCAGTAGCCGCCGCCGTAACCATATTCGCCGCACCCGGGCCGATTGACGACATACAGGGTATGATTTTAAGTCTGTTGTTCATCTTGGCGTATGCCGTTGCAGCCTGAGCCATACCCTGCTCGTTTCTGCCCTGCATAACCTTTATTGAGTGCTCTGCCTGAGAGAGAGCCTCGCCGACGCCGAGAACACAGCCGTGGCCGAAAATAGCATAGAAAAGCTCAACAAATTTGCTTTCAACGAGCTTTCCGTCCTGCTCAATGGCAACGTACTGATTGTCAAGATATCTGACGATTGCCTCACCGGCAGTCAATCTGATTGTTTTCATATCTTATGATCCTTTCTTTGAGGATGTTGGGGATAGACGTTAGATGTTAGATTGTAGATATTGTACTTTCAGTGCTTTTTGCAGTTCGGGAGCTGTATGTATATACTGCCCCAAACGAAAAATGTGCTGTGGGCAAAATTAGCCAAATTTAAGCGCGGGCTACCATTTCGCCGTACTTATCCTTTTCTTCTTTGATAAACTTTTTAATTTCATCAACCGTCGGCATGAAGAGCGAGCAGCCGTGAGCGGCAACAAGCATTGAAGCCGATGCACTTCCGAGCTCAAGGCAGTCCATGATGTCAAGACCTTCGAGAAGTCCGTAAATGAATGCCGAACCGTAGCCGTCACCGCCGCCGAAGGACTTAAACGCCTTGACCGGGAACGGTTTGATTGAATACTCGCCGTCGGCCGTGTGAGCCGTTGAGCCTTCCTTGCCGTGCTTGATGATAACGATTTTATTACCCATCTTCATCCAGTGCTCGGCTGTCTCTCTGTCGGTTCTGCCGGGAGCGGAAATAGCCTCGGTAAGGTCAAATTCCTCACGGGAACCCATTACCATGTCACTGTTGGAAGCAACGATTGAATAATAAATTGCGATCTCGTCTGCATTCTTCCAGTTGTAAGGACGATAGTCGATATCAAAAATAATCTTTGTGCCGACCTTCTTAGCAAGGTACATTGCCTTAAGGCAAGCCTCTCTTGACGGGCTTTGCGAAAGGGCTGTGCCGCTGATGAGAATAGCCTTTGCGCTCTTTATGTAGTCCTCGTCAACATCGTCCGGGTGGAGCATAAGGTCTGCAATTCCGTCACGGTACATGAGGATGCTGCTTTCGTGCTCCGACTTAATCTCGGTGAATGTAAGACCGAGCTTTTCGCCGCCCTTTGTGCGAGTAACGTGGGAAATGTCGATTCCCTCGCCTGCAAAGAAATCCTCAACATATGTGCCGAACTGATCATCGGAAACCTTGCCGATGAAGCCGACCTTCTTGCCCAAGCGTGCAAGGCCTACAGCGATGTTGGCAGGAGAACCGCCGACATATTTCTTGTAGTTTTCGCACTTGTCAAGCGTGTTGTAGTAGTCCGTCGGGTTGAAGTCGATTGCAACTCTGCCGATCGGAATGAGGTCAAGCTCTCTTGACTCGTCAAAATCAATGTATTTCATACTGAAACCTCCGATATATTCAATAAATAATTAACCGATGTGAATTCCGCGTTCCTCTCTCTTTTCGGCAAGCTCGAGCGTAATCTTTTCCATCTTTTTGCCGACAAGATCATATGACTTCATCGGAATCGTGCTGAGAAGAAGGCTGATGCCGGGAACGATAGAAATAAGCGAGAACATTGCATATCTCATAGTCATCGAAAGATCCGTTGCGGCAACGGCCGCTTCCTTTGCAAGCATTTGTTCCGGATTAAGACCTATTGCAAGATACATAACTATGATACCTGCCGTTGCAAGGGCATTGCCGAGCTTGTTGACGAAGCCCTGGCATGCCGAGCCGAGACCCGTTTCTCTGTAGCCTGTTTCCCACTCCATATAGTCAAGGCTGTCGGCAATCATCGCATATGATACGACGTTGAGAACACCGAGCGGAACAGCAGAAATAACGAGGAACGGAATGCAGATAAAGAAGCTGAGCTTTCCCGCAACAACGAAGTAGCCGACCAAGGAGGTCAAAAGACTTGCAACGAAGCCCAAGGTGCATGTTGTTACAACAATCTGTTTGTAATTGAACTTTTTTATAAGTGCAGGCATAAAGAGCATTGCACCGAACATTCCGACTGCCGAGCAAACCGAAAGTATCGTGCTGACGGTTCCGATACTCTTTGAAATAGCTTCGGATCTTTCAAGTCCCGTCATTGTGCTGAGGTCTCCGCCGATATATACCGCATAACGTGCAACATGAACCGAAGCCGCCTGAAGCATATATCTGCCGGATGAAAGAATACCCATGACGATAACAAGCATGAGCGGCTTGCATTTGAATATTCTCGAAAGCTGTGAGGGCTCTCCCTTGACTGATTTTTTATCGGGAATAACAACACGCTCTTTAACGTGCGGATATGAACTGACATAAAGAATAACGCCGATTACCGCAGCAAACACGGCAATCAATATGTATTTCATTTTATCATAGTTTATTGTATTTCCGACAACAACCGTGAATTTATTGAAGAAGGTCTGAACCAAATCGTTATCCGACGCCTGCATCTTAGCGCAAAGTCCCGGGAGAACCAAGCCCGCAACAAGATAGAGAGCCATAGGAACAGCCGATCCGATACCGTTAAAGGTACGGGCAACGGAAATAAGGTTGCCTCGCTCATTCGGATTGGGAGTCATAACATTCGGGAGACTCCAGAAAGGAACGTCTGCCGCTGTGTAAATCATGCCCCAAAGAACGTAAACAACGCCTGCATAAATCATCAGACCTGTTTTGTCAAGGTCGGGATAATAGAACATAAGGAAGGTAAGTAACGCAATGGGAACCGACATGAACACAATATACGGCTTCATCTTGCCCCAGCGTGTTGTGTGGCGGTCAATGATCATACCCATGAGAGGGTCATTGATGGCGTCCCAAACTCTTGCCAAAAGCATGAGCAGAAGAACAAAAATAAGAGGGAGCTTCATAACGTTGGTGTAAAAGTCCGAGATGTAGGAGGACATTACACTGTAGATCATGCCCTGTCCGAGTCCTGCCAGACAGAACATACGAAACTCTTTGGATTCGACAAATTTTTCCTGCATCACGTCGCTGTGGGAAGCCTTTGACGCAGCTTTTTTCGAAGTGCTTGCCATATAAAAACTCCTTGATATCAATTTGACAGATAACTATAATTCTATCTTTGCTATTTTAACATATATTGCAGTATCATGCAATATAAAATATTAAATTTATACAAAAAAATAAGTATTATATAACAAGCAAAAACCTTCCCCTTTTTCAAGAGGAAGGTAATGTGCGTATTTAATTAAAATACAAAGTCAACAGATGTCTTTGCGTCACCTGTTGCAGACTTAATTGTAACTATTGTGTATTTAACCTTTGTAAGAGCAACATCCCAGTTATAGGAAATGTGGAGCGAGACAAGATTGCCTGTCTTTGAGTTGATCGTTGCGGTGATCTTGATATTCTTGTTGTTCTCAACAACGCTTTCAACGGAAGCACCGTCGGCATTATTAAGGCCGTCAAAAATATTGCCCGCATTCTTATAATCATAAGCCTTCTTGTCGCCTACGCCCGAGTAGAGACCGGTTCTTGCAAGAGCTGTTGAATCGCTCTTACCTGCCGAGCTTGCCTTGCTTGTGCCGTTTTTAAGGGTCATGGTGATAACGTAATTATCGCCGCTCTGCTTGCATGTCGGTGAAGAAATATCGTTTGCGGAAAGAGAAGCCTTTGAAATCTCGCCAACCTTGCCCTTTGTGTTCTTATAGTTGGTAGTACCTACTCCGAGGAAGTCGTTAACTGTATCAACAACTATCTTCATCTCCATGAGCTTTCCGCCGTTGAGGTTGCTGATAGAAGTAACTCTCTTCTTTGAGAAGCCTGCCTTGGAGTTAACTGCCTTGTTAACGGCAGCATTGTAATATGCTGCGATGTCGGCTGCAGTTGAAGGAACCTTGGAAGCTGTTCCGGATGTGCCGGGCTTTGATGCCGACGGAGTTGCCGGAGAAGCGGGATTTGACGGATCTGTTGCCGAAGGATCTGCAGCATTTGACGGATCCGTTGCCGAAGGATCAGCAGACGGGTCTGCCGGAGCAGACGGATCACCCGAAGGATTACCAGACGGATCTGTCGACGGATCACCGGAGGTTGAAGAATTTGCCGCAGCAGCCTTAGCAGCGTCAACCTTGGCCGTGCTTATCTTACCAACGCTGATTACAGATGTAACTGCAACTGCGATAACGCAAAGCAACGCAGTCACACACTGGATAACTGTCTTTTTCATAAATTACTTACCCCAATTCTTTTAAAATTCGTTTAGATTTGTCATAGACGGGTGTATTATATCACATATTTTTTATAAAATCCAGTATATTTATACATTTTTTGAAATTTTTTATTTCGAGCTAAAAATTCATATCTTTTTCATAGATTTTTATTTATATGTATGCTATAATACATTTTGTGTGCGGAATGGGGCTATTTAAAAGTTCTTAAACTTTTACATACGCTCCCCTACAGGGGTGCCGAGTAGAGTTTCTTCCGGCCTTGGGTCGATGTGGGCATCGACCCCTACGAACATCCCGGAAGTGCCCGCAAACTTGTTGGGGCGGACAGAGTCGTCTGCCCCTACTGACTCGT
>OIWQ01004197.1_pt1 | contig 11895 bp, 7 predicted proteins | sample 1587571 | NCBI WGS metagenome assembly OIWQ01 (sample SAMEA3888910, study PRJEB22519) | human gut metagenome | biome: human gut; feature: human-associated habitat; material: faeces | place: Denmark | collected 2010 | reverse complement strand
GAGCACCTTAACGGATTTGAACACATCCTCGCCGGAGAACAGCATCCGCCCGAGGAAGCCGCGCAGATACACGTCATCCTTCTTTTCGGAGAACTGGCGCAGCCAGTCGACAAGCGTCTCGTCGTGGCCGTCGAAATACTCGCTGTTGTCCTTGGGGAAGTAGCTCTGCGACGTGGAAACGCCCCACTTGACCGTGCCCTCATCCGGCTCCAGCTCGCCCATGAGGATCTTGAACATGGTCGTCTGCGCGACCTCGTTCTCGCCGACAAAAGCGATCTTGTCGCCGCGGTTGACGATGAACGAGACCTTGTCCAGCAGCTTCACGCCGTCGACGGTCTTCGAGACGTCCGTCACAAACAGGATGTCCTTGCCGACCTCGCGCTCCTGCGTGAACCCGACGAAGGGATAGCGGCGGGACGAGGCGGGCATCTCCTCCACGGTAAGCTTGTCGAGCAGGCGGCGGCGGGCCGTGGCCTGTTTGCTCTTGGCCTTGTTGGCAGAGAAGCGGGAGATAAAGGCCTGCAGCTCGGCGATCTTTTCCTCATTGCGCTTGTTCTTGCTGCGAATGAGGTTCTGCATGAGCTGGCTCGACTCATACCAGAAGTCGTAGTTGCCGACATACATGCGGATCTTACCGTAGTCGATATCGACGATATGTGTGCAGACGGTATTCAGGAAATGGCGGTCGTGGCTCACGACGATGACAAGGCCGTTGTCCTCGTAGTCCAGGATGAAATTTTCCAGCCAGTTGATGGACTCAATATCGAGGTTGTTCGTTGGCTCGTCGAGCAGGATAATGTCCGGCTGACCGAACAGGGCCTGCGCCAGCAGGACCTTGACCTTGATACGGCCGTCGGTGTCGGCCATACGGTCATTGTGCAGCTCCACGGGCACACCGAGGCCCTGCAGAATGCGGCTGGCATCGGACTCGGCCTCCCAACCGTTCAGCTCTGCGAACTCCGTCTCCAGCTCCGAAGCCAGCAGGCCGTCCTCATCGGAAAAATCGGGCTTGGCATACAGAGCGTCCTTCTGTTTCATGATATCATACAGGCGCTGGTTGCCCATGATGACCGTGTCCATGACGGTGTAATCGTCATAGGCGTTCTGGTTCTGCTTCAGAACGGAGACCCGCTTGGTGGGGTCGATGGTGACGGAGCCGTTGGTGGAGTCCAGCTCCCCCGTCAGGATGCGCAGGAACGTAGATTTGCCCGCGCCGTTGGCGCCGATGATGCCATAGCAGTTGCCGGGGGTAAACTGCAGGTTCACCTTGGAAAACAGCGGGGCTCCGCTGTACTGCAGCGAGAGGTCATCAACAGTGATCATTTTGGAAACTCCTTCGTAACAATAGATAATAAATTAGTTTATCATATTTTCCCGCGCTTGAACAGCACAAATAAACAGAGTCGGCGATTTTCCGCCGACTCTGCGTTTCGTTTATTCTGTAAGCACCTTTTTCAGCCGTGCATAGCGGGGAAGGCCATTTTCCAGCGGGATCTCCGGCACGCCCTGAATGAGCGGCAGGGCATAGTCGATAAAGTCCTGCGTGACGTTGTTGCCCTCCGGCACGATCCATTCCACCGGGACTTTCTTTTCATAGTTTGCGACATCGGAGAGCGGAATGAGCTTCATGCGGCAGGCATACTGACCGTCTGCCATGACGCGCTCAAACGCGACCATCTTGCCGGTCTCGCCGGAGAGCGCCGCCTCGACAGCCATCTTACCGGCGGCAAACGCTTCGTCGATATCTGTCTGAGAGGCGAGATGCGCGCCCGCGCGCTGCAGCAGCGACAGCTCAATGCCGCGCACCTTGGCGTGTTCGTGCTCCTTGATCACCTGCGCCAGACGCGCCGCCAGACCGCCGAGCTGCGCATGGCCGAAGCCGTCGGTCGCGGAGGCCTTGGCCTCGGAAACGAATGAGCCGTCCGCGTAGTGGATGCCCTCGGAAACAGCGATGAGAACGTTATTTTTCTCCTCGTAGATGCGGTGCACATCCGCGAGGAACTGCTCCATGTCAAAATCGACTTCCGGCAGATAGATCAGATCCGGCCCGGAGCCGCAGGCCGATGCCAGCGCGGCGCTGCCGGCCAGCCACCCGGCGTGGCGGCCCATGATCTCCACGACCGTGATCGTGCCGGTGTCATATACACGGCAGTCTTTGGACACTTCCATGCAGGAGGTCGCTATGTACTTGGCGGCGCTCGCAAAGCCGGGGCAGTGATCGGTGCCGAAGAGGTCGTTGTCGATCGTCTTGGGCACGCCCATCACGCGGCAGTCCCAATCGTGCGCCTGCATATAGCGGCTGATCTTGTTGCAGGTATCCATGGAGTCGTTGCCGCCGTTATAGAAGAAGTAGCGCACGTTGTATTTCCGGAAGATCTCCAGAATACGCCGGTAATCCGTATCGTCCGCGTCCGGGTCTGCCATTTTGTAGCGGCAGGAGCCCAGCTCCGACGACGGCGTGTGCAGCAGCAGGCGGAGCTCGTCCGGATCCTCCTGAGCGATATCATACAGGCGGTCATCCAGAACGCCGCGGATGCCATGGGCCGCACCGTAAACGTTGGTAATGGCATCGGATTCCAACGCAGTCTTGAGCACTCCGTAGGCGCTGGCATTGATGACTGCAGTCGGCCCGCCGGACTGCCCAAAGATACACGCGCCTTTTAATTCACCGGACATAACGTACCTCCATAAATTCAAAGAATTGATAGATTTTACTGAAACATTGAATTCCGCTATTGATATTATCTAAAAACATGTGTAAAATAAATTGAACCGATGATTTGTTTTGCATCATATTGACATTCTATATATTATATGAAAGTGAGTTGACTTGTCAATGTCGATTGTAACTTCTCAGGAAATGTTTGCAAAAGCGTATGCAGGCGGCTATGCCATTGGCGCCTTCAACGTGAACAACATGGAGATCATTCAGGGCATCACGGAGGCTGCCAAGGAGTGCAACGCGCCGGTGATCCTGCAGGTATCTTCCGGCGCGCGCAAGTATGCCAACCGTACGTACCTGGTCAAGCTGGTGGAAGCCGCCGTGATCGAAACCGGCCTGCCGATCTGTCTCCATCTGGACCACGGGGACTCGTTTGAGCTGTGCAAGGCCTGTGTCGATGACGGCTTTTCTTCTGTTATGATCGACGCTTCTTCCAAGCCGTTTGAGGAAAATGTCGCGCTGACGCGCCAGGTCGTGGAATATGCGCACGCACACGGCGCCGTCGTGGAGGCAGAGCTCGGCACGCTGGCCGGCATTGAGGACGATGTCAAGGTCAAGGCCGAGGATTCGTCCTATACGCGCCCGGAGGATGTGCAGGAATTCGTCGAACGCACCGGCTGCGATTCGCTTGCGATCGCCATCGGCACGAGCCACGGCGCTTACAAATTCAAGCCCGGCACGAAGCCGCAGCTCCGTTTCGATATTCTTGAGGAAGTCTCCGAGCGGCTGCCCGGTTTCCCGATCGTGCTGCACGGCTCGTCGTCCGTGCCGCAGGAATACGTACAGATGATCAACGAGTTCGGCGGCGCTATGCCCGGTGCGATCGGTGTGCCGGAGGATCAGCTGCGTCAGGCAGCGCGCCTGGCTGTGTGCAAGATCAATATTGACTCTGACCTGCGTCTGGCCATGACCGGCACGATCCGCAAGTATCTTGCCGAGCACCCGGCAGAGTTTGACCCAAGAAAGTACCTCGGCCCCGCGCGGGAAAACATCAAGCAGCTTGTCAAGCACAAGATCGTCGATGTGCTCGGCTGCGACGGAAAAGCCTGAGCTGCTGTCTGCATACGGCTCAGTCTGAACAGGGGGAACTCCCATGAATTTTCAGGAACTTCTGATGCGGCTGTCTGCAAGCTGTTTTGCTGCCGACCGGCCGGATTATAATTGGAAAACGCTGCGCCTGTTTCCGGAAACGGGACTGGATCTTGTGCTGATCGTGCGTCTTGCTGCGGCGCTGATCCTGTGCGTCATCGGCGCACTGGTGCACAACACGGTGGTGCAGTATATCCTTTTGGCTTTGTCCGCGCTCGCCGCCGGGTATGACTACCTTGCATCTGCGATCGCCTGCATTCTGGACCGGCAGGTGTTCCGGCCTGCGGTGATCGTGATCGTGTGCGTGATCGGTACGATGGCGGTCGGGCAGCCGGTGGATGCCGCCGTTTTCCTGCTCGTGTACCGGGTCGCGTCGATCCTGATCGCGGTCGTTACGGTGCATGCGCAGAAGACGCTGGAAGCCGCCGTCGGCGGGGAGATCCATTCTCCGGCTGAATTCGCCGCCCCGAAGTGGATCGGCTATCTTGCACCGGCCGGTCTGTGCATTGCGGTGCTGGTGACCGTGCTGGAGATTGTGCTCAAGGTCGCAACGGTTTCCCGGGCAATTCATGCCGCCATGATCGTCCTCTTTCTTTCCACCCCGTGTGCGCTGCTGATTTCTGTGCCGCTGGTGTGGTACAGTGCCGTCAACGGTGCATACCGCTGCGACGTGCTGTTTCGCAGCTGCCGCAGCATGCGCGCGCTCAACGCCGTGCGTGCGGTTGCAGTCGATGAAGGGAAAGGGGACAGCCAGCTTCCGAAGGTGATCAGCGTGAAATCCAGTCAGCTGACGCCGGAGGCCCTGCTGCAACTGGCGGCCAATGCGGAGTCCTGCTCGAACAGCCGCACGGCGCGCGCGATCTGCGCTGCCTACAGCGGCCCCATTCTCACGCAGTATCTCTCCCGCGCGGTGGATATTCCCGAGAGCGGCGTGGAGGTTTACATTGAATCGACCCGCGTTTGCGTCGGCACGCGTGAGCTGATGATCCTCAAGGGTGTGGACATCCCGGATGCAGACCTGACAGACGGCTATGTGGTCTATGTATCCGTTGGTGAGCAGTATGCAGGCAAGATCCTGCTGCAGGAAGTTGTGCAGTCGGACACGAAGCCCGCGCTCAAAGAGCTGCGTGCGCTGGGCGTGCACACGATCACGCTCTTCAGCAATGCCAGCAACGACTCCGTTGCAGAGAATGCAAAAGAGCTCAAGGCGGATCACCTCTATTGCAAGCGCAGCGGGACGGAAAAGGAACAGATCCTGTCGCAGCAGGTGGAGAACCTGAGCGACGGGGAACTGCTGCTGTATTATGACCGCCGCTGCACGGCGCATCCGGAGCACTCATCGGCAGATCTGGACGCCTGCGTGATCCCGGAGGAGAGCGACGAGCGGTTTGACGCCGATATCCTGCTCACAAGCCAGGATCCGTACCTGCTGCCGGAGGCGATCGAGACGGCCGGCTGGGTCGAGGGCATCTGCCGCGAGCATCTGGCGATCGGCGTGGTCGTGAAGGTCCTGCTGCTGGTGATGGCAGAACTCGGCTATTGTACGCTGTGGTTCGCCGCCGTTTTGGACGGCGCTGCCGCGCTCGGCACGCTGCTGATGGCGATCCGTGCGTTCGGCTTCGATAAGCCGCATCATCGCGTCCGCGATTACCTGCCGAAGGTCAAATCCAAATAAGCAAGCAAAATCTCCGATCCCTGTTTTCAGGAATCGGAGATTTTTTTCGCCGTTTCCTCGTCAGGAGAGAATTCTCCCAGCGGATTTGCCGCTGCAGCCGTGCGCAGCTGATCGTTGTCTACGTGGGTGTAGATCTGCGTGGTGTTCAGGTGCTCATGGCCGAGTACCTCCTGCAGCGTGCGCACATCCACGCCGTTTTGCAGCATCAGTGTAGCAGCGGTATGCCGCAGTTTATGCGTGGAATACTGGCTGGCGTCCAGTCCCGCGCGGGTCAGGTTTTTCTTAACCATGACCTGTACGGAATCGCAGCTGATGCGCGTGCGCCGGTTGGAGAGAAACATGGCCGTCGTGCGCGACGGCGCGATTTCGCTGCGCACAGCCAGATAGCGGTCGAGCGCCTCGCGGCAGGCGTCGTTGAGGTAGACAACACGCTCTTTGCTGCCTTTGCCAAGGATGCGCAGGCTGTCGCCGTGGTCATCCTGCAGGTTCAAGCCGACCAGCTCCGAGATACGCAGACCACAGTTGAGAAAAATACACAGAATGCAATAATCGCGCTCCTTGTTTTTCCCATCCACAACGGACAGCAGCCGCTTGCTTTCTTCCAGTGTGAGATAGTGGGGGAGGGTTTTTGGTATCTTCGGGGAGTCGAGATCCTGCACCGGGTTTTCCTCCAGCAGCTTCGCTTTCACGGTCAGGTATTTGAAGAAGCTGCGGATCGCGGCGATCTTGCGCGCACGCGAGCTGGCGCTCAAGCCGTATTCCGGCTCGTGCGCATTCGGCTGCCTGACGCGGTCGCGCGACAGATAGGCCAGAAAACTGTAAACCTCCGTGAGCGTTACGGCATGCAGGAAGGAAATATCCACATCCGCAATGGAGATCTCGTCCAATTCCGCCGTGCGCGGCGCGAGCCCGCGGTCGAGCTTCAAAAATCGCAGAAACATCCGCAGGTCGAGATAATACTGGTCGACCGTCGCCTTGGAATGCCCGCAGATCGTTTCGTGATAAGTCAAAAAGTCGCGCAGCACCTGCGGCGCATCTGAATAATCCATAGCCAACACCTCAAATTCTAATAAGAGCATACCAGAAGTATGGGGCAGTGTCTATTGACGAAATCCACAAATAATTCGGCAAAATAAAAATTTTGCCGAATTCAGAGGAGGAGAAAACAGCCGAAAAGCGCGATAAGCGTCTTTCGGCTGTTTTTTCACACTATTTTCTCATTTTTTCATCGTGCGCTTTCTCGCAGCTGAAATCGAAAGATCTACGCACCGAACACAGCCTTGAGCGCTTCCCGGATGTTTTTGACCGGGATCGTCTGCAGGCCGTTTTGCTTCTGCACATCATCGCGCACGTGCGCCGGGATGATGCAGCGCCGGAATCCCAGCCGTGCGATCTCCGACAGGCGCTGATTCAAATGGCTCACGGAGCGGATCTCGCCGGACAGGCCGACCTCACCGACGGCGGCCAGATCGCTGCCGACCGGCAGATCCTTATAGCTCGATGCGATTGCCAGAATGACCGCCAGATCCGTGGCCGGCTCGTCCAGCCGCAGACCGCCGACGACGTTGATGTACGCATCGCAGCTCGACAGCGAAAAACCGGCACGCTTTTCCAGCACGGCCAGCAGCAGCATGGCGCGGTTATAGTCGATGCCGTTGGCGTTCCGGCGCGCGCCGCTGTAGCCCGACGGCGTGACTAGAGCCTGCACCTCGGCCAGCACCGTGCGCGACCCCTCCATGACGCCGACGACGCAGGTGCCCGGCGTGTTGGTCGGACGTCCGGACAGTAACATTTCCGACGGGTTTGTTACCTCTCGAAGCCCGGAATCTTCCATTTCGAAGACGCCGATCTCATTTGTAGAACCAAAACGGTTTTTGACGCCGCGCAGAATCCGGTAGGACGCATGACGGTCGCCCTCGAAGTACAGCACCACGTCTACCATATGCTCCAGCATTCGCGGGCCGGCAATCGCGCCCTCTTTGGTCACATGGCCGACGAGGAACACCGCGCAGCCCGTCGTCTTGGCCATGCGCATCAGCAGGCTGGCACATTCGCGCACCTGCGAAACGCTGCCGGGCGCGCTGGCCATGTCCGGGCGGTACATCGTCTGGATCGAGTCGATAATCATGTAATCCGGCGCGATTTCCTCCCAGCGGCGCTCGGCCGCATCCATCGCGTTTTCGCTGAGGATGAGCAGATTGTCGCTCGTCACGCCCAGCCGCCGCGCGCGCATCTTGATCTGTCGCACGGATTCCTCGCCGGAGATATACAGCACGCGCGCGCCGCCCCGCGCCAGATGCTCCGACGCTTGCAGCAAAAGCGTCGATTTGCCGATGCCGGGGTCGCCGCCCACCAGCATCAGCGACCCTTCCACCACGCCGCCGCCGAGCACGCGATCCAATTCGCCGATGCCCGTCGTCGCGCGGGCGCTCGTCTCCTCGGGGATTTCGGAAAGGCGCATGGCGCTTGCGCCCGTTCCCGGCCGCTGCTTGTTCGCCTTCACGGGGATTGCCGCCTGCTGCGCGGCCTGCGGAGCCTGCTCCTCGAGCGTATTCCACGCATTGCAGCCGGGGCATTTGCCCATCCAGCGCGGCGTTTCATAGCCGCAGGCGCTGCACACAAACACCGTCTTTTCCTTCGCCATGATGTTCCTCCGTCGATTGTTTTCCCGCTCATTGTATCACACTTGGCCGCCCCTGCAAAGCGCGGCGAAAACTTTTTTCGTTTCGCGCGCTTTCCCGATTGAATCCCTTCGGGGAATTTTGTATAATGAAATTATATTCTGGATATTTTTGCAATCCCCGGCTTTCCGCCGGCTGAACATACACATTCCATCATACGAAAGAGGGTCGGCCTTCGGGCTGCTCGCAGCGATTTTGATAGATTCGAGGTTTCCGCCATGAACAGAAGACCCTCTCAAAGCCGAACCGGCTTCGACTCCTTTTCCCCGCAGCACACAGCGCATTTCAAAGCCGCTCAGCCCGGCGGCGAGTTTTTCGAGCCCAAGCCGCGCGCGTCGCTGGGCAGGCGGCTGCTGCTGGCGCTGCTGCTGATGACGCTGATCGCGCTGGCCGTCAATCTGGCGGTCAATCAGTTTGTGCGGGTCGCCCGCGTCACCGTGCCGATCCGGCGGATGGATCCCGCGTTCGAGGGCTACACCCTGCTGCAAATTTCCGACCTCAAGGGCGCGACCTACGGCTCGAATCAGGCGCTGATCCGCTTTGCACTACAAAACGAGGATTTTGACGCAGTGGTGTTCACCGGCGACATGGTTTCCTCACGGGGGAACGCGCAGCCGCTCTATGCGCTGATCGAGATGCTGCGCGAGCTGAAGCCGGACGCGCCGATCTACATGATTCCGGGCGACAAGGACCCCCTGCCCGCCTCCATGAGCTACGCCACCGGCGGCAGCCCGTTCGCCCCGTGGGTGCTCGGCGCCAAGCAGCGCGGCGGGCAGCTTCTCAGCTCGCCCGTGCAGATTGAGCGCGACGGGCACACGCTCTGGCTGACGACCAGCGCGCTGCTCAGTCTGGACATGGACACGATGCAGGCGCAGTTTGAGCGGCAATACCTCGACGCGCTGGCCGACGGCGACGAAAACGCCATCGAGCTGACGACGTACAACCTGCAATGGCTGACCGAGACCCGAAACGCGCGCGCCAAGATGACCGATGCGGACGTGTACATCGCATTGACGCACGTGCCGCCCGCCGACGAAGAGCTGGAAAGCGCGTACCCCGGCAGCCTGCGCGAGCGCGTGCATCTGGTGCTCTGCGGCCATTATCAGGGCGGGCTGATCCGCCTGCCGTTTGCCGGCGCGCTGTTCATCCCCTCTCAAAACCTACCGCTTTACGGCCTTCTGCCGGGGGCGGACACCTATTTCGGCCTGACCCGAAAGGGGCGAACCTATCTCTACGTCAGCCCCGGTCTGGGCGGCAACGACGGGCTGTACCCCCTGCCGTTCTTCCGCCTGTTCAACCCGCCGACGGTTTCGCTGATTTCGCTCACCACGTCGAGCCTGTAAAAGGACTCAAAAAAACGGGACTGCCAGGCTCAGAATGAACAGCTTTTCCCGCGCACAGCCGTCATCAGTCAGGACGCGCATTTCCCCCACGCAGGTCAGGCTTCCATCCGCTTCCTCATACATATTCCTGCACGAAATCAAATTGTCGCAGGGGACGCTTTGCAGCAATTCCGTTTCCCCGTCGTCGGACAGATAAAACACATTCAGCCCATCGTCGGCATTTTCCGCAAAATAGTATCCGCCCCGCGAGGCGGGACACACGGATAAAACGCTTTGCATATCCGCAAACGTCTTGGAAAAGAGCACATGCCCCTCGAGATCGACATGAACAAAAACCATTGAGGCACATTCGCCGCTCTCCCATTTGTAGCCGTAGATCAAAACCCCTTCGTCCGTCGGCAGCATGCCGTGAATGTTAAAATGCTCCAGTTCCGGCAGCGGAAGATCGCGGAGAAACCGCCCGCTTTGATCCAGAATCCGAAGATATTGCTTTTCCGGCGTTTCATCCGGCTTTCTGCCATATAGAATGGTTTCATTCCGCCGCAATACGCCCTTTTGGAAAACAATTTCATTTTCAGAGTACATTTCCGGGCTGCAATAGCCCCAGGATATACGGCCGCTTGCGTCAACAAAAGCGCTCCATGCCGCCGCGTGAGACGCATCTACAGCGCATGCTCCTGTGACGAGCAGGCCGCGCTCACAGGCATACACGTCATGCGGCAGTCCGGGCAATTTCTCCCTTTGGATGTCCTTGCTTGAGACATTGTACTTTACGATATAGCCCGTGTTTTCGACGTATTCCGTTTTGTCAATGGATTCCACGACAATCATGCACAGACCTTCCGGGTTTTCCACCGCGCCAAGGATGAACGGCTCGCCCTCCCAAGAAAGCAGGGTTTCGGATTTTAATTCTCCCGCTCCGGAAACGCGCAGAATCCAGCCGTCTCTCGTCCCGTCTGCCGCGCGCGAGGAAAGAGCGGGTGTGCCCGATGTGCTGTCGGTTTGCGCCAACAACACGACGTCCCCTTCGGAAGTGCGATAGGCCGAAGAGAGGGATTCATTCCCGTTCCCGCCCCAGATGGCCAGCGCGGATGCGCCGGGGGCTTCGGCAGCAGCCTGTTTCTCAGCACCCGAAAACGGGAACAGGCACAGGCAGAGCAGCATCATAAAGCGCAGCATTTTATCGCCTCCTCGATGGTATAATACTAATTCTTGTTAAAATGGCTTAATCCGCGCACCATCTTTTTCGCTCTGACTTTGCCTCGTTCCGTTCAACGTACCTCCAGTACGCCTCACTTCACTTGGCTTCGTCAGAACAAAAAATCTGATGCGCTCTGTTAAGCATTTTAACTGCGAATTAGTATAAAGACGAAACACGGCGGTACTTTCTTCCTCCGGCATCGGAGAAAGATGGGTTTTTGCTCAATAAATAAAGGGCGATTCTCCCACCCGAGGGAAAGAGAATCGCCCTTTTGCATATGAAAGAATAATGGAAATCGTCAACGCGCCGTCCATCCCCCTGCGAATCGCTTAAATTTTCAGCGTGCCGCGGGTAATCAGCTTGCCGTTTTCGCGGCTGAACAGCAGGATGTTCTCGCCGGTGAAGGAAACCCGAACCTTCTGGCCGATCTTATAGGTGATGCCGCCGAAGACGACGCCGGTGAACAGGAACTCACCCACGCGCACCTTGACGGTCGTTTCCATGCCGGTGGGCATCGCGCTGAAGATTTCGCCCTCGAGCGCGCCGTTTTCGCAGATGCTCACGCACTCCGGCCGAACGCCGATCACAAAATCCTCATGCGTCAGCGTCGCCTCGTCCTCAAACTCGTCTTCCTCCACCTTCGCGATGTGGTATTTGAACAGCGAATCGCGGTTTGCCTTTTCCACCGCGTGCGTATCCACGCTGGCCGCGGCGTTCTTCTCCTCGCGGGCAAACCACTCGCGCAGGTTCACCGGTTCGCCCGGCGTATACGCCGCCTTCACGCCGTCGAGCATCGTCAGCTCCACCGTGCCGTCCTGCTTCTGCGCGCCCTGCGCCTCGATGAAGTTGATCGCCGGATTGCCGACGAAATCCGCGACGAACAGGTTGCTCGGCTTGCCGTAAACCGTCAGCGGCTCGTCGTACTGCTGGAGCACGCCGTTTTCCATCAGGCAGATTCGGGTCGCCAGCGTCATGGCCTCCATCTGGTCGTGCGTGACGTAAACGAACGTCGAGCCGGTCTGCAAATGCAGGCGCTGAAGCTCAGAGCGCATCTCCAGCCGGAGCTTCGCGTCGAGGTTGGAGAGCGGCTCATCCATGAACAGCACCTTCGGGTTCGGCGCAAGCGTGCGGGCGATGGCGACGCGCTGCTGCTGGCCGCCGGAAAGCTCGCTGGGGTAGCGATC
>OIWQ01004191.1_pt1 | contig 11917 bp, 9 predicted proteins | sample 1587571 | NCBI WGS metagenome assembly OIWQ01 (sample SAMEA3888910, study PRJEB22519) | human gut metagenome | biome: human gut; feature: human-associated habitat; material: faeces | place: Denmark | collected 2010 | reverse complement strand
AGCCCCGCATTCCAAGTCAGGAATGCGGGGCTTTGTGCGTTTTTCAGGGTATTGTTCAGACGTGTATATGTTAATATGGTGCGGATGATAGTGTGTTATTGCCAAAAAAGTTATCTTTGCCCTCGGTATAAGCATGCAAAGTCGTTGATGTTTATGATTTTGGCGACGATAAGAGCAATAAAACATTATAATGAACAGCAAAAGGAATAATATTTCCGTTTTTCATGACAGGAGATTTGCGCACACAGATTCCGTGTGCCTGTTTCTGGGTTTTCTTATAGTTGTGTGGTTTCTGTTGACCCGTTCACATGCGGTTGTAGGCTATCTTCATTCTTTCGACATGCTGGCAATGAGTATTATAAATGTACACGGAACTGGCTATGCCGACTATTTCTTTTATAACATATCGAGCAAACTTATTTGGCTGCCTCTTATCCTGTCTGTGATATGGGTGGTGGTCAGTGGCAGCAGGGACAAAAAGCGTGCGGTGTTGCTCATAGTGGCAAGCATATTGGTTGTGGTACTGTGCGATCAGGTTTCGGGAATTATCAAAAGGCTTGTTGAGCGTCCGCGTCCGTCTCATAACGACAACATCAGCTTTTTGCTTCACTATGTTAACGGCTATCGCGGCGGACGCTTCGGCTTTGTATCGAGCCATGCGGCAAACTGTTTCGGCGAGAGCGTTTGGCTCATGCTTCTTTTGCGCAATCGCAAGGTAAAACTCACATTGTTCGTCTTTTCACTTGTGGTTTGCTATTCGCGCATATATCTCGGCGTTCATTATCCTTTTGATGTTCTTGCCGGCTCGTGCCTCGGCATAGCCCCCGGAGTGCTTGTGTATGTGGTGTGTGTCAAGACGTTGGGCAGGGAAAGCTGCATTCTGTGCGACAAATATAATATTGTACCTGTGGCGGCGGTATTCACGGTTGCAATGATTGTAATAATAAGTGCTTTCGGCGTATTTCTACCGAGATAACGGTTTTTCCCGGATTACGCCGGCATTATGGATACGGGCGGATGCGTAACACGCCGGTTTTCCACTCTGTTTCGGCGTGATTTGAAAGCCTGAAAAACGCCGTTTGTAAGCGTTTCAACAAACAGACAAAAAAACGACACAGCGACGCCATCCAGTGCCGCTGTGTCGTTTTTGCTTATATTACTGAAAAAGAGACTCACCCCTCCCCTATTTTTCTCTTACAAACCGCTTGAGCAGAAACGCAAGAAAATATGGGAAGGTATAGAACCTGCCATTAAATCCAATATTCTTATTACATAATTTAATGCCGTAACGGATATCCGGATATTTGCCGTCGTTAGCCGTCAACTTTGACAACGATTTGGTTGCATTGTCCGATGCCTTCACCTCTATGGGTATCAATGTTTGAATGTCGCGTATGAAGAAGTCCATCTCTAACGTTGATTTTTCATTGCGATAGAAATACAGATCATAGCCTTGCTTCGCCAACATATCACCTACAACGTTTTCATAAACAGCACCCTTGTAAGTACCATAATTCTTATTCACCCGCATATCCTCCTGCGACTCCTCGTCGAGCGAGGCAACAAGCAAACCCGTATCCTTGTAATAGAGCTTATATGATTTCGGATCGTAGTTGCCCTTAAGCGGCAGGGAGATATGCGCAAGACAATGGCACACATTGACTATTCCGGCATCACTAAGCCATTCCACCGTGCCGACATATTCCCGGTTTCTGGCACCATGGGCAATCTTGCTGATCTGAAATTTCTTATTGTCTTGCCCCAAGAACACAGAAATGTGGTTGTAGACATTCTTTATCTTACACTTGTCAAGACCTTGCGCATACTTCGTTATGTCCTCCTCATAGTCGAGAAGAAGTTGCCGTTGCATCTTGAGCGTGCCGCTGAAATTGCCATTCTTTACAAACAAACTGACCACCGCCGGCATTCCGCCGACAATCATATAGTCGCGAAACAACCCTCCCAACACATCCATCTCCAAGCTCGACAACGGTGTGACTGACACCATCTTTTCGAACAGTCGCTCTACAAACGCTGAATCATAACCTTTTGCCCATAGAAACTCCTCAAAATCCATGGAATGCATTGTATAATCCTCTTTGTAGCCCACACTGTTAGACTCTATTTCCTGATAATTAATGCCCATAAGCGAGCCAGAGCAGACCACGTCATACCTACCATCTATTTTGAATGCCTTAAGACTTGTGGCGCAAACAGGGCAGTCCTGCATCTCATCGAAAAAGAAAATCGTGTTGCCCGGTTCTAATTCTATACTGGGGTCGATAAGCGTGATGTTGCGCACAACACTGTCCACATCATAGCCGTCATCAAATATCGACTTGAATTTCTGCTGTAAAACAAAATTGATGGCAACCACATTCTTATAGTTGTCATTTGCAAATTGCATGATGGATGCCGTCTTGCCAATCTGCCGCGCTCCTTTGACGATAAGAGGCAATCGATCCTCGTTTTCCTTCCATTCTTTGAGAAAGTCGTCTATTTTTCTCCGCATTAATCTCATAATCAACACCTTTTCTTTTGCAAAAATAGCGAAAAATCACAAAATTCCAAGCAAATATATGCGAAAAATCACAAAATTCCAGACTCTTCAGCCTCTTTTATCACAAAATTCCAAGGAGCGGCACGTGGAAAATCACAAAATTTCCAATTTCTACCCCTTACGACCTTACTTCTTTTTGCGGAAACGGCCAAGGGCATAGCCCAGCACTTCGCGCTGAATTGTTGAGTTCAGGAAGCGGTTTGCCACATAATAGAGCGCGAAGCACACAGATGTCTGCGCAAGGATGTTGAGCCACGGATTAGCAATGCCGACAAGCACAAGGCACTGAACCGCAGCCACAGCGCCCGAAATGACGGCATACGGAAGGATGTCGCCCACCACGTTGCGCGTCGGATAGCCTACGATGCGACCAGCCACAATCACGGCATAGACAAAGAACAGCGCCGACGCCACAAGCTGTCCCCAAATCATCGCCGTTATGCCCATGGGGATGGTCACCACGATGGCGACTATCATCAATGCGTCTTTGACCGATTCGTAGACCACAAGCGAGCGCGAACGCCCGAGTCCGAGGATGTAGTTGTTGATGTTGGTGGCAAGCACTATGAAGATGCCGCGCACGGCGAGTATCTGAAACAGGATTATGGCTTCGTCCCACTTCGTGCCAAAAAGGATGTGGAATATCGGTTCGGCACACGTCGTGAGCAACAGCAGCAAAGGAAAGACAAGATAGGCGGTGAAGCGGTTCATCTTGCGCATGGCGCGCAGCAACCGCTCCCTGTCATCCTGAAAACCGCTGAGCACCGGCAGGAACGACGCCGTCAGTATCTGCGCTATCGACTGTATGCCCATCTTGCTCCATTTGTCGGCTTGCGTGTAGCATCCGAGTTTGGCAAGGTTGTAGTAAGCACCGATGATAAACGAGTAGGCGTTGAGCGACAATGTGTTGAGAAATGAGCACACCATCACTCCGCTGCCAACGGAAAACACCGACCGCAGCGACGCCATGCTGAACCCCGTGCGCGGAAGCCAGCCTGTTGTCGTCCACAGGAAGACCGATTTGACGGTGGCGAGCACAATGGTCTGCCACACGATTGCCCATGCGCCGTAGCCTTCCACGGCAAGCCAGATGCCCACGGCTCCCGACACGACAAGCCCCAGCGAGTTGGCTATCGCCACGCGCGCCATCGTCATCTGCTTCATCATGCGGTTGGTCTGCACAAGGGCGGTGGCGTTGATGATAAACGACAGGAACATCACCCTCGACAGGCTTATCAGACGCTGGTCGCCGAAGGTGTCGGCAATCAACGGCGCACACGCCCATAGGATGGCGTAGATGGCAATGCTGATGCCGAGGTTGAAATAAAAAACCGTACAATAGTCGGTTTCAGTAGGCGATTTTTTCTGTATCAGCGCCGCGCAGAATCCGCTGTCGACAAACAGTGATGCGAACGCCTGAAACACAAGCATAGCGCCGACCAGCCCGAAGTCTTCCTTCGAGAGCAGGTTGGCAAGCACGACGCCAGTGACGCCGTAGAACACCTGCGACGCGAATTTGTCGATGGTGTTCCACTTCAGCGTGCGCGCTGTTTTCAGTTTAAGTTCGGTTTCTTCCACGCGCCTATTCCCGGTTTACGACTGCCGGCTCCGGCACTTCCATCAAGTCGAGCAGACCGGTGCCGTTGTCGGTGGTTTCCGAGACTTCGGCAGCCTCTGTTTCCGGCTCATTGTCTTCAATCACATCGGTGGCTTCTGTCTCGACGCCGCCTTCGAGCTGCACGATTTTCACATTCGACAGCTTGCTCTTGGTGATGACAGGTTTCCCGATATAGTACACTTTTCCTGAGCCTACGCCCTTCACGGAGAGCGTTTCTTTAGGGGCGCAACCTATTGCACCAGTGCCCATCAGCGTGCATTTCACGTGTTTCGCCGCCACCTCGTCGGCTTGAATCTCGCCGGTGCCCACATTCTTTATCGACAAGTTCTCACATTTGCCCGATGTTATGATTTTACCCTTTCCCGTGAGCAGTTTAAGGTTGATGTTGATAGCGTCGAGACCGTTGGCAATGATTGTGCCGTTGCCTTGAAGCTGTATGTCGATTTTAGCCCCAGGAGCCACTTTACGCAGCGTCAGGGTGCTGTCTTTTGTATTCTCTGCCTTGTACAGATACGACGAATAGACATAGACCGTAGGCAGTGTCTTGACTGTGATTGCCGCAGGGTCGAGCTGTATTTTCAGTCTGCCCTTCGAACGCTCTGCCATAATGTAGGATGTGTATTCCTTCTCGATGTCAAACGCCACGATGCCCACTGAGTCGGCATTGTTGGAATAGACCACGTTGATGCCGTCGTTAACCACCAGTTCGTTGAATTCGCCCACATTGATGGTGTGTGGAGTGGCATTTACCGCTGCCGCGCAGCAGAGGGTGATGATAGCCAAAAAGAATTTCTTCATAACGTCGCTTGTTTCTAAATATGTAAATAATCAGTTTCTATGCGTTGCAGCACGTCGTCGAGCTCTGCCCACGTCTTTGCCTGAAGCATTGCGATGCGCGTTTCCCTGAAATTGGGGATACCCTTGAAGAGCGGCGACGCGGCAAGATGACGGCGGATGTGGAGAATGCCTCTCAACTCATCGATGCCTTCGATGCTCTCCGCAATCTGGCGGCGGAGCAGCGCCATCTTCTCCGACGCCGGTATCTCTATCGCGGTGCCGTGAAGCAGATAGTGCTTCATTTCGCGGAAAATCCACGGAGCGCCTATCGAGGCGCGGCCCACCATCACGGCATCCACGCCATAGCGGTCAAAAGCCGTTTTCAAGCCCTCTGGCGTCGTGATGTCGCCGTTGCCGACAATCGGTATCGTGATGCGGGGATTGCGCTTCACCTCGCCGATGAGCGTCCAGTCGGCGTCGCCGGTATACATCTGGCTGCGGGTGCGGCCGTGGATTGTAAGCGCACGGATGCCGCAGTCCTGCAGCTGCTCGGCGAGCGTGGTGATGATTTTGTTTTCGCAGTCCCACCCCAGACGGGTCTTGACCGTCACGGGCAACTTCACCGCATCGACCACCGAACGCGTGATTTGCAGCAGCTTGGGCACGTCGCGGAGCATTCCTGCCCCCGCGCCTTTTGACGCCACCTTCTTCACCGGACATCCGAAATTGATGTCGATGACGTCAGGACCGGCCGCCTCGGCGATTTTTGCAGCCTCCACCATCGGTTCCACCTCCTTGCCGTAGATTTGTATCGCCACAGGCCGCTCGGCGGCGTTGGTGTGGAGTTTGCGGGTGGTGCTGTTGATGTTGCGCACAAGAGCGTCGGCCGACACGAATTCCGTGTAGACCATATCGGCTCCCTGCTCTTTGCAGATGAGACGGAACGACGGATCAGTCACGTCTTCCATCGGTGCCAGCAGCACCGGGCGCTCTCCCAAGTCAATTGTTCCTATCTTCATTCGCTTCTTTCGTTTTGTGTGCGCAAGTTACGCATTTTTATCTGTCTTTCCAACATTGCCGGAAATTGAAATGTTCATTCTTAATGTCCTATTTTCTGTCTGTTTTGTCGGTTGCGCGCAGACGGGCAAGCATTTCTGCAGCCGTCAGCAGGCTGACGGGATGCCGCCACCCGGGCGACAACTCGCAGAGCGGTGCCAGCACAAACTCGCGTTTGTCCATCCGTGGATGAGGCAGGACGACAGCGGCGGTGTCGACAACCTCATCGCCGGCATACACGATGTCGATGTCAAGCTGACGGTCGGCATAACTGCCGTCGGCATTGCGGTGGCTGGAGCTTCCCGCCTCGCGCTCGATGCGCTGGAAGATGTCGAGCAGACGCCCGACGGGCAAGTCGCTCTCAAACTCGACAGCGATATTGAAAAAGGGGTTATCAGACTGATAACCCCATGCTTCAGATTCGTATATGCTTGAGACTCGCGGGGTGCTGCCAACGCTGCGGGCTATCTCGTCAACGGCGCGGCGCAAGTTTGCCTCACGGTCGCCGAGATTAGTTCCGATGTTGACACTCACTGTCCGCATTGCCTGCGTTTACAGCGTTTTTGAAACCTCTACTTCTTCGTAGGCTTCAATCATGTCGCCTTCCTTCACGTCGTTGTAGTTGGCGATGTTAAGACCGCAGTCGTAACCCGACGACACTTCCTTGACATCGTCCTTGAAACGCTTCAGAGAGCCGAGCTCGCCCGTGTAGATGACAATGCCGTCGCGGATAAGGCGCACTTTGCTCGTGCGTTTCACCTTGCCCTCGCGCACCATACAGCCTGCAATCGTGCCGACCTTCGATATCTTGTAAGTTTGAAGCACTTCTGCCGTACCGGTAACCTCTTCTTTGAGCTCCGGCGAGAGCATTCCTGCCATTGCGTCTTTAACCTCCTCGATTGCATCGTAGATGATTGAGTAGAGACGGATGTCGACGCCATCGTTCTCTGCCAGACGGCGGGCGGCTACCGACGGACGCACCTGGAAGCCGATAATAACGGCGTCGGATGCGGCGGCAAGCGTAACGTCGCTCTCCGAAATCGCACCCACGGCCTTGTGGATTACGTTGACCTGAACCTCTGGTGTCGACAGCTTGATAAGCGAATCGCTCAACGCCTCGATTGAGCCGTCAACGTCACCTTTGACGATAAGGTTCAACTCGTGGAACTCGCCCAATGCGCGGCGGCGGGCAATGTCGTCGAGGCCAGGCATACGACGGGTGCGCTCCTTGACCTCGCGCTGCAACTGCTCGCGGCGCGTGGCTATCTCGCGTGCCTCACGGTCGGTGTCCAGAATGTTGAACGTGTCGCCGGCGGTCGGCGCACCGTTCAGACCGAGCACCAATGCCGGTGCCGCAGGGCCTGCCTCCGTGATGCGCTGGTTGCGCTCGTTGAACATGGCGCGGATCTTGCCATAGCTTGTTCCTGCCACCATGATGTCGCCCACACGCAGCGTTCCGTTGCTCACAAGCACGGTTGCCACATAGCCGCGACCCTTGTCGAGCGACGACTCGATAATCGAGCCTGTTGCCTTTCGGTTGGGGTTGGCTTTAAGGTCTAGCATCTCTGCCTCGAGAAGCACCTTGTCGAGCAGTTCTTTAACGCCGATACCCTTCTTGGCTGAGATTTCCTGCGACTGATATTTTCCACCCCAGTCTTCCACGAGGTAGTTCATATTGGCGAGCTCCTCCTTGATTTTGTCCGGGTTGGCGGCAGGCTTGTCTATCTTGTTGATTGCAAACACGATTGGCACACCGGCTGCCGAGGCGTGGTTGATTGCCTCGATGGTCTGCGGCATCACGTTGTCGTCGGCGGCAACGATGATGATGGCGATATCCGTCACCTTGGCTCCGCGGGCACGCATTGCCGTAAATGCCTCGTGGCCCGGGGTGTCGAGGAACGTGATGCGGCGGCCGTCCTCAAGCTTCACGTTGTAGGCTCCGATATGCTGCGTGATGCCACCAGCCTCGCCGGCAATAACGTTGGCGTTGCGGATGTAGTCGAGCAGCGATGTCTTACCGTGGTCTACGTGTCCCATCACGGTCACAATCGGCGGACGCGGCAGCAAATCTTCCTCGGAGTCGGCCTCCTCGTTGATTGCCTCCGACACTTCCGCACTGATATATTCTGTCTTGAAACCGAATTCTTCTGCTACAAGGTTGATGGTCTCAGCATCGAGTCGCTGGTTGATGGAAACCATCACGCCGATATTCATACATGTGGCGATAACCTTGTTGACCGGCACATCCATCATCAGTGCCAAGTCGTTGGCTGTCACGAATTCTGTGATGCGCAGCGTCTTGCTTTCCTTTGCCTCCAATGCGGCTTCCTCGCGCTCGCGCTCTTCAAAAGCCTCGCGCTTCTCTTTTCTCCATTTAGCACTCTTCTTCTGAGGCTTGTTGGTGAGGCGCGCAAGTGTTTCCTTAACCTGCTTCTGCACGTCTTCTTCGCTGACCTCTGCCTTTATGTGGCGCTTGGCCTTGTTGTTCGGACGGTCGGCGTTCTTGTTCTTGTTGCGGCGGCTGTCGTTGTTGCCTCCACCTTGCTTCTGTCCGCCCGGATGCTCAATATCGACTTTCTCCTTGCCGATGCGTTTGCGCTTGCGCTTCTCGCTGTCGGCGTTTGCGCCTCCGTTGGCTTGTTTTTCCTTGGCGATGCGCTCTTTACGCTTTTCCTCCTTCGACTTCTTCTTCGGACGGGTCGACTGGTTGATGGCGTCAAGGTCGATTTTGCCGAGAATCTTAGGAGCGGCGATTGTTGCCACGACAGTCTTGATTTCGTTGGATTCCGAAACCTCAGGCGCTGCGGCTTTCGGCGCGCTCTGTGGCTGCGGGGCTGGCTTTGCCTCCACTTTCACCTCCGCCTTCTTAACCTCTTCCTTTACCTCTTTCTTTACCTCTGGTTTAGGTTCCGGTTTTGGCGCAGGTTTCGGTGCGGGCGCAGGTGCTGGCTTGGGCTCTGGCTTCTTCTCTTCAACGACAGGGTTGTTGTGCTTGTCGAGTTCGATTTTGCCGAGAATCTTCGGCTTCTGCACGGTTTCCACAACAGTCTTTATCTGCTCCGGCTTTTTAGGCTCTTGCGATGCCTTGTTTTTCACTTTGTCCTTCTGACGCTCCGAGGCATAGCGCTCCGACTTCGACTTCAAGTCTTTGTCGTTTTTAAACGCGCGCACCAGCATTTCGTGCTGCTCGTCGGAGATGCGAAGGTTCAGGTTGCCGGGATCGCCGACCTCCTGATTGTGTTTCTGCAGAAATTCCACCAGCGTAGGAATCCCCACATTCAAATCGTTTGCTACTTTGCTTATCTTTATTGGCATATTGCTTGTTAAGTTTCCTGTTGTTAATCCTCAAATTCCGCTTTCAATATATCGAGCACTTGGTCGACGGTGCTTTCCTCAAGGTCGGCTTTGTCGATTATCTGCTCGCGTGGCATGTTGAGGACGGCTTTTGCCGTGGTGCAGCCGATGCCTTTGAGGGCGTCGATAACCCAACTGTCGATTTCGTCGCTGAATTCATCAAGATAAATGTCGTCGCTGTCCTCTGTGAAGCGGTAAACGTCGATCTGATAGCCGGTCAGCATTGTGGCAAGCTTGATGTTCAAACCGCCTTTTCCGATGGCAAGCGACACCTCTTCCGGAAGCAGCATCACCTCGGCGCACTTCTCTTCCTCGTTGATGCGGATTGACGACACCTTGGCGGGGCTGAGGGCGCGGCGGATGTAGAGTTCGGGATTCGTTGTGTAGTTAATCACGTCGATGTTCTCGTTGCGCAACTCGCGCACAATGCCGTGGATACGGGAGCCTTTCACGCCGACGCATGCGCCGACCGGGTCGATGCGGTCGTCATACGACTCTACGGCTATCTTGGCGCGCTCGCCAGGGATGCGGGCGATGCCTTTAAGCAGGATGAGTCCGTCGTGAATCTCCGGCACCTCAATTTCAAACAGACGGCGGAGGAATTCAGGGCTTGTGCGCGAAATTATCACCTTCGGGTTGTTGTTGGCGTTCTGCACTTCCTTGATGACGGCGCGGATGGTTTCGCCCTTGCGGTAACGGTCGCTCGGAATCTGCTCTTCCTTCGGGAGGATGAGCTCGTTGTGCTCCTCGTCAAGAACAAGCACTTCGCGTTTCCAGATTTGGTAGACCTCGCCTACTACAATCTCGCCTTCCATTGCCTTGAACTTGGTATAGATGGCGTCTTTCTGAAGATCGAGTATCTTGGATGCGAGCGTCTGACGGAGTGTCAGGATGGCGCGGCGGCCGAATTTCTCAAACACGATTTCTTTCGTAACGTCCTCGCCGATCTCGCATTCCGGGTCAATCTCGCGGGCGTCGGTAAGACCGATCTGCATGCTCGGATTCTCTACAGCGCCGTCGGCCACTACTGTGAGGTTTTGATAAATCTCGCAGTCGCCCTTGTCTGGGTTCATGATTACGACGAAATTCTCGTCCGATCCAAACATCTTTGCCAGCACGTTGCGGAACGATTCCTCCAACACGCTGATCATTGTGGTCTTGTCGATATTCTTCAGCTCTTTAAACTCCGAAAAGCTGTCTACCATGCTTATGGTTTCCTCTTTCTTTGCCATAATGTCTTAAAACTGGATTACGTATTTTGTATATTTTATTTCGTTATAACCGAAGCGGAGGTCTTCCTCCTGCTCCACCGGACGCTTGGCGCCTTCGGGTTTCACTTTCTTGACCACCGTAAGCACGAAGCCGTCGGCGTCGGCACTCTTGAGGATGCCTTTGAGCTTGCGACCGTCGGCGGTAAGCACTTCAACCTCGTTGCCTTCGTTCTTGTGATACTGGCGCTCTACGCGCAGTGGCGATGTCAGTCCGGCTGAGCCGATTTCAAGTTCATAATCTTCCTCGTCGCGGTCAAACTCGCTCTCAACAAGTCGGTTAAGGCGGATACACTCATCTATGTCCACACTTGTGTCGCTGTCGATTTCCACCACGATGTTGTTGTCCTTGCTGATTCTGACGTCGACGAGAAAAAGGTCGGTGCCTTCCATTCCTCGCTCCAAGACTGCTGTCAGCGCGCTTTTGTCAATCATTCTTCAATTGTTGATGTATTAATAAAACAATGGAGAAGACTTCCGCCCCCTCCATTTCCGTCTGCAAATATACTTATTAATAGACAAATGCACAAACATTTGGTTTCAACGGCTCAAAAACTGTCTTATAATTAGCGATATTTAACACTGCCAAGCAAATTATACGTTTTTTTAGCATCCTCAACGCGTTTTTTTGACGTTCGCCTGGGATGCCTGTTCCGTTACCGCGGCAGTTGCCACTCATTCTGTGGGTTAAATAAGTTAAAAACTTGTTCCCGATGCTTGTTTCTCAAAGAAATTTCATATCTTTACGCAGTTTAGTAATAACCTAACCGAAAAAGAACAAAGAAAAATACAGAATACACATCATTTATTAACTTAAAATCTTTTTTATGAGAAAGTCTTTTAAACACATTCTGTTGGCTGGCTTGACCATTGCATCGACAGCCATGGCTATGAATGCACAGACTTTGACGCAGGACTGGAAGGTGACCGAGGGTCTGCCTACAGCCGGCAATGCCCGTTGGGGCATTGGTTTCGACGGAAAAGTCTACACCAACGACAAAAGCGTGCCTCAAATCATCGCTATTAATGCCGAGGGGAAAACCACTGTAGCAACGAGCGCTGCAGGTACAGCAATCACTGTCGATGGAGCTGGAAACTTCATCGTAAACGATGGTTTTCCTAACGCCACTTCTTCAACAACGTTCAAGATTCTCCCTGCTGGAACAACGGAGATGATTGCTTTGACAGTCACTCTTCCTGAAGGCGTGACAGCCGGTCGTCTGGACTTTTTGGGTCGCGCTGTCGGCAATGTTATGTCGGAAACAGGCGGTGCTTTCTACATCA
>OIWQ01004187.1_pt1 | contig 11932 bp, 9 predicted proteins | sample 1587571 | NCBI WGS metagenome assembly OIWQ01 (sample SAMEA3888910, study PRJEB22519) | human gut metagenome | biome: human gut; feature: human-associated habitat; material: faeces | place: Denmark | collected 2010 | reverse complement strand
TATCAAAATCACCTCCGCCGAAAACGACGGAGGTGATTTGATTCTTTATGTTCCGCTCTCGCCGTAGTTGCTCAGCACGCGGGCAGAGGGATCGTTGACGTCGCAGCCCTTCCAGCTCTTATTTGGCATCCAGAAGTCCTTCACCATAGGAGCCTGACCGGGATAGTATTTCTCAAAGATCTCCCGGTACAGCAGGGATTCCTTGGTAAACGGCTGGGCAAAATCGTATTTCTTCCGCTTTTCCTCAAATTCGGCGTCGGTGTACTTGGTTTCGGCATAAGCCTTGAGATCATCCACCATGGAGTGGCCCACGGCGTCGGAGAAGGCTGCCTTCTGGCGCCAAAGGATGTCATCCGGCAGCAGATGGTCCTTTTCAAAGGCGTGGCGCAGAAGGTACTTGCCCATGTCGTAGGTGTTGACCTTCATGGCCGGATCGATGCTCATGACATACTTCACGAAATCCAGATCACCGAAGGGCACCCGGGCCTCGATGGAGTTGGCGGAAATGCAGCGGTCCGCCCGGAGCACATCGTACATATACAGCTCGTCCACCCGTTTCTTCGCCTCCTGCTGGAAGGCTTCGGGGGAAGGGGCAAAATCCGTATACTTGTAGCCGAACAGCTCATCGCTGATCTCGCCGGTCAGCAAGACACGGATATCCGTCTGCTCGTGGATGGCCTTGCAGCAGAGATACATACCCATACTGGCCCGGATGGTGGTGATGTCATAGGTCCCCAGCAGGGAGATCACCTCTTCCAGCGTATCCAGCACCTGCTGGCGGGTCATATATACCTCGGTGTGATCCGCGCCGATGTAATCCGCCACTTCTCTGGCGTATTTCAGATCAATGGCATCCTTGTCCATTCCGATGGCGAAAGTACGGATCTTCTTTCCCAGCACCAGTGCGCTGATGGCGCACACCAGAGAGGAATCCAGTCCGCCGGAGAGCAGGAAGCCCAGAGGGGCGTCGGCGTCCAACCGCTTATCCACACCGGCGATCAGCTTGTTGCGGATGGTGCGGCAGACGGTTTCCAGATCGTCATGGCAATACTCCGTAACAGTGGTCAGGTCGGCGTAGCGGACGAACTTGCCGTCTGCGTAATAATGCCCCGGCGGGAAGGGGCAGACCTCCTTGCAGAGGCCGATGAGGTTCTTGGCCTCGCTGGCGAACACGATGCCACCGTCATCCAGATAGCCGTAGAACAGCGGCCGGATGCCGATGGGGTCCCGGGCGGCGATGAGGGAATCCGTCTTGTGGTCATAGATGATCATGGCAAACTCCGCGTCCAGCTTGGCAAACATAGAAAGGCCGTATTCCCGGTACAACGGCAGAATGATCTCGCAGTCGCTGCCGCTCTTGAATTCGTAGCCCTTCTCCGTCAGCTGCCGCTTCAGGGGACGGAAGCCGTACAGCTCCCCGTTGCACACCACCATATCGCCGTCCAGCTCAAAGGGCTGCATGCCGGCCTCGGTCAGGCCCATGATGGCCAGCCGGTGGAAGCACAGCCAGCCGGAGCCGGTGTCCATGATCTTGGACATATCGGGTCCCCGGGAGAGTGTTCGGTCGAAATACTCCCAAATCTCATGCTTGTCCAGTTTCTTCGTGGAAAATCCCATAATTGCGCACATAAAAAAGCACCTCCGGAAAAAATAAAAGCAGCGAACAATCCTAAAATTTTAGGACGAATCGCTGCCGCATCCGTGGTGCCACCTAACTTGCTGATTCAAAATCAGCCCCTTTGCGGGGTTCCAACAAACCCCTGTGCTTTAACGCCGCACGCCGCGTCTCTCCTACTAGGCTGCCGCCGTTCAGATCGCTGCTCCTGAGTGTTATTCCCGCCGCCCCGTTGTACCGGGCTTCCACTGTCCCCGGCTCGCTGTGACCGTTTGGCCACGGTACTTGTCTCGATCCACGCATTTTCAATATGGCCGGAGCGTTGGCCCGCTCCGAAATTGATGGACTGATTATAGCCCCGCGCAGTTCATCCGTCAAGATTTCAGATGTCAAATTTTCCGCGCTTTTCCTACCAATTTTATGTGTATTTACAACAAGGACAGTTGTTTCTCTTGACACCCCTCTTTAAATGTGTCATGCTGAAAAAAATGACACAGGAGGGATCAATATGCAGAGGATCAGCTGGATCGGCGTAGGCATCATGGGGAAAGCCATGGTGCGGAACCTGATGAAAGCGGGCTACGAGGTCCACATTTATGCCCGTCACCCGGAAAAAGTGGCAGACGTGATATCCGAGGGTGCCGTACCCCACGGCAGCATTGCGGAGTGCGTAAAGGCCAGCGAGGTGGTCATCACCATGGTGGGCTTCCCCAAGGATGTGGAGGAGGTCTACTTTGCCCCCGGCAATATTCTGGACAGCGCCGCCAAGGGTATGACGCTCATCGACATAACCACCACCAGTCCCACCCTGGCCCAGCGGATCTACCAAGAGGGTGCCGCCCGGAGACTGCGAGTGCTGGACGCCCCCGTCACCGGCGGTGACAGCGGGGCCCGTGCTGGAACGCTTTCCATTCTGGTAGGCGGCGATCAGGCAGATTTCGACGCTTGCCTCCCCATTTTCCAGGCAATGGGCACTAACATCACCTATTTCGGTCCCGCAGGCTGCGGCCAACACGCCAAAATGGCCAATCAGATCATGATCGCCGGGGCGCTTTCCGGCGTGTGTGAGGCTCTGACCTACGCCAAGGCGGAGGGGTTAGACGGGAATACTTTGCTGGGCGCCGTATCCACCGGAGCCGCTGGCAGCAAGCAGCTGGACTTTCAGGGCAAGAAGATCCTGGCAGGTGACTTTGCCCCCGGCTTCTTCATGAAGCACTTTGTGAAAGATATGCGTCTTGCGGAAGAGGAAGCAGAAAACGCCGGGCTAGATCTGAATGTTTTGCAGCAGGCGCTTTCTAACTGTCAATCCCTGATCGACCGGGGCTGCGGTGATCTGGGCACTCAGGCTCTGATCAAATTCTACGAAAAATAACAGATGAACGCAGGAGGCACAGCGTCAATGCTGTGCCTCCTGTTCATTCCGTCTGTCAATCCGTCTCCTTGGGAACCGGTTGAATTTCCAAATAATAATGGGGCTGGTTTGGGTCCAACTTCACCTCCGTAACGCCGTTTTCCGGATCAAAACCGACGTTCTGGCCTGTGATTTGGACGTTTTCTGCATGGCTAACGGAGGCTGTCTGGGCCGTGAAGGTCAGGGTGGAATCCAGCGTGGTCATCAGATCATATCCTTGCAAGTTCCGGCGGCCTGAGCCGGAGCAGGCAAAGTCAAAGCTGGGGGCCTTCCAATACTGCGCCGTGACCTCCGCCGTACCGCCAGTCGGAACGGTAACCTCCGTTTTCAGATACAGTACCCGATCCACAGACAGCACCTCGTCCATCAGCTCATCCAGCCGTCCGCTGTCATAACGGTCCACCGGTTTATCCGACAACAGGCCGTATTGCTCCAACGCCCGCTCCACCAGCAAGCAATAAGTTTCCGGGTTCAAAATCTCCGCCGCCTCGCTGAGCCAGCCGTAATAGCCGGGATTTTCTTCCATTGTGTCAAAGATCTCCCGGCTCAGTTCCAGCAGCACCTCATGAAGCGTAGTCGCACTCCGAGTAACGGTACAGGAAACACCGTCGATCTCCTCGCCGGGATCGCAGCCGCCGTCCCGATAGCCTTGTAATGTGTAGCCCGTCAGGTCCGCCCCGATCACGATCAGCTTCTTGCAGATTTTACTCCGCCGCTGACCGTCAGGTACAAAATAGCTGTAAGTGATCTCTCCGGTGCGTTCATCCCAGCCGTACCCCTCAAAGCCGTAGGACAGCACCGCGGTGCGGGCTTCATCCGCTGTAAACGTCACCGCCTGAGTAGCCGCCTGATACTGTTCCGTAGGCGCTTCAAAATCCGTAAAGGTGTAGACTGTGACCGGAATATCCGCCGGCGCTTGCGTCCCGGTGGCTGCTTCCCGGTAATCGCCGCCGTCCAGAAGCACCTGGTAATCCATCCATTGGCTTGGATACCGCAGATTTAGGGTAGAAGTGTCACCGCCGCCGGCGCCGCCAAAGCCGCCCGCATAATCGCCGATGACCAACTCCTTCTCCGCTTTCTCTCCGTTCACCGTCACGCTGGGATCTATGGAAAGCAGATCCTTGATCCCGCCCACAATGGGATACAGCAGGGTCAGCGTCACATCCGTATCGGTTGGATTGCTGAGGATATAACCGTCCGTTATCGTCGCGCCCCACTGGGAAGCGTACCCCTCCGGGTCTGTCCGGGGGGTGAAATCCCAATCCGTGTGCCGTTCCGCCGTCACGCCGGGATTTTCGTCTGCCGTGGTCAGGGGCAGCACCGGCCCGGCGTAGGACATGAATACTGCTGTGTCCGCAGCACTGCCCGCGTTATTGATCCCACTGCCGCCCGCACTGGCTCCATGACCGCGAAAGCCGCCGGTGACCAGATAGGCGGCTCCCGCCCCGCAGAGCACCATCAAGCAGGCCGCCGCAGCCGCATACCGCCGCCAGACGGGCCGCTTTTTCGCAGGGGTCTCAGCGGCCGCCTCGATCAGACCCTCATCCACCAAACCGATGGCCCGGAACAATCGCTCTGCTTTCATACCGTGATCCCCTCCTTTTCCAAAAATGCCCGCAGCGCCTTTCTCGTGCGGAACAGGGCAGATTTTACCCGGCTCTCGCCGCAATCCAGACGCTTTGCGATGGCGGCGATATCCTCGCCGTACCAATAGCGCCGCAGGAAGATATACCGGTTATCCGCCGTCTGTCCCCGCAGAAACGCGCTGACACATTCCGCCAAAACCCGCTCCTCCGCCGCCTGCTCCGGTCCCCGATGGTCGGGGATGCACTCGTCCAGTTCCCCCAGCAGCGTCTCCATACCCGCGCCCCGGCTTTGGGTCCGCCCCGCCTTCCAGCGGTCCAGCGACAGGTTCCGGGTGATCCGCCCCAGCCATGCCCGCAGTGCACTTGGTCGCTCCGGCGGTATGGCGTTCCAGGCCCGGAAATAGGTATCGTTGACGCACTCCTCTGCATCGTGATGGCTGCGAAGGATATTCCAGGACAGCGCATGGAGAAAACTGCCGTACTTCCCGGCGGTAGCCGTAATGGCTCCCTGATCCCGGTCCCAGTAGAGGTCAATGATCTGCGTATCGTCCATAGCCGTGCCTCCTTTTTGTCTCTCTGCCCATATAGACGAGAAATCCGTGCGTTCCGTCGCGTAAAAAGCAAAAAATTCTCCGGGGAATCTTCCCCGGAGAATATGGTATCAGATTTTCATACCGGCATCAACCGTTCAGCGGCCTGCCGTGTTCTGATAAGGGTCCAGGAAGGGGGTCGGTGCCTTCCGATAGGTAGCCAGACTGACTCCAACCAATGCAGCAGCGCAGGCAATGGCGCCGGGGACCGTAGGCCCGAGGCCGAAGGGCACCCCCGCCAGCTTCCAGCCTACACAGACCGTGAAACCCGCCACCATACCGGCGATGATGCCGGCCTTGGTGGCCTTTTTCCAATACAGCGCCGCAAATGCCGGCAGTCCCGCCGCCGCCGCGTAAAAGCTCCACGCGAACATCAGGATGCTGTAAGCGTTTTTGATGTACAGGGCGATCACCAGCGCTCCCAAGGGTAGGATCACCGCGAACACGCGGGTCAACCGCAGTTCCTTTTTCTCAGAAATATTGGGATTGAAGACCTTATAAATATCGTGGACGCAGGTCTGCACGGAGACGATCAGGTAGCTGTCCGCCGTAGACATGATGACGGACAGGATTCCCGCCAGCGCCAGACCCGTCAGGCCCACCGGCAGGATCTCAATGGCCAGAGCCGGGACCACCGCGTCCGTAGAGCCGTACTGGGCCAGTTTTTCCGCCGACACCAGTTGATGTGCCACCACGCCCATAAACCACACCAGTGGAATGGTAAGTCCATAGGCCAGAGTCCCCAGAAACAGCCCCTCCTTGGCCGCCTTCTGGCTCTTGGCAGCGAAGGCCCGCTGCCACATTTCCGCTCCCGCCAGGGTAAAGACGAAATAGGTAATGATATCGCCCACGATGCCGCCATCCAGATAGGGCTTTGCCAATTCCGGAGCAAGTCCCTCCAAAAAGACGGACAAGCCACCCAGCTTAACCAGAGATGCCGAGGGGATCAGAATGTAGACAAACAGGATCAGCATGACAAACTGGAATACATCCGTATAGATCACGCCGAACAGGCCGGAGGTGGCCGTATAGACTATAAACACGACACAGGCGATGAGTGCGCCCATCTCGTAGGAAATTACGATCTCATTGCCCAGCATATTGATGATGGTGGCGGTGGCCGTCACCTGCGAGGCCACAGTGCCCATCATGGTAAAGGCGATCAGGCCGCCTAAAATCACCTTGGTGGTCTTGCCGAAGCGCTGCTCAAAAAGGTCCGGGATTGAGGTCACATGGAACGTAGTGCCCACTGCGGAGATCCGCCCGGCAAAGCCGGAGAAAATAAACATACCCAGAAGATAGGGCAGTGCCGTCATAATGGCCTTGAAGCCGCTGGAATAGGCCACGCCCGCCCGGCCCATAAGGCCGCTGCCGCCAATGATGGTGGCGCACACGGTAGCCATCAGCACCAGTGGACCGAAGGACCGGCCGCCCAGATAGTAGTCGTCCATGCTCTGAACTTTCTTGACCACCACCACGCCGATCAAAACCATGGAAATCAGGTAGGCTGCGATGATGATGAGGTCGATTGCGTGAAGTTGATTGTGAACCATAGGCTGCTCCTTTCCGATTAAGGACCCTTGCCGGATCCGGTTTCCTGCTCTGTGTTCAGGAAGCGTTCCACCGCCTCCTTCGCTTTCTTTTCGCCCACAAAAATAACGGTATCCCCGGCGTACAGCTCCGCGTAGGGGCCGGGGGAAAGAATATCCGTGGTGCCCCGACGGATGGCAGCCACCGTAGCGCCGGTCGCCTGCCAGAATCGCAGGTCACCCAAATTTTTTCCGATGCCGTACCAGCCATCCGGCACCCGGCAGCTAAACGTAGGCAGCGTCTCCGCCGGTTGAACAGGATAGAGGGTATCCTCCAGAATACTCTGGCACAGTTCCCCCATGCGGCGGTTCAGCGCCTCCTTTTCCTCGATCAGTTCCCGCAGTTTCCGGCGTTTGCTCATCAGATCTGCCCTGTTCTCAAAGTTTCGCAGATAGCGCTTGGCGTTGTCCGCAGAGAGCACATATACGCCGCTCTGCTCCTTCACCGCCACCACCCGCATATCACTGAGAAGCTGGATGGCCCGCCGGACAGTCTCCGGCGACACCTCGTATTCCGATGAGAGCTTGGACCGACCGGAGATTTTTTCCCCTTCCCGCAGTTCTCCCGCCGCGATCCGCTCAGCCACAGAGATTGCGATTCGCATATACTGGGTCAATCCGTCATTGTCCATAAAGCTCACCCCTTTATTCATACGCCTATTATACAAACTGACAACCTTGATTGCAAGAAAAGTTTTTAGTTTTTACAAAATTTTTACGTCGCTTTACGCAACACGAATCCATTTCAATTCCCGTTTTACACGGCTCTTATAAAACGTGCCCAGCCCCATAGGCTGTCTTGCCGGTCATACGCCCGTCATTGCAAAAAACAGAGGTATGCGTCAAATCAACGCATACCTCTAAACTTAAATGGGTATCAGTAGAAGCCACTCAGGGCCTTCCGTCTTTTGATCTTAACTCATCATGCCTTATTTTCCACGGTTCCGGGCCCGGCGCGCCGTAGAGGAACCGATTCCCAGCTCGATCCGATATTTTGCCACAGTGCGGCGGGCCAGAAAAATCCCCTCCTCCGCCAGCAGGTCGCAAAGTGCCTGATCGCTGAGAGGATGGCCGGAATCCTCATCCTTGAAGCGAAGCAGCATCCGCTGCTTCACCGCCTGACGGGACAGTCCCTGCTGTCCCACCGCCCGACTGAAAAAGTATCGCAGCGGATAGATTCCCTGACGGCATTGCAGGTATTTATCCCGCACGGCCCGGGAAACGGTGGAAGGGTGCAGGTCCAGCGTCTCCGCCAGGGAGGACAGCTTCATGGGTGACAGTTCCACAGTCTGTCCGGAAAAGAAGGATCTCTGCGCGTCCAGGATGGCCTGCGCGCAGCGGCGCAGGGTGCTGCCCCGGCGTTCCAGGCTGTCCAGCAGCCATTTGGTCTGCCGCAGCTTCTCCTTTAAATAAGTGCGGGCCTCCGGATCGTCACTCTCCTTGGCCATACTGCTGTAATAAGGGTTCACAGTGACCTTTGGAAGATAGTATTCGTTCAGCAGCACCTGCAATTCCCCTTCCAGCTCCACCACGAACACGTCCGGCCGGACGTAGAGGGTCGGCTCTGCCGGCTGAAACGCCTGACCGGGGTGAGGATCCAAGGCAGCGATGGCCTTCTCCGCCGCCTGAATTTCAGAGATGCTGGCCCCAAGTGCCTTGGTGATGGGCCCATAGTGGCTGCGGCTCAGTTCCGTGAGGAACCGTGCGGCAATGTCCATAGCGTAGGGGACGTTGTCCTTCCGGCGGCTCAGCTGAAGCACCAGACACTCCGACAGGTCCCGGGCGCCCACGCCGGCAGGCTCCAAGGACTGAATCATATCCAGTGCCTGATCTACCATCGTCTGGGGGATCTTCATTTCTGTCAGGCCGTCCAGATCCTCCTGCGTCAGATATCCGTCCTCGTCCACCAGCTCCGCCATATATTTACACAGGGCCAGCATGGGCTTCGGCAGTCGTTTCCGTTCCAGCTGATCGCAGAGAAACGCAGACAGGCTGTCCAGTTCCTTATCAGTCGCCCCCGGCTCCGGGGGACCGTCCTCCTCATGGGCAAAGGAGGTCCCAAAGGTCCCCGCGTCCAGCCAACTGGCTTTCTGCTGCAGCTCCGCATAGGCAGAGCGAAGCTCCGAGGCCTCCGAAAGTTCCAAGGTGGGATTCTCCTCGGAGAGCTTCCCCAGATAGTCCAGCAGCTCCTGAGAATTCATCTGCAAGACTTCCATGGATTGCAGTAGCTGCGGCGTCAGCTTCAGCTCCTGCCGCAGTTCTGTTTTTAAAGAAATGAGATTCATAACAGCTTCATTCCTTCCGGTCCTTCACATATTTGGCGATTTTCCGGACAGCGGTGGCCTGAGAGATGCCCAGTTCCTTCGCCACAGCCACCGTGGTGCCGCAGCGGCGGTAGGAATCCCGGATGATCTGTCCCTCGAAGGCATCCATCCGCTCCGCCAAGGTCCCCTCCTGAGAGGGGAGGTCCGGTGCGCTGCCGCCGCTGTTGTATTCCAGCGGCAGGGCCGTAATGTCCAAAATCGGATTCTGGGCGGTGATGACCAGCCGTTCCATCAGGTTTTCCAGCTGACGCACATTGCCGGGCCAGGGATATTGCTCCAGAAAGGCCACAAACCGGGGACTTAACGCCAGCTGCTTGCCGTATTCCTTGCAGAACCGCTCCAAAAACTGATGCGCCATAGGCAGGATATCCTCAGGGCGCTGCCGCAGAGGGGGAATGTGGACCCGGATGACGTTCAGCCGGTAGAAAAGGTCCGAACGGAACAGCCCCCGCTGCACCTCCTCCTCCAGATTGCGGTTAGTGGCCACCAGCAGACGGAAATCCAACTCAATGCGCTTGGTGCCGGACACCCGCTCGATGGTCTTTTCCTGAATGAGCTGCAACAGCTTAGATTGAATATGAGGTGGCAGCTCTCCGATCTCATCCAGAAACAGGGTGCCGTGGTTGGCCAGTTCGATCTTACCAATCTTACCGGCAGAGGCCGCGCCGGTAAAGGCTCCCTTTTCATAGCCGAACAGCTCGGATTCAATGAGGTTTTCATGGAGCACCGCGCAGTTGACCTCGATAAAGGGGCCGTTGGCCCGGTTGCTGATGGCGTGGATGGCCTTGGCCACTGCGCTTTTGCCCACGCCGGTCTCCCCGGTGATGAGAATATTGGCCTTCGTGTTGGCGGTATTCAGGATCAGTGTCCATAACCGCTGCATGGCAGGGCTCTTCACCACCAGATCCGTGGCGGTGGCCCGGAGCCGCAGTTCCGCGATCTCCTGCGTATACTGCTGCAAGGAGTCCTGTAAATGCCGGTAGTTCTGCTGAATGGTGTTGATTTGCTCCATGGACACCGTGTTGAAGCACACGGCATATTTCAGCACACCGTTTTGGTCAAACAGCGGAATTCCCACCGTCATGACATTTTTATGGGTGTGGTTGATGGTCTGGGTGGCGGTGATCTTTTTCTTCTGCCGGATGACCTCCGCAGTGATACAGGGCCGGAAGGTCCCGTTCGCTTCCAGATCAAAAGCCGACTTACCCACGATGGAATCGTGGGTAAAGCCAAAGTTCCGCTCATAGTTCTCACTGACCCGGAGAATGATGCCGTCTGCGTCAGAGAGCATCATATCGTCTGCCAGGACCAGATTGTTTTTGGGGCTGAGGATGTCGAAAAGTCCCTCCAGATTGATATTTTCCTCAAAGAAATGAGGAAGGTCAGGTGTATGCGCCATGAGAGTACCTCCCGCGTGTGATCTATTCATTTTTGATTATAGCATATTCAAAAACGAATAGAAAGGGCCAGTGCCAAGTTTCTTCTGTATCTTTTGTAAAAAAATAACCGCCGGCTTTCGTGGTTCTTGCCGAAAGGATGTCCTGCGCAGGGAAAGATATATGCGCATCCAGCCTATTCATTTTTGAATAATTCCAGAATGAGGTCGCTGAAAAAAGGAAAACACCGCCGAAATACCCCGGTTTTTTTGTCGAACCCGCACAGTTGTCAGCCCTATTTTTGTGAAAAACAGCTTGCCAATCTTGGCACATAAATTGCTACATTACTCACTGTACAACCATGGATAGGCTGACGGGTGCAGCTGGACCCACATCTCCGTCAGCACAGACGCTTACATATTATTTTTGAGGAGGAATCTACTTATGTATCAGACCCTTCGTTATGAAAAGCAGGAAAACATCGGCATTCTCACCATCAACCGTCCCGAGGCGCTGAACGCACTGAACTCCACCGTCATCGGCGACCTGGAGCAGGCCATCACCGAGGTGGAGAAGGACGCCGAGCTGGGCGCTCTCATCATCACCGGCGAGGGCCGTTCCTTTGTGGCCGGTGCCGACATCGGCGAGCAGCTCCCCCTGGATGTGGCCGGCGGCCGCAAGTGGGGCCAGCGGGGCAGCGCCCTGATGCGCCGCATTGAGAAGCTGGAGATCCCCACCATCGCTGCTGTCAACGGCTTCGCTCTGGGCGGCGGCTGCGAGCTGGCCATGAGCTGCGACATCATCCTGGCTGCCGGCCCCAACGCTGAGGGCAAGGGCGGCGCCAAGTTCGGCCAGCCCGAGGTTGGCCTGGGCATCACCCCCGGCTTCTCCGGCACCCAGCGCCTGCCCCGTCTGGTGGGCAGGGGCGCGGCCTCCCTGCTGCTCTTCTCGGGCAACATGATCGATGCCGCAGAGGCCCTGCGCATCGGCCTCGTCGACAAGATCGTCCCCCACGATGCCCTTGCCGCTGAAGTTTCCGCGCTGGCGGAAGGCATCGCCCGTCAGGCTCGCTGTGCCGTCCAGCAGACCAAACGCTGCATACGTCATGGCCTCGAATCCGGCCTCGAATCCGGCCTCTCGTACGAAGCGCAGGCGTTCGGCCTCTGTTTCTCCACGAAGGAGCAGAAGGACAGGATGCGCGCCTTCGTCAATCGCCGCCGCTGATCGGGTTCCGCTGCGCACCCCTCGGAGGATGGACTGAATGGAAGCAACGCTCTGGCAACGCCTTGATGAGATCATTACGAGGACCGTGAGGCCTATGGCCGAGCGCTGTGATGAGGAAAGCCTTTTCTGCGGGGAGTCTGTCCGAGCCTTGGCCGACGCCGGATTCATGGGGCTTCCTTATCCTCCCGAGCAGGGCGGGCGCGGCTCCAGCTATGAA
>OIWQ01004176.1_pt1 | contig 11962 bp, 10 predicted proteins | sample 1587571 | NCBI WGS metagenome assembly OIWQ01 (sample SAMEA3888910, study PRJEB22519) | human gut metagenome | biome: human gut; feature: human-associated habitat; material: faeces | place: Denmark | collected 2010 | reverse complement strand
CTTCTCTTATATTAAGGATAAGACGAGTGCAGGAGTAAAAGCTTTTGTGGATGATCATTTAGATGATCCTAGAAATCATCCTGTGAATACTTATGAAGATCTCTATGAGGGGGATATCTTCTATTTATTATTGATCGATGATTATGATAAATTAAAGCCTCTTTATGATTTGTTTAAGGAAGATTATTATACTGTCTTTGATCAAGAAATGTATTCACATGATTGGTGGCTAGAAGTGATGTCACCAGATGCTTCTAAAGCAAATGCGATTAAATACTTAAAACAGAAACTACAATGTGATGAAGTGGTTGTATTTGGTGATGGAAAGAATGATATCGAAATGTTTGAAGAGGCAGACTATAGCTGTGCTGTAGAGAATGCTGCTCCTGAACTTATTAAATGTGCAGATGAAGTTATCCATATAAGTGTGCCTCAGTATATAAATCAAAGAGAAAAATAAAATGTTTTTTAAAAAAATTTGAAGTCGAAAAAATGGCTTTATTATCACAAAAAGTAAAGATATGTATTGTATTTTTTAAACTGTAAGCACCTTTGTAACATTGACTAATGTAAGCGTTTATGATAAAATTTTCACTAGATGAAAAGGAGCTCATCAAAGGTATTGTATAGGAGGAATATAATATGAGATTTACATTACCAAGAGATTTATATCATGGCAAAGGTGCCTTAGAAAACCTTAAGAACTTAGAAGGTAAGAAAGCTATTGTCTGTGTAGGTGGCGGAAGCATGAAGAGAAATGGCTTCCTAGATAAAGCTGTTAAATATCTTGAAAAAGCTGGTATGGAAGTTAAATTATATGAAGGTATCGAACCAGATCCATCAGTAACTACAGTTATGAAAGGTGCTGCAGTTATGGAAGAATTCAAGCCTGACTGGATTGTAGCTATGGGTGGAGGTTCACCTATCGATGCTGCAAAAGCTATGTGGATTAAATATGAATATCCAGAAATCACATTCGAAGAAATGTGTAAAGTATTTGGTATTCCAAAGTTAAGAAAGAAAGCGCATTTCTGTGCCATCCCATCTACAAGTGGTACTGCAACTGAAGTTACAGCTTTCTCAATCATTACTGATTATGATAAAGGTATTAAATATCCAATCGCTGACTTTGAAATCACTCCAGATGTTGCTATCGTAGATCCTGACTTAGCTGAAACTATGCCAGTTAAATTAGTTGCTCATACAGGTATGGATGCTATGACTCATGCAATTGAAGCATATGTATCTACTGCAAACTGTAACTACACTGATCCACTTGCTATTCATGCAATTGAAATGATCCAGGCTAACTTAGTTAAATCATATAGTGGTGATATGAGCTGCAGAGATGATATGCATGATGCACAGTGCTTAGCAGGTATGGCATTCTCTAACGCATTATTAGGTATCGTACATTCAATGGCTCATAAGACTGGTGCTGCTTTCGTAGACCAGGGTGGACATATTATCCATGGTGCAGCTAATGCTATGTACTTACCAAAGGTTATTGCTTATAACGCTAAAGATGAAACAGCTAAGAAACGTTATGGTGTCATTGCTGATTACATGCACTTAGGTGGAGAAAATGATGATGAAAAGGTTGCATTATTAATTAAATACTTAAGAGGTATGAATGATGCATTAAATATCCCACATAGTATCAACCACTATGGTGCTGATGGTTTACCAGCTGAAGTTGGATTTGTACCTGAAGATGTATTCTTAGAAAGATTACCAGAAATCGCTAAGAACGCTATTGCTGATGCATGTACAGGTTCTAACCCACGTATTCCAACTCAGGAAGAAATGGAAAACTTATTAAAGGCTTGCTACTACGATACAGAAGTTGATTTCTAATGTGTAGAGATAAGAACGGTCTTACAGAAGAAGAATTTTTAAAAAGCTATAATCCTGATAAATATCCTAAACCTTCACTGACAGCTGATATTTGTATCTTTGCTCATTCTGATGTGACAGAGATTCTATTGGTTAAACGTGGTGGACATCCTTATATAGGTCAATGGGCACTGCCTGGTGGCTTCGCTAATAAGAATGAACCGATTGAAAAGACGGCTTCAAGAGAACTTAAAGAAGAGACAGGTATAGAAGGTGTGTCTATGAAGCTTGTAGGTGTTTATAGTCAGCCGGGAAGAGATCCTCGTGGATGGGTTGTATCTACCGCATTTTATGCAGATGTAGATAAGAAGAGTATTCATCCAGAAGCTGGTGATGATGCCAAAGAAGCAAAATGGTTCACTATTGTCGATGAAACACATTTAAGATGTGGTGATATCAATATAGGTATGAATGATCTTGCCTTTGATCATGCTGATATTATTCATGATGCTATAGATAAGGGTCTGTAGAAATACAGATCCTTTTTTTACATACTGATATAGTTTAAAACTATGGTACCCTATTTTATAAAACTATAATCCTACTAAAATAGTAGATATTATCGTGTTTTGTGTTGACGCACTAAATTTGTGGTGCTAAGATGAAACCACATCAAGAAAAGACAGTGAAAAGAAGAGTACTGTAATGAAACTTATACAGAGAGTTCCGTTAGCTGAGAAGGAATGAAGGGAAGTTATAGGAAGATGGTCTTGGAGTTGCATGGCTGAAATGTAAGTCATGACGGGAGCGCCCGTTACAGCGATAGAGTATGCATGTACTCGAAGAGGTTATTAAGGTGACTTAATAATGAATTTAGGTGGTAACACGAAACGATACGTTCTCGTCCTATTATATGGATGAGAACGTTTTTTATTTAAGGGAAGGAGAGAGAACATGATCCACTTAGAACATGTTACAAAGACTTTTAAGACTAAAGATGGCGATGTCCATGCTGTCAAGGATGTCAGTCTGAATATTGAAGAAGGTGAAATCTACGGTATTATTGGTTTCTCAGGGGCTGGTAAATCTACATTAGTAAGATGTATCAACTTATTAGAAAAACCTGATAGCGGCGCTGTTGTATTTGGGGATAAAGATTTATTAAAACTATCCGATGCAGATTTAAGAAAAGAAAGAGAAAAGATTGGAATGATCTTCCAGCACTTTAATCTTTACAACAGTCGTACTATTTACGACAATATCGCTTTTCCATTAAAACATCTAGGCTGGAGTAAGGATAAGATCAATAAGAGAGTCTTAGAATTACTCGAACTTATCGATTTGGTAGAAAGAAAAGATTCTTATCCAAGTCAGTTATCTGGAGGACAGAAACAAAGAGTCGCAATCGCAAGAGCGCTTGCCAACAATCCTAAAGTACTTCTATGTGATGAAGCCACAAGTGCTTTAGACCCTCAGACAACACAAAGTATTCTTCAGCTTATTAAGAAAGTAAATAAAGAACTTGGCTTAACAGTTATTTTAATTACTCATGAAATGGCTGTAGTGAAGGAAGTATGTGATAAGGTAGCAGTCATGGAAGATGGCCGTGTGGTAGAACAGGGCAGTATTGTTGATATCTTCTCTAATCCACAGCATCAGATTACTAAGAACTTTATCGCTACTACAAATAATCTTAATAAGATTGATGAATTGATCAAAGACAATCATCGTATTACACAGTTAAATGAAAACCAGCAGATGGTGAAATTACAGTATCAGAGTTCTAATACAGATGTCGCACTAATTTCAGTATTATCAAGAGATTACGGTGTTGATTGTTCTATTATCTTTGGAAATGTAGAAATTATCCAAGGACAGCCAATTGGTACACTTATTACAATCTTTACAGGCGAAGACGCAGATATCAAGAAAGCATTAGAATTCACAAAACAACAGGGAGTTAAAGTGGAGGTGATTAAACGTGGTAACTAAGCTATTTCCAAACGTTATAGAGTTTGCTTCAGATTTCCCACAAGCTATTATTGATACATTATTAATGTTGGTAATCAGTGGTTTAATCTCAGTGGTTATTGGAATCTTCTTAGCAGTCACTAGAAAAGATGGCTTAAAAGAAAATGAACCCGTTTTCTGGATCTTAGATAAGATTATTAACTTATTTAGATCTATCCCATTCATTATCTTGATTCCTACTGTTGCAGTACTCTCTCGTGCTTTATTTGGTACAACAATTGGTATCGAAGGTGCACTTGTTCCTCTAGTTATAGGAACAGCACCATTTGTCGCAAGACAGATGGAATCAGCCATTATGGAAATTGATCCAGGAATCATTGAAGCAAGTATTGCGATGGGACTCAGTACAAAAGAAATCATCTTTGATGTTTATCTAAGAGAAAACATTCCAGGGATGATCAGAGGTCTTACAATTTCATTTATTGCATTAGTTTGACAGATTCCGATTGTTGGTTCTGTTGGCGCAGGTGGACTTGGTGATATGGCAATCAGATATGGTCTACAGAGATCAATGGGAGATATCACATTCGTCGTTATTATCTTAATTCTTATTTTAATTTCAATTGTTCAGGCAATTGGTGACAAACTCGTAGAAAAAACAACACATTAATTTATATACATTGGAGGAGAATATTATGAACAAAAACATTTTAAAAGTATTTACAGCAGGTCTTTTAGCTTTCTCATTAGCAGGATGTGGAAGTAAGTCAGATTCTAAAACTATTACAGTCGGTGCAACAACTTCACCTCATGCTATTATCTTAAAGCATGTCCAGCCAGAATTTGAAAAAGCAGGATATACATTAAAGATTAAGGAATTCTCAGATTATCCTAATATCAACCCATCTACTTCAGATGGTTCATTAGATGCAAACTTCTTCCAGCATCAGCCATACTTAACTTCTTACAACAAGGATAAAGGTTATAAGAAGGGTGATGATGGATATCTAGTATCCGTTGGTGCAATCCATTTTGAACCTTTAGGATTATATTCAACTAAATATAAAGCAGTATCTGATATTAAAGATGGTGCTAAGATTGCAATTCCTAATGATGCAACAAATGAAGCAAGAGCTTTATTATTACTTGCAGATAATGGTGTTCTTACATTAAAGAAAGATGCAGGTGTAACTGCAACTAAGAAGGATGTTGTATCTTACAACAAAAAAGTTGAATTAGTAGAAGTAGATGCTGCACAGGTAGCTTCTAAATTACCTGATGTTGATTTCGGTATTATTAATGGTAACTATGCTTTAGATGCAAAAGTAACTGATAAGATCATCACTTCTGAAGATTCAAATTCTGAAGCAGCAAAGACTTACCAGAATATCATCGCTGTAAAAGAATCAAACAAAAACAATAAAGCAATTAAGAAACTTGTTGAAATCTTAAAGAGCGATAGCACTAAGAAATGGATTGAAAAGAAATTCGGAGTATCTGTAAAACCTGCAGAATAATGAATTGAGGCGGTCAATTGACCGCTTTTTATTTATCTAGAAGAGTATTTCTTATATAATAGTTCTATAAGGAGGTCAATCTTTATGGAATTTGATCAGTTATTAAAAGAAAGATATTCTGTTAGAAAGTTTTCTAATCAGAAGGTAGAAAAAGAAAAAATAGATAAAATATTAGAAGCTGCAAGAATAGCACCTACAGCTGTAAACTATCAGCCACAAAGAATACTTGTAGTAGAAGATCCAGATAATCTTGCAAAACTAAAGGAATGTACTAGATATCATTTCCATGCGCCTCTTGCAATGATCTTATGTTATGACAAGACTGTATCATGGAAAGATATGCATAATAGAGAATGTGGTGAAGTAGATGTGTCTATTGTGGCTACATATATGATGCTTAAACTCTTTGATTTAGGATTAGGGTCTACTTATGTAGGTTCTTTTGATTATAAGGAGTTAATCAAACAGTTTAATATTCCTGAAAATTATGTACCAGTGATGATCTTACCTATTGGTTATCCAAGAGAGGATTGTGTACCTGGACCAATGCATGATAAGAGAAAACCACTCAATGAGATTGTCTGGTATGAGGAATATACACAGGGGGAATAATAATGGAGTTATTAATAAAACAATTAGAAGAACTTATTTCACCAAACGAATGGTTTGTGACTAACTTGTCTAATGCAAGTGCGTTACTCATGGATGCGATTGATGATTTAAGCTGGGTAGGATTTTATATGATGAGAGCAGGGGAACTTGTCTTAGGTCCTTTCCAGGGTAAAGTGGCATGTACACATATTAAAGTAGGTAAAGGGGCCTGCGGTGTATGTGTACAGGGAAATCAGACAATTCTTATTGAAGATGTGACGACATTCCCTGGCTATATTGCCTGTGATGCAGAAGCAAAGTCTGAAATTGTAGTCCCTTTACATGATGAAGAAGGTAAAGTGATTGCGGTATTGGATGTTGATTCGAATAGTTTAGGTCGTTTTGGAGACAAGGAACAGGAGTTATTTGAGGCTCTTGGAAAAGTATTGGAGAAATCATTATGGAGCGAAAAAGCAGACGTTTAAGTTATATTCTCAGACATTGTCCAGAAAGTATTGATCTTGAACTAGATGATCATGGATATGGTGATGTTAATAAGATATTAGAAGCGTTAAATATCACAATAGAAGACTTAGATATGATTGTGAGAGAAGATGAGAAACAGCGCTATTCATATAATGGAGATCATACAAGAATACGTGCAAATCAAGGACATTCTATTCCTGTGAATGTGGATTTAAAAGAAGTACAACCACCTGATATTCTTTATCATGGAACAGCGACTCGTTTTGTACCTTCTATTCTAGAAGAAGGTATATTAAGTCAGACACGTATATATGTTCACTTATCTCAAGATATAGAAACCGCAATGACGGTTGGTTCAAGACACGGGGAACCATATGTCTTTACTATTGATACTAAACAGATGTATGAAGATGGATACAAGTTCTATCTTTCAGAAAACAATATCTATCTTACAAAGATTATACCTGCAAAATACTTGAAGGCTTCCACTTAAGGAAGCTTTTTTGTGCTATACTTGTTGAGAGAATATGAAGGAGGGGGTTTTATGACTCTAGATGAGTTAAAGATTGGTGAAAGTGCTACAGTGACTTATGTAGGGGGCTCTGGGTCATTAAGACAACATTTCCTAGATATGGGTTTAATACCAGGTTCTGTTGTAACATTGGAAAAATTCGCCCCAATGGGTGATCCAATGGAATTACGTATTCATGGCTATGAGCTAACATTACGTTTAGATGATGCAAAAAAGATTGGAATAGATATGACAACTAAAGGTGTAGAGAATCATACACCTATTCCACCTATTCAACACCATATTCATCCAGGACTCGGTGAAGGTGGTAAATATCATGATAAAGAGACTGAAAATCCTTTATCAGAAGGAACACAGATTACCTTTGCGTTAGCAGGTAACCAGAACTGTGGTAAAACTACATTATTTAATCAATTAACAGGTTCTAATCAACATGTAGGGAACTTCCCTGGTGTGACTGTTGATAGAAAGAGCGGGTCTATTAAAGGACATCCAGAAACACTTGTAACTGATTTACCAGGTATTTATTCTTTATCTCCTTATACAAGTGAAGAATTAGTATCTAGACAGTATATCTTAGATGAAAAACCTAAAGGAATCATCAACATCGTAGATGCAACAAATATAGAAAGAAACCTATATCTCACTATGCAGTTAATGGAACTAGATGTACCAATGGTTCTAGCACTGAATATGATGGATGAAGTAAGAGGTAATGGTGGTTATGTTCATCTAAATAAGATGGAAGAACTATTGGGTATCCCAGTTGTTCCTATTTCTGCTGCTAAGAATGAAGGTATTGATGAACTAGTGAATCATGCCATCCATGTAGCGAAATATCAAGAAGCACCTTTAAGACAGGATTTCTGTGATGAAAATGATGAAGGTGGTGCAGTACATAGATGTTTACATGCCATCATGCATTTAATTGAAGATCATGCCAAGCGTGCAGGTATTCCATTACGTTTTGCGGCTAATAAATTAGTAGAAGGTGATGCAAGAGTAGAAGCAGCCTTAGACCTTGATACAAATGAAAAAGAAATGATTGAACATATCATTTCACAGATGGAAGAAGAAAGAGGATTAGACCGTACTGCCGCTATTGCGGATATGCGTTTTACCTTTATTAATAAATTAGTTAAAGAAACAGTGGTTAAACCACATGAAAGTAAAGAAAGAGAAAGAAGCCGTAAGATTGATGAAGTCTTAACAGGTAAATACACTGGTCTTCCTGCTTTTATCATTATTATGGGACTCGTATTCTTCTTAACGTTTAATGTACTTGGTGCCTGGGGACAGTCACTTATGGAAATAGGCGTTGATGCCTTGACTCAAGTTGTAGATAAAGGACTCACTGCTTGGGATATTAACCCAGTCCTTCATTCATTAGTCATTGATGGTGTATTCCAGGGTGTTGGTTCTATTATTAGTTTCTTACCTATTATTGTTATTTTATTCTTCTTCTTATCATTATTAGAAGATACAGGATATATGGCTCGTGTCGCTTTTGTAAGTGATAAACTACTCAGAAAAATCGGTTTATCAGGAAGAAGTATTGTGCCAATGTTGATTGGATTTGGATGTTCTGTACCAAGTGTTATGGCCAGCCGTACACTCCCTTCAGAACGTGACCGTAAGATGACAATCATGTTGACACCATTTATGAGCTGTACTGCAAAGCTTCCAATCTATGCATTCTTTGCAGCTGCATTCTTCCCAAAACAGGCTGGACTGGTCATGGTTGGATTATATATCTTTGGTATTGTGATGGGTATTATTACAGCCCTTATTTCTAAGCGTTTCTTATTTAAGGGTGAAGCTGTTCCATTTGTGATGGAACTTCCTAATTACCGTATGCCAAGCGCAAAAACTACTTTCCAATTATTATGGGAAAAAGCCAAGGATTTCTTACAAAGAGCCTTTGGTATTATCTTTATCGCTTCTATTGTCATTTGGTTCTTACAGAGCTTTAACTTAAGATTAGATTTAGTCTCTAATTCACAGGATAGTATTCTTGCAATGGTGGCAGGATTTATTGCGCCAATCTTCAAACCTTTAGGTTTTGGTGATTGGAGAATTTCTACATCACTTATTGCAGGATTTATGGCAAAAGAAAGTGTTGTTTCTACACTCTCAGTATTATTTAAAGGAACAGAATCTTTAATGACAATACTTACACCTTTAGGTGCATTATCACTCCTAATATTCTGTTTATTATATACACCTTGCGTGGCAGCTATCGCTTCTATTAGAAGGGAACTAGGCGCTACATGGGCTATGAAGATTGTGGTATTCCAGTGTGTTATTGCCTGGATTTGTGCCTTTATCGTACATACTATTGGATTACTCTTCATATAATTATTTTATCAAAAGCTTAAGTGAAAAGTTAAATTCCACTTTAAAAAAATTGTGGAATTTACTCGTTCAGGATTATATTTTCATAAGAATATCGGATATTAAGTCTGATATTCTTTTTGTTTTAGGAATGGAACTTAATCATATGTACACAAGAAATGTGACTTCAATGACAGAAATCATGGTATTTTAGGGAACAATAAAGCTATGGAATTTCGTTCATTTTTTCGGGTGTAAGACTAAATTCCACTTTAACTGCATGTGCTATTGTCAGTCTGCATCTCATGTTTCATACATTCTCCGAATGATTTTAGTTATCTTCTTTTAATAAATATGGTTTTAAAATGATTTCATCATTATCTATTTTCTTGATTCCAAATTCTATGAATTTCTTATATAAATCTGGACTTAGGAACTCCATCATCTCCAGCAGTGACTTTCCTTTTAGCTTCTCCTTTGGCTGGGAATTGATGTGGGATACCATGAGATTAGCCTTCTGCTGTGAATCAAGACCAAGCTCCTTGAGACCTGCTTCTTTAGGGCATATGTAACCTATCCCTTGTGGTTGTTCTCAAGACTTCCTTTCTGACATGATTGCATAGCATCGCAGTAAAAGACATGAGTTGATGCCATCATTGTCTTTTTCTAGTCCTTCTACATCTGAGAATTCAGTACTTCTATCTGTCTTGATTACCTCCACTTCCTTTTTGAATAGATCTTTTCCTAATATTGATTCGAGAAGGTCTATGCCTTCAACCATAGCCTTTGCAGTCTTCTCTTCATGGTATAGAAAAAGTGGAAAGAAAATGTTTGATGAATGAAGTGGATGTTATTAAAATAGATCCAAAGAATACAAGTAAGATTGGAAAAGAAAAGTATACAAAGATCAAAGGACTGAGTGTACATTATTGTGCAGCCTATGTCATCAATCGAAGAGGCATGGGATTTGTGGATTAAATGAGATAAATAATCAGAACTAGAAGTTTATGATATCTTACTGGATGATAGGTACATAGATCATGGATGAAATTCTGAAGAATTTATAAACAAAGCATACAATAAAAACTCCATCGATAAAGACTGAATGGATCGGGATACCGAATGATTCAGAAAGATGGAGTGGATGTTGAAATGTTACCGGACGACTGGAAACGAACCGGGCACGTCATTTAGACGTGTGACTTTTTTGCAGAAAAAGTCTTTTCTTGTTGGATTTATTCTTTAAAAGATTATTTAGTAATATACATAATCCGATTTCTAGAATGAGGATTCCCATTTGAAGATAGATCATACTATCACTTCCTTTTTGCTTTATCTTACAGCATTGTTAGAAAGATTTATTAGTTTATGCAGTATAATAAAGTGGGTGAGACTATGTATAAAATAATGATTGTAGAAGATGATGAACTCATCTCAAAAAAGTTAGAATCGTTTCTTAAATCTTGGAACTATGATGTTAATCGAGTTGTTGATTTTTATAATGTGATGGATGTATTTCAATCTTTCAATCCAGACTTAGTATTAATGGATATAACACTGCCTTATTTGAATGGATATTTGTGGACGGAAAAGATTCGTGAAGGATCCAAAGTTCCAATTATCTTTATTTCAAGTGCTACAGACAATATGAGTATTGTGATGGCTATCTCTAAGGGTGCGGATGATTTTGTATGTAAACCATTTGATTTAAATGTTCTAGCTGCTAAAATTACGGCAATATTAAGACGTAGTTATGACTTTGTATCTAATCATAATATCCTTGAATATCAAGGTGTACGCTTTAATTTAGATGATAATACGGTATGTTTTCAATCTTCTCAAATTGAACTGAGTAAGAATGAGGCTAAGATCCTACGTTTACTTATGGAAAAGAAGGGGACGATTGTATCTCGAGATAGTTTAATGGAATATTTGTGGAAGACGGACTTCTATGTGGATGAAAATGCACTAAGTGTGAATGTGAATCGTTTGCGTAAAAAGTTAGAGAGTATTGGCATTGTGGATTTTATTCAAACAAAAAAAGGATTGGGATATAAGATATGAAGTTGTTTAGTCATTATTTAAAAGATCGACGTTTGTTTATAGTTATATATACTTTTAGTCTTTTTACATGTTATGTTGTATTTAAACTCTATAATTTAGAACTTGAAGCTTTTACATATGCCTTTATGATTTTATGTGTATTGTTGGTGGTTTGTTTCTTTTGGGATTACTACAAATATTATAAGAAACACCAAACCTTAGTAACACTTCAATCCAATAGTAATGTTTCTTTGTCTTGTGATCTTCGAGATTTTTCATTGATGGGAGAAGATTATCATAAAATATTAGTGGCTATGAAAGACAATCATGATGAGTATGTTATTTCTTCAGAAAACAAAATGCATGATCTAGAAGATTATTTTACGATGTGGGTACATCAGGCTAAGCTTCCCATTGCCGCTATGAAATTACTACTTGAAGATGAGGAATTGAGTCGTAGTGAAATTAAGTTACAACTCTTACGTATGGATCAATATACAGATATGGTTTTAGCCTATTTACGCTTACATAGTACGCATACTGATTTCTTATTTAAAGAATTGGAGTTGGATGATTTGATTCGACAATCGATTCGTCGCTTTTCTACAGAATTTATTCGTAAACACATTCAGTTGAGTTTTAAAGAAACCGG
>OIWQ01004163.1_pt1 | contig 11991 bp, 16 predicted proteins | sample 1587571 | NCBI WGS metagenome assembly OIWQ01 (sample SAMEA3888910, study PRJEB22519) | human gut metagenome | biome: human gut; feature: human-associated habitat; material: faeces | place: Denmark | collected 2010 | reverse complement strand
GGTTGACGGAGTAAAGACCGTTACCTATCAGGCGGCCTGTCCCCGCAAATCAAATAAGGTGATCGGTGGTTTTATCCGTATTGTCCGCGCCGATGGGACTGTAGACTGGCATTGGATGATGGAGGGTGATATCAAACGCTTAGAGGCGTACAGCTACAAAAACAACCAACGTTGGAATCCGCAAACCCGTCAAAAAGAAGGTAAGGCGAATGCCCTCTATACTTCAAACGAAGGCGGTATCGATCCTGGGTTCTTGGAAAGCAAACTGATTAAACACGCATTCGACGGATATCCCAAAGTCCGGACCGGAAAGTTTACTGTATTCGAAACTCAAGAAGAACCGCAGGATATTGACTACGGATTAGAACAAACAACCGTTATTCAGCCCAATCAACCCGGACAGCAGCCACAAGCCCTCCAACCTCAATCGGAAAACCCTTTACAGGAATTCGGAGAGCAACCACAAGCGGAACCGGTACCCGCATCAGGTATAACAACCCCAATATCACAGGAAGATGAAGACGCCGGATTTTAATAAACTCGATCAATCACTTAAAAATTTATCACAATGGATACACAAGCTAACAATTCTCTTATTAAAGTGGAAGAATTCAATCAGATCATGCAATCGGCTCCTGCCACCTTGCAACGCAACCAAACTTCCGTATCGACATGTAACCAAGCCGGACAAACACTTCTGGACACCATTGAAGCGGAAGGAGGTATTAGCTCGGATGAACTGGATGCGAAGGTCTCAGAGTATTTGGCAAAGACGAAAATAACAATAGAAAACATGAACAAGCGTCGTAAGCCATTGACGCAACTTCTGGCTACGGTCAGCAAGTCTTTTACCTCTTTGGAATCGGCTATCGACGTCAAATCGGTCACCACTATTCCTTATAAGCTCCAACAGGCCCGTAACAAATACGCGGCCAAGAAGATTGCCGAACAAAAACGACGGGAAGAGGAAGCTCGCCGTAAACAGATGTTGGAGAACGAAAAGGCTCAATACCGATCGGATATCTCTGTCATGTTGGATACAGCGTATGCCGCATACGTTGAAAAGCATATCAATGCACTAAACAGCATGTTCAACCGCGCTACTCTCGCTACCTACAACGATGTATGCCGACGAATATCCGAAACAAATATAAATTTCTCCTGGAGTGCTTTTGTTGAAAACATTTCTGACAACAAACAAACCTTCTATATGGACGCAGAAGTCCGTAAGGCAATAAAAAATGAAGTCGCTATACAAAAGAAGAAAGATTTTACAGAACGTTACTGTTTTGAAATAGAGGGTACAAAGCAGGATTTGATCGACAAACTCCCCAGCCTTCGCAAACAACTGGAAGAACAGGAAGAGCTACGCCGTACCAATGCGGTTGAAGCTGCCCGTATGGAAGAAGAGCGAAAACAACAGGAAGCGGAAGAAAGAAAAAAGCAGGAAGAAGAACGCAAACGCCGGGAAGAAGAGGCTAAGGCCAAAGCGGCTGCAGAAAAGTCTGCTGCCGAAGTACAGGCAGCATTTGATTTCTCAGCAGCCAGCATGTCCCCTACTCCAACGAAAGCCAAGGTCAAGAAGAAGATCCAGATAACCAATCCACAAGGATTCATGCAGGTATATCAGATGTGGTTCATGCGCGAAGGAATCAATATGAGCATGGAGGATCTAGAGAAGGTACATAAGAAGATGATTACCTACTGCGAGAAAGTTGTGAATAAGGACGGAGAGCAAATCCAGTCCGCATATGTAAAGTATATCGATGATGTAACAGCCAAATGATATGAAAAAGAAACTCTATCTGTCCTCATGGATAAACTTCGGAAAATACAGACGCGAGCCAAGTATTCTGAAAAAGATTCTCGATACGGAAGAGGGCCGCAAATGGTTCCGGTGGCTGATGGATAACACCTACAATTTCGAATTTGACTTTGCAGTAATTGAATATCTAAAACTCAAGGAAGAAGATGCAAGATACGTATTACCAACGGTCGGAGGTTAGCAACTCAGACCTAACAGAACTAAAGAACCTTCTCTATCCCCGTACCCAATACGGGGATAAGGAGAAAGCTTTCAAATTCGGCAGCCTAATCGATGCGATGATTACCGAACCGGAAAGGGTCAGGTATGACAAACGCATGGTGGACGATATATTGTATTCCGGCGAGGATTGGGAACTGGCAGAAGCCATGAAGAAGTCCCTCCGCATGGAAGCCCGACACGATCCTTTCCTGGCCCAAGTGCTTGCTAAGGCGGAAACTCAACGATTCATGGTCAATAAGAACCAATGTTTCCAATATGGCAACTTCAAATACACGCTCGATACCCGGTGCAAATGGGACTGGTGGCTTCCGACCTACGGATTCGGGGGAGACCTGAAAAGCACTTTTGCCAGCACACAAAAACAATTCGATGAAGCTATTGACTTTTTCGATTGGGACCGTTCCCGCGCCTGGTATATGGATATCGCAGGCAGTCGGCAGGATTTCATTTATGGTATCTCCAAGAAAAATCAAAAAGTGTTCAAAGCATTCATTAAACGAGGCGATACGATTTACCAGAAAGGTAAAGAAAAGTACGAAGAACTTGCCTTTCGGTGGTGGATGCTGTTCAGTTGAAAATAAATAGGATATCCTTTTTTCGGAAGATATATTTTAAAGACAAACAGACATGAATTTAAACATCACACCCATATATAAAATATCCAACGAGTTGGCAGCCATTGATTCCTATCTGAATATTACCATGAGTGAAGAAGTCCAAGAAGCTGTCCTACGTGGAAACGACCTTGCCGTCTATATCGCCCGGACCGGGAAACTGTTAGCAGATGCCAAATACCATCTGAACGGGAAAAAGAAATCGGAAGTCTTCGATACGTTACGGGAAACAGCCTCACGTGCCGGGGCTACCTCCAAGGCAGTAAATGCTATCATTGACAGTCTGTGCAAAGATGAACAATATCTTGTCGATTGGTGTGAGCGTTTGAACCGGACCGCGACTCATCAACTGGAATGGTGTCGCACTGTAATCAGTAAAGCAAAAGCAGAAATGGCCTTAGCGCCCCAAAGTTATAACAATCCTAAATTTTAAAAAGTATGGAAGATGAATTAGTAAAAGAACAACCGGTGTATGAAATTCAGAAAGTCAAACTTAAAAACAATCAGGTAACAGCTGACTACACAGAGCGATTTGTAGAAGCAAACTACAAGAACGAAGTAACCAAATCATCCCAGCAATTCGTTCATCCGGACCTGTTATATGCTATGAGTTTGTTAAAGACTCATGCCGTCAAGATTTGCGAAATGCAAGAAGCCGGAGTTGTAAATATCGAAAATCCTTCGGATGATGATCTGAACGAGAAACTGAAAAATATCGTTGTCACGGGGTATAGCAAAGGTGGATCAGACGAATCGGCCGGTGTTTCCATCCAGGCACAAAAACTATTGAAAAGCGGACAAGTCCTTAACCTTTCCGTCCCGTTTACAAAATTCGAAGACGAATCCGGCGAAGGATATCCGTATGGGGATGCTTTAAAACAGGCGGTCAGCCGACTTGACTACGAAGTGGACGCTTACTTGTTCGGCGGAAAATATGGAATCAAACAAGAATCGTTCGATTTCGATGTTCCTGAAGAATCCGATATTACCGGAGAAGCAGAGCCGAAGCCGAAGAAACGCGGCCGCAAGAAAAAAGCAGAAATGGAGGAAGTCGCCGAAGAGATAAAAGCGTTTGACGAATTTGCATAACACCTACCACTATGACAATTACACTGCAAAATACAGAAAAAGGTCAATGTTATGCGGTGAAGTTTGACAGATACCGCCAGCAGGTTGTAGACAAGCTGAAAAGCTCTGTTTCCATCCGCTGGTGGGACAAACAAACGGGCGCATGGCTGATTCCGGCAACCAACAAATGCAAAGCAGAATTGGATCAATTGACTTATTACGTCCGCCATTTCGAACCGGTACAATGGGGAACGATTGCACAATCACAGACAGAGGAAGATGTTGCTTTTCAAATACCGGAAATGCCGGAACTAGACGGAGAACATGGACTGAAAGTACAGCCTTACCCCTATCAACTGCAAGGAATCGCACGAGGCTTGCAACTGAAACGGTTTATCAATGGGGACGATATGGGCTTGGGCAAATCATTAGAGAGTATCGCCACCATCAACAAGGCCGACGCCTTCCCCTGCCTGGTAATCTGTCCGAATGTTGTCAAGATCAATTGGCAAAGGGAATGGCATAGGTTTACAGACAAAAAGGCAATGGTATTAACCGATTCCGTCCGCGATAGCTGGCCTTTCTTCTGGCAGACAGGCATGAACCAGGTTTTTATCGTAAACTACGAAAGCTTACGAAAATACTTTGTCCGGCGGATCACGAAAGCAGAGAAATGGACATTAAAAGATGTCGAATTTCACAACACGATCAAACTGTTCAAGTCCGTGATAATCGACGAATCGCATAAAGTCAAATCAACGGCCACCCAGCAGACCAAGTTTTGCAAAGGCATTGCATCCGGGAAAGAATATATCATCTTGCTGACTGGGACACCTGTTGTCAACAAACCAAAGGATCTGGTTGCACAATTAGGTATTATGGATCGCATGATCGATATGGGTGGATGGAAAGGTTTTATGCTTCGGTACTGTTCCGGTCCTAACCAAGCGAGCAATCTAAAGGAGCTAAATTATAAGCTATGGCAACACTGCTTCTTCCGCAGAGAAAAGTCGAAAGTACTCACCCAACTACCAGATAAAGTGCGTCAGATTGTTTCCTGTGAGATAACGAACCGCAAGGAATATATGGATGCGGAGCGCGATCTGATCGATTACCTGAAACGCTACAAGGAAGCAGATGATGAAAAAATCCAAAAGTCACTGAAAGGGGAAGTGATGGTTCGTATTGGTATTCTGAAAGATATTACTGCACGCGGTAAATTGAAAGAGGTTATCGACTTCGTGAAGGACTTTCGGGAGAATGGGAAAAAGATCATCCTGTTCTGTAACCTGCATGAAATTGTAGACCGCCTGATGATAGCTTTTCCTTCCGCCGTCTGCGTCACCGGACGACAGAATATGCAGGAGAAGCAGGCTTCTGTCGATGCCTTTCAAAAGAACCCGAAGACGGACGTTATCATCTGTTCCATTAAAGCGGCCAGTGCCGGTATTACGCTCACAGCAGCCAGCGATGTCGCCTTTATTGAGCTACCTTGGACGTATGCAGATTGTGATCAAGCAGAAAGCCGTGCCCATCGCATCGGGCAGAAAGACTCAGTGAATTGCTACTATCTGCTCGGCCGTCGGACGATTGACCAGAAGCTCTACAGGATCATTGAAGAAAAGAAGCATATCAGTAATGCCGTATTGGGGGCTGAAGATAATATCCAGACGAATATTGTTGATATGATGGCAAATCTTTTTGATACGAACGAAGAGGAGGAATAAGAAAGGCAGCGCCTCACAGCGCCACCCCCTTGCAACCGGAAACAAATATATCAAATAAAGACGACTATGGCAAGTGAGGCATTGAATAAATATATTGAGAAACGTTACGACAGGTGGCTGGATTACGCTAAGTATCACTGCTCACTTGCCGGAATGACAGACGAAGCTATTGACGTGTTGAACGAAGTAATGTGTATGCTGCTTCAAAAGCCTCTGGAGCATCTCTCCCGATTAATGGAAGCCAAACAGGGTAAATATACTGAACTTGACTTCTATATCCTGCAAATGATAAAGCTAAACGTTACCTCGGATACATCTCCCTACCGGCATAAATACAAGCCTATTCCGGTAGATGAGAATGTAGATTGGCGACGGCTGAATATCATCGACGAACCCGACGACAGCCCGGATCGTACCGAATATATCCGGGAACGTATGCAGGATATCCGGAACATAATCGATCAATTAAGCTTATCCGAAAAAGCCAAACGGATCTTTGCTTGGAAATTCTTTGCAGGAGAGTCTTTCGCTGATTGGCCAGGACCAGAAAATAGGAAAGATTTATATGAAACCTATAAAAGTGTTTTCAATGCGGTAATGGATAAGAAGGATGGAAAACTGTTATTTTGAATGTGTGGGATTGATATTATTAGGTTATCAATCCCACACATTTATTTAAATTCAATTCGAAATTTCCTCTTCCCAGCGATCCAAGTTCAACATATCCCAACGAGGAGTTCCATCGGACAATTTATTTTCTGCGACACCATATACTGAAAAACTCTTTTTTGAGAACTCTATTCTAGCGATCTCGTTACCCCGTTGGATCTGGGCATTAAGATAATCCGTCATTTCTTCCCAATCCGTAGGACCAATAAAAAAACGTTCAATATATACACCTTTAAAAGGAAGTCCTTTCGTGTAGGATTTGATACGTTCTACTTTTTCCACTGCTTCTTCAAATGTCATAGAATATTTTTTTGCCAAATATAATTATTGTATCGCAATAGACAGATATTTCTATTTTTCTTTTCACAAAATCCGATAAAATCCACCTATACCAATATAGGGAGACAGGCCATTTCTTCCTATCCCATAACCGGCCGTGATGCCTATTCCCCAGCGACGGGATGACTGCCGTTTTGTTATAGACATTGTCTTTCGAAATATATCAATACTATCGAGCGAAGGATTATATCCAGACACCCAAGCATGATAATCGTCCGTCAAGTATTCTTTCTGAGTGATCGGTACCGGCACATAGATCGTGTCAATCTTATCCTGCCCTTTCTCTTTAATGACGATCGGATAGGGTATTTCGACCTCTCCTACTTCGATTTCAAAGGAAGCTACCGGCAGAACCGTTCTCAAGGTGTCAATTACCGTATCACGTTCAATTTGTACATTTTTTACACATGTACTCCGAATATGGTAGCCCGCTATAAAGCTGGCTACCAACCCGATCAACAATAGTGTGACATACCAGGATTTCATAGTAAAATCCATCCTGTTATAACATCCGGCATATCGGCTTCTACGCCGTTTTCAACATACGACATAGCAGCGACAATGCGAATCATTATCTCTCTGTTCTCAGGATATACAGGCTCGTCTGCCAGAATACCACTTCTTTCTGCCACCACCCTGATATAATTCTCCGTATGGTTCTCGTTTGTCGGAGCCCACCGGCTAATCATCTTGCAGATGGTGTCCAGTTTGTAATTGCGGATATAATTCCGTAAGATTACGAACATTGCCCGGTAGCCGTAGGCCATCGTTTCGAACTGTTTAAATGACTTATCCTTGCTTGGTCTCACCTCGCCCTGAAATAAGTCATCATTGATCCGGATATTTCCGGGATTGTTATTTCTTAAACCTCTCGGCAAATTATTCTTCTTCATATTATTTATCTCCCTTATTACTTGAATCTTTGATAATCCTAATCAGTTCTTCCGCATCCTTTGACACCGCGCATTGAACGATCTTTTCTACGATATCGGCAATCTCTCCTGCATGAGCCTTCTTCTTCTTGCTATTTTCCACAACCGATCGTCCTTCAATAAGTAATATTCCCAAAGTAACCACGATCACACAATAAGGGATGGCATACCAAGGGAAAAACAGTCCCAACACGTCAATCAAGACGGCAAAGAGGACAACACGCAGGTAGTCTACGATCTTGGCAATTGTCTTCCTAAGCGACCGGCTGGAAATAGGTTCTTTATTCACCCTTGCTGCATCCAGCCCCGTCCACATATCAATGAACGAGGCTACGATTGTCAAGATAGCACAGATAAAAATAATGGTAGTGCCATGCGTTATATCCTGGGTAATGTTCAAATGAATGATACGTTCCATACTTACCCTAAAATTAGAAGTGACAGATAGGTACTTGTTAATACTGCAACTTCGATCCAGAACATCGGTTTGGTATGCAGAAAATCCGATATGATGCTATCGTTTTCATTTCGCACCATCATGGCCACGGTATAGCCCACATACGCTATCCAAACCATCAAACACCACGGACAGTTACCGGCTACCCAAGCCTGCGAACCCACAAGACAAAGTATAGCCCCTATACCGTGTATGCTCCCTTCGAAGCTATCCTTGAAGTTTGGAGCAGCCCCGATGAAGAACATACCGGCACAAGCCAAGAATGCCAACCATTCTGTGCCCGGTTTACTTACTTCCAACACGGCCGGCATCAACAACCCGGCAGTCAGCCACATTATCGCCATAAACCAATAAGGATGATCCAATTTGTAAAACGTTGCCGAAATGGAATATGGTACGCCTTTCTGATTTACACATACAGCGGTCGTATAGGTCGCAATAATCAACATAGAAATAACAATTAACCAAATCATAAAAACTTGTCTTAAAGTACGTGCCGAATTTGGATACCGCCCGGCACAATAGGCGGAATAAACTTATCTACTGGGAAACTTCGACATAGTGGCCAACCAATGCGGATAAGTCCTGTACCAAGGCAATCCCGCTATCCCTTGTGCACTTATAGGTTACATTATCCTGTTTGTAATACTTACCGACTTCGAGGACCATTCCGGCAAATAAGGGATCATGGTCTTCGTTGTAGGGTATCGGATCTTCGGCAGTACCGGCATGTTCTTCCGTTACTTCGTGCCAGAGCGAATGTGATCCCTTTCCCGGCCGCCAATCTTCTTGCGTCTTGTGAGCCAGGTCGCATTCATAAAGTTTTTCACCTTCTTTGTATCGATTTCCTTTGTTAACGTCAAGTCCAATCTTCCATTTCGGGTGTCGGTTCTTAACTCTTAATGCTTCGGACGCTGTCAGACCGTAGGTATTGATCTTTTCAGTTGCTTCCTTGTCAAGTTGGTCAAGAGCCAGAAGGCGGCTGAATTCACGATTTACAGACGGTTCTACACCTTCCGGCAAAGCCCATTCTTCGCTTGCCAGCAGATCCATAAACTCTGGATCCGTAGATTCATATTTCGATAATTCTTCGTCACCGAACGGGGATAAAAACTCCTCATGGAGGATTACCTTGCTTTTATCCGTGCTCGTCCTCATTTCTGGGAGAACTTCGATGCCGTGGGACTTAGCCCACACAATGTCTACAATTGCGTATTTCATATAATTATTTTTTATACTCTCCGGTTGCTTTCTCAATTTTTGCCAGATACCAGTCTTTTACCTTTCCATCATCTTCATCTGTAGAAAAATATCCATTACAGATTGTTTGTCCAGCAATAGCAGCTTTGGCATGAAAAGTGGCAAACACATTTCTCCACAAGTAATACAATCCAGGATTAGCTATAAATTCTACCGATTTAAGTGATTTCGATTCACCTGTAGATAAATCAATTATAGTAGTAATATCCTTATTCCTTTTACAAACTAATAGAGCGAATTGATTAATATGAGCTACAAGATTAACGCCTGTTGACGGTTTAAAATTTAAATGAGTACCACTGTAGTTTATGGAAAAATCCTTAGTATCATTTTTTCCACACAGAATCATATTCCTTGCCGGATCATTCTGAAATGGGACAAACGCTGTATATACCGTATAAGTATCTTCAAAATTAAGCTGCTGTTCTGTAACCGCAAAATCGTCTACTCCATCACCGAGGATAAAGCCGGGGTAGAGTGGTAGCTGTTCGATGATAATAGGTACATCTAATTCACCATAATTACCTCCTGTGACATAAAAATAAATATATTTAGCTCCCTCATTGGCGGTATAATCTATTTCGTATATGCCGTCTTTGCTGTAATACTGTTCTTTAGCTGAACTAACTGGATCATAAATTTTTAGTCTACTACCATTTTCCTCTAATCCTGTTAACTTAACAGTGATTTTAATATGTGTATCGAGATAACTTAATTGAATAGCATTTAATCTATTGTTAATAACAACTCTGCTATCGCTATACTCTTTCAATTGAACTGTACTTGGAGACCACTCAGAAGGATTTCTAAAGTTAAACTTATACCCACCAACCCCGCTCATTCCTCCCCAAGCGAAATTCTTGAAGGATAAGAACCGACCTTTATGGTCCGCATCCTCGATCCTCGGATCGTCCATAACCGCCATCATCTCGTTGGTCAAGCCGCCGAAATGCCATCGCGTAACATCACCGGGAAGCACCGGGAAGCCGTCTCCGGAACCGCCGCCACCGGCCATTTTCCCGTATGCAGGAAATGGAGCATTCAGGCGCAGCCTATTTAGCTGCACCTGGTTAAGCCCTATTTTGTTAAGCCCTGTCATGACTGATATACTATTTTAGCCAATGTCACTTCGGTTTCGCTCTCGATGCGGATATGCTTCGGGTAAACGCCGTGACTGAAACTGTAGTCGATGTTGCGCCCGGTACGCTCCAGCCAGTAGGGCAAGGCACAACAGACAAACGCTCCACTGTCCGTGCTACGTTGTGAGATATGGAAGTAACCGGAGCTCTTCCTCTCCAAATGGAGCGAATAGTCGTTTTCAACCTTCTCTTCCGCTACCCATTTCCCGTTTTCCTCTTTGAATTGTAAATCTCTTGCTGCCATGATTGTATCTGTTTAATTGTTATTTATCCGTGGATTCCTGCAACGGTTCGTCCAATATCTTCACATAAGTGGGCATCGTGAATTCGGAGAACATCCCATTGCGGTCTATGAAGTCAACACGTTGTTTGAGGTATTGAAGTTCTTCGTCTGTCAAATCCATATCTATTGTTTCCATTATGGCCTCTGCATCGGTAAATCCAATGTTGATTTGACCTCCTCCCAAATCTTTCACGACAATCCGTTGTTGGTCGGATTCAGAGATGGCAATTTTACTGTCTATCGAGATTTTCAGTTCCATATTTTTTCTCGTGTCAAACTGTGGTAACACGGTGTTGAGTATTAAGACTCTGTCTTTCAATGTTAAATTCATATTCTTATTCTATATATAATAAACCTGTTGCACTATCCCATTTTACATTATATCTTGTTCCAGATGTATCCAAATCATTAATTTGAGTCAATGTTGGCAATTGACTTGCCTTTATGCAAGTCCTAAATAACCATGAAGTATCAGATTTAAAATGTCTGACAAAAAAACTTATTTCCCGATAAGCCGTTGCATCAGGATTACAATAAATTTTCCGATATTATCTAAAATACCTTGATAAGTTTTTTGAATTTCCATCCCTTGAGCATCTCTTGCTGCAAACAGATGAACATAGTTATTGTTCCATGATTTGTCGGTTAAATAAATGCTTGAAAAATTAGAGGAGCCTCCATTAAGACTTATAGCATTTAACATTCTAACATTAACATCTCCACTTTGGTCAACTCTAAAATCTGCACTTTCTGGAACTACTCCTCCAGCCCAAAATCTTATAGAACTATTAGATGTGCCATATCCTGTAATCCCAGCTTGTCCATTTCTTAATAAAATGGCATCATTCGCTGTAATAGTTCCATTTGAAATCACATTACCTAAGCTATCAACGCTAAAAGTTGGATTAGTGGGTGGTTGCCCTTTCGCACCGGCTGTTCCTCCCGACCAAATACGGATGGTACCGGAAGCAGCCATTCCACCTGTGCTTCCAAAAGCGATTGCCCCTGTAGTTATGAGTCCGCCGTTGATCTCCGTTATCGTATTGTCGTACTTTGAGGCAAGCACCCATTTAGAACCACTATATCTATAGATATTCTCCCCATCCACCCATAAGTCATTTGTCCGCATCCCCGATGTTGGAGCCGTCGTTTGATAAAATACCCTTGCCTTGTTATTTGCAGCCAGTTGGGCATTGTTGGCTGCATTTGAAGCATTCTCTGCATCTGTCAAAGCATCATTTATCCCATCATACAACGGTTGAAGGTTAGGACGGTCAGAAATATTATTATAACCGGATGTACCGGATTTGAATATCACAGGTCCGGTTACAGTCCCATTCACCAGGTCAATCACTAACCGGGCTAACTTGTCCTTTATTAATCCTGTCGTGATCGTCTGGCCGGCTATCTCAGTGTATCCATAATTTGGAAGCCAAGAACGTACGCCCTCTTCCGG
>OIWQ01004162.1_pt1 | contig 11993 bp, 12 predicted proteins | sample 1587571 | NCBI WGS metagenome assembly OIWQ01 (sample SAMEA3888910, study PRJEB22519) | human gut metagenome | biome: human gut; feature: human-associated habitat; material: faeces | place: Denmark | collected 2010 | reverse complement strand
GATCTCCATATCAAAGCCTGCAGCTGCAAGAACCCTGGCTGCGTCCTGAACCAGCTTCAGAAGTGTGTTGATGCCAAGAGACATGTTTGCGGATTTCAGCACTGCTACTTTTTTGGATGTCTCTTCTACTTTTGCAAGCTGCTCCTCGCTTAAGCCTGTGCTGCAGAGAACAACCGGGATCTGGCGTGCGGCACTGTACTCAAGAAGCTTGTCTGTTGCTTTTGCAGAAGAAAGGCAGAAGCCGCTTCTTCCCGGAGCATAGGCAGAAAATCCTTTGTTCCTTTTTTTACATTCTGGATCAGCAGAGCGCAAAATTTCAGATAAAGAGCACTTCCACATCGTTTTCCGAATTTGTCCAACGCCGGTTCCAGCATCTCATTTTTCATATCCCGGCAAAAAAGCTTTAGTTCCATGGCAAGATAAGGATTTTTCTCTTCTTTTTCCATTGTCTGAAAAATAAAAGGAACCGTCATGCCTGCACCTGCAAGCAACGTAAATTTGCTGACAAATGACGGATAGGAAAGTACAAGCTCCCTGCTTCTTTTCTCTGTTTCCTTCTCCAGATCCCGATCCTTTGCGAGGAAAAGCAGGAGAAACACAGCAGGGAGGAAGCGATCAGAACTGTATTTTGATCCGAAAGATGATAGCTGACAGTCTGTCCCTGTACTTCTTTGGGAAGCTGCATTACTTCTTCTGTTTTCTGCTTCTCATCTGCATCCTGCAGAATATCTGTCAGTACTTCTTCCTGCTGCTTTTCCTTGGAAACATAAGGATATACCATCACAGAAAAACTGTGTTCCCAGATCTGTTCCTGACAGGACATGATCGCAGTCAGAAGCACAGCTTTTGGCTCTTTGAGTTCCTCTGTATTCACACTGCCATCACTGTCGATCAGTGTATAATCATCACTTTCCCAATCGATCCCAAACGGATAGCCTTCATATTCTTTCTGTAAGTTCAGATCTTCCGTCACATGAGCAAAAGATGTATTATTTCCAAGCAATATGGTTTCAAAAGCTTTTATCAACTGCTCCCGTTTTTCGGTAAGTTCCTGTTTGGTAAATTGTCTGCTTTGCAGCGCATAGACCAGATTTTTTTCTTCCCTGCCATTGGATATGACAAGTGCAACCTCTCTCGGATCTTCCAGATACTGTCCGCGCCTGAGCTCATAACCGTTCTGCAGAACGGATTCTGTTTTCTCTTTTCCGTACAAAAGCAGAAGAAAACAGATCCCTACCAGCAGAACAGGCAGCAGATCCGCGGTTTTCCTTGCATAATATGTCCGCAAAGCTTCCTGTTTTTCCATCGTGGGATGCAAAATCCTTAAATGTTCTTTTACCTTTGGCTGATACAATTTTTGAAAAACAGAATACCCAAATAGCCGGTAACAAAATTCATAAACTAATTTTTTCATATATGGATCTCCATGATCTTTTCAGATAACAGATAAGCTGTGGCATAAAGAAGGAGACAGGCGGACATGATCAGAATACCCATTGGATTTTGATACAGAGGCATAAAATAACCGGGGGAAGTCAGGGAAATATATCCCATGATAAAAAGTGGGATCAGAAGCATGATCCGCTGTTCCATTTTCTTTCCGGTCAGCATGACATCTATTTCCGCGAGCAGTTCTATTTTCTGACCGATCACATCTGCTGTATTGGCAATCATGGCGTTCAGATCTCCGCCGCTCTTTTTGGCTGTGGCGAATACCTTTGCAAAATCCATGATATCCGTCATCCGGCTTCGTTCTCCCAGATCATTCAAAAGCGCTTCCAGAGAAATGTGGTTTTCCATCTGTCGTTTCATGCTCTTACATTCCTGCAGAATATCCGCAGATGCATCATATAAATAAGTCAGATCTCTGCAGGCTTCCAGAAAGGCATTTTCAATGGAATAACCCGCCTTCAGAGAAGCACCAAAGGAAAGGATCAGATCCTTAAACTCTTTTACAAGCTGCTTTTTCCTCTTTTCCAAAAGCTGTTTCTTTTTCTTTTTCCATAAAAAAGGAAAAAAAACAATACAGAGACCGCCTGCCAAAAATGTTCCGAAAAAAAGCTTTCCGATCAGTAAAAACAGAACTGTAACAGCAATCAGAAACGAAATCATCTCCCGCCGTCTGAATGTATATTTGTCATAATTCATAGTGTAATACCCGCCTGCTGCAGTTTTTCCGTATGAACAAGCGATCCTGTCTTTTTCCATATGCCCTGCACCTTGCCATTCCTTTCTCCTGTTTCCTGAAACTCATATATAACAGAAAGCAGAACTTCCCCCTGCTCATAACCAACAACCTCTGATACGGACAATACCCGTCTGCTCTTGTCCCGCAGTCTTCCCAGATGAACGATCAGATCCACACCACCAGCGATCTGCCTGCGGATCGCTGCAAGCGGAAGCTCCATCCCCATGAGTACCATTGTTTCCAGACGGGCTATCATATCTGCTGCACTGTTGGCATGTCCCGTGCTCAGACTTCCGTCATGACCGGTATTTAAGGCCTGCAACATATCGATTGCTTCTGCTCCCCTGACTTCTCCGACGATGATCCGATCCGGCCGCATACGAAGTGATGCACGGATCAGATCCCGGATCGTCACAGGCTTACAGCCTTCCACGTTGGCATTTCTTGTTTCCAGCCTCACCAGATTGTCATTTCCCTGAATCTGCAGCTCCGCACTGTCCTCGATCGTGATGATCCGCTCTGTGCGGGGTATAAAAGAAGAAAGTGCATTTAAAAAGGTCGTCTTTCCGCTGCCTGTTCCGCCACTGATAAAAATGTTATAGCCCGCAATGACAAGCTTTTCCAAAAAAGTACAGATCTCCTGTGAAACAGAACCAAGTCTTAAAAGCTCCGGTATGAGCAGCGGTGTTTTTCCAAAGCGGCGGATCGTCAGGATCGGCCCATTGAGTGCAACAGGCGGCAGTACGACATGGACACGGCTTCCGAAAAGTCTTGCATCTACGATCGGACTACTTTCATTAACCACTCTGTTTGCTTTTGCAACGATCTGCTGGATCACATCCAGAAGCTTATCCTCTGATTCAAAGGCAGTCTGCCATTGCTGTAGTCTTCCTTCCTTTTCGATGAAAATGTGATCCGGACCGTTTACCATGATCTCTGTCACAGTTTCATCTTCCAATAGCTCCTGCAAAACATCATACTTCCGGATCGCATAATAAATTTCCCGGCAAAGTCTCTTTTTCTCTGCCAGTGGGATATATGTCTCTTTCCCCATAAGCCAGACTTCGTTTTCAACCAGTTCCTGCACCGCTTCATCTTCCATTTCCATGGAATGATCCAGCTTTTCCAGAAGGCGGCTTTTGATTTCCTGTTTCAGCTCATTCATCTTCTTCCTCTTTTTCCATCAGCTTCTGTACATAATCCGCCAGTTCCGTATGTGTATAAAGTGCCGCCTGATAGGAAAATTCCTTAAAAACAGGTATTTTGCATTCTTTCGTTTTGGAAAGCAGGTCCTCTTTTTTGATATGGGAGAGCAGCTTTTTATACTGCTCCATCTTTGCCATTGCCAGTCCATCCTTAGGGATACAGCTATAAATCTCATCACACAGCTCCAGCAAAGAGAAAAGTCCTCTTACCTGCTCCGTCAGATCCAGAATGATCACTTCATAGTCTGTTTCCCGGATGATCTTCCGCAAAAATGTCTGCCATGTTTTTTCATCGATTTCCTCCATATCGGGATAGGAAAAAACGGGTGGTAAGTAGTAAAGATTTCCGGTCATTTCCACCATGCTTTCCAATCTGCATCTGAATTTTTCCGCATCTTCCTGTAAAAAGTACAGAATATCCATCATATCGTATACAAATTTCTTCTGCATGATATATTCAAACCCGGAATAAGGTTCAAAATTCAGATAAAGCACTTTCTTATTTTTTGCAAGGATCTGTCCCATCGTCAGTGCGATAGAACTTTGCAGCATATGATGCGCCGGAGAGTAAAAAGAAATCAGCTTTGTTTCCGTAGCTGCGGTTCCCTTTACCGGTAAAAGTGCTTCTTCCTCACACAGCTTCAAAATGGCCTTTGCCATCTCATGGATCGACTGGTATTTATAAATACCAGAGCCGTTCTTTGCTTCCGTCAGATACAGCGGACGTCTGACTTTTGTTAGAAGCTGCTCCGTCTGAAAAGCATCCAGAAAATCTTCTCCGATCAGGCAGATATCCTCTTCCTCCCGTTCCTTTTCAAATGCCAGAAAACGATCCGCATCATCAAATGCCATGACAGGAAAATGAAAGCGGTCTTTTAAATACGCAGAAAGTGTTTTCACAAGGATTGTTTCCCTGTCACAGATTGCAAGTAATTGATTCATAAAATACTTCCTCCTGTTTGTAGTGCAATCACGCCAAACAGGATTGGAATACTGAAATGGATGACTGCTTTTTTTCTTGTTTTTTTGAAAATGAGGCGATACGCCAATACGAAAATGGAAATGACCGCGCCCGCAAAGCAGGCATAGATAAAAATAGAAATACTGTGCATAATTCCCGTAAACAGGGCACACACGCTGAAAAGCTTGATATCACCGCCTCCAAATGCACCAAAGCGGTAAACCGGTATCAGAAGCAAAAAGAAAACCGCTGCTTCCAAAATACCTCTGCCTGTTCCTATCCAGCCACCAGTCAGCCACCGATAACAGATGCCCGCCAGATATCCTGCCAGTATGATCCGGTTACTGATCCGGAACGTAAAAAGATCCATCACAACTGCCAGACAGAGGATTCCATCCGACAGGCCGCGCAAATCATCTCCGCAAAAAACTATCACAACATCGTCATTCTATCCGGAGTTCAGCCTGATTGTTCCGAAGATGATACGCTGAATCAGCTAATGATTATTTTGCATCAGCAGGGAATCCCGATTTCACTCCAGCAATGTTTCTCCACAGAAAACTCTTATCAAGGAGGGGCTATCGCAGCAAGACGTATCCTGAACCTTTCTGAGAAGCCGGAACTTGTGATCACGATGAACACAACTCTTGCCTTTGGTGCGATCCCTCTTCTGGCTCGAAATGACTTTATTTTTACGCAGCAGGCCGAACTTCTCAGTTTTGGACGAATGGAAGACCGGAATCACCTGAGCAACTATATTCCCTCAATCTCTTTTATTGGAATCCCGATGTCTTTAATTGCAGAAGATTGCTTTACGCTGGCACTTCGTCTTGCTCGTGGGGAACTAAAAGCCGCCGAGCATGTTCGCTGTCAGTCCAATCTGATGCTGAATGCCAGTTTTACGATTTGATACTAGGAGCCTGCTGCATCCGTTCTCTTTATACAAAATGCCGCCAGTGTATCATGTGAAATCCATCACACGGTACACTGGCGGATATGCTTTTATCCCTTATGGCCAGTTACAGCCCCCCACATCCATATTCATTTAGACAGACTGCGGAATTCCAGTGGGGTGACGCTATAAGTTTCTGCGAATACCTGCGCAAACTTGCCTTGATTTTCATATCCGACGGCATTTGCGATCTCAATAACTTTCATATTATGCTGGGAGCAACCTTCCAGTTGACGGCCAATGAGGCCAAAGTTCTTTAATGTGTAGCCATCTCCGCAAAAGAACAGGAACCGGCCTTTACAATAAAAAACAAAAAGTCCCGCCTGAATTCACTTTCAGGCGAGATGTCTTTCAATATGACTGCTCTGGCGGCATAATCCCCTGTGCTGATCTGATATAGGTAATGCAGATTCTCCTCGGTGATCGTATTCTGACGATTCGCGATAAACTCCAGTCCGCGCTTCATACCATAGATGCGGGCTTCTTGTTCATCACGAGGGGCATAGCCATCGAGGATATAACGGATACTGCTGCGGGTCGAGCGGATACTTTCAATTTGAAAAGTCGCATAAATTTCCTCGGTCATCGCCGACAAACCGAAGTTTTGTCCACTGACAGGGACAGAGAGCAACTGCTTCATACCATTTGTTGAAATTTGCGCGAGGTTCGGCAGGTAAAACAGCTTATTTCCAGAAAAATCAGTCAACGGCAGAGGCTGCGCAAAGTTTTGCCGCAGCAATTCGGCAAATTCTTTGACGCTGACAGTCGAGTACTTGTATTCCATCCGATTGAGTTCAAACAAATGCTTATCTGAAAGCATTTTGGCAAACTGTGCCCCATCCATTCTGTCCACCTCGCAGTTGATACTTATTGATACTATATAGTATCAATATACCGATTCTTTATAAAAAAGTCAACCGAAACAGGCCGAACCAGCTTTTTTCCATACTTTCCGTCAAAATTCCCGTGGTTCCGTCACGGATCACATCTCCATCGGCTTATTCCCCACTTCGTCCAGATACGCATTCAAAAATTCCGCTGCAAGGCTGTTGGGACGGATGTTTTCTCTGGCTTCCTGTGGGGTGAACCACTTGCAGCGGTCCACTTCGTGGTTGATATGCAGCGCCTTTGCGGTTCTGACGAAAGCCGTAAAGTTGCACATCAGCGTGTTAGACGGCTCAAAAAACTTGGTACGGTTGAACCGGAGGTGCTCTACTTCCAACCCGGTTTCTTCCCGGACTTCCCGCACCACGGCGTGTTCTTCTGCCTCACCGCGGTTCACATATCCAGCCACCAGAATATAAGAGGGCTTGCCGTACTGCTGGATGAGCAGAATTTTCCCGGTTTCCTCATCCACAACAATCATGCTGACTGCCACATTGTACATCGGGAACCGGTATTGCTGGCATTTCGGGCAATAAGGCACAATGCCCTCTTCTTCCAGTTCTTTTTCAATCAATGCCGTACCGCATTCAAAGCAATGCTTCTGAATCATTTTTACACTCCAAACACTGTTTTCGTCAGCCGGATACCTGCTGCCGTTTTCATCGTATGTTCCATAAAGGTTCGGATTGCCTGCTGGCCGTACCCGCTTTCGGACGCATTGACGATATAATCCGCCTCAATCAAGATCTGACAGTCAATGCCGTCGATCTGCGCCGGACTATGGTGGTGCCCTACCAGATAGGCCACCCGGTCGATCTGTGCCGCTGTCATGCCGGTATCCGCCAAGAACTCCCGCACCAGCGGGGCACCCTCCTGCTCCTGATATTTACCATTGGTGTTGCCGTACTTTTTGCGGCAGAGCGGGCAGGCGATATCGTGGGTGATGGCCGCCACCTCCAGAATAAACTGCGTGTCTGCGTCCAGCCCCTCCAGCTCACCAATGGTTTTGGCATAGGTCCACACACAGCTCAGGTGCGTGATGTCATGGATATTCCCTTCGGAAAAGGCGATCATCTTTTCCATGATCTGTGCAATGGTCATCATTTGTTTCACTCCCGTTTTTAATACTTAAATGTTCACCTTGATAAACGCGAATTTTACAGGGTATGAATGATATGAGAAGCAAGTTCTGCATTTTCTTTGTCTACAAAAATCTCTGTAATATACTGAGGCTTTATTCCAAAAGTCCCGATTTGTGCTCGCATCCGTGTTGCGTCAAAAACACTTCGCTGATTCACATCTTTGGTTTTGCAATAGCATTTGATTCCAGCCGCTGTCAAAGCATCTGTAATACGGTGGCAATAGGTTGAATCCGAAACCGTTGCTACCTGTGACTTGAAGAATCGTTCCAGCATGGTGAACCTCCTATGCAAAAAAGTTGGACGATGAGTACTTGATGAACCAACGTAGCAAATTCCGATTTATCAAATAAGAATTTCCGTCAATTTTTCTCTTGATGCGGCTCGCTTCTAAGAGTAGGAACGAACTGTTCTGTTGCCGGAGACGGACCATTCGGGTCGGTCTCCGGCAGTATTTTTGTTATCGCCTATTAAAAAACAGCCGAAACAACTTTCTGCTGCGCTACATCGATGATACCGTATGTATTCAGTCTGAGTTTTGGAATGACCGGAAGGCTGACGAAGGCGAGGGTCATAAAGATGCCGATATCTTCCGCTACACCATGTGCCTTGAGGGCCTCGTTCAGCGCCTGCATTTTCGCTGCAACGCTCTCTGCGCTTTCGGTGCTCATCAATCCGGCCACCGGAAGCGCAAGTTCTGCCACGACCTGTCCATCTGCCACAAACGCAAGTCCGCCTTTGTTTTTCCGCACAGTGTTGCCGGCCAGCATCATATCGGTATCGTTGTCCCCTGCCACAATCAGGTTATGGGAATCATGTGCGATGCTCGATGCAACGGCTCCGCATTTCAGGCTGAAGTTTCCTAAAAAGCCAATGCCCACATGGCCGGAGTGATGATGCCGCTCAAAAACGGCCAATTTTACGATGTTGTGTTCCGGGTCCACACCGGGAGCTTTGCCCGGATGCCGTTGGAACGGGATGATTTTTTCCTCCGTAAGCAGCTCGCCCCGGTTCAGGCAGATGACACGCTCCTGCTCCCCGCTTTCCCGAAGTTCCAGGTCCTGCAGTGTGATCTCATCCAGATCAAAGGAATCCATAACGTGGGAAAATCTCACACGGTCGATGTCAAGCGGTGCGGGTTTCAGCGTTTTTCCGTGCTCGGCCACCAGCGTGCCATTCTTGTAAACCTGTTCGACCGTAAAGGATTCCAGATCAGAAACCACAACCAGATCTGCCCGGTACCCCGGTGCTACGGCACCGCGCTGCTTGAACCCAAAATACTGTGCCGGGACCAGCGTTGCCATTTTGACGGCCACTGCTGGGTCTGCGCCCAACCGGATCGCTTTACGGATGTTGGAATCGATGTGGCCGCTGTCCAGCAGGTCACCGGGGTGCTTATCATCCGTCACCAGCATACAGCGGCTGCAATAAGGCTCCCGGAACAGCGGCATCAGGGCCTCCATATTTTTGGCAGCCGTTCCTTCCCGGATCATGATATATTGTCCGAGCCGGAGTTTTTCCATAGCTTCCTCGATGTTGGAGCACTCGTGATCGGACTGAACGCCTGCCGCAATATAAGCATTCAGGTCCTTATCGTTCAAGAGCGGTGCGTGTCCATCCACGATCTTTCCCGCTTCGGTGCAGTCGCGGATCTTCTGCAGGATCTTCGGGTCACAGCGCACCGTCCCGTAGGCATTCATCAGCTCCGCAAGCCCCAGCACACGGGGATCGCCGTAGTAAGGCCGGAGCTGTTCTGCGTTCAGCACCGCACCGGATTCATCCAGATCCGTGGCCGGAACACAGGAGGGCAGCATGAAATAAACCGAAAGGGTCAGATTTTTTGTCGTTTCCAGCATAAAATCCAAGCCTTCCAGCCCCGCAACGTTCGAGATCTCGTGTGGGTCTGTGACCACCGCAGTGGTACCGTGGGGCAGCACTGCCTGCTCGAAAGCCGGACCACAGAGCATGGAGCTTTCGATGTGGATATGCCCATCGATCAGGCCCGGGCAGACATATTTGCCGTGCAGATCAACTTCTTTCCGGCCATGATACGTACCCACGCCCACGATCGAATTTCCGCTGATGGCAATATCAGCGGTGTCGATCTCATCGGTAAACACATTGACGATTCTGGCATTTTTCAAAACCAGATCGGCCAGAGCATCTCCTCTGCCTGCCGAGATCCGGCGTTTCAGTTCATCGGACTGCATAGAAACATCTCCTCTCTCTGAAGTTCGATTTTCTCACCTGTGGATTGGTTCTGCCCTTATTCTACCACGCCTTGCCGCTGCGGAAAAGATGCCAGGAACAAAAATGGCCCCGGAGGGCTTGTTACAGCTCTCCGGGGCCACCTTATGTGCGTGTGTGACTTGGCGCAGACCGTCAGCACTCCACTGCCACCTTGATCACGCCGTCCCGTTTCTTTTCAAACAGCTCGTAGCCCTCTGCGATCCGGCGCAGGGGGTAGGTGTGGGTGATGAGCGGTTCGGTATCGATCTTGCCTTCTGCGATGAGACGCAGCGTTTCTTCACAATCGCAGCCGTCCACGCCGCCGGTCTTGAAGGTGAGGTTTTTGCCGTACATTTCCGGCAGCGGCAGGGTCTGTGCCTTATCGTACAGTGCCACCACCGTCACAATGGCGTTGGGCCGTGCACACTCCCATGCCAGTCGGAAGGTGGAGTCTGCCCCTGCCACCTCCAGCACCACATCGGCCCCGCCGTGGTCGCTGTGGGCACACACAAAGGCGGCGCAGTCCTCCGGCTGCACGGTGAGCACCTGCGGGTAGTGCCGACGGATGAACTGCAGGCGGTTCTCATCCGTTTCACAGACGATGATGCGCTTGGGGCTGTGCAGCATGACGCACAGCAGCGTGCAGATGCCAGTCGGCCCTGCACCGAGGATCAGCACGGTATCCTCGGGGGTGATCTCCGAGATGCGTGCCGCCCAAAAGCCGGTGGCCAGCACATCGCCCACCAGCAGCGCCTGCCGATCGGTGACGCCGTCCGGGATCTTGTTCAGTCCCTGATCCGCAAAGGGCACCCGGACATACTCCGCCTGCCCGCCGTCGATGCGGCAGCCCAGTGCCCAGCCGCCGTTTTGATCGGTGCAGTTGTTCACGAAGCCCTTTTTGCAGAAGAAGCACTCTCCGCAGAAGGTCTCCACGTTCACCGTCACCCGGTCGCCGGGTTTCACATTGGTCACCGCACTGCCCACTTCTTCTACGATGCCCACCATCTCGTGCCCTACGGTGATGCCGGGCACCGCCCGGGGCACGCTGCCGTGCTTAATGTGCAGGTCGCTGGAGCAGATGCTGGCAAGGGTCACCTTTACAATGGCATCCCGCTCGTGCTGCAGCACCGGCTTTGGTTTTTCCATCAGGGCAAACGTCCCCTCTGAAACATAGGTATAGGTCAGCATGCTTATTCCCTCCATGCGCTTTGATCTTTCCGGACTTGAGTATACCACGCAGCTCTCCGCCGATCACATCTTGGGCTGATACTGCATGCTGGACACATTGTAAACGGTAACAAAAGCCTTGGGGTCTTCCCGGTTGATAAAGTTCATCAGCTTCTGATATTCGCTCTTGTCCACGATGGTAATGATCTCGTTGTGCTTTTCCAGATTGTATGCACCGATGGCCTCGTACATGGTCGCACCGCTGTGCAGGTCATGGAGGATGAACTGACGCAGCGCCTCCTCTTTTTCGGTGATGATGCAGACGCGGCGTTTGATGCTGTTATCAAAGATGAAATGGTCCAGCACGATGCCGTTGAAGTAAGTACCGAGGATACTCAGCACCACGGTCTTTTTATCGTAGACCAGGGCCGCGGAAAGCGCCACACACATTCCCGACAGAGACATGGCTTTTCCCAATTCCATGTGCAGGTACTTGTTCATGATCTTTGCCACGATATCCAGCCCGCCGGAGGATGCATTGCGGTTGAACAAAATACTCAGCCCGATGCTGACCACCAGAATATAGCACAGCACGTCCAGCTCCTGACTGCCGGTCATCGAGCCGAACTCCGGGAACAGCTTTTCAAACAGCCCCAGAAACACCGGCAGCAGCACACTGGTGTATACGGTCTTTGCGCCAAATTCTCTGCCGCAGGTAAAGAACCCGATGATGAGAAGCACGACGTTCAGGATCATCGTAATGACCGACAAGGGCAGCGGCACAAAATTGGACAGCACGATGCCAAGGCCGGAAATACTGCTGACGGATGTATGGCTGGGAACCAGAAAAAAATAGACCGCCGCTGCAATAATGGCGACCGCCACGGTCAGGATGGCCATCTCCTTGGCAATTGCAGGGTAGTTCAGCTTCTTGTTTGTCATTGTTGCTCCTCCAAGCTTTTGTTTTCAGCATTCAGTATACCATGCTTTGCGCTTGCAGGAAAGCACCGGGCGCAAAATAACAAGGCCGCCGCACAAAACGCTGTGCAGCGGCCTTGCCACCTTATCAAAATTCGTCTTCCGGGTCGCCGCGCTCCGGCATGGTGCGCATCTCCCGCACCAGCATGGCACGCAGATGATACTTGCGCTGCTCCTGCTCGGTCTCCGAACTGGTGCGCAGCTCCACCGTACCGTCAGGGCGGCTTTCGCCCGTGTACAGCGGAATGCGCACCACAGCCTGTGTGCCTTTTTCGGGCGCAGGCTCCAG
>OIWQ01004156.1_pt1 | contig 12001 bp, 8 predicted proteins | sample 1587571 | NCBI WGS metagenome assembly OIWQ01 (sample SAMEA3888910, study PRJEB22519) | human gut metagenome | biome: human gut; feature: human-associated habitat; material: faeces | place: Denmark | collected 2010 | reverse complement strand
TTTACGAAAAAGTTTAATTTGAATTTTGCCTACTTACACAGGCGTGAATCACGTAGATACACAAATACTATCCCTCAACCCCAAAGGGTCATGGTGCACATGGATGTGACTGTATGCGGATAGTACTTCATCATAGTCCTTGTTTCTACTCTTGTTTTTGATAAGTGTCGCAAAAGTAATAATAAAAACATTCAATCTATCACTTTTTCCCGTTTTTTTCTGATAAAAAGAATCCTACGTTTCTTTTCTCCTCAATCAACAGACAGTATTTTTATGACATTTTGCTACTTATTTATCAATTATATTGTTATATTTGCGAAAACAATCGCAGAAAATTAGCTTATGTACCCTCTAAATACTTCCGTATTGTTAATGTACACAGGTGGAACAATTGGTATGATTGAAAACACCACAACCGGTGCTTTGGAGAGTTTCAACTTCGAACAACTTCAGAAACACGTTCCCGAATTGCAGAAATTCAACTTTCCAATTGATACTTACCAGTTTGACCCTCCCATGGATTCTTCGGACATGGAACCGGATATGTGGCGGAAGCTGGTCTGTATCATTCACGAAAATTACAACCGCTATCAGGGATTCGTCATTCTGCATGGCACGGACACAATGGCGTACACTGCGTCAGCACTCAGCTTCATGTTGGAAGGACTGGACAAACCTGTTATTCTGACAGGTTCGCAACTGCCGATAGGGGTACTCCGCACGGACGGAAAGGAAAATCTGATGACGAGTATTGAAATTGCCATTGCACAGAATAAGGAAGGAAAAGCGCTTGTCCCGGAGGTCTGTATCTTCTTCGAGAACCATTTGATGCGGGGAAATCGCACTACCAAAATAAATGCCGAAAACTTCAACGCTTTCCGGTCATTCAATTATCCGGTACTGGCCGAAGCGGGGATTCATATTAAATATAATAATGTACAGATTCATGTGAACGGAGAAGAACGGGAATTGAAACCGCACTATTTACTGGATACCAATGTGGTCGTTCTGAAACTTTTCCCCGGCATTCAGGAGAATGTAGTGGCTACCATTCTGAAAATAGAAGGATTGAAAGCGGTAGTACTCGAAACGTACGGTTCCGGCAACGCTCCCCGGAAGGAATGGTTCATCCGCTTGCTCTGCCAGGCCAGTGCACGGGGAATCATCATTGTCAACGTGACACAATGTAGTGCAGGTACCGTAGAAATGGAACGTTACGAAACCGGATATCAGTTGTTGCAGGCAGGGGTCGTCTCCGGATATGACAGTACGACGGAGTCCGCCGTTACCAAATTAATGTTTCTGTTGGGACACGGCTATACACCGGATGAGGTGCGTGACCGGATGAACCGTTCAATGGCGGGAGAAATAACTCTATAAACTTACCGGCTCTATATAACGTTCCGTCCGGCATTGAGGAAGGTATCCGGTACCGATGAGGACTTCTTTCCTTACCGTCCAACAGTTAATAACATTTCAGCAATAACGATGAGTTTGGAAACGGATGATTGAACAATAAACTGATTTTGCCGGGATTTGTTTTGCGCGTTGAACAGATTATACATACTTTTGTATTCTCTAGAAAACTAATAAGAATACAATGGCTAAAGAAAAGACCGTATATGTGTGTAGTAACTGCGGACAGGATTCACCGAAATGGGTAGGCAAATGTCCGTCGTGCGGAGAATGGAATACGTATGTCGAGGAAATCGTACGGAAAGAGCCGGTTAACCGCCGGCCGGTATCGGGCATAGAAACGCAAAAGCCCAAGCCGGTTATTCTTAGTGAGATCATAGCGGACGATGAACCGCGAATCAATATGCATGATAATGAACTGAACCGCGTACTGGGTGGCGGACTTGTTCCGGGTTCTTTAGTACTGATCGGCGGCGAACCGGGAATCGGAAAATCAACTCTCGTCATGCAAACCGTACTCCGTATGCCGGAAAAGAAAATCCTTTATGTATCCGGCGAGGAAAGTGCACGGCAATTAAAATTACGTGCCGACCGTCTTTCTGAGGTTTCCAGCGACTGCTTCATTGTTTGTGAGACTTCCCTTGAACAGATTTATGTCCATATCAAAAATACGAATCCGGATTTGGTTATTATCGACTCCATACAGACTATCTCTACGGAAACCATCGAATCGTCTCCCGGAAGTATCGCTCAGGTCAGAGAGTGTTCGGCATCTATCCTACGTTTCGCAAAGGAGACTCATACGCCGGTCTTGCTTATCGGACATATAAATAAAGAAGGGAGCATTGCAGGCCCCAAGGTGTTGGAACATATCGTTGATACAGTTCTCCAATTTGAAGGTGACCAACATTATATGTACCGTATTTTACGCAGTATCAAGAATCGCTTCGGTAGTACGGCCGAACTGGGTATTTATGAGATGCGGCAGGACGGGCTACGCCAGGTGAGCAATCCTTCGGAACTACTGCTTAGCCAAGACCATGAAGGAATGAGCGGAGTAGCAATCGCTTCTGCTATCGAAGGAGTACGTCCCTTCCTGATTGAGACTCAGGCTCTGGTAAGCTCCGCTGTTTATGGTAATCCCCAACGTTCGGCAACCGGATTTGATATACGAAGAATGAATATGCTTCTGGCCGTCCTCGAAAAACGTGTCGGGTTCAAGCTTGCACAGAAAGATGTATTTCTGAATATCGCCGGAGGACTGAAAGTGAATGACCCGGCCATCGACCTCGCAGTTATCAGTGCCATTCTTTCTTCAAATATGGATGCAGCTATCGAACCGGAAGTCTGTATGGCAGGAGAAATCGGTTTGTCGGGAGAGATACGTCCGGTGAACCGGATTGAACAACGTATCGGAGAGGCCGAGAAGCTTGGCTTCAAGCGTTTCCTGTTGCCCAAATATAATTTGCAAGGCATTGATACGAAAAAGCTAAAGATAGAGTTAGTGCCCGTAAGAAAGGTAGAAGAGGCGTTCAGGGCGTTATTCGGATAAGACACTGATTTATGTTATCTGCCTTATCTTTTTATAATCTAAAGTAACAATAACCAAATGATACAAGAATACCAACTCCGCGTACTTCCCGAAATCGCAGCGAACGAACAACGGCTGAAAGAATATCTCTCTGAAGAGAAAGGACTAAATTTACGCAATATCAATGCTACCCGCATCTTAAAGCGAAGCATTGACGCTCGTCAGCGAACGATTTTCGTCAATCTGAAAATACGGGCCTACATCAACGAAATGCCTGAAGAAGATGAATACGAGCATACGGTATATAATAATGTGGAAGGAAAACCACAAGTAATTGTGGTTGGTGCAGGTCCCGGCGGATTGTTCGCCGCTCTGCGCCTTATCGAACTCGGATTACGCCCGGTGATTGTAGAACGCGGAAAAGATGTGCGTGAACGGAAAAAGGACCTGGCGCAAATCAGTAGAGAACATACGGTAAATCCGGAATCCAATTATAGTTTCGGAGAAGGGGGTGCAGGAGCTTATTCGGACGGGAAACTTTATACCCGCAGTAAGAAAAGAGGAAATGTAGACAAGATATTCAATGTATTCTGCCAGCATGGAGCTTCTACGGCTATACTGGCTGATGCACATCCGCATATCGGAACGGACAAGTTGCCGCGTGTCATTGAAAATATGCGGAATACGATTCTCGAATGTGGCGGAGAAGTACATTTCCGGACAAGAATGGATGCGTTGATTATTGAGAATAACAAGATCAAAGGCATTGAGACAAATACAGGAAAGACTTTTCTAGGTCCTGTGATACTTGCAACCGGGCATTCGGCAAGGGATGTTTATCGTTGGCTCGCAGCTAATAATGTAACGATTGAGGCAAAAGGTATCGCTGTAGGTGTCCGTTTGGAACACCCGGCAACACTGATCGACCAGATACAATATCATAATAAAAACGGAAGGGGAAAATATCTCCCTGCTGCAGAATATAGTTTCGTCACCCAAGTTGAAGGCAGAGGCGTGTATAGTTTCTGTATGTGTCCCGGCGGCTTTATCGTCCCTGCAGCCAGCGGACCGGAGCAAGTGGTAGTGAACGGTATGTCACCTTCGAATCGTGGCTCGCGCTGGAGTAATTCGGGAATGGTGGTAGAGATACAGCCGGAAGATTTCATAAATGAAGAGTTGAGAATGGAAAGTGGAGAGTTAGCTGCGCAACAAAATGAACAACTACTCGCTCTTAACCCTTCTCTCAGTAACTCTCAACTTTCGATGTTCAATACCCAACTTCTCCCCCTGCACTTTCAGGAAGAATTGGAACGTCAATGTTGGTTGCAAGGCAGCAGACGTCAGACAGCTCCAGCACAGCGTATGCTGGATTTCACCCGCAAGAAGCTAAGTTATGACTTACCGGAATCCTCATATAGTCCGGGGTTGATTTCTTCTCCGCTTCACTTCTGGATGCCGGAGTTTATCAGCAAGAGATTATCACTCGGCTTTCAACAATTCGGACGCAGCAGTCATGGCTTCTTGACCAACGAAGCCGTTATGATTGGGGTAGAAACACGTACCTCTTCCCCTGTCCGCATCATACGAGATAAAGAGACGCTTCAACACGTAACCGTCCGCGGACTATTCCCTTGCGGAGAGGGTGCGGGCTATGCCGGAGGAATCGTTTCTGCCGGAGTAGACGGAGAACGGTGTGCGGAAGCAGTAGCCAACTATCTGAATCAATCATCCGAACAATAGAAAAGAATGAACTACAAACCTGAAATAGCAATTATTGAGCCGAATACTCTCTGTAGCCTGGGACTCAAATCCATATTGGAAGAGATCATCCCTATGGCAACGATCCGTACCTTCCATAACTTCAATGAGTTAATGGATGATACGCCGGATATGTACGCCCATTATTTTATCTCCGCACAAATCTATGTGGAGCATAACGCTTTCTTCCTTCCTCGGAAGCGAAAAACGATTGTCCTTGCCAGTGACAGCCCGCAATTCCAACTTTCCGGTGTTCCGGTACTCAATATTTATGAGTCGGAAGAAAAACTGGTAAAGAATATCCTGAAACTTCATCAACATGCTCATCACAACGGATATCCCGTGAAGGATATGCCTCCGATGATTCCTGCAGAACATCCTCAGGTACTTTTATCTGCTCGCGAAATCGAAGTACTCGTGCTGATTACCAAAGGGTTAATCAACAAAGAAATAGCAGATAAACTGAATATCAGCCTGACTACCGTTATCACTCACAGGAAAAACATAACAGAGAAATTAGGTATTAAATCGGTATCCGGTCTGACTATTTATGCCGTAATGAACGGATATATAGAAGCAGACCGGATATAAGTGTTTTTACTATTGACTATCAATTAGCCCATACTACTGAGTTATATGGCATATCAGAAAGATCGGTGTAATCTGTCCACTCTTTGCTGTTCCAATCAAAATCAGAAGTGGTGCGCCCTTCTTCTTTATCGGAAAAGAGCACGGTGATTGTACCGATACGGTCAAGTCTGTTAGTTATTGAAACAACTTTCTTATCGGACAATTGAGCAAACGGTTCTTGTAACTGTAACTTGCTGCTCTCCTTATCTGGTTCAAGAAGACGGAAACTGCTGCCACGATTGTCACCTGATGAGTAATAAATCATGTAACCGACCTTCTTTTGGTATAATAAGGAAGGACTACCGCTATCGGGAAGTGCCATTCCGAAATAAAACGGAATAATGGCATCTGCTTCAATCCCTTCAAGTACATAAAAGCCATTTCTATAATTATACAACATGGGAACCCATTTCCCGTTTCCTTTCCTTGCCGACAATAAAATAATCTCATTACCTTGCATAAACACACCCGGATAATCCCCGAATTGTTCAGGAGTAAATCCTTCCGGAAGTTCAAATTGAGGTTCCGGCATAGGAAAATTACTCCGCGTCTTAGTTGCATAATTACTTTGTTCCAAACCTGCGGAAACATTATATAATGAATATCCTTTACCTCTCTGTTGAATGGCCGCAATATCATTTCCGCTGCCAATAACCAATGCCAGTGTATTATAATCGTAGAAACTTAAAGCTTTCCACTCGCCTGTACAGAAATCAAGGAAGAAGGGTTGCTGCACACCATTTTCTTCTGCCAGCCCGCACAGCCCATAAGTCTTTTGAAGATTGACAACCGAACGGAAGTCCGGATGTGCACTCATATCCCACGTTTTTTTACCAGTGACGGTTTCTTCAGCATACGCCCGCTCTATTGTCTTGTCGGTCTCATTTATTCCATACAGTCTGAAATCTTTAGGCGTTTGTCCATCTGCAAGTAGTACTTTTCCCAACGACATTCTCTCACTTGCCCTGTTCAGGAATATCTCAACACGTGATTCCGGCTTGCGATAAGGCATTCGGATACTCATTCCATTCGAATGCCTCTCTACAATCTCCGCACCGACAGGTCCAAGATACCCTTCCGGGAACAAAGGTTCTCCAATATCCCAGCGAAAGTCAAAGTCCACCTGGTCGCCTTCCTGAAAACCATCACCATAAATATGAACGATATCTCCCGGCTTAACCGTTTGGTTAGCTTCCGTCACCCCTGCATTAGTCACCAATATCTTTTCTGACGGGCCGTCCTTTTCATCGCTGCAAGAGGTCAACGAAAAGCAGAGAAGTGTTATAGCCCAAGCGAATAGTTTATTCTTTGTCATAATCCGTTTCTATTTAGTTCTGTTGTCGGGCAAAGATATGATATTATCAGGCAAATAAAGAATATTTCCGACAAAATCTTCCGGATATTCATAGCATATTTTGTTTTTCTATACTGCATAATCCTAATAAATGAGGATTGCCTGTCAACGATATTTGCCGTTACTTTGCACCGGACAAATTAACTACAGATGAAGACAAAGAATATTATGATTGCCCTCACGCTCCTAACGACAGGGACAGCATGGGCGGAAGATTTCCCGAAAGACTCACTGAAAGTGGTAGATATCGAAGAAGTGGTAGTAATCGCTACTCCGAAAGAGAACCGTAAACTACGTGAGTTGCCGGTAGCTACCACATTATTATCTCAAAAAGATATGCAAGCAAATCAGGTACACTCCGTGAAAAACCTGACAGGCATCGTTCCTAACCTGTTCATCCCGGACTATGGTTCCAAACTTACTACTTCTATTTATATCCGCGGAATCGGTTCACGTATCAACACCCCCTCCGTAGGGCTTTATGTAGACAATATCCCTTATATAGATAAGTCCGCTTTCGACTTCAACTACGCTGATATCGAACGTATCGACATTCTTCGTGGTCCGCAAGGTACTCTTTACGGCCGTAATACAATGGGCGGACTAATCAAGATACATACCAAATCTCCTTTCACTTATCAAGGGACTGATATCCGAATGGGAGCCGCCACCTACAACGACTATAATGTTTCACTGACACATTATCATCGTATCTCCGACCGTTTTGCTTTCTCCACCGGAGGTTTCTATGAACATACAGGAGGTTTCTTTGAGAATGCAGCACGCAACAATGAGAAAATAGATAAAAGCAACGCCGGAGGCGGACGCTTCCGCGGTATTTATCTGCCGACACCGAATCTGAAAGTCGATATGACATTGAGCTACGAATATAGTGACCAGGGGGGATATCCTTATAAATATACAGGTGTTACAGAAGGAGAAGAAACTCGCCCCGAATATATCGGAAAAATCGCCAACAACGAACGCAGTAGCTATCGTCGCGGATTATTAAACTCCGGAGTTAATATAGAATATCAAGCCAGGACATTTATTTTAAATGCGGTCACAGGCTACCAAAACCTGAATGACCGTATGTTTCTCGATCAGGACTTTACAGAAAAAGACATTTATACTCTGGAACAGAAACAAAGAGCAAATACAATTTCTGAAGAGATCGTATTCAAATCAAAGCCGGAGAAGCGTTGGCAATGGGCAACCGGAGTTTCCGGATTCTATCAGTGGTTACATACAAGCGGTCCGGTAGATTTCAGGCAAGAAGGCGTAAAAACTGTAATTGAAAGTAATGTAAACAAAATATTTGAAGGGCTTGCTGGTCCCAAGATGCGCATGACAGCCAATAATTCCATATTGGGAGTTGGCGGTAGTTTTGACACTCCGATATTAAATGGAGCTGTTTTTCATCAGTCAACATTCAATAATCTGTTTATCAAAGGACTATCTGCCACAATCGGTCTACGTTTAGACTACGAGAAAATTAAGATGGAGTATAATTCTATCAGCAACCCTCTAAACTTTGACTTCTCTTTAGCAATGGGACCTATGAATATTACCAGTAAAGGTTTGGAAGCTATAAGCTCATTCATTGGCAAGGAATCCACCGACTACGTACAATTACTTCCTAAATTCGCTCTCCAGTATGAATGGGAAAAAGGAAACAGTATTTATGCAACTGTATCCAAGGGATATCGTTCGGGAGGCTACAATATTCAGATGTTTTCTGATTTAGCACAAGGAGCTTTAAAAAATTCAATGTTGGATGCATTAGCTGCCGACCCGAACTTTTCTTTAATGGCGGAGAGAATATTAGGAATGAAAGATGAACTGCCGGAGGTGAAAGCAACGACTCAATACAAGCCCGAATATTCCTGGAACTATGAAATAGGTTCTCACCTGACTTTGTGGGAAGGTAAACTTTGGGCTGACCTTGCCGCCTTCTACATGGATACACGCGATCAACAAATTTCTCAAATGGCAGAAAGTGGTTTGGGACGTGTCACAATCAATGCAGGAAAAAGCAGAAGTTATGGTGTCGAAGCTGCCCTACGTACCAGCCTGACAAATGAGTTGAGTCTAAATGCAAGCTACGGATATACGTATGCCACCTTTACAGATTATGTAACAAAGCAAAAAGACAGTGAGGGTAATCTTACGGATAAGTCATATAACGGCAAGTATGTACCCTTCGTCCCCAAGCATACATTAAATATCGGCGGAGAATACGCTATTACTTGTAATCCCCGTTCTATCTTTGACCGCGTAGTGTTCCAAGCAAACTATAACGCTGCCGGACGAATCTATTGGACTGAGCAAAATAACGTCAGCCAATCCTTCTACGGTACTCTCAACTGGCGCACAAACTTAGAAATAGGTGATGCAATGATTAGTTTTTGGGCACGTAACTTCTTGAATAAAGATTATGCAGCCTTCTACTTTGAAACGATGAACAAAGGGTTCATGCAACAAGGACGTCCGATGCAATTTGGGATAGATCTTCGCTGCCGATTCTAAGGAACTATAAGGAGGGCGGAGATCCCCGCTCTTACAATAATTTACTTCAAATAAAAAAAGGAAGAACTGATTAAGTTCCTCCTTTTTTATTTATCCAATATCAATGAAACGTTATTTCTTCGCTAGCTCATTAATTACGTCCATAATCTTCTGACCGATTTCTTCTGCAGCTTCCATTGTAGAAGCTTCGCTATATACGCGAATAATCGGTTCCGTATTACTTTTACGCAAATGTACCCATTTGTCTGCAAAGTCAATCTTCACACCGTCGATATCGTTGATTTCCTCATTCTTATAGATTTCCTTTACCTTAGCAAGGATAGCGTCTACATCAATTTCCGGAGTCAGATCGACACGGTTCTTAGCAATGAAGTAAGGAGGATAAGTAGCACGGAGTTCGCTGACTTTCTTTCCTTCATGAGCCAAATGGCTAAGGAACAATGCGATACCAACCAATGCATCACGACCGTAGTGGCTGGCCGGATAGATTACTCCACCGTTTCCTTCACCACCGATAACAGCATTGGTTGCCTTCATCTTTGTTACTACGTTTACTTCGCCTACGGCAGAAGCATTATATTCCATACCATACTTACGAGTCACATCACGCAAAGCACGGGTAGAACTCAAGTTAGAAACAGTGTTACCCGGAGTATGTTTCAGTACATAATCGGCAACAGTAACCAATGTATATTCTTCACCATACATTACACCGTCCTCGCAAATCATAGCCAAACGGTCAACGTCCGGGTCTACTACAAAAGCTACATCAGCTTTTCCACCTTTCATCAGGTTCATGATGTCACCCAAGTTCTTTTCAAGTGGTTCCGGGTTGTGCTGGAAGTTTCCGGTAGGCTCGCAGTAGAGTTTTTCTACATGTTTCACGCCCAGACGCTCAAGCAATTCGGGAAGAATAATACCGCCTACCGAATTCACACAGTCGATAGCTACACGGAAACCGGCTTTCTTAATGGCTTCTACATCCACTAAGTCAAGAGCCAGCACGCTATCAATATGCTTCTGATTATAGGTCAGGTCTTTACGATAAGAACCCAGATGATCTACATCTGCATAGTCAAATTCCTCAGCTTCAGCAATACGAAGAACTTCGTTACCTTCGGCTGCATTCAGAAATTCACCATGTTCATTCAGTAATTTCAGTGCGTTCCACTGTTTCGGATTGTGAGAGGCTGTCAGGATAATACCTCCACACGCGCCTTCCATTGTTACAGCCAATTCGGTAGTCGGAGTAGAAGCCAGATCGATGTCTACAACATCCCAGCCCATTCCCATTAGGGTACCGACTACTACGTTCTTTACCATTTCACCGGAGATGCGGGCGTCACGTCCCACAACAATCTTATTGCTTTTTACTTTGCAAGTCTTACGTATTAAAGTAGCATAAGCCGAAGTGAATTTTACGATGTCGAGCGGATTCAATCCTTCGCCCGCTCCTCCGCCGATTGTTCCGCGGATTCCAGAGATAGATTTGATTAGAGTCATAGGTTTTAACTAATAGATTTATTTAATGTTAGTGCTTTAACTTTTTGCTTTTTCAAACTTCCAGATATCATAATAATATGGAATCACATTCTGTTGCGAAATACTATGCCCCATTTTTGAAGGAATAATCAAACGTACATGAGCATTATCCCGCAAGTATGGCAATGCTAACAGCCATCCACCGGGAATAGCTGTTCCGTACGAATTTGCTGTCCACAAATAATCATAATCAAGAGGAGTGCTTAAAACAATTCCATAAGCTGATGAATTTTCGTTGACATAACGGAATGTAAGGGGAGATCTATAATAATCAGAAGCATTAATATATTCAGGAAGGACAACATTGAAACAAGTCAACTCATTACTCGCTATATTCTTTTCCAGATAGCGGGCACAAATCACATTATTATTAGCAAAAGTATCTTCCGGATCATCCGCATTTCCACGATCTACAATCTGCATATAGACGCCATTTGAGAAAGCAACATATTCATTTCTTGACAGATCGGTAATTGTATCCCGTTCGAACTCTTCTAAGGAGATCACATTAATTGCACTATCTTTGATGAACTTATTCACCGCATTCTTTTCATCCTCCAGCATTTCTGCATAAGTCTTAGAATTGTCGCATGCCTGGAACAGACTTCCGGCTGCTATCACAGAGAGAAATAAAAATATAAGTTTCTTCATTATCTGTTAATTAGCTATATTCCGCACAAATGTATCTCAAAATCATTAAAAGTTGAAAGAGGAATGTTGAAAGTTCGTATCTTTTAACCTTTCAATATTCACTTTTAACCTTCCGCACTCAGCTTTTTGCTGTGAGTAAAGGTTTATATTTCTCCAGTGCTTTCTCAAAGACAGCTTTGGCCTCCTCCATTGTTCCGAAAAACTCACCGCCCGAGGCATTGAGATGTCCGCCTCCGTGGAAAAATTCGGCAGCCAACTGATTGCATGGAAAGTTCCCTACCGAACGAAGGGAAATTTTAATCATCGGTTTCTCCGTATCCTCACGCAGGAAGCAGGAGAAACAAACGTTTTTAATAGTAAGAGGGATATTCACAAACCCTTCGCTATCACCTTTTATATAATTAAACTTACTCTGTTCGGCTTTTGTCAATGTGATTAAGGCTGCATTGTAGTCCGAATAAACAGTCATATTAGACAACACATACCCCATTAGACGCAAACGGCTTTCCGAGTACGTATTATATACTTTACGATAGATATCATCCTTATCAATCCCTTTGGAAAGAAGTTCGCTGATGATAAAATAGATT
>OIWQ01004155.1_pt1 | contig 12002 bp, 10 predicted proteins | sample 1587571 | NCBI WGS metagenome assembly OIWQ01 (sample SAMEA3888910, study PRJEB22519) | human gut metagenome | biome: human gut; feature: human-associated habitat; material: faeces | place: Denmark | collected 2010 | reverse complement strand
AAGAATGCCGGGGTGTCGGGACTTTGGCCGAAATGGATGGACGTAAAGTGTACCAGTTTGAAATACGAGGTAAAAAAGGAGAAAATGCACCTGTCTACTTCATGTATTATAGCCTGCAGACCAGCGGTATCTATAAGGCTTCCGAATCTTTCCCCTTCATTGATGAAGGAGTGAAAGGCACCGTAGAAGAGCCGTTCACGATATCTTTACAACCTGTTGTAAATTGACACTAAACTCCAATAAAAAAGGCGGTCTCCGTGAGAGATCGCCTTTTCCAAACGCAACGAATAAATTATTAATTACTTACACTCTTATTATTTCTTACAGTCGCAAGAAGAGTAAGCCACTAACATCCAAACCAATTTTTCCTGTTCCTTCAGGTAATCGCTCATCAATGCTACTGTCGCCTCGTCTCCGGATTCGGAAGCCAAAGAAAGTAATTTACGTTCTTCGGCAATAAACTGGCCGTAAGTGTCCAGAACATTTTCCAACGCTTCGTCTGCACAAGATACGCCCGACACCTCCTTTACTTTGGCAACTTTCAGATATTCACTAAATTTGTTAACCGGAACACCACCTAACATCAGGATACGCTCAGCCAGTTCATCTACCTTTTCAGCGGCATCGTTATACATATCTTCGAACTTGCTGTGGAGAACAAAGAAACCGTGTCCCTTAATGTTCCAATGGAAACCGCGAAGGTTTGTATAGAATACCTGATAATCGGCTAATAACTGTTGTAATGCTTCAACTACTTTACCTGCAGCAACTGCATCCAAATGGATATAATCTAATGTCTTCATAATACTTTACTTTTTAATTGTTATACTTTTCGTTTTTCTTGTACTGCAAAGATACATCAGATATAAGTACCTGTCAAACAGATAATTTTTATACACAAATAGATATACTCTATCACACTTCCGGCAGAACGGATTACCAGTCCGATACCGAAGACACAGCATTCGTCGGAATGATACTTTTACACAAATATTCCTGCCTGCTCTTGCTTTCAAAACATATATGCTTTGAACACGAAACATATATGTTTTGAAATCGAATCATATATGTTTCGCATTGCATTTCATGATTTTTTCCTACCTTCGTAAAAATTATCAATACAGAGTCCGTAACAACAAACAAAGAATATTATGAATATACAACAACTCGAATACATCCTGGCTGTAGACACATACCGCCATTTTGCCAAAGCTGCAGAACATTGCCGCGTAACTCAACCGACATTAAGCATGATGATCCAGAAACTGGAAGATGAACTGGGCGTGAAACTTTTCGACCGCAATATCCAGCCGGTCTGCCCTACCCCTGCCGGCCGTAAGGTGATCGATCAGGCACGTGTAGTCCTCTACCAGACTTCTCTGATTAAAGATATCGTAAACGAAGAAAAGCAATCTTTGAAAGGTACGTTCCGTCTCGCCGTGTTACCGACGATTGCTCCTTATCTGCTTCCCCGCTTTTTCCAGCAAGTATCGGAGAAGCATCCTGATCTGGATATCCGCATTCTGGAAATGCAAACGGCTCCTACAACGAAAGCCCTCCTAAACGGCGAAATAGATGCTGCCATCATCGCAAACCAACCGACGGAGGTGCAGCTACAGGGAGACATCCTATATTACGAACAGTTTTATGCTTACGTAGCCCGTAACGAAAGCGTGTTCAAGAAAGAGATGGTCCGCTCCGCCGATATCAGCGACGAACGTCTTTGGTTGCTGGATGAAGGACATTGTTTCCGCGATCAGCTGATGCGTTTTTGCCAAATGGAAAAGGTCAAACTCCGTCAGGCAGCCTACCGTCTGGGAAGTCTGGAGACTTTTATGCGTATGGTTGAAAGCGGCAACGGCGTCACTTTTATTCCGGAACTGGCTACCTATCAGTTAAGCGAACAGCAAAAAGAACTGGTACGCCCGTTTGCCATCCCCAAACCGGCACGTGAAATCGTCTGGGTAACCCGCAAAGATTTTATCCGGCATTCGGTCGCCGGTATTCTGATCGAAAGCATCCGAAAATCTGTTCCAAAAGAAATGCGTACGCTGCAAGCGGGGTTGCGAGTGGTCTGAAACGGAATTGTCTTTCATAGGACAGTAAAATTTGGAAAGCCGGCAATTTAAACACATGACCGATTCATGTCTATCTGGCTAAAAAACACCCCTGACGAAATAAATATTTCGGATGCGATGAAAAAAAATATCACTTTATGCTTGTAGTTTCCAAAAAAGCGTTACTTTTGCTGCGTATTTAAAAACAAAGAGACAAAATGAATCGATTTAGCTTTACATATTACTTTTATTACTTTTACTTTAGCAGAGTGAAGGCAGGAGTTTGTATGTAAAGCATTGATGAATGAATGTATATATCAATAACAAAATATGAAGTCCTGCCGGTTTCGGTGGGACTTTTTTGTTATTGAAAATTGAGAATTGAAAAATAATAGATAAAGAGAAGATGAAAAAGAAAGTAGCAATCCAGGGAATAGCCGGTTCGTATCACGATATAGCCGCCCGTAATTATTTCGAAGGTGAAGAAATTGAAATTATCGGTTGCAACACATTCAGAGATGTTATTTCGACCATCAAGAAAGATCCTTCCATTCTGGGAATGATGGCGATCGAAAATACGATTGCAGGCAGCTTGTTGCAGAACCATGAGTTGATCCGCGAAAGCGGTTTGCAAGTTATCGGCGAATACAAACTGCGCATATCCCACTCGCTGGTTGCACTTCCAGGGACCAATATCCACGATGTCAAAGAAGTCAACTCTCACCCGATCGCCCTAATGCAATGTACCGATTTCCTCGATACGCTACCTAACGCAAAAGTGGTCGAGAAGGAAGATACCGCCATGAGCGCCCGGTGGATTTCGGAAAACCAACTGAAGGGACACGCCGCCATCTGTGGGAAACTGGCCGCCCAAATCTACAACATGGAAGTCCTTGCCGAAGGGATCGAGACAAACAAACGAAACTTCACCCGCTTTTTGGCAATAGCCGACCGATGGACGGCAGACGAGATGCTCAAAGGTGAAGACAAAAACAAAGCGTCGGTCGTTTTCGCTCTCCCCCACACAGCCGGCAGCCTCTCCAAAGTTCTCTCCGTCCTTTCCTTCTACGACATGAATCTTTCTAAAATACAATCCTTGCCAATCATCGGCCGCGAATGGGAATATCTGTTCTATATCAATCTGACATTTACGGACTACCTGCGTTACAAACAGGCATTGGATGCTATCAGACCATTGACAAAAGACTTAAAAATATTAGGTGAATATGCAGAAGGAAAACAAAGTGTGTAACATTACACCCGCTAACCGCGTAGGTAGCGTACAAGAGTACTACTTTTCCAGGAAACTGAAAGAAGTAGCCGAAATGAACGCCGCTGGTAAAAATGTGATCAACCTCGGCGTTGGCAGTCCCGACCTTCCCCCTTCGGAACGGACAATCGAGACATTGTGTGAACATGCCCGTCAGCCGAACGAACATGGTTATCAGCCGTATGTAGGTATTCCTGAACTGCGTAAAGGATTCGCCGATTGGTATAAGAAATGGTATGACGTGGATCTTGACCCCAAAACGGAAATTCAACCGTTGATCGGTTCCAAAGAAGGAATCCTGCACATATCGCTGGCATTCCTGAATCCGGGTGAGGGCGTTTTGGTTCCCAATCCCGGCTATCCGACCTACAGTTCGGTAAGCAAATTAGTCGAAGCCAATCTGATCTCTTATGAACTGAAAGAGGAACTGGGTTGGCAGCCGGACTTCGATGAGTTGGAAAAGATGGATTTATCGAATGTCAAATTGATGTGGACCAACTACCCCAATATGCCGACAGGAGCCAACGCCAGTATGGAACTATACGAAAAGCTGGTCGCTTTCGGAAAGAAGCACGGGATTATCATCTGCAACGACAACCCATACAGCTTCATTCTGAACGAGTATCCATCGAGCATCCTGTCCGTACCGGGAGCCAAAGACATCTGTATAGAAATGAACTCCATGAGTAAGGCGCACAATATGCCTGGCTGGCGTATGGCGATGCTCGCTTCCAATGCCCAATTCGTACAGTGGGTCCTGAAAGTAAAAAGCAATATCGATTCCGGACAGTTCAAGCCGATGCAATATGCGGCCGTCGAAGCATTGAGCGCACCGAAGGAATGGTACGACAATATGAACCAGGTATACCGCAGTCGCCGTAATCTCGCCGGACAGATCATGCGCACGTTAGGATGCGAATATGACGAAAAGCAGGTAGGTATGTTCCTCTGGGGGAAAATCCCCGCCGGAGCAAAAGGTAGCGAAGCGATAGCCGACAGGGTCTTGTATGAAGCCAATGTATTCCTGACGCCGGGATTTATCTTCGGTAGCCAGGGCGAACGTTACATCCGCATCTCGCTCTGCTGTAAAAACGAAACATTGGAAGAGGCCCTGAAGAGAGTGAAAAAGATTTATGATTTATAATTTATGGTTTATACGTCACCATCAAATCATAATCTCATAAATCACAAATTATAAATCATAAATTATAAATCATCATACAGTCATGGAAATGGAATTAGAATCAATCATGTTACCCGGTATAGATCCGCAGCGCCCTATTGTAATCGCCGGTCCGTGTAGCGCTGAGACAGAAGAGCAAGTAATGGAAACGGCCAGAGGAATCGCAGACAAAGGCATCAAGTTGTTCCGCGCAGGAATCTGGAAACCTCGTACTAAACCGGGTGGATTCGAAGGAATCGGAGCGGAAGGCTTGCAATGGTTGAAACGAGTAAAAAAGGAAACAGGCATGTACGTTGCCACCGAAGTGGCAACGAAAGATCATGTGTTCGAAGCATTAAAAGCAGGGATCGACGTGCTGTGGATCGGTGCCCGTACAACGGTTAACCCGTTCGCCGTACAGGAAATTGCAGATGCATTGAAAGGCGTGGATGTTCCGGTTCTGATCAAGAACCCGGTTAATCCGGATTTGGAGTTGTGGATCGGCGCTTTCCAACGTCTTTATGGAGCCGGTATCCGTCGCTTGGGTGCCATCCACCGCGGTTTCAGCTCTTACGATAAGAAGATGTACCGCAACCTCCCACTCTGGCATATTCCTATCGAGCTTCGCCGCCGTATGCCAAACCTACCGATCTTCTGCGATCCAAGCCATATCGGAGGCAAACGTGAACTGGTCGCTCCTCTTTGCCAGCAGGCGATGGACTTGAGTTTCGACGGTTTGATCATCGAATCACATTGTAACCCAGATTGCGCCTGGAGCGACGCTTCACAGCAGATCACTCCGGATGTATTAGATTACGTTCTGAATTTATTGGTTATCCGCGACTCCAACCAGACAACGGAAAACTTGACTGAACTCCGCCGCCAGATCGACGGTATTGACGAACAATTATTGGAACTTCTGGCTAAACGTATGCGTATCTCCCGCGAGATCGGCGTGTACAAAAAAGAGCACAATATGCCAATCCTGCAATCACCGCGCTACAGCGAGATTCTGGAAAAGCGTTCCAATATGGGTGAACAGATGGATTTGAGTACGGACTTTGTAAAAGAAATCTTGAAAGAAATCCATGAAGAATCCGTCCGCCAGCAGATGATCATCATGAATGAACAATAATAGTTTGCTAATGTGCCAATTAAAGAGAATGCTCCATTGGCACATTAGTACATTAAACAATTGCTGATAATGAAAATACTGATATTGGGTGCAGGGAAGATGGGATCTTTCTTCACCGATTTACTTAGTTTTGAACATGAAGTGGCCGTACTTGAGAGTGATCCGAAACGAATGCGTTTCATCTATAATGCTCTCCGCCTGCAAAAGCCGGAAGAAGTTGCCGAATTCAAACCCGAATTAGTCATTAACTGCGTGACGCTAAGCTATACGATCGAAGCATTCAAGAGTGTCATGCCCTACCTGCAACCATACTGTATCATCTCGGATATCGCATCGGTCAAGACGCACCTGAAAGAATTTTACGAGACATGTAACTTTCCGTATGTTTCTACCCATCCGATGTTCGGCCCGACATTTGCCAACTTGGGACAACTGGAAAAAGAAAATACGATCATCATCTCCGAAGGGGATCATTTGGGAAAGATTTTCTTCAAAGACATCTATTCGAGTCTACGTTTGCATATCTGTGAATATACATTCGAGGAACACGACAAGGTTGTGGCTTACTCGCTGGGAATCCCGTTCGCTTCCACGATGGTGTTCGCTGCCACGATGAAGCATCAGGATGCGCCGGGTACGACGTTCAAACGTCATATGAAAATCGCCCGCGGTCTGCTTTCCGAAGACGACTACCTGTTGACAGAAATCCTTTTCAACCCGCGCACTCCTCATCAGATCGCACGTATACAGGAAGAACTGGATATCTTACAAAGAATCATCAAGGACAAAGATTCGGAAGGAATGAAAGAATACCTGACAAAAATCAGGAAGAATATCGAATAATACAGTACATTTTGACACACCACTTTCCAAGATACAATCTGGTAACAACAAATCGTTCCACAGCTGTGAGTCGTCCAGCTCACACTTGTGGAACAGCTTATTTAATGACTTCATACCATAAAACAAACGATCATGAACAACATCATCTACTTTATGGCAAGACTATCATTGCTATATTCCCTGTTATGGAGCATTTCCATTCACGCTTATGCACACAGCCGAGATACCGACCCAAACTCCACATATCCGACACCGGACCGTCTTTTCCACATTGCACGTAGCTTGAACCGCAACCTCGTCTGTTATGATGCCAACCAAACCAATGGCAAACTGGACACCAAAGAACCCATAAAAGTTTACTGGCTGAACCGAGAAATGGAACCGGGAAAAACTAACGGACTAAGTTTCATACAAAAAAAGATGGCCTACGGTTACAAAGTGATTTCAGTAGCAGAACATACTTGCACGATTACCCTAACGGCTTATCCGGAAAAGAAACTGACGATCTGTAGGGAGGGAGATCACTTCGTCTGCCATGTCAAGATAGACAATCGGCAGGCTATCCTACAATCTTTGTATGTCAAGGCCAGCCCCAACAATCCGCTAAATGTGGAATACGTGGAACTGCAAGGCATAACAACCGATACTGGCGTCCCTGTCACGGAAAAGGTCAGCAAATAAAAAAGAAATACGGTTGCTATCAACGACACAGGTCTTTGAACTTTTTTGCAACTATTTTGCAACTAAAAAATGTAAAAACCGCTTGAAAAGCGTATTTTTGTCCTTGTATTTCAAAAAAGAGTGTTTTACGGATGAAGGTATGTATAGCTGAAAAGCCCAGTGTAGCACGCGAAATTGCAGAAGTTCTCGGGGCAACCAAAAAGATGAACGGGTATATTGAAGGAAACGGGTATCAGGTAACCTGGACTTTCGGACATCTGTGCACTCTCAAAGAGCCCAATGATTATTCAGAGAACTGGAAACGCTGGAGTCTAGCTTCCCTCCCAATGATCCCGCCTCGATTCGGGATCAAGCTGATCAGCAACCCGACATACGAACAGCAATTCAAAACAATCGAAGAACTGATGCAGAATGCCGAAATGGTTATCAACTGCGGAGACGCCGGCCAGGAAGGAGAACTGATCCAGCGTTGGGTGCTGCAAAAGGCTGGCTGTAAATGCCCGGTCTACCGCCTATGGATATCTTCGTTGACAGAAGAAGCGATCCGCGAAGGTTTTCAACATTTGAAAGAACAGTCTGACTTCACCAAGTTATACGAGGCCGGTCTTTCCCGTGCCATCGGTGACTGGCTGTTAGGGATGAACGCAACGCGCCTTTATACGCTTCGCTACGGACAAAATCGGCAAGTGCTTTCCATCGGACGAGTACAGACACCTACCCTTGCACTCATCGTAAACCGACAAGCCGAAATAGACAACTTTAAGCCGGAGCCTTTTTGGGAACTGAAAACAGTTTACCGAAACACAACTTTCTCGGTTACCAAAGGCAAATTCACGAAGAAAGAAGAAGGAGAAGCTTTCCTGGAAATAGTTCGGCAAAAAGAATTCACCGTCACCGACATATCAGAAAAGAAAGGCAAGGAATATGCTCCTCGCCTTTTCGACCTGACTTCGTTGCAGGTGGAATGTAATAAAAAATTTGCTTTCACGGCTGACGATACATTGAAGCTGATCCAGTCGCTATACGAAAAGAAAGTGACAACCTACCCGCGTGTCGACACCACTTTTCTAAGTGACGATATCTATCCTAAAGTTCCCAACACACTTAACGGCCTGGTTGACTATATCGACCTGACAGCCTCGCTGCTGAAGGCGAAAATACGGAAAGACAAACGTGTATTCGATAATTCGAAGGTGACGGATCACCATGCCATCATCCCGACCGGTGTACCAGCACGCAACCTAACGGACAACGAACGGAAGGTGTACGACCTGGTGGTCCGCCGTTTCATCGCAGCTTTTTACCCAGACTGCGAAATCTCGACTACTACGGTATTGGGTAAAGTCGACAAAGTAGATTTCAAGGTAACAGGCAAACAGATACTGAAACCGGGATGGCGCGTCGTGTTCGGAGCAGAGCAGAAAGACTCGGACGCCGAACCGTCAGATGAAGAAGGCGTACTGCCGGATTTCGTAAAAGGAGAAAGTGGCCCCCACAAACCGACATTAGGCGAAAAATGGACACAGCCGCCCAAACCCTACACCGAAGCGACATTGCTCCGCGCCATGGAAACCGCCGGTAAACTTGTGGACAATGACGAATTGAGAGACGCATTGAAGGAAAACGGTATAGGCCGTCCTTCCACCCGCGCCGCCATCATCGAGACTTTATTCAAACGCAATTATATCCGCAAGGAACGTAAGAACCTGTTTCCTACAGCTACCGGTGTGGAACTCATCGACACGATACAGGAAGAGCTGCTGAAAAGTGCCGAACTGACCGGTCTTTGGGAAAAGAAACTCCGACAAATCGAACGGGGCACCTACGAAGCCCGTACTTTTTTGGAAGAGCTTAAGCTGATGGTTCATCAGGTAGTGATCAACGTTCTCTCCGACCAGACCGGACGCACCATCACAATCGAGCAGGCTGCTCCGGAGAAGCCCCAAGCCGAAAAGGAGCCGAAAGGGAAAAAAACGCGCAAACCGCGTGCCAAGAAGGAAAAGACTCCCGGTCAACCGGAATCAACAACCGTTCCCGTAAAGCCAGTATGCCCGATCTGTAAGAAAGGTAGCATCCTGCGTGGAAAAACGGCTTACGGCTGTTCCGAATATAAAGATGGTTGTACTTTCCGCATGGATTACGCCACCTATGGTGAAGGTTTGTCGGATGAGGAATTAGTGAAGGTGATCAGTGGAATCAGAAAGGATTAAACCGACAAATTGGTTTACACTTTCTTTACGACAAATCAAATATGAAAACATAATTAATAAAGAACTACAAAGTATTTTAAAACAAAATGGGATTTAATAATTAATCTAAAATCAATGAAAGAAGAATGGTTCCCTTTGGTTGATGAAAAGGGAGAGACAATAGGAAAAGCTACCCGTAAGGAGTGCCATAACGGATCGAAAATGTTACATCCGGTAGTGCACCTGCATATTTTCAATAAAGCAGGTGACCTCTACCTACAAAAGCGTTCGATAAACAAAGATATCCAACCCGGTAAATGGGATACTGCAGTGGGGGGGCATATTGACTACGGAGAAACGGTCGAAGATGCCCTTCACCGGGAAGTACGGGAAGAATTGGGGATAACAGATTTCATCCCGCAATTCATCACCCGTTATGTATTCGAATCGGCTATAGAAAAAGAGTTAGTCAACACCTACCGTACCACTTACGACGGTCCGATCATCCCTGACCCTTCCGAACTGGACGGTGGACGTTTCTGGCCTCCTTCCGAAATCCTCGAAAATATGGGAAAAGGAATTTTCACACCCAACTTCGAAAGGGAATATAAACGGTTATTCATGTAAACTACAAAAACACTAAAACAATGGCAAAAGAATTAGAACTCAAGTACGGCTGTAACCCCAACCAGAAGCCATCGCGCATTTTCATGCAGCAAGGGGAGCTGCCCATAGAAGTCTTGAACGGACGTCCCGGATATATCAACTTCCTGGATGCTTTCAACAGCTGGCAATTAGTAAAAGAACTGAAAGAAGCAACCGGACTGCCCGCCGCCGCTTCCTTCAAGCACGTAAGTCCGGCAGGAGCCGCCGTAGGTATCGAGATGAACGATACGTTGAAGAAAATCTATTTTGTGGACGATCTTCCACTCACTCCGCTTGCAACCGCCTATGCTCGCGCCCGCGGTGCCGACCGTATGTCGTCCTACGGCGACTTCATCGCACTCAGCGACATATGCGACGAAGCGACTGCACGCCTCATCAACCGCGAAGTTTCCGATGGCGTCATTGCTCCCGACTATACATTGGAAGCGCTTGAAATCCTGAAAAATAAACGGAAAGGCACTTATAATGTCATCAAAATCGATCCAGACTACTGCCCCGCTTCTATCGAACACAAAGAGGTTTTCGGCATCACATTCGAACAGAGACGTAACGAGATCAAATTAGACGAAAACCTGCTGACCAACATCCCAACCCTGAACAAAAATTTCCCAGACGAAGCGAAACGCGACCTGATCATCGCCCTTATCACACTGAAATATACGCAGAGTAACTCAGTCTGCTACGTTAAGGACGGACAGGCCATCGGTATCGGTGCCGGTCAGCAAAGCCGTATCCACTGTACCCGTCTGGCGGGCAACAAGGCAGATATCTGGTACTTACGCCAGCATCCGAAAGTAATGAATCTGCCTTGGATCGAGAAGATCCGTCGTGCAGACCGAGACAACACGATCGACGTCTATATCAGCGATGACCACGAAGATGTTTTGGCCGACGGTATCTGGCAACGGTTTTTCACTGAAAAACCGGAAATCCTGACACGCGAAGAAAAACGTGCCTGGCTGGACACACTTAAAGGCGTTTCATTGGGCTCCGACGCCTTTTTCCCCTTCGGTGACAATATCGAGCGCGCCCGCCGCTCCGGCGTGACCGCCATCGTGCAGCCCGGCGGCTCCATCCGCGACCAGCAGGTCATCGACACCTGCAACAAGTACGGCATCGCAATGGCATTCTGCGGCATCCGGCTGTTCCATCACTAAGGGGGCATAAAAATGGCAAAAAAAATTCTGGTCGTTGGCGGCGGCGGACGCGAGCACGCCATCATCAAGGCATTGAAGAAGAGCCCCGACTGCGGCGAAGTCTGGTGTGCGCCCGGCAACGGCGGCATCGGCTATGACGCCCACTGCGTCAACATCAAGGCCACCGATGTGGAAACGATGGTCGGCTTTGCGGAGACGGAAAAGTTCGACTACGTCGTGGTGGCTCAGGACGACCCGCTGGCACTGGGCATGGTGGATGCGCTGGCGGCAGTCGGCATCCCGGCTTTCGGCCCGGACAAAGCCGCTGCCCGCATCGAGGCATCCAAGGTCTTTTCGAAAGACCTCATGAAGAAGTACGGCATCCCCACCGCAAAGTATGAGACCTTCGACGACCCCGCCAAGGTCATGGAGTATATCAAGGCTGAGGGCAAATACCCGGTGGTCATCAAGGCGGACGGCCTTGCGCTGGGCAAGGGCGTGCTCATCTGCGAGAACGAAGAGCAGGCCGCCGAGGGCGTCAAGGAGATCATGCTGGACAAAAAGTTCGGCGCGTCCGGCAACCATGTCGTGGTGGAAGAGTTCCTCACCGGCCCTGAGGTCAGTGTGCTGAGCTTCACCGATGGCAAGGTGGTCAAGCCCATGGTGTCCTCCATGGACCACAAGCGCGCCAACGACCACGACACCGGCCTGAACACCGGCGGCATGGGTACCGTCGCGCCGAACCCCTATTACACTCCGGCCATCGCTGCCGAGTGCATGGAGAAAATTTTCCTGCCCACCATCAAGGCCATGAACACTGAGGGCTGCCCCTTCAAGGGCTGCCTCTACTTCGGCCTGATGCT
>OIWQ01004152.1_pt1 | contig 12019 bp, 8 predicted proteins | sample 1587571 | NCBI WGS metagenome assembly OIWQ01 (sample SAMEA3888910, study PRJEB22519) | human gut metagenome | biome: human gut; feature: human-associated habitat; material: faeces | place: Denmark | collected 2010 | reverse complement strand
GCTTCTCGAAGGTGATCGACCCGTGGGGCACGGCGCTGAAGGTCAACGAGTACCTCTCGATCTACGGCGTGGAGTACCTGCAGCCTGCGGCGATGACCTTCTCGATCTGGCTGTGCGGCGCCGAGCTGATGATGGGGTGCATGCTGCTGTTCAAAGTCCGCATCCGCCTGATCTCGATCTTCGCGCTGGTTTCGATGATCTTCTTCACCCTGCTGACGCTGCTCAGCGCCACGTTGATTCCCGTCGAGGACTGCGGATGCTTCGGCGAGGCCCTGAAATTGACTCCCTGGGAGACCTTCGCCAAGAACGTCGCCCTGCTGCCGATGGCCTTCGTGGTGTGGTGGCGCTACCGTCCCGACAAGATCTTCGCCTTCAAACCCCTGGAGATCGTGCTCACCTGCACGTTCTTCTTCCTCTCGATGTACCTGGGCTACTACTGCTATATCCACCTGCCGCTGATCGACTTCCTGCCCTATAAGGTCGGGGTAAACATCCACGAGGCGATGCAGGAGCCTGCCGTCGAGTCCGGCGAATCGGAGACCGTGCTGGTCTACCGCGACCGGGAGACGGGGCGAGAGCGTGAGTTCTCGCTGGACGATACCGAGTGGCAGGATGCCGAAAAGTGGGAGTGGGTCGATACCCGCACCACGAGCGAACTGCCGTCGGTGCGGCCGCTGGTGAGCGAATTCGCCCTGCGCGACGCCGAGGGCGACGCCACGGAGGAGGTGCTGACCATGCCCGGACGGGTTTACATGCTCTGCGTCACGGAGTTCGACCGCCTGTTGCGTCCCTGCGCCCGGCGTATGGCCTCTCTGGTGGAGCGCGCCCGGGAGGAAGGGGCGCATGTGGTCTGCCTGACGCCCGATCCGCTGTACGGCGTGACGTGGCACGATTTCGGCTCGGGGGAGGTGCGCTGTTACAACATCGACGCCTCGACGATGAAAACCATGCTCCGGGCCTATAACGGTCTTGTGGTGCTGGACGACGGAACCATCACGGCTAAAAGGAATTGTCGCGATATTCGTCCGTAGGGGCGTTCGGCGGGATGTGGTATAAAAGTTGACACAGAGAAATCTGTGTCAACTTTTTTCGTATGCGAACAATCCCTATTTTGCTGATAACCCTGCTTGCCGGGGCGTGCGGCCGCAGAACCCCGGCTCCCGAGGCGGTGCGTCCCGTGAAGGTCACGACGGCCGCGGGTACCGGCCTCATCGACAAGGATTTTGCCGGCATGGCTACACCCGACGACGCCGTAAATCTCGCTTTCAAAGTTGCGGGGCAGGTCCTCGATGTCCCCGTTGCGCAGGGACAGAGCGTGAAGAAGGGAACTTTGCTCGCCGAGCTCGACCCCCGGGACATCGAACTGCAGGTGTCGGCGACCCGTTCGGCCTTCGAAGAGGCCCGTTCGCAGCAGCAGCGCATGCAGCGCCTTCTGGAACACGAAGCCGTGTCGCGGCAGGAGGCCGAGGCCGCTTCGACGCGCTATGCGCAGGCCCGCTCCACCTATGAAAACACCCTCGACCTGCTGAAAGACACGCGTCTGAGGGCTCCGTTCGCCGGGGTCGTCGAGCGCAAGTATGTCGACAATTTCGAACGGGTGCAGGCCGGGCAGTCGATCCTCCGGCTGGTCAACCCCGTCACCACCACCGTCCAGTTCACGCTGCCCGAAACCGGGCTGTCGCTGCTGCGGGACAGTTCGACGCACTTCACCGTCGAGTTCGACAATTACCGGGGCGCGGCGATCCCGGCCTGCCTGAAGGAGTATGTCGAAACCTCGTCCGACGCTTCGGGATTCCCCGTGTCGCTGACCCTCGAAAATCCCGATCCGGCGCGTTACCGCATTTCGCCCGGCATGTCGTGTACGATCACCATGCAGAGCACCGACCCGGTCCCCGATGCCGTGTCGCTGCCCGTCTCGGCCATCTATGCCCCGGCCGAGGGCGGCACCTATGTCTGGATAGTCGGTGCGGGCGACCGCGTCACGCGCCGCGAGGTGAAGCCCGGGGAGCTGTTCGGACGCGACCGCGTGGTCATCGACAGCGGCGTCGCGCCGGGCGAGAAGGTCGTTACCGCGGGGGTCTACCAATTGCGCGAGGGGGAACAGGTCCGGATTTTAAAATGACGCTGCGATGAACCTGCCCGAATATTCCCTGCGAAGCGCCAAGGTAATCTATTTCTTCCTCTTCGTCCTGCTGGCCGGCGGGGCGCTGGGTTTCTCGACGCTGGGCAAGAAAGAGGACTCGGTCTTCGTCATCAAATCGGCGTCGCTCGTCTGCTCCTATCCGGGAGCCACGCCCCGGGAGGTCGAGCAGCTCGTCACCGAGCCGATCGAACGCGAGGTGCAGTCGATGCGCCTCGTGCACAAGATCACCTCCGAATCCTATTACGGGGTCTCGAAAATCCAGGTCGAACTGGACCCCGCCACGCCCGCTGCGGAAATTCCGCAGATGTGGGACGAACTGCGCCGCAAGGTGCTCAACGTCCAGCCCAAACTGCCCGCCGGGGCGTCGCAGATCACCGTTGCCGACGATTTCGGCGATGTTTACGGCATCTATTACGGTCTCTCTGTCGACGGGGGATTCTCGTGGTCGGAGCTGCGCGACTGGGCCCAGCGATTGAAAACGGCCCTCGTGACGGTCGACGGCGTGCAGAAGGTGACTCTTTACGGCGAGCAGACGCCCGTGGTCAACGTCTATGTCAGCCTCGCGGCGCTGGCCAACTTCTCCATCCGTCCCGAAACCATCGTTTCGACCATCGGCCAGCAGAACTCCATCGTCAACAGCGGGGAGAAACAGGCCGGGAAACTCCGCATACAGATACTCGAGGACGGAACCTACAAGACCCTCGACGATCTTTCGGACCAACTGCTGATCGCCTCCTCGGGCAAGCAGTACCGGCTGGGCGACATCGCCCGTGTCGAACGGGGCTATGCCGAACCGCCGCAGACGATGATGCGCGTCGACGGCCGCCGCGCCGTGGGCATCGGCATTTCGACCGAAGCGGGCGTCGACGTGGTGAAGGCCGGGGAGAAGATCGACGGCGTGCTGGCCTCGCTCACGCGCCAGATGCCCGTGGGCATGGAGCTGACGGTGCTCTATCCCGAAAACCGCATCGCCCGCGAGGCCAACTCCACGTTCATCCTCAATCTGGCCGAATCGGTTGCCATCGTCATCCTGATTATCTTGCTCGTCATGGGGTTCCGCGCCGGGGTGCTGATCGGCAGTTCGCTGTTGTTCTCGATCGGCGGCACGCTGCTGCTGATGCAATTCCTGGGCGAAGGGCTGAACCGCACCTCGCTGGCGGGATTCATCATCGCAATGGGCATGCTCGTCGACAACGCCATCGTCGTCACCGACAATGCGCAACAGGCCATGCTGCGGGGCGCGGCACGCCGCACGGCCGTCGTCGACGGAGCCAACGCCCCGCGGTGGAGCCTGCTGGGCGCCACGCTGATCGCCATATTCTCGTTCCTGCCGTTGTATCTGGCCCCTTCGTCGGTGGCCGAGATCGTGAAACCGCTGTTCGTCGTGCTGGCCCTTTCGCTGCTGCTGAGCTGGGTGCTGGCCCTGACGCAGACGCCGCTGTTCGGGAACTTCATGCTGCGGGTGAAACCCGTCGACCGTGATCCCTACGACACGAAATTTTACCATGCTTTCGACCGCTTTCTGGGCGCCCTGCTGCACCGGCGGTGGGCGGTCGTGGCCGTCGTCGTCGGGCTGTTCGTCCTTTCGCTCGCGGTCATGGGACTGATGCCCCAGAATTTCTTCCCTAATATGGATAAACCCTATTTAAGGGCCGACTGCTTTTTACCTGAAGGATACAGTATCCGGGAGACAGAAAAAGAAATGGGAAAGATCGAAGAGTTTTTGTTACAACAGGAAGAAGTCGTGAATGTATCGGCTACATACGGAAGCTCACCACTTCGTTACTATCTGGCCAGTACTTCTTTCGGTCCGAAATCTAATTTCGGTAATTTCCTGGTCGAAGTAAAAGATAAAAAATATACGGCTCAGGTAGAAGAACGCCTGAATAAATATGTCCGTGAAAACTATCCGGATATCCTGATCCGTTCCTCTTTATTTAAGCTTTCGCCGGCAGTGGAAGCGAATATCGAATTCGGTTTTATCGGAGAGAATATCGATACGCTTACGATGTTGACGGAGAAGGCAATGAGTATCATGCACGAATGTGATATGGTTACCGATATCAAAAATAGCTGGGGAAATAAAGTACCTGTCTGGGAGCCGGCTTATTCGCAGGAACGGGGACAACGGCTGGGGATTACCCGGCAGGCAGTGGCCTATGCCCTGAAAATTGCAACCAACGGTTTGCCTTTGGGCGATTATCGGGAGAAGGATTTGTTTATGCCTATTTTGCTGAAAGAGGAAAATATCGAATCGTCGAATATCGATAATATGAAGACCTTACCTGTATTTTCCCAGTCGGGATATGCCGTCCCTTTGGCTCAGGTGGTGGACAGCTTTGCCTTCGGATATAATTACAACGTAATTAAGCGTTATAACCGCGATAAGGTGATGATGGCACAATGTGACTCCAAACGTGGAGCCAATACGATGGCAGCTTTTGCGCAGGTAAAAAAAGCGATTACCGAGGGTATGGATATCCCTCAGGGTTACCGGATGCAGGTCTTCGGGGAAAACGAAACTCAGGAAGAGTCGAATTCGGCTATGGCTGCCAATTTACCGTTGACCTTTATCCTGATGTTCATCGTGTTGTTGTTTTTGTTTAAAACTTATCGTAAACCGACGATCATTTTGTTGATGGTGCCCCTGATCTTTATCGGAGTTGTCTTCGGATTGGCTGTAACCGGGAAAATGCTCGATTTCTTTGCAATCCTGGGGGTACTGGGGTTGATCGGTATGAATATCAAGAATGCTATTGTGCTGGTAGACCAGATCGGTATTGAAGAAGAAAAAGGTACTCCCCGCCTGGAAGCTATTATCGAAGCTACAAAGTCGAGAATTGTGCCGGTAGCGATGGCTTCGGGGACGACGATACTCGGTATGCTGCCTTTGCTGTTCGATGCGATGTTCGGCGGAATGGCCGCTTGTATCATGGGAGGATTATTGGTGGCCAGTCTGTTGACTATTTTTGTTTTACCTGTTACCTATAGTTTGTTGTTCCGGGTGAAAGTGACAGATACCCCTGAGGTAAGAATGAATGAGGAATAATAAAAAGAAAGGATAAAAATAAACGGAATGAAAAAAATATATTTAATCGTCGGAGCAATACTTTGGGGTGGAATAGTTGACGCCCAGACGTTGTCGGTGGAACAATACCGGCAAAAGGTGTTGGAATATAATCAGGATATCCAAAAGTCCCAACAGGCTGTAAACGGGGCTTTATATTCCCTGAAAGGAATTAAAACGGGCTTTTTTCCGAAATTGGATATTACCGGAAACTATTCCTATCAGTTGGAGAAGGTGGAGTTCTTGCCCGGAACCGACCTGAAACACGATAATTATGGAGTAGAAGCCGGATTGGTACAGAATGTCTATTCCGGGAGCGCTGTCCGGAAACAATATGATGTAGCTAAATTGCAACATGCTATTGCTCAGTTGTCGGTAGAACATACAGTGGATAACATGATTTATGCCGCCGATGTCAGCTATTGGTCGGTGGCCGCAAACCGCAATCTGTATGAGCTTTCAGAACAATTCGTTCAGATTGTAAGGGAATTGTATGAGATTGTAAATAAACGGTTTGAAGAAGGAGCTATCAGTAAAACAGATGTATTGATGGTGCAGAATCGTTTGAAAGAAGCTGAACTACAATTGAATACGAATTCGACGAATTATAAGACAGCACTGCAATCTTTGAATATTATGATGGGAGTGGAGCCGGATGCTGCTGTAGTTTTGACCGATTCTATTCAAAAAGTGCTTTGGGTTCCTAAGCAGGAAGGGTTGAATAAGGCCCTGGAAAGAAGAGCCGACTATCAATCTGCCATTATGGGGATAGAGATGGCGAAATTGCAGACCGATATGGCCCGTTCGAAGTATTTGCCCCAATTGGCTGTCGGTATAAAAGAAAAATACGGAACGACTTTGTTGAATGTGGACGGAAAGGCTCAATGGGCGACTACGGCTTATGCACAAATCAATATACCGGTGTTCCATTGGGGAGAAATGCGGCAGAATGTGAGATTGAGCCGGACCCAGGAATGGACCAAAGAACTGGAAAGAAGCCAGCTCAAGGACCAGGTAAGTAAAGAGCTGAATAATGCCTGGGTGAATGTGATCGAAATATCCAAAAAGCTGGAGATCGTATATTCTTCTCTCGATATAGCAAAGGACAACCTGACGTTGAATACGTTTAGTTATAATGAAGGGAAACTGCCGATTATCGATGTGTTGTCGGCCCAGGTGAGCTGGTTACAGGCGTACACCAATGTGGTTTCTGTCAACTATCAATATAAAGTAGCCTTGGCCGAGTATGCCAAAGCTTTGGGGGGAACGGACCGTTGAGTCTGTCAGGAATAACGGCGCGGATACCGGAAGACGATAGCCGATAGGGCACATATCCCGATCAGCATCGGATAGTACAGGTATTGAATGATGGAAAGCGGGGAGATGGAGGCCAGACCTGCAGCGATCAGCATTTGAGCTCCATAGGGTATGATTCCCTGGATAAAACAAGAAAATGTATCTAATATGCTGGCAGATTTACGGCAGTCGATGCCGAATCTGTCAGCTATATTTTTAGCTATAGGACCGATGGTGATGACAGCGATCGTGTTGTTGGCCGTACAAAGATTGGCCAGACAGACTAAACCGGCGATACTCAGCTCTCCGGCACGTTTGGAATTGACATGTCGGGTGAGTTTGACGATGATGTAATCGATCCCTCCGTTGTATCGGATCATTTCGAGCATACCTCCGGCCAATAAAGTGATAATGATCAATTCCCCCATGCCTGTGATACCTGCTCCCATAGCACCGAACCAGCCGAACAAATCGAAACCGGAAGAGAGTATACCGATAAGCCCGGAAGTTAATATCCCCAGAAATAATACGAGCATGACATTTATGCCGGCTAAAGCAGTTGCGAGAACGATGAGATAAGGGATAACCTTGATCCATTCGACGGCTTCGATCTGCGTGGGGGTATGGATGTGCATGCCGGCAAAGACATAATAAAAGAGCAATAGGATGGCTGCCGGCATGACAATTAAACTATTGACCTTGAATTTATCTCTCATTTCACACCCTTGAGTTTTGGTGGCTGCAATGGTAGTGTCAGAGATAAACGAAAGATTATCTCCGAAGAAGGCCCCTCCGACGACAATCGCTACCATATAGGCTAGTTCTACACCGGTTTTATCGGCGATTCCTACAGCAACAGGAGTGAGGGCTACGATCGTTCCGACGGAGGTCCCGACCGATAAAGAAATAAAACAAGCGGCGATAAAGATACCGGCCAAAAGCAGGTTGTCCGGAAGAATGTGTAAAGTCAGATTGACCGTGGCGTCTATGGCTCCCATCGCTTTGGCCGATTGGGCGAAGGCTCCCGCCAGAATAAATATCCAGATCATCAAAAGGATATTTTTATCCGAAGCACCTCCGGAGAAATGAGCGATCCTTTCACTCAGACCGAGATGACGGGTCATGGCGATAGCTGCGATGGAAGAGATCACGAAAGCGACAGTGATCGGTACTTTATAAAAATCATCGGCGATAAGAGAAGTGACCAGGTAGACTCCCAGAAATATAAATAAAGGACTTAAAGCCAGTAAAGAAGGTTGCTGCGTGTATTGCTTCATGTATTTTTATATTTTCAGCGTGCAAAGTTAACGGATTAATTGAAAAATCAATTCGAAATATCGTTATCGGAATGTGCCTGACCACTTTTGTGAGAATCCGTGTTTTTAGCAGCAATATAAAATCCCTTGCCAGGGGTCCATTCCACGCAGAAGAGCGAATCGATATCTTCGTATCCCAGTTTTTTTAATTGAGCCAGTAGCCAGGTTTCCTTTTTTCCGGCATTATCCAGTGAACTTTGCAGGATCGATCCATTATTGACAAAAAGATAAGATTCGGAAATATTTCGTTTCAGTGAAACGGTGAGCTTGCCGTTTGTCTCGAAGCGGGCATCGTCTACATCGAACATCGAGAATATACCCACTTCCCGCAACATGGTCCGGAATTGTTCCATTTCCAGACCGTTACGTTTGAATTCTTTGAGATTGATTTGTCCGTTCCTGACGATCATAACCGTATCTCCTTTGACTAAACGCCTGATCAGACTGAAACGCAGCAAGTAGCGGATAGTCATATTGACGATTGTCCAGGTTCCGAGCGCAAAGATCATATACCATACCGACAAGTCCGGATTATAAATCACGCCTCCGATCAGAGCTCCTAAAACAAATGCATTGACCGAGTCGAGGGGAGTGAGCTGGGCCATTTGTGTCTTGCCTGAGATGCGGAGAAAAAAGATCACTCCGGACATACCGATGATGATTTTGATAATAATGCTGAGGATCATAATATACCTTAATTTCATTCTGAATTAGGAGAATTACGCTTTTGCAAAAGCTTTGTTACAAATTCCCGAATTTTTAGCCGATACAGAAAGCAACCAAAAATAGATTTATTCCGTTAGTAGGTTAATAAATGAGGTTGATTAATTAAAATTTATTGGAATGAAGAAAAATATTTCAACTTGGCAGTTGGCCTTGATGACGGCAGCTGCAGTGATTAGTTTGAGAGGATTGCCGATGATGGCTCAGGAGGAGCTGACGATGTTTTTTTACATTTTCTTTGCTACTTTCCTGTTCCTGATACCGGCGGCTTTGGTCGCTGCCGAATTAGGTAGCGCTTTTGCCGACCGGGGTGGTGGAGTATATACTTGGGTGAAAGAAGCCTTTAACCGGAAAATGGGATTTACGGCGATTTTTTTACAATGGATTCAGAATGTGGTCTGGTATCCGACAGTACTTGGATTCGCAGCCGCCTCTATCGCATATATGATCGGAAAACCCGACTTGTCGCAGAATGGCTGGTTTGTAGGGGTGTTTTCTATTGCTATGTATTGGCTGGCTACCTGGTTGACCTTTAAGGGCACCTCGATTATTTCCCGGATTACCAGCCAGGGATTTTTATTAGGAACCGTATTGCCCGGAGTGGTCATTATCGTTATGGCGATTATTTGGATTGCAGGAGGTAATCCGATTGCTTTCGAACATGTCCCGGATACGGTTACTCAAGTGGTCAACGTAAATGCCGGGCATGTACATCCGCGTTTTTTCCCTCATATGACGGGGATCAGTGATATCGCTTTTTTGGCGGGTATTTTACTGTTGTTTGCCGGAGTCGAGGTACATGCCGTACATGTCCGGGAAATGAAAGAACCTCAAAAACAATTTCCTGCTGCCATGTTTTTAGCTGCCTTGATTTCTTTTGCCTTGTTCACTTTAGGTTCTCTGGCAGTAGCGATAGTTACTCCTTATGATCAGATCAACTTACAAGCCGGATTGTTCGTCAGTTTTCAGCAATTGTTCGGTCATTATCATATCGGGTGGTTGACTAATGTGATGGGATTGTTAGCGGCTTTCGGAGCTTTGGCCGGGGTTATGTCATGGATTTCCGGCCCTAGCCGTGGATTATTATGGACGGCTAACGATGGACAATTGCCTGATTTCCTGAAAAAAACCAATCGGAATGGGGTACAGACTCATATCCTTTTTATTCAGGGAGCTATTGTATCGGTTTTATCTTCCCTGTATATCATTATGGATGATGTCAGTGTGGCTTTCTTTTTGTTGAGTGCTTTGACGATCGGACTTTACCTCGTTATGTATATGATGATGTATGCTTCAGGAATAAAATTGCGGTATACTCAACCTGATCTGAAAAGAAGTTATAAAGTGCCCGGAGGTAAGATGGGCATGTGGCTGATTGCGGGAGTCGGTTTTCTGGCTGTCGCCTTTTCATTTATCGTTACCTTTTTTCCACCTTCGCAGTTGCCGGTCGGTAGTCCTGCCTTTTATACGGGGTTAGTAATTGTCGGTACGGTAGTATTTGTGGGCATTCCGATCCTTATCAGCACGGTTATGGCCAGGAGAAATCGGAAAGGACAGTAAAATTTACGGTTTTACCAACCGAGCAATTTGAGGATAAGTAATGTGTATTCCTTTCCGAGTATTTCCCGTAACCGTCTGTATGCACTTTTTTTCATTGATTTGACGGTGTTGACAGAGATATGCAGAAGATCTGCGATTTCAGTATTATTGTTGCCCTCCAAACCGAGCTGGATAATTTCCCGGGTTTGCGGGGGCAATTGGCTGATGGCGAAACTGAGTAAACGGAGTGTTTCCTGATAAGTAATTTCGTGAAGACAATTTTGCTCTTCTTCCTCTTCCCGTTGTGAAATATATTTTTGTGCGATCTGGGAATGTCGCAAATGATTAAGACAAAGGTTGTGTGCAGTCGTATAAGCGAAAGATTTGGCTTTTTCGATGGCGTAAAAATTTTCTCTCTTCTCGTATAAACGGACAAAAACATTCTGAGCTATATCCTGAGCTACAGGCTCTTCTCTTACATATTTTAAGGAGAAGAGATAGACAGGTTCATAGTAAGTATTGAAAAATAATTCAAATCTTTTATTGTTTAGAAGCATTTTATTTGCCGGTCGTTTATACTGATATTCGGAAACAAAAGTAATTTTTTTTTTCAGATGCGCACACCCACTTGTTGATTTTAAGTGTTTCAGTATAAAATACACATAGAAATGAGAGGGTTTGAAAATAGGTATGAACTTGCACATTTGATTAGCTGCCGGCTTATGGGGACTATTACTCCGGAAGAAGAGGAACGGTTTCAGAAGTGGTGGAAAGAATCGGAATCCCATGAAAAAGAATATGAGATGATATGTAAGCGTCTGATTGTTGATTTACGAAGAACGGAGCATCCGGATTTGCATAAAGCCTGGAAGGGAGTGTGGAGCAAACTTCCCCGTACGAGGCGGCTATTCTGGTCCTGGCATTCGGGGGCTGCTGTTTGTGCCGGAGTGATTCTGCTCCTGGGATTGGGGTGGATATTTCTACCGGCTGATGATTTGAATATATCTCGGTCGGGGAATGACCGGTGTGCGGGGACTGTGTTGATTCTCGGTAATGGAGAATTAATTGATTTGGGAAAGAGACAGGAAAGGGTGGTCGATGCTGGAAAGGGAACGAAAATCAGGATAGGGGAGAACGTGGTGAGTTACCAGACAGGAGAACAAGAAGAAGCTCCGATACAGGAAATGAATACGGTACGGGTCCCCCGGGGAAGTGAATACCGGCTGATACTGTCGGATGGAACGAAAGTATGGCTGAATGCTGAGTCGCAGCTGATTTATCCGGTCCGTTTCACAGGAGAAAACCGGGAAGTAATCATGAAAGGGGAGGCATGTTTTGAAGTGGCGAAAAAAGAAAAACAGCCGTTTGTCGTGAAAGTGGATGAAATAGAAGTGTTAGTGACGGGGACTTTATTCAATGTGGAGGCTTATCCCGAAACTAAAGAGGTAAAGATGACTTTGGTCGAAGGGCGGGTCGAGGTGAAGACAGAAGAGCACCGGCAACTGTTGAGCCCGGATGAACAGGCTCTTGTAGATAAGCAGGAAGGACAAATCCGGGTGAGAAAAGTGGTTGCTGAAGAGTATATCGGCTGGACCAGGGGAGAATTCCGTTTTACGCGGACAAGGCTGGAAGAAGTGATGACGAGGTTGGCACGCTGGTATGATGTAGAGGTATTTTTTGCAGTTCCGGACTTGAAGAATGCCCGTTTTACTCTGAATTTGGAACGCTATGACAATATAAATAAAATATTGTCGAAGATTGAAAAAACGGGACGTGTGCATTTCCGTATTCAGGGGCAGTGTATTATTGTGGAATACACTACTGTCCCGTAAAAGTGGATGAATAGTTCTTTGAAATTATTGAAATATAGCCAATTACATGGTTTTTTGAAATGAAACGGACTTGATTTTGCAACTTTGCAGTCTAATACAAATG